>JAEEGI010012526.1_pt1 | contig 18130 bp, 8 predicted proteins | sample 8958751 | NCBI WGS metagenome assembly JAEEGI01 (sample SAMN16246545, study PRJNA631951) | gut metagenome | biome: gut microbiome; feature: rumen; material: KS-attached | host: Bos | place: Iran: Karaj | collected 2018-10 | reverse complement strand
TGTTCCTGCCCGGTTCGCTCCCGTGACCAGTGACAATATCTATGTGCCCAAGGCAAGCCGTGATGAAATCTACAAGCAGCTGTTGGCAGACCTCGAAGAGGCCATCCCTTACCTGCCTTATCCCGGCGCTTCTGCCGCCACGATGCGCACCGACCGCGTGAACAAACTGTTTGCGGAAGGCCTGTACGCACGCATCGCACTCATGGCTTCCGGTTACGCCATGCGTCCGGACGACATGTCGGGTGACGACCTCGGCTCGAACCGTCTCACGGACGATCCCGAGCTCACGAAGGACGTTCTCTATCCGAAGGCCCTTGCCTTCCTCGAGGATGCTATCAAATCGAATACTGCTTCCCTGGAAGACTTCGAGACCTATTGGAAGAACCAGAGCAACTGCAATAATCTTGTTGCAGGCCCCGGTCACGAGACTCTCTTCGTGATTCCGTTCTCCAACGGCCGCGGCCGCTGGAACTATACGTTTGCTGTTCGCAGCGAGGGTTCCTCCTTTGCAGGCGGCGCAACGGTTACCCGTGGCGGTGATGCCGGCCCGGTTCCCACAATGTGGTTCAATTACGACAAGGACGACGTACGCCGTGACGTAACTTGCGTGAACTGGCGCTGGAACTCCGACGACGAGCCCGAACTTCCCGGCATCCAGAGGTGGTATTTCGGAAAATACCGTTTCGAATGGATGACCTCCAACCCCTATAAGGGCGGTAACGACGACGGCGTGAAGCCCGTTGTGCTCCGTTATGCCGACATCCTCCTGATGGCCGCCGAAATAGCCAATGAGTTGAACAAGCTTGATGACGCTAAGGACTACCTCCTCCCTGTGCGCGAACGCGCTTTCAAGGGCAAGGAAGCCAAGGCGGAGGCCTATGTCGCTGCTATCGGCAGCAAGGAAGCCATGTTCGACGCCATCGTTGACGAGCGTGCCTTCGAGTTCTGCGGAGAAATGACCCGCAAGTTCGACCTCATCCGCTGGAACCTCCTCAAGACCAAGCTTGACGCAGCCAAGGCCGATATGACCGCCCTGCGCAACCTCACCGGCAAGTATGCTGGCGTTAACGGCCTGTACGGCGACGTCTACTATCAGGTAGACGGTACCGAACTCATCGTTTACGGTTTCAACGGCGAAAACACCAAGCCTCAGGGCGCATGGGAGAAGAAGGCCGAATACTTCACCAAGACTGTGGATTCCAAGGGAAATGACACGGGCCTGTACGATGCTCTCATCAATGGTATCTATGATGCCGATCCCGTGCAGCACATGTTCTGGCCGATATTCCGCACGACGATTATCAACAGCCAGGGTATGATTAAGAATGACTACGGCTACGATAACAACTAATGACTATGAAAAAATTTAGCATACTCAAAGCCGCAGGGGCGGCGTTAGCGACGCTTGCCATCCTTTCCTCCTGCGTGGGCGAGGCCTTCGAGGAGATTACCTCCATCAATCTTGCCCGCTGCCTGGAGCCTCAGAATCTATCGGCAAAGGTAGATGTTGCCACAGGCGACTATGTAACCTTCGGCTGGGACGTGAACAAGGATGCCGACAGCTACAACCTCGTGGTTTATACCGATGAGGCCATGATAACTGTTCCGGCCCTTGACGAAACCATCCTTCCTGCCAATGTTCCCTACACCGTGCGTCTCACCGCCGACCAGAAGTACTACTTCAAGGTGCAGGCCCTGTCCGAAACCAAACAGGCCTCCAACTGGGCGGTCTACGACGGCCACGCTTCCACTTATGCCGTGAAGGACAACCTCTTCATGGAGATTGTCACCCGCACGTCCACTTCCGTATCCCTCAAGTGGAGCACCGAAGTGTCCGACTACAAGGAGGTTACCCATATCGAGGCCAGCCCCGTCAAGGGCGGCTCCAAGGTGAAGTACGACCTTGTGGATGCCGACAAGAACTCCGGTACCGCAACGGTTTCCGGCCTTTCCGCCTCCACCGAGTACCAGCTCGTGCTCTACTACATGAGCGCTTCCCGCGGTGCGGTTGACGCCTGGACCATGGCGGAGCCCGGAACAATGACTCAGGTTTCCACAAGCGAAGCCCTGGTTGCAGCCGTGAATGCGGGTGGAGAAATCTACCTCACACTCGCCGGTTCGCCTTACACCCTGGGCGCTTCCAAACCCACCGCCAGCGTTCATATCGTTGGTGAAATGGGTGCCGACGGCAGCATGCCGGTAGTGGCCGGTAACTTCGACGTGTCGTCAATCTGCGCGTCCGGAATGGATATCATCTGCGAGAACATTCTCTTCAACGACGGTGAAGTTCACAACCACCTTGTGAACTACTCCGGCGGTGAAACAACCCTTGGAACGGTGAAGTTCGTCAATTGCGGAATCACTCATTTCAAGGCCGGTCTGTTCTATAACAACAAGACCGCCACCACCGACGTTCTCACTGTGGGTGACATCATCTTCGACTCCTGCGACATCTACGAGGTTGCAACCGCTCCCGGCGGCGACTGCGTAGACTTCCGTAAGAACACCCATTCCACAGTGAAGTCCATCCAGATCGTGAACTGCTCGATTTGGGACGGTATCCGCACCCTGTTCCGCCTTGGCGACCAGGCCGGTGAAGACCTCACCATCACCGAGGGAATGAAGTTCGAGAACAACACCGTCAAGGCTATCGTCACCATCGACAACACCAATAACCGTGGCGTCTTCGCCATCCGTGTTCCCATGAACATGACACTGAAGAAGAATCTCTTCCTCTATGTCGATGGCGGCAAGACGGCCGATGGCACTGAAGACTATGCCCAGCTCTTCCAGAACAAGGGAGAGACCGTGATTCCCACCCTCACAGCAGAAGACAACTACGCATTCGCATGCGGCAAGGACTTCTTCATTAAGGCAACTGCCGCCGAGACCGGATTCACCGTGCTCAGCGCAGATCCCTGCTACAACTCCAAGGGTAACTTCTTCCAGCTTGCAAACGCAGACCTCATCTCCAAGAAGGTTGGCGCTCCCAAGTGGTGGATTTCCTATGTGGAGAAGGAAGAAGACCTCACCCAGAACGTCCTCGCAGGCGCTCATGTGTGGAATCTTCAGGATGCAAGCCTGTTTGCCGGCGAGATCAAGAACAGCCGCGTACGCGACGAACTCCTTCTTGTTGGCAGCGAGGCCGCTCCGCTCAGCGGAAATAACGGCATCAACTTCCTGGGAGCATCGGCCCTGAACAAGAAAGGTCAGCCCACCGAAGGCTATCTCTCCTTCAAGGTGAATACCCCCGGCTCCGTGGATCTTCTTGTTGCCGATGGCGGCGCATCCTCCGTGGTTGTGGCCCTGTTCGACGACAATGGCTACGCAGTGCAGGGCGGTGTGATGACTCCTTCCAAGGGCGATGTCCAGAAGGTTATCATCCCGAAGGTTACCGGTGAAGGCACCGTGTACCTGTATTCCACCGGCGCCATCTCCCTCACCAAGCTCGCCTGGAGCCTGGACGCCACCGGTGGCGACCGCGTTCTGGCAACTCCTCAGCCTAAGGTTGACCCTGTTACCATCACCGAAGGCGATGCAACTGCTGTAACCGTCACCTGGTCTGCAATCGACCATGCCGCAGGATACAAACTTGTTTTCAAGAACAAGGCATATTCTGTTGAAGAGGCCACATACACCATTGCAGGTGAAGACGTGGCTGCACTTACCGCAGGTCTGTTCTCCGTTACCGTACAGGCTGTGCCTGCAGACGGCGATATCTACTATCAGGAGTCGGCCAAGGGCTCTGCTTCCTTCGCGGTCCAGCCCAAGGGCGGTGCCGGGGTTGAGGTAGAGAAGACCCTACTCTGGAACTTCTCGGATGCTGATTGGGTGGAAGAGCTTGCTGCCAAGGGAACTGCCGGTTCCGATATCACGAACTGGTCGTCCGAGGTTAACGACCTCAAGTTCAACAGCACCTCGAAGAGTAAGTGGAATAAGCGCACGATTGGCGATGAGACATGGTATTACATCCAGTTTGGCGGTAAATCCAACTATGCCAACAACGACCGCGTGTTCAAGTTCACAGCACCTGCAGCCGGCAAGTTGTATGTTACTGTGTCCAATACCGGTAACGATCCCGCTACCGATGGCCGCGCAGTTGCCGTCAGGGATGCCAGCGGTACGGAACAGACCACAGTCTGCAAGGTTGGCGCTGCAAGTCCTGAAGTTATGGAATTTGAAGTTGAGGCTGGCGAAGTTGCGGTTTACACCGTTACCAACGGTCTGGCATTCTATCAGCTCAAGTTCGACTACAAGGAAATCGTAGGCGGCGGCCCGGTGAAGGAAGACCATGTCTGGAACTTCTCGGATGCCGACTGGGTGGAAGAACTTGCTGCCAAGGGAACTGCCGGTTCCGATATCACGAACTGGTCGTCCGAGGTTAACAACCTCAAGTTCAACAGCACCTCCAAGAGCAAGTGGAACAAGCGTACGATTGGCGACCAAACCTGGTATTACATCCAGTTCGGCGGTAAATCCAACTATGCCAACAACGACCGCGTGTTCAAGTTCACGGTTGGTGTGGCAGGTACGGTTTCCATCACCGTGTCCAACACCGGTAACGATCCCGCTACCGATGGCCGCGCGGTTGCCGTCAAGGATGCCAGCGGCACGGAGCAGACCACAGTCTGCAAGGTTGGCGCCACGAGTCCTGAAGTTATGGAATTTGAAGTTGAGGCTGGTGAAGTTGCGGTTTACACCGTTACCAACGGCCTGGCATTCTACAAGATTGAATTCCACAGCAAGTAACCCTTTTAAGTGAGCCGGGGGTGATACCCCGACTCACTTCCATTTGTCATTTCGAGCTTGTCGAGAAATCTAAAATAAAAGATATATGTCATTCATCAACAAGGATTTCATGCTGCAGACCAAGACTGCGCAGAAACTGTATCACGAGCATGCAGAGCACATGCCAATCATCGACTATCATTGCCACCTGGTGCCGCAGCAGATTGCGGAGAATATCCAGTTCCGCGACATCACCCAGCTCTGGCTGGTAGACGGCCATTATGGCGACCATTATAAATGGCGCGCAATGCGCGCGAACGGCGTGGACGAGGCGTATCTCACCGGCGGCAAGTACAGCGCCTGGGAAACCTTCCAGAAGTGGGCGGAAACCGTTCCCTACACCATGAGGAACCCGCTTTATCACTGGACTCACCTGGAGCTGAGCCGCGTTTTCGGCATCGACAAACTTCTGTGCCCCGCCACCGCGCGTGAGATTTTCGAGGAGTGCAATGCAAAGCTCGCGACGGAGGAATTCCGCGGCCAGGCCCTCATCCGCAAGTTCGGAGTGGAGGTGGTTTGCACGACCGACGACCCTGCCGACGACCTCCGCTACCACAAGATGATCCTGGACAAGCCTTTCGGCACCAAGGTCATCCCCGCATGGCGCCCGGACAAGGCTATGGCAATCGAGGATCCCGCCTCTTACAAGGAATATCTGAAGAAGCTGGGCGAGGCTGCGAACAAGGAAATCGACTCTTATGCCGACCTTATCGAAGCCCTGAAGATCCGTCACGACTTCTTCGCCTTCATGGGCTGCAAACTCAGCGACCACGGCCTGGAGACCTTCTATGCCGCCGATTACAAGCAGATCGAAATCGAAGCTATCTTCAAACTTGTGCTCCTTGGCAAGAGGCCTTCGGAAGTGGAGCTGAACAAGTTCCGCAGCGCTTTCCTGCACGACATGGCAGTCATGGACGCCGAGGCCGGCTGGGCCCAGCAGTTCCACGTGGGCGCTATCCGCAACAACAACTCCAAGATGTTCAACCTGGTTGGCCCGGATACCGGATACGATGCCATCCACGACCTTCCCACCGCAGCCGCCGGTCACAAGTTCTTTGACCGTCTGGCTTCCGAGGACAAACTCGCCAAGACCATCCTCTACTGCCTCAATCCCAAGGACAACGAGGTCATGACCACGATGGCCTATACCTTCAACGACGGCACATTCCCCGGCAAGATGCAGTTCGGCAGCGGCTGGTGGTTCCTGGATCAGGAGAACGGCATGCGCAAGCAGATAGACGCCCTGAGCGTCCTCGGCCTGCTTTCGCGCTTCGTGGGCATGCTCACGGACAGCCGCTCCTTCATCTCCTATCCCCGCCACGAGTATTTCCGCCGCATCCTCTGCGATGTCCTTGGCAAGGACGTTGAGGAAGGCAAACTGCCCGCGAGCGAACTGGACACCATCGGCAAGATGGTGGAGGATATTTCCTACAACAACGCCAAAAATTATTTTAATTTTTAGTTGTCATTTCGAGCTTGTCGAGACCTGAGTTTACGAAAGATAGCTTCAGCTAAAATCTCATGAAATATATCAAAATCAATCCTGCCGATAACGTTGCCGTCGCCCTTGAAGACCTCTCCAAAGGCGAGGTGGTTGAGGGGGTAACCCTTCTTGGGGATGTGCCCCGCGGCCACAAGATTGTGCTTTCCGCGCTTAAGGCAGGCGACAACGTAATCAAGTACGGCTATCCTATCGGCCACGTTACAAAGGACGCCCCCGCCGGCTCCATGGTGGACCACACGTGCATCAAAACCAACCTCGATGGCCTTCTGGAGTATAAGTATGAGCCGGTTTCGGCGCCGTCGGAGACTTCTGTCATTTCGACCAAGGCCGAAGGCCGCGTGGAGAAATCTCTAACGTTCCAAGGCTATCGCCGCGCCGATGGCCAGGTGGGCATCCGCAATCAAATTTGGGTGATTCCTACCGTTGGTTGTGTGAACGGAATCTGCCAGCAAATAGTCGATCGGTTCAAAAATGAGATCTCTCCGCGCACTTCGTTTGGTCGAGATGACAAAACTGTCATTTCGAGCGAAGTCGAGAAATCTTCTGTTGATGCAATCGTGGCGTTTCCGCACAATTACGGCTGTTCGCAGCTGGGCGGCGACCACGAGAACACCCGCACTATCCTGGCCGATATGGTGCACCATCCCAACGCCGGCGGCGTTCTGGTGGTGAGCCTTGGCTGCGAGAACAACCAGTTGGATGCGTTCCGCGAGCTGGTCGGCCCCGTGGACGAGAGCCGCGTGAAGATGTTCGTCACCCAGAAGGTGAGCGATGAGGTGGAATACGGCCTGCAACTGCTGCGCGAGATATACGAGGTGGCCAGCAAGGATGTCCGCGAGGACGTGCCTGTGAGTGAGCTTCGTGTGGGACTCAAGTGTGGCGGCAGCGATGGCCTCAGCGGCATTACCGCAAATCCGCTTCTGGGCGTTTTCTCAGACTGGATTGTGGAGCAGGGGGGAACGACTGTTCTTACCGAGGTTCCGGAAATGTTCGGCGCTGAGACCATCCTTATGAACCGTTGCCAGGACGAAGCAACGTTCGACAAGACGGTTCACCTTATAAACGATTTCAAGGAATACTTCATGAAGCAGGGCATGCCCGTTTACGAGAATCCCTCGCCGGGAAACAAGGCGGGCGGAATCTCCACGCTGGAAGAAAAGTCCCTGGGCTGCACGCAGAAATGCGGCGGCTCCCTCGTGCGCGGCGTCCTGAAGTATGGCGAGAGGCTGTCCGTCAAGGGGCTCAATCTCTTATCGGCCCCCGGGAACGACCTCGTTGCCTCCACGGCTCTTGCCGCCTCCGGCTGCCAGATTGTGCTTTTCACAACAGGCCGCGGAACTCCCTTCGGCACTTTCGTGCCCACGGCGAAGATATCCACCAATACGCCTCTTGCGCTGAACAAGTCCAACTGGATAGATTTCAACGCCGGCGTCCTGGCCCAGGACGAGCCCATGGAAACGGTCTCCCGCCGCTTCATCGACTTTGTCCTTGACGTTGCCTCCGGCCGCCCCGTCCGCAGCGAAGAAAGCGGCTACCGCGAAATCGCCATCTTCAAACAAGGCGTTACCCTTTAGCCCTTGTCATTTCGAGCAACCCATTGTCATTTCGAGCAACCCTTTTATTGTCATTTCGAGCTTGTCGAGAAATCTAAAAAACAAAATACACACATTATGAAACTAAAACTATTTTACGTATCGCCCTGCGCGGAAGAGATTACAATCCGCACAGAGGCAAATTTTGTCGCCACAGGCGGCATCCCCGGCGGAACAACCGGAAATTCCTCTACAGAAGATTTGGAGGAGGTCGATTATTCATCAGCAATTTGGAGTTAAGGAGGATTGTGCTATGAAGAGACTTACTTATATTGTACTCGCTTTATGCGCTGTATCACTTTTCTCCTGCAATAAGGTCGAAGATATTAATAATGCCGAAACCAGAGATAACGGAATAACCACGTTTACGGCTTCAATGCCTGAGTCACCTCTCACCAAAACAACCATGGCACGTCCCAGTATCCTTTGGGCTGCCGGAGATAAGATTCGTGTTATTGGATATACGGAAGGGCAGGATGTACAACAGGCAATTTTCACTATCAAATCCGGCCAGGGAACAAAGAGTGCCGTATTTGAGATTGAAGAAGGACAGACAATGGGCACCCATACCCAGTACTTCGCTTTTTATCCTTCTACCATAGCAATCAAGACGGCATCGCTACCTGCATCTCTTGAAGTGAATTCCGGACTGACTGTGAATGAACAGGCTGCAGTTGAAGGTGGTTTTGATCCCTCTTTGGGTATTATGACTGCAAAGGCAGATGCCGATGGAAATCTGACATTCACTCATGGAGTTGCATATCTTGGAGTTCAGATTCCTGATGATAATATCACTGCATTAAAAATCACTTTCGGCAAGAATGCCGCGCAGAAACGCCCTGTTTATTCTACAGAAAATGGCGCCATTACCACGAATAATAGCGGTACAGCTGAACTCAAAGCTGTGGGAACATTTGTGAAAGGTTCATATTACTACCTTTGCGCTATTCCCAATACGGCTAACAAAATGACCAGCGTTACCATTACCTATACTCACAATGGCGTTGAAAAAAGCAGGACCAGCACCTCTATGGCCGATGATAAACTGGAAATAGGTAAACTATATGACTTCGGAAGCCCTTCTATTCCTGTTATTCCTCCTGTGATTAACGCTTCTAATGTTAATATAGAGGCTACAGATGAGGCCGGTACGATAACCTATACAGTGGATAATGAAGTGACAGGCGGCGTTTTGACTGCAGCAATCCAGGGTACCAGTACAATCTCCAGCCTGGTACTCGGTACACCTTCTTCCGGTTCCATCACATTCACCTGCGATGCGAATACTGAAGCTACTGCAAAAACAGCTACTGTCCGCCTGACTTATACATACAATAGTCCTGCGGAGACAGTGACTAAGGATGTGGTTATTAAGCAAGCTCCTTCTGGCGGAAGTCTGGCTCCGGAAGAGCATACCTATATTTTCTGCCTGAATTCCTCAGGAGGAGATGCCCAAACCGCAGATGGTGTGGCAGGTTCATATTTCACAGTATCCGGTTCCTCTACACTGAAATGTGCTGCTTCCGGCTCCAAACCTTATTTTGGGGTTGATAGTTACACTATTGGCGGAAATGTAATTACCTATGCCAAGAAGATTGACAGCAGCAATAATGTGAGTTTTACAACTAGAACCGGTTTTACTTCCACTGTTCGATTCTATAGCGCAAGTAGAAATACAAATACTACTGCGACAATGAAGTTTAACGGTACAGATTACTCTCTGACATGGACAGACGGAAAAGCCGATTTAATTGATTCCGGTGTCATCAGTCTGAGTGAAGGTACATCCTACTCATTTGGTAAATCAGGAGAAGTTGGTCTCTTCTATGTTATTGTTGAAGAAGTAGAAAAATGATACTGAAACGCATTAATATTATTCTTGCAGCCCTTGCCGCCCTGCTGTTTGCAGGCTGTAAGGAGAAGCCTGAGCCGGAACCTGAACCGGAGCCCGCGGGTGAGGTAACACTCACCTGCGAGGCTACGGCTGCAGTTTCTGATGAAGGCGGTACCGCTACGTTCACGTTCAAGGCTACTAAGGCGTGGACGGCCACCTCGTCTAAACCATGGGCAGAGCTTTCCGCCACTTCCGGAGAAGCTGGGCATCAGACACTTACGGTTACTGCCGCTCCCAACGAGGAGTACGATGCGCGCACGGCGGAAATCACGATTACCTGTGAGAATGCTTCGAAGACGCTCACCGTTACCCAGATGCATAAGGGCGCACTGATTATTGCCGACAAGGAATATGAGGTGCTGGCCGCCGGCGGAACCATCGTGATCAACCTCAAGGGCACTTCCGAAATCACTGCAACGGTGGCCGATGACGCCAAGGACTGGATCGTTCCCACTCCAACCGTCAGGGCCCTGATCGAGAGCGTGATGTCTTTTGAGGTGCTTCCCAATGAGGCATACGAGGAGCGCCGCGGCGAAATCACTTTCACCAACGATAGCGGCATGGACAAGGTTACCGTGATTCAGTTCGCGGCCGAGAAGCCTGTTGTTGTGGTTGAGGATCCTTTCGGCGGGCAGCTGCCAAAGCTCACCCAAACCACCACATGGGCTGGAAGCGTCTTTGACGCTCTTATCAACACGAACGCTTCAGGCCAAACCGAATGGATATCGCCCGACGGAGAAAACTTCATCGACACCGGGCTCGGCTATCTTGCCGGTCAGACCGAAGGCGTTGACGAAACTACCGGAGAGACCAAGATTACCTACGGCAAATTCAAGTTCAAGAGCAACGAAACCGCATATACTTCCGGCACCAAGATGTCGCGTGTACAGTTTGGCGGAACGGGTGTCATCGGCAAGCGTAACAACCTGATATTCTGCGTAAACGGCCCCGGAGCACTTACTCTCATCGGCCGTTCCAGCGGTGATGCTGAACGCTCAATAAACATCGCGATCAACGGCAATCCCATTACGGAGGAAGGCTATGTGCTTCCCGGAAAGGCATCGGATTCCAAGACCGTTTCCGTTGCGGTAGATGCGGCCGATGGCGACCTGGTATATGTCTATTCCATGGGAAGCGGCATAAACGTTTACTCCATGAAGTGGGTACCCGGCGGAGAGCCCGAACAGCCAGGCGATAATCCCGGCGGTGGCGACAACCCCGGAGGCGGAGATAATCCGGACAATCCTCCCGTTCCCGGCGAAGGCTCGGAACTTGAGTGTCCGAACCCGCCCACCGTGGGCGATGTGGCCATTGACCAGCTCACAGGCTATGCTGTAGGCGTAACAGGCGGAGCCAACGGCACCGTGCTGCACTTCAACAGCGGCAAGGCCCTCCAGACCTGGCTCTTGGCCCGCACCAAGAGCGAGAAGAATGGCGACCACACGCCCGTTACCATCTGGCTCAGCGGAACTTTCGTTCCCACCGACGGACGCGACTTCTCCGAAGCCCATCCCTGGTTCGACGTGAAGGACGTATCGAACCTCAGCTTTATCGGCACGGACGATTTCGTGATGGACCGTATCGGCATATTCTGCGTCCGCGCCAGCAATATTATTATAAGGAATATCAATTTCCAGCAGCCCAAGGCCAACAACGGGGCCGATGCCGTGTCGATGCAGAATTGCGACGGTGTATGGGTGGACCACTGCACCTTCACGTCCCTGAATCAGACTAAGGACTACGAAGACGGCTCCACCGATGTAACCCACGGCTCAAAGAACGTTACAGTTAGCTGGTGCCGCTATATCAAGACGCAGAAGAGTTGCCTCGTGGGCCACTCCAACAGCGCCAGCGGCGATTCGGAGATTACCGCAACCTTCCACCACAACTGGTTCGACGGTTCCAGTTCCCGTCATCCCCGCGTGCGTTTCGGCCGCGCCCATGTGTACAACAACCTCTTCGACGGCTGCACAACTTATGGCGTGGGCTCTGCCTATGGCGCCAAAGTGCTTGTGGAATACAACTACTTCGACGGCGTGCGCCTGCCTGCCGACATCTGCACCTATCCCGCAAAGCAGAGCGGCAGCAGCTGGGTGTCCAACCTCACGGGTTCCGTGGCGGGCTATCTGTATCCCACGCAGAACGTTTACGTGAACAAGCCGGACAACGCATCCGACCCGTATCCGTTCTCGAACGTAAAGTTCACCGCATACAACGGAAGCACCATTACTCCTCTCACTTATGCCGATTTCAAGCCCTCATATTCCTACACCGTCACTGCTGCCGAGGATGTTCCGTCGGTGGTGAAGGCCGGAGCGGGTTATGGCAAGCTCGGGTACACATCGGCCCCCATTGAGGTGAATAACGGTGGAATAACCGATTTCAACGGCACGGATGATGATCCCACCGATCCCGACACGGGCGATGAGGACGATCCCGTGATCGTGGACGACGGATCGGCCCACACCTATACCCTGAGCATGCAGAACAAGGCTCTGGTGCAGACTAAAGACGGCGTTTCCGGAGCATCCTATTTTGATGCAAGCACATCGGTGGCCGATTTCAGCAAGGATTACTCGTCGACAAGCTTCACTATCGACAATGTGAGCTATACCCAGGGCATCAAGATGGATAGCAAGGGCTATGTGACATTTACCACATCGGCCACTTACAATACCTCGCTGGAGTTCTATGCGGTTGCGCGTAAATCCTCTTCCACCAGTGCGAAGATGCAGTTGATCTCAAGTGGCATCGACCCGATTGTGTTTGACGTCACTCCCTGGGCGCAGCCGCTACACGGGACCGTTCAGACTCTGGAAAAAGGCCGCACGTATACCCTCAAGCAGGATAATAGCGAGCAGGCAGTCATACTTGTAATAGTTAAAGAAACAGAATAAAAAATGGAAAGACTAAACCGAACCTCAGCGCCTCAGGCAAGACGCTACACTGAAAAAGTTATTCAGTTCGGAGAAGGCAACTTCCTCCGCGCATTCATCGACTGGATTATCTGGAAGACTAACCAAAAGACCGATTTCAACGGTTCCGTGGTGATTGTGCAGCCTATCGAAAAGGGTATGGTGGAATGGCTCAACGAGCAGGACGGCCTGTATCACCTCAATCTTCAGGGCCTACTGAATGGCGAAACCGTGGACAGTCTGGACCTGATTGACGTTGTCTCCCGCGGCCTGAATCCCTATGTGGATTTCAACGCCTATCTGGAGCTGGCCGAGCAGCCTGAAATCCGTTTTGTGATTTCCAACACAACGGAGGCTGGTATCGCATTCGACCCTTCCTGCAAGCTGGAAGACAAGCCCGCAAGTTCCTATCCCGGAAAGCTCACACAACTGCTCTACCACAGGTATGAGCACTTCGAGGGCGCCATGGACAAGGGCCTTATCATCTTCCCCTGCGAGCTTATTTTCGAAAACGGCAAGCACCTTAAGGAGTGCATCCGCAAATACATCGACCTGTGGGGCCTCGGCCCGGATTTCAGCGCCTGGTTCGAAGAAGCCTGCGGCGTTTACAGCACTCTGGTCGACCGTATTGTTCCCGGATATCCCCGTGACAATGCCGCGCAGCTTTGCGAAAGGGCCGGATATGACGACCACCTGCTGGATAAGGCCGAGATTTTCCACCTGTGGGTTATCGAGGCTCCCAAGGAGGTCGCGAAGGAGTTCCCTGCCGATAAGGCCGGCCTGAACGTACTCTTCGTGCCTTCCGAGGCTCCTTACCACGAAAGGAAGGTTACTCTTCTGAACGGCCCGCACACGGTTCTGAGCCCTGTTGGCTACCTTAGCGGCCTTAACACCGTGAAGGAATGCTGCGAGGATCCCGAAATCGGCAAGTTCGTTCACAAGGTGATGTTCGACGAGCTTCTTCCCACCCTGAATCTTCCCAAACCGGAGCTGGAGAAGTTTGCCAATGACGTTCTGGAGCGCTTCCGCAACCCGTTCGTGAAGCACTTCGTTACCTCCATCATGCTCAACTCCTTCCCGAAATACCGCACCCGCGACCTCCCCGGCCTGAAGACCTATCTGGAGCGCAAGGGCGAACTGCCCAAGGGCCTGGTTCTGGGCCTTGCCGGCATCTGCACCTACTACAAGGGCGGCAAGAGGGGAGAGGACGAGATCGTCCCCAACGACGACCAGAAGATCATGGACCTTCTGAAAGAGCTCTGGGCAAGCGGCGACGTTCGCAAAGTGGCCAAGGGAGTTCTCGGGGCCACCTTCATCTGGGACGAAGACCTTAACGCCGTTCCCGGCCTTGCCGACCTTCTGGCGGCCGACCTTGCCCTCATTCAGGCCAAGGGTATGCGTGAAGCAGTAAAATCAATATTGTAACCTATGAGTACACAAACTAAATTGATGACTAACTGGCGCTGGTGGATATGCTCGCTGCTGTTTGTCGCAACAACCGTGAACTATCTGGACCGTCAGGTGCTGTCCCTCACTTACGAGGAGTTTATCAAACCCGAATTCCACTGGACCGATGCCAATTACGGCACCATCACGTCCTTCTTTTCCATCTTCTACGCAATCTGCTGCCTGTTCGCGGGCAAGTTCGTAGACTGGATGGGCACAAAGAAGGGATATCTCATCGCCATCGGCGTTTGGTCGGCAGGCGCCTGCATGCACGCGGCCTGTGGCTGGGCCACCGCCCATCTTGTGGGTGTTGACTCCGTTGCCGCAATGCGCGCCGTGGAGGCGGGCTCCAAGATAGCCCTGGCAGTATCCACAACCAGTGTATATCTGTTCCTGCTGTGCCGGGGAATCCTGGCACTTGGTGAAGCCGGAAACTTCCCGGCGGCAATCAAGGTAACGGCGGAGTATTTCCCCAAGAAGGACCGTGCATTCGCAACGTCCATCTTCAACGCGGGTGCCTCTGTGGGCGCTCTCGCCGCTCCGCTCCTGATACCCCCGCTGGCAGTTAAGTTCGGCTGGGAATGGGCATTCATCATTATCGGCGGCCTTGGCTTCATCTGGATGTTCTTCTGGGCTTTCATGTACGAGAAGCCGGAAAAGAGCAAGAAGGTGAATAAAGCGGAGTTGGAGTATATCCATTCCGACGATGCCGAGGAAGCCGCGGCGGCCGCCAAAGCAGCAGAAGAGGCTGCGAAAGAGAAGGCCATCCCGTTCATCAAGTGCTTCAAGTACAAGCAGACCTGGAGCTTCATCGTGGGTAAATTCTTCACCGACGGCGTGTGGTGGTTCTTCCTGTTCTGGGCTCCGTCCTACTTCAGCAACCAGTTCTCCGCCCCGGCAACTTCGCCCCTTGGCCAGTGGCTCATTTTCACCCTGTACCTCATTGTGACGGTTATTTCCATCGGCGGTGGCTATCTGCCCAGGATATTTGTCGATAAGAAAGGCATGAACCCGTATGCCGGACGAATGCTGTCGATGCTCATCTTCGCATTCTTCCCGCTGGCGGCCCTGTTTGCACAGCCCCTGGGCGTGCATTTCAACAGCCCCTGGTGGCCGGCTATCCTCATCGGCCTTGCCGGTGCGGGACATCAGGCCTGGAGCGCGAACCTGTTCTCCACCATCGGCGACATGTTCCCCAAGAGTACCATCGCAACCATCACCGGTATCGGCGCAATGGCCGGCGGTCTTGGGTCGATGATCATTCAGAAAGTGGCCGGTAACCTGTTCACCTTCGCCGAAGGCCAGGGCGCCGCGTTCCGCTTCCTTGGCTTCGAAGGCAAGCCCGCAGGCTACTTCATCATGTTCTGCTTCTGCGGCCTGGCCTACCTGGTGGCCTGGATTATCATGAAGTCCCTGGTGCCCAAGTACAAGCTTGTGGAAGTATGATAAGACGTTTACTTCTTGTTGCTGCAGCGGTCCTTGTGGCCGCTGCATGCGATAAGCCCGGAGGCGAAACCGAGAAGCCTGCCGCTTTGGGCGTGCCGCAGAACGTTGTGCTTCACGGCGCAACGGAGACTTCCCTCACGTTCCAGTGGAAAGTGGTGGAAGGCGCCACCGGATATGCCTGGAAGCTCACTTTGGACGGGGCGCTGGCCAAGGAAGGCTCCGCCACCGGCCGTAATGTCACCGTGAGCGGGCTCAGCAAAGGCACCACCTACGGATTCTCCGTGTGTGCCGTGAAGGGCGCGGAGAAATCGGCCTACAGCACCGAGATTTCCGCGAAAACCGAAGGCAAGGCAGGGGAGGAACCCCCTGTGGCGGAAGCCGTGTGCGTGGATGCGCCCATCGTCATCTCCTTCGACAGCACTCCGGTCCTTGGCACTTCCGGTCTCATCCGGATACTGAAGGCCGATGGCACCGAAGTAGACAGGATCGACCTTGCCGACATCGCCACCGTTGACATCCTCTCCGACGGAACAATGATTCCCAAGGGGGCCGATGCCGATAATGGCAAGATTGCAATCAATAATGACTACGTGTACAATACCTTCATGGACGCGCTTCACAGCGGGCAGTACCGCGTGGTGCATTATACTCCGCTGCGTGTTAGCGCCAGGGCGCTGGAAATCAAACTCCACAACGAGGCTCTGGACTACGGCACAACTTATACCGTGAAGGTGGACGAATCTGTTGTGGGTAAGGCTGTTGAAGACATTACTTTTACGACCAAGGCCAAGCCTTCCGGAGATGTCGTGCGTGTTGCTGCCGATGGCTCGGGGGATTTCTGCACCGTGCAGGGGGCTCTGAGTTTTGTGAGCGCTAATGTGGGGAAAGATGCGGCGGTTACCATTGAGGTGGCTAACGGCACTTACCGGGAACTGCTTTTCCTGAGGAACAAGAACAATGTTACCATCAAGGGAGCATCGCGAAGCGGTGTTGTGATTGCCTATCCCAACAACGACTCCTACGAAACCGGTTCCGGCGGCTCCACCAGTTCCAGGCCTTCGGCGGGCCGCTCCATCGGCAAATCAGGCGGTCGCTCGCTGTTCCTCGTGGAAAGCTGCGACAACCTTGTGCTGCAGGATCTTACTATGGAAAACACATATTCCATTCCTTCCCACAAGGGTCAGGCTGAAGTGATTTACTTCAACAGTGCGCATAGGCTCACCGTGGAGAATTGCTCCCTGATTTCCTGGCAGGATACATTCCTTTGCAAAGGTAAAGTGTGGGTGCATAACAGCCTCGTTGCAGGCCACTGCGACTATATCTGGGGCTATCCGGAAGTGTGCCTCTTCGAGGATTGCGAGATCCGTTCCCGCGCTGCCGGTTATATCGTGCAGGCACGTGTGCAGTCGGCAACCAATAAGGGCTTTGTGTTCCTGAACTGCCGCCTCACAGCAGAGGACGGCGTTGGCAGCGGCAAGATGTACCTTGCCCGCTCCGCCGGCCAGGCAGATTGCATCGACAACGTGGTGTATGTGAACTGCTCCATGGACGCCGTGATCCGCTCTGAAGGCTGGCTGGGAAATCCCGCGCCCAACCCGTCGACCCCCACCGCCACCTCCGGCTGGCGAGAGTACGGCTCCAAGGGCGAGGGCGCCTCATCGGCCAGAAACTCATACGGCAAGACGCTTTCCACCGAGGAAGCTTCGATATATTGCAACCGCCAGGATGTTCTTGGCTGGTAAATTCAACTCCCTTGCCGGATATCCAGCAAAACGGCCCCTCAGTGCTGTCCGTGTGGATATCCGGTAGTGTTTTTGGCTGTCGTGGCCGTTTCCCCTGCCGGATATCCAACGAATAGGCCTCTCAGTGCTGTCTGCGTGGATATCCGGTAGTGTTTTTGGCCGTGTGTGCCGTTTCCCTTGCCGGATATCCAACGAATAGGCCTCTCAGTGCTGTCTGCGTGGATATCCGGTCGCGTTTTTGGCCATGTGTGCCGTTTCACCTGCCGGATATCCAACGAATAGGCCCCTCAGTGCTGTCCGTGTGGATATCCGGTAGCGTTTTTGGCCGTGGGTGCCGTTGAGAAAACTCTAAAACTCCATCCGGACGTTTGCCTTCCTTAGTAAGGATTGAAGGGCAGGGATGTCAATCGTCCGGACAGGGGTGCCGTCTGCCGCACAAATGGCAGCTGCAATGCCGGCGGCCTGGCCCGTGACCATACAGGTGGAGATTTCGCGTGCGTCCCAGGCAATTCCCTGATCGTAGCCGAAACAGCGTCCGGCGACGAGAAGGTTTCGCGTCTCCTTCGGTACGATGGAGCGGTAGGGGATTTGCCAGATGGGCCTTTCCTCTTTTTCAAAGCGCTGTCCCTTGTAGATGAAATAATCGCTGGAGCCGCCCATGCCGATAACATCGTCATACTCTGTCCACTGCATTGAGTCCTCAAGGGTCACATTGTGAAGGCTGTCAAGTACGCGGGTAACGCGTACGCCGGTAGTGGGGGCTACTTCCATCAGATATACATCCTCGAAACCTTGCTCCTGCT
>JAEEGI010012525.1_pt1 | contig 18130 bp, 16 predicted proteins | sample 8958751 | NCBI WGS metagenome assembly JAEEGI01 (sample SAMN16246545, study PRJNA631951) | gut metagenome | biome: gut microbiome; feature: rumen; material: KS-attached | host: Bos | place: Iran: Karaj | collected 2018-10 | reverse complement strand
CCCTACGGGGTTTATTCTTCTGTTTGATATTTGGCTTTTTTGCTTTCTTGGGAAAAATTGCTCAAATTCTTTCGCGACCCTTCGTAGAGTTCGAAGTGGAGGAAGCGGCAGTCGAGGGAGCCGTTCTGCACGGGAATCTTCTTGGAGGGATGGAGGCCGATATGCTTCATGGCCTCGAAGTCGGAGGTGATGAGCCACACATCGCAGTCGGCACCATACTTCTGCTTGAAGGTGTCGCCGAGTTTCTCGTACATGGCGTTGAGGTCTTCGACCTTGATGCGCTCGCCGTAGGGCGGATTGGTGACGATGAGCGTCTGGCCCTCGGGCGGTTCCTGGTCGGCGAAGTCGCCGATATGGAGCATCACATCCTTATGGAGCTTGGTGTATTCAAGGTTTTTCTCACACTGTGCAATGACCTGCTCGTCGATGTCGTTGCCCCAAATCTCGCCCTCGAAATCGAAGGCACCGATCTTGCGATCCTCCTCATTCTTGACACTCTTCCACTCGCCGAGGTTGAACTCTTTCCAGCGCATGAATCCGAAGCGGTTGCGGTAGTACTGAGCGGGGATATTGTTGGCCATCATGGCGGCCTCGATAAGCATGGTGCCGGAGCCGCACATGGGATCATAAAAGTTCGTGATTGCTTGATCGTTTGATTGTTTGACTGCTTGATCCCAGCCGGCGAGTTTGAGAAGGCCGGCAGCGAGGACTTCGTTGATGGGAGCCACGCCGACACCCTGACGGTAGCCACGTTTGTGGAGCGAGTCGCCAGAGGCGTTCATCAGCAGGGTGACATGGTTGTCGCGAATATGGAGGTTGAACTTATAGTCGGGCTGTTCGGTGTCGATATTAGGACGCTTGCCGAAGTTGCGGCGGAAGCGGTCGACGATGGCATCCTTGGTCTTCAGCGCGGCATAGTAGCTGTGGGTGAAGACCTCACCAGAGGTGGTGGAGTCGATCATGAAGGTGCCATCGACATCGAGGATTTTCTCCCAGCGGATTTTGTATACCTGATCGTAAAGCTCTTGGTCGTCGTTGGCATCGAATTCGGCGAAGGGTTTCAGTATAGCCAGGGCTGTACGACAGCAGTAGTTGGCGCGGTAGAGGAGGCGCATGTCGCCCTCGAATTCGACGGCGCGTGCACCAACGGTGACATTCTCGGCACCCAGGGCGCGGAGCTCGTCGGCGAGCACCTCTTCGAGGCTGACCATCGTCTTGGCCACCATCTTAAACTTTTCTCTTGTGGTGCCTTCGTTCGGCACCACTTTTCCGTGGTTTTTCTGTATGATCATTGTTAAAAATTTGTATTCTGTCTTTGAGTTCGCGTTTGGCCCTGCGGTTGTTGACACGCAGCTTGCCGTTGTATATGCTGATATTCAGCTCGTAGCCCACCAGCAGGACGATGCAGCTGAAGTACACCCACAGCATGAGCAGCAGCACGGTGCCGATGGAGCCGTAGAGCAGGTTGTAGCGGCTGAAGTTGTTGATATAGACTCCGAAGCCCCAGGTGAGCAGGAAGAACATGCCGGTGGCGAGGATGGAACCCGGCGAGAAGAAGCCCACACGCTGCTTCTTGACGGGCGCCCAGTAGTAGATGATGGAGATGGCCGTGAGGGTGGCGAAGATGAGCAGCAGCCACCGGACGGTATGGAAGAGTATGGCACCGAAGGTGGACATGGGAATGATGTTGTGGATGAGGAAGTACCACATGATGTGCTTGTGGCCGAGGAGGAGGCAGAGCACCAGCACAACAAGGAGGTACATGATGAACACCAGTCCGATGCAGATGAGGAAGCGCTGCAGGAAGGGGCGCTTCTCGATGCTATGGTTGGCGAAGTTCAGGGAGACGATGAAGCCGTTCATGCCGTTGGCCGCCAGGATGATAGAGGTGATGAATCCGATGGAGAGGAGCGTGGAGTGCTTATGCCCCATGATGTCGTTGATGGTGTCGCTGATGGGACCCATGATTTTCTCGGGTATGATGCCGGCGAGGCTGTTAAGCAGCTCGTTCTGCACGCCGTCGACGGGGAAGTAGGCGATGAGGGAGAAGAAGAAAATCATCAGCGGCGGCAGGGCGGCGATGAAGGAGTAGGCCAAACCCTTGGCGCGGTCGGTGAGCGACGAGTTGAAGGCGCTGACAAAGAAGTAGCTGAGCACATAGTAGATAGGCACGCCCTTATGGCCCGGGAAGGAGAAGTTGTGGAGCCAATAAAGCACCTGGCGCACCTTCCGCTTGTACAAGAGTTTGCGGCCCATTTGGCGGCCTTTGACTCTCACAGCACGTATCCAGACCTTGGGGTTCCTCATTTTTTCACCAATGAAAGGTCGAGACTTTTGATGTGATGAGTCAGTGCGCCGACGGAGATGAAGTCGACACCCGTCTCAGCGTACTCGCGGAGGGTCTTCTCGGTGATGCCACCGGAGGCTTCCGTCTCATATTTCCCTTCGATGCGTTTCACTGCCTCGCGGAGGGTGATGGTGTCGAAGTTGTCGAGCATGATACGGTCGACGCCACCGTGGTTGAGGACGCGCTGCAACTCGTCGAGGTTACGCACCTCGATCTCGATGCGGAGGTCTTTTCCCTTAGCTTTCAGGTAGTCGCGGGTACGGTCGATGGCCGCCTCAATGCCGCCTGCAAAGTCGATATGGTTGTCCTTGAGCATCACCATATCGTAGAGGCCGATGCGGTGGTTGGTGCCGCCGCCGCAAGCGACGGCGTACTTCTCGAGGAGTCGCATATTGGGGGTCGTCTTGCGGGTGTCGAGCAGTTTGGTGTTCAGTCCTTTGAGCATGGAGACCATGCGGTGTGTCTCGGTGGCGATGCCCGAGAGGCGTTGCATGAAGTTGAGGGCGGTGCGTTCGGCGGTGAGGATGGAGCCCGAGGGACCCTCGATGGTCATCACTATCTCGCCTTTGAAGATAGCATCCCCATCATGTTTCAGAAGATTAACAATCAGATTATTATCCACTATCTTAAACACTCGTTCGCCCACTTCGGCGCCACAGAGGATGCCATCCTGTTTGGCCACCATTTTGGCCGTTCCTTGTGCGGTGGTAGGGATGCAGGCAAGGGTGGAGTGGTCGCCATCGCCGATATCCTCGCGGAGTGCCATTTTGATTAGTTCGTCAAGGTTGTCAATGTTCATCATAATAATCTGATTTAATGTCATGTATCGTTTCTTTTCAAGAAACAATGCACCTATTTTCAAACATGCAAAGATACACTTTTTTTTTATAATTTTGTTATCTTTTAAAAAATATGCGTATATTTGCGTTTTTAAAATATGACAAATAATAACGACAACTGACTGAAAGTGAAAAGTGAAAAGTGAAAAGTGAAAAGTCAGGAATTGAAAAATGTAGTATGCAGATAGCAATCTCGGGAAATATAGGCGCAGGGAAGACGGAGCTGACGAAGCTGTTGTCGAAGCATTACGGATATCGCGCGGTGTACGGTCCTTCGGAGGAGAATCCTTACCTGAATAGTTTTTATGAGGACATGCGCCGCTGGTCGTTCAACATGATGGTGCATTCGCTGTATGCGGGAGTGAAGGAATTAAGCGAGTTGGCCAAGAGCGGCGAGAGTTTCATCCGCGACCGTTCGTTGCTCGACGATGCCTATGTTTTCGCCCCGAACCTGCAGAGCATGGGTCTGATGACCACCCGCGACCTGACAACCTACACGAAATTGGCGGAGGCAATGATGTCTCTGCTACCCAAGCCCGACCTGGTGGTGTATGTGCGCGGCGATGTGCCGACATTGGTGAGGCATATCCAGAAACGCGGCAGGGAGTACGAGCGGGGCATCCGACTGGACTATCTGACGAACCTGAATGCACGCTACGAGAACTGGGCCTCGTCGTTTGAGGGAAAGATGGTGGTAGTGGACACCGACGAGTGCGACTTTGTGGAGAACAAAGAAGATTTGGGATTAATCATCAACCGGATAGATGCCGAAGTGGGCGGGTTGTTTAATTAAGGGTTATTGGTTAAAGAAATCGAATGAAGATATTGGCTGTTATACCTGCACGTTACGCATCGACGCGATTCCCCGGCAAGCCGCTAGCTCTGCTGGGGGGGAAGCCCATCATCGACTTCGCCTACAGCGTGGCCTCAAATGCGGGATGTGTGGAGAAAGCAGTGGTAGCCACCGACGACGAGCGCATCTTCTCTCACATGAAGGAGACCTTTGGAGAGGAGAGCGTGATGATGACCTCGACGGAGCACAGAAGCGGCACCGACCGTTGCGGCGAAGTGCTGCGCACCCTCGAACAGAAGGGTGAACGCTATGATGTGGTGATCAACCTGCAAGGCGACGAGCCTTTCGTGCAGGCCTCGCAGTTGGAGAGCCTCGCCTCCTGCTTTGAAAAACCAGAGACAGCCATCGCCACCTTGAAGACCCACATCACGAGCAGCGAAGAGTTGTCATCGCCCAACAACGTGAAAGTGGTGTGTGCATCCAACGGTCAAGCGCTCTACTTCAGCCGGCAGGCTATCCCCTACCGCCGTGGAGAGGAATTTGAGCACTGGCTTGAAGAGGGTGAGTATTTCAAACATGTAGGCATCTACGCTTTCCGCAGCGAAGTGCTGAAAGAAATGTGCCAGTTGCCCCAGAGCACGCTGGAATGCAGTGAGAAACTGGAGCAGTTGCGTTGGTTGGAGGCGGGATATACCATTGCCGTAAGAGAGACACCCTGCGCCAATATCGGCATCGACACCCCCGCCGACCTTGATGCTGCAGAAAATGAACTGAAAAGAATAAAACAAGTCCTATGAATATAACTGATTTAATTGTTGAGTTGTTGAAAGAGGGACAGCGCGTGGAGCTGCCCGGCATCGGAACGTTAGACAGCGAGGTGCAAGCCCCGCGGCACGATCCACAGTCGCAGATTTACTATCCTTCTACAAGAAACATCTTCCTGAAGAAGGATTGCTCCGGAGACAACGCCATCGTGCGCGAGATAGCAGCACGTGAATGTGTGAACGAGGAAATTGCCGAGCAGATGTGGCACAACTATGTGGACGCGCTGACCGACAAAATTGCGCGCAGCGGCGAGCACCGTTTCGGTGACCTCGGCGTGCTGACGAAAGTAGGTGAAGACTGCAGTTTCAAGATGGCTGAAGGATTGGTGATTGAGGCCGGCAACAGCAGCGAGAAACCCTTAGAGGGAGTGAAGACCTATGCTCACGACGACAACGAGGATCCTTTTGCCCAGTTTGAGGAGGCTGCCCCGGTAGCACCGGCAGCGCCAGAGATTCCTGCAGCACCGGAGACACCAAAGACTCCAGAACCTGAACCCGAGCCGGAGCCCATACCAGAACCCGTACCTGAGCCCGAGCCGGAACCCGAGCCGGAACCCGAACCAGAACCTGAGCCCGAACCTGAGCCTGAACCTGAACCGATGTCCGAACCGGTGCCTATGCCTGAACCCGAACCCGAGTTACAGGATACGCTGAAACAACTCGACGAACTTCCCAAGTCGAAGGCCGCCTTGAAAGCTGAGGCCAAAGCCAAGAAAGAACGTGCAGAAGCTTCCGCCAAAGAGGAGAAAAAGAATGCGAAGGCTGCCGCCAAGGAAGAGAAACGTGCCCGAAAAGAGCAGAAAAAACAGGAGAAGAAGGAGAAGAAAGAAAAGAAGAAAAAACGCAGATGGCTTATCTGGCTGTTGCTGCTACTCCTGCTGGCACTTGCCGGAGGCGGCTACTATTACTACACCCATTATATGACCTCCGATGCCACAGAGACTCCTGAGGTTACGGTGGGGGGCAAGCATTTAGATGTCCCTGCAGAGAACGACTTGACTTACAACTGTGACCACCTCGTCTACAGCAACGCCGAGATGATGAGCAACAGCAATCGGGTTTGTGTGGCCATGGACGGTTACATCAGCGATTTCCTCGCCACTCGCAATTATCGCGGCGGCAAAGCTGCCATGATGGACCGTGTGCGCCAGTATGCCGACCACAGGATGAACGACCTGATGGGCAACCGTTTCGCTGTGCAGTGCATGATTCCATACAGCGACTATATTTCCAACCACTGCGAACCTTGGATGAGATACAGTTATGCCAACAAGGTGCGTGGCACCGTACAGAGCGAGTTGATGAACCTCAACCTGCTTGACGAACTGCTCGACCAACTGGTAAACGACCTCGGTATGCAGCAGGGAGAAAAGGAGCACACGGCCACCGAAGTGCAGCAGGTGAAGCAGCAGGAACGTGAGTCTGTGAAGAAAAAACCCGTCCAAGACGACTTCGTTGAAGTCTCTGCATACATGACCAAAGAGAGCAAGCAGGGCTTTGACATCATTGCAGGTTTCTATATCAACAAAAGTACTGCCAACAAGATGGCCTCCCGTCTGCATGCCCAAGGCTGTGATGCTTATATCATTGAAAAGAACGACGGCTATTACGTGAGCATGGGTAGCGCTCCGACGCGCACCAAAGCGGAAGCTCTGTTCAATCATCTCAAGAGTTGGTACGACGGCGATATCGCCATCAAACAGTGGTAAGATGGGACACCATAAGTTGCAGCGATTCGCGGAGAATCTCACGTTCCCTAATCTCTTCCAAGTAGGCTTCGACCAATTGGAGAAGGAGGGATTTGCCCTAAGGGGCCGTTGGCGCGAACAATTCGGTAATGACAATCCCATCACACTGGAGTTGGGATGCGGCAAAGGCGACTATACCATTGCGCTGGCCCGCATCCATCCCGAACGCAACTATATCGGCGTCGACATCAAGGGTGCGCGCCTCTGGCGCGGAGCCAAAACCAGCAACGAAGAGCAGATGAAGAACGTGGCGTTCATCCGCACACGCATCGAACTTATCGACCGCTTCTTCGCCGAAGGCGAGGTCTCCGAGATATGGATCACTTTCTGCGACCCGCAGCTGAAGAAACCCAACAAACGACTCACGTCGCCTCGCTTCCTCGACACCTACAGCCGCTTCCTTGCTCCCGGAAGCCTGATGCACCTCAAGACCGACTCGCAGGAACTCTACGACTACACCCTCAACGAGGTGCTTCCCACACGAAATGTAGAGGTGCGCTTCAACACCAACGACCTATACCATACCGACTACGACGGAGAAGCCAAATTGACGCAGACCTTCTACGAGCAGATGTTCCTTGAGAAGGGCATGCCGATAACCTATATTAATTGGAAAAACTCGTAATAACGTAATAACGTGATAACGAAATAACAATAAATTAACAAAATAAAAAAAGTAATTATGTCAGGACATAACAAATGGTCAAAGATTAAGAGAGCCAAAGGTGCAGCTGATGCCAAGCGCTCGAAACAGTGGAGTAACATTCTGAAACAGGTCACCATCGCCGTGCGCGAAGGCGGTCCCGACCCCGACAGCAACCCCCGTCTGCGTCTGCTCGTGCAGAACGCCCGCGGCTGCAACATGCCCAAGGACACCCTGCAGCGTTCCATCAACAAAGCCAACGACAAGGACGCTGCCCAGATGCAGGAACTCACCTTCGAGTGCCACGTGAGCCATGGTATCGCCCTCTTCATCGAGGCCCTCTCCGACAACAACAACCGTACTGTTGCCAACGTGAAAGCCATCATGAACAAGAACGGTGGCACGCTGGAGACCAACGGTAGCCTCGCCTTCCTCTTCACCCGTAAAGGTGTCTTCGTGGTGCCCCGCAAGCCCGAGATGGATGTCGACGAACTGGAGATGGAACTCATCGATGGCGGTCTGGAAGAGATGGAGGCCGACGACGAGTACCTGACCCTCTACACCGCTTATGAAGACTTCGGCAACATGGTCAAGATGCTTGAGCAGAAAGGCATCGAGTGCGAGAGCGCCGAGTTGCAGCGCATCCCCAACACCCTGCGTCAGGTCGACACCGAGACCATCCGCAAAGTTATGAAGGTCATCGGCATTCTCGAAGAGGACGACGACGTGACCAATGTCTATCACGACATGGAGATCCCCGACGACTTCGAGGAGGAGTAAAGTTTAGTGGTTATGGGTTATAGGTTATGGACGCTTGCGCAGAACAGACGCGTCAGCTCTCTATAACCAATAACCCATAACCTATAACCGAGAACAATGAAATTGTACCTAGTACCGACACCCGTTGGGAACCTCGGCGACATGACATTTCGTGGCGTCGAGGTTCTCAAGTCTGTCGACCTTATCCTCGCCGAGGACACCCGCACCAGCCGTGTGCTACTGCAGCACTACGGTATCGACACCCCGTTGCAGAGTTACCATATCTTCAATGAGCACCAGACGGTGGCGGGACTCGTCGAGCGACTGAAGGCCGGCACCACTATTGCTGTGGTTACCGATGCCGGTACTCCCGGCATCAGCGACCCTGGCTTTTTGTTGGTACGTGAAGCCGTCAAAGAGGGCATCGATGTGGAGTGTCTACCGGGCGCTACAGCCTTTGTACCGGCACTCATTGACAGCGGTCTTCCCTGTGACCGCTTCGTTTTCCTCGGCTTCCTACCACACAAGAAAGGTCGCCAGACAGCCATCAACGCCCTCGCCAACGAGGAGCGCACGATGATTATCTACGAGAGCCCCTACCGTCTGGTGAAACTGCTTGAACAACTCATCGAAGTCCTTGGCCCCGACCGCCAAGTCTCCGTGAGCCGCGAAATCAGCAAACTCCATGCCGAGACCGCCCGCGGCACCCTCGCCGAGGTGCTCACCCACTTCCAGCAGAAGGAAGTCAAAGGCGAAATTGTAGTAATACTATCAGGATTATGCCGTTAGGAACATTCATCTTCCGTTTGGCCTGCGCCCTCCTCGCAGGTGTCATCATCGGCACACAGCGTGAACTCAAGCAGCGTCAGGCCGGTCTCACCACCAATTCACTGGTGGCCGTCGGTGCCTGTATATTTATATTGATAAGCGAGAGCGTCATCATGAGCGCCAAGCTGGCGGGTGGCCCGGTGAACAACGACAACCTTCGTGTTCTTTCGCAGGTGGTGACGGGCATCGGCTTCCTTGGTGCCGGCGTCATCATGAAAGACGGCCTCACCATCCACGGCCTCTCCTCCGCCGCCACCATCTGGTGCAGCGCCGCCGTGGGTTGCCTCTGTGGCTATGGCATGTGGCGCGAAGCTCTCATTGCCGTCGCCGTGGTCATCCTCATCAACTGGGGACTCAAGGGCATCGAGATGTACATCAAACGCCTCCGTCGCAGGAAACGCGGAGACGACAACGACGAGGACATCGCCCGATAAAAAATATTAAATCAACAAATATTATGAAAAAAATTATCCCACTATTGTTAGTCGCCCTCTTTGCGACAACGTTTGTCTCCTGCTCCAAGGATAACGAAGATCTCATCCTTGGCACATGGAAAATCACAGAAACTTCTCGAACGGTGTATAATCACCCCATAGAATCCCATAACAGAACCACTACGGAACCCACCACCGAAGGCTACGTGAGGACCATCACCTTCAACGAGGACAAGACTTGTGTTGCATACTACAAATATACCGACGAAGATGGAGTCGACGAAGACTCCGACACCTTCACCTACTCCATCAACGGCGACGAGCTCTCCCTTTTCCAAGGCAATATGGGAGTGCGCTATCACATCGACAAACTCGACAGTGAAAACCTGGTGCTCAGTGTGACTGAGGAACACACCTATCACTACGATATCGGCGGCTCGACCATATACTACGAGAAAAATTCCATCATCATGAAGAAAATCTGACGGCCACCTGTCACCACCCCATAAAACCCGGTACCATAAGTATCGGGTTTATCTTTATCTCAATGATTTTCTGATTGTTTAACCATTAAAATGGTTAAACAATGGTTAAAATGAGGTAGAACGGATTGACTTAGAGTAAGATGTAGGCTTAGGGACGCGGATGGGGAACCAGCTGCGGACGGGCTGGTCGAGGCCGAGGCCATTCATATAATTATATGTAGCGAGCCGCAGGGCGGCGCCGACGGCTTCGATATCATAGTCAAAGCCTGGTTCCCAATCCACCTCGTTGTTGCAGAAAGGATTCGGCTTCAAGGTCACGCGGCGGGCGCCATAAGCTTCGGGGTTGAGGCCGCTGGGACTGTGGCAGGTCATGGCATAGCGGTGCCAGAAGGCACTCTGGACGATGCCCTCGTCGAACATGCGGCGCACGGTTTCCAAGGCATCGACGCTCTCTTGCAGCGTCTCCGTGGGGAATCCGTACATGAGGTAGGTGTGTACCATGATGCCGGCGTCGCGCAAGTGGCGGCAGGCCTCGACAGTCTGCTGGATGGTGACGCCTTTGTCTATGAGCTTCAGCAGGCGGTCGCTGGCCACCTCGAGTCCGCCGCTTACGGCTACCATGCCGGCCTCGGCCAACAGGTCGCATAACTCCGCAGTATAGGCTTTTTCGAAACGTATGTTGCCCCAGAAACTGACGGCCAAGCCGCGGCGCAGTATTTCTTCAGCCACCTCACGCAATAGTTTGGGCGGCAGCGCCTCGTCGACGAAATGGAAGCCCGTGCGGCCTGTCTGTTGCATCACCCGTTCCATGTGGTCGACTACGGTGGAAGCCTTTGGCGCACGGTAGTTGCCGATATAGTCCAAACTGGTATCACAGAAGGCACAACGGTGCCAGTAACAGCCGTGAGCCATCACCATCTTGTTCCACCGTCCCTGGCTCCACAGGCGGTGCATGGGGTTGGTCATCTCGGTGAGCGAGAGATATCTGTCGAGCGGCAGGTCACTGAAGTCGGGGCAAATGTCGCTCTCCGCGAGCACGCGGTGGTCGGCATCTCTGAGGCCGTCGATGACCACGGCGTCGCAGAATTCATAGATGCGCTGGTCGGAGAGCTGGCGCCATTCGGTATTGGGGAATCCTCCACCGATCTCAACGGTGGCGTGGGTATGGGCTTTCAGCCACTGGCCGCAGCGCAAAGCGCCGTAGAGGCAGCCGGGGAAGGGCACCGTGAGACAGACCTTGTCTAAAGTTGAAAGTTGAAAGTTAAATGATGAAAGTTTTTCTGCCAGTATCTCCAGCATCAGGCAGTCGATGGGCGAGGGGTCCTGATGTAACTCAGTGTATAGCGGGTCAAAGGTGGGAGCATCGTTGCTGAGGTATTCAGCGTAGCGCACAAGGTCAAAGTGGGGGTCAATATGCTCGCGAATATAGTCGGCGATATCCTCGATGAAGAGTGTTGCGAGGTGCATCGCCTTGTCGGTGGTGCCGCTGACGCCGAAGGACCACTCCATGTTGTCCTCGTCCAGCTGCTCGAAGCGTTTGCCCTCCGGCAGGAGGCTCCGGTTTGCGATGCGCGGCCCAAGGGTGTCGTCCTGCCCACGGAGAAAACGCTTGACGGGCTCCACGAGCCGTGCCTGCTCCTCGAGGCCGATGCCCGCGAGGAACTCCCGCGACAGCACGCGGTCGGCCACCTCGATACCGAGATCCACCTGCCGGACAGTATGCCCCTGCGCCCCGTAGTACCCCTTGAGGTACGCCGTAGCGGGATAGGGCGTGTTCAACTGCGTGAGCGGCGGTGTGATGAGCAGTATTTGCATGATATTAAAAAAGCCCTCCGAGCCTGCGGAGGGCTTTATCTTATGCTAATTTGATTATTTCTTTTTGCCTTTCTTGGTGTTGGCGCTCTTGTCCTCGATGCCGAGTTTGGCTTTGATGTGGGCGGGGATAGCGTCTTTGTGAACCACGATATTCATGGTTTTGTAGCGGACGAAGGCCTTGCTGCAGAAGAAGTTGCCACCGAACTCACCGTTGTAGAGTCCCCAGCTGTTCTTCACCATGTAGTACTCGTTGCCCATCTGGTCCTTGGCGGTGCCGAAAATCAGCATGCCGTGGTCGTCGGTGGTCTCCCAGTTGTCGTAAGCCTGCTGGCGCTCTTCCTGGGTCACCCAGCGCTGAGGAGTGGGGTGTTTTGCGGCCTCGTCGGCAATGTCAGCGGCTTTCATACCGCTCCATTTGGCCTGATCGCTGCCGACGCCGGCCTTCGGGGCCTCGGTAGCGGGCAGGACGGCGAAGCCCTTGCGGCTGTAGCGGAAGCCAGGCTCGCTGACATCGGCACCCCAAGCGATGGTGTAGCCGTTCTCGATAGCATAGTCAAAGACTTCCATCATCTCGTCGAGAGGAAGGTTCCAGCTGAGACCCCAGCGCCAGTTGTCCTGAATTTCGATGACGAACTGCTCGTAGAAGGGATGGTGAGTGTAGCTGGTGATGCTGACATAGTCGTCGGGGTTGAGGCCGAGACTCTCGCCGAAGCTCTTCGGGGTGTACTCTTTGCCGTTATATTTGAACTTCTCAGGGATTTCGCCCAGATAGATAGCGTGGACGGCAGCGATGGCTTTCTGCCACAGGGGCTGGCCGTCAGGGCTCATCTGGAGTTTCTTCAGCTTGCCTTTGGCGACGGCTTCGACCATCACGTCGGTGAGGGCGCTAAGCTCGGTGTGATTCGAGAGATTGTCCCCATACATCTTTCCGGCGGGCAACACCTCGTCGGGTACCATGCCATAGTTGCGGAGACAGTAGATGACATCGTTGAAGGCGCCGCCCTGACTGAAGGAGACATCACCATGGGTGCGGACGGCGGCATAGGCGCGGTCGTTGTAGGTCTTCTCGACGACGTACATCTCGCTGAGGTCGTACTCGCCCTTGCCCATGCGGAGCAGCTCGCTCTCGAGGAAGGCGATACCGCTGTAGCTCCAGCAGGTACCGGCGTTGTTCTGGTTTTTCACGGAGGTGATGGGCAGCACCTTGATGGTGTCGAACTTGTAGCCCTCGTCCTCTTTCTTCTCTTCCTGTGCGAACACAGAGCTGGCGCAGATAGCGATAGCGCCAAGGAATAGGAATGCTTTTTTCATGTGTATGTTACGTTATATTTATTGATGCAAAATGCGGTGCAAAGATACAAAATAAATCCGATGTAGTGGAAAATATTTTCTCGCAAGATGTTTTTTTCGTACCTTTGCAGCGTAGAATAACAATGCTCGCAATGGACAATGACAATAGCATCAAGATATTAGGCGCGAGGGAGCACAACCTGCAGAACGTTGACTTGGAGATTCCACGAGGAAAACTAGTGGTGTTCACCGGTTTGAGCGGCAGCGGCAAGTCGTCGCTGGCTTTCGACACCATTCATGCCGAAGGTCAACGCCGTTACATGGAGACTTTCTCAGCCTATGCGCGGCATTTCATAGGTAACATGGAACGCCCCGACGTGGACCTTATCGAGGGTCTCTCACCTGTCATTGCCATTGAACAAAAGAGCACCAGTAACAACCCACGCTCGACTGTCGGAACCTTGACCGACACCTACGACCTGCTGCGTCTGCTCTACGCCCGTGTGGGCAAAGCCTACAGCATCGTCAGTGGCAAGCCGATGGTCAAGTACAGCGAGGAGAAGATATTGGAGATTATCACCTCGGAATATGGCAGCCGCGACATCATGATTCTGGCACCGCTGGTCAAGGGACGCAAGGGTCACTACCGCGAACTCTTCGAGCAGGTGGCCAAGAAAGGATTTCTGAAAGTCCGTGTGGACGGCGAGATAAAAGAGATTACCTACAAGATGCAGGTGGACCGCTACAAGGTACACGACATCGAATTGGTGGTGGACCGCCTGCGAGCCGACCGCAATGCCACACGCCTCCGCGAGGCGGTGCAGACCGCCTTCCGTCAAGGCAAGGGCATTCTGATGGTACTTAACAATGAAGACCAAAGTATCCGCTTCTTCAGCCGTATGCTGATGGACCCCGACAGCGGTCTCTCCTACCCCGAGCCTGAGCCCAACACCTTCTCCTTCAACTCGCCCTACGGCGCCTGTCCCCACTGCAACGGACTCGGCGAGGTGGCGCAGATTGATATGAAGAAGCTCATCCCCGACCCAAAGAAGAGCATCAAAGATGGTGCCATTGAGGTGCTGGGGAAATACTCGCCCACCAACTATGTCTACCGCAAGCTGGAACTGATGGGCAAGCACTATGATTTCACGCTCGACACGCCCGTGGCCGACCTCAGCGAGGAGGCCCTCAACGCCATCCTTTACGGCAGCAACCATTTCGCCGGCATCGAGGATCCCGAGGACCCGGGCTACCTCAGCGAGTTCCAAGGCATCATTAATTATATCACCTCGCTGGCCAGCGACGAGAGTCCTGCCAGCCTGCAGAAATGGGCGGCCTCGTTCATGAACACCGTCCCCTGCCCCGAGTGCCACGGTCACCGACTGAAGCCCGAAAGCCTTGCTTTCCGCATACTCGACAAGAACATCGGCGAGCTGGCCGACATGGATCTGCTGGAGTTGCAGGAGTGGCTCGGCGCACTGGAACCGCAGTTCGACGAACGCGACCGCAAGGTGGCACACGAGGTGCTGGTGGAGATACTCAAGCGACTGTCTTTTCTCAACAACGTGGGCGTGGGCTACCTCAGCATGAACCGCAGCGCCCGCAGCCTCAGCGGCGGCGAAGCACAGCGCATACGCCTAGCCACACAGATCGGCTCGCAACTCACCAACGTGCTGTATATCCTCGACGAGCCCAGCATCGGTCTGCACCAGCGTGACAACCAGCGCCTCATCGAGAGCCTCAAGCAACTGCGCGACTTGGGCAACAGCATCATCGTGGTGGAACACGACCGCGACATGATGCTCGCCGCCGACTACCTCGTGGACATCGGGCCCGGCGCCGGTGTGCATGGTGGCAAAGTGCTGTTTGCTGGAATTCCGAATACTCAGAATACTCAGAGTAATCAGAACACTCAGAGTTTGACGCTAGAGTACCTCTCACGGCAGCGCGACATTGCGCTACCTGAGCGAAGAATAAATGCAGGTCGCCAGCACCTGCTCCTGCGCGGTGCCACCGGCAACAACCTCAAAGGCGTCGACCTCGACCTACCGCTAGGCCTGTTCGTCTGCGTGACGGGCGTCTCGGGCTCCGGCAAGAGCACCCTTATCAACGACACCCTGCAGCCCATCCTCAGCCAGCATTTCTACCACTCGCTGCGTGCTCCGCTGCCGTATAAGTCCATCGAGGGAATCGAGAATATCGACAAAGTCATCCAGATAGACCAGAGCCCCATCGGCCGCACACCACGCTCGAACCCCGCTACCTATGCGGGCTTCTTCGACGACATCCGCCGCCTCTTCGCCGAGCTGCCGTCGGCACGCATCCGCGGCTACAAGCCCGGCCGTTTCAGCTTCAACGTCAGCGGCGGCCGCTGCGAGCACTGCAAGGGCGCCGGACTCCGCACCATCGAGATGAACTTCCTGCCCGACGTCTACGTGCAATGTGAGGTCTGCGGTGGCAAACGCTACAACCGCGAGACACTGGAGATACGCTATAAAGGCAAGTCCATCAGCGACGTGCTCGACATGACCGTCAACGAGGCCGTGGAGTTCTTCTCCTCCATGCCCAAGCTGCACAAGAAACTCAAGACCCTTCAGGAGGTGGGCCTCGGCTACATCACCCTCGGACAGCAGAGCACCACCCTCAGCGGCGGCGAGGCGCAGCGCGTCAAGCTGGCCACTGAGCTCAGCAAGAGCGACACCGGCCGCACGCTCTACATTCTCGACGAACCCACCACAGGTCTCCATTTCGAGGACATCCGTATCCTCCTCGGCGTGCTGCAGAAGCTGGTCGACAAAGGCAACACCGTGCTGGTCATCGAGCACAACATGGACGTCATCAAGGTGGCCGACTGGGTCATCGACCTCGGTCCCGACGGCGGCCGCGCCGGCGGACAAATCACCTTCTGCGGCACCCCCGAAGCGTTAGCCAAACAGAAAGACAACTTCACCGGCCGCTACCTCAAAGAGGAGCTGGAGGCGATGAAAAAGTAGCTATTTATTAAGGAACTTTTCGGGGCCGCAAAATTTCCCGTGGGGATTTTCAAATTTCCCACCGGGATTTTGCAATTTCTCACCGAGATTTTTGGATACCTTTAATGTTATCTGCTGAGCCATTGTTTCACCTCGTCGGGGATGACCTCGGAGCTGGAGGTGCTGCGGCGGTAGCCGGCCATGACGGTGCGGCACTCGACGCAGACCGCGCCGCTCTCGCTGTTCACCACGCGCTGCAGCATGGTGAGGCTCTTGGTGCCGAAGCGTTCGATAGAGGTCTCCACCTGTATCTTGTCATGGTAATGTATCTGCGCCTTGAAGTCGACGTCATAGTGCACCACCATGACGGTGAAGTCGCTCTTGGTGGGCGACAGGCCGTGGCCACTGAAGAAGGCATCCTTCCCCAGGTCGAGATACTCCATGATGACGGCGTTGTTGACGTGACCCATCTGGTCCACGTCGTTGAAGCGTATCTGTATCGGTGTTGTATGCATAGTTATTGTTTTTTCAAAGAGAAGAAATATTCCAGGCCGCCCTCGGCTCTATTCTTGGCGTATATCTCGCCGCCGTGGAAGAGAACAGAGTGTTTAACAATGCTGAGGCCGAGACCCGTGCCACCATTCTGTCGCGAGCGACCCTCGTCGATGCGTACGAAGCGGTCGAAAAGGCGCGAGAGATATTCGTCAGCCACGCCCTTGCCAGTGTCGTAATAATGTATAAAGTAATGGTCGGAACTTTCCTTGTAGGTCTCCATCACAATGCCGACACCCTCGCCGGCGTAGGCGATGCTGTTCTCCACCAGGTTGCGGAAGATGCAGTAGAGTAGTTCATGGTTGCCCTGCAGCGGCATAGCGGGCAGGCTGTTGCCGATGGTGATACCCGCAGCCTCGGCCTTGTCGCCGAGGTCACTGATAGCCTCGTTGGCCACCTCGCAGGCATCCACCTCGGTGCGGGGAAAAAGGTCGGCGCTCTCCTCCAGTTTGTTGATAATGGAGACATCCTGTATCAAATCCGAGAGACGCAGTGTCTGACTATAACTGCGCTCTAAATAGTGGCGACGCCGCTCGTCGTCGACGGGTTTGTCGCCGAGCAGTATCTCCAGATATCCGCGGATGGAGCTCACGGGAGTCTTCAATTCGTGGGCGATATTGGAGGTCATCTCCTGCTTCAACTGACGGTTGCGACGCTCGGCCTCCGTAGCCTTACGCCTAAGGCGGTTGGCCTCGTCGGCCATCTGACGCAGACGCCTGTTCTTCAACATCAGGCGGATGTAAAGCACCAGAATGACAACTACCAATATTAATAATATGGCATCAGACCAATCCATAACCAAACCCTGTTTTGTTTACAATCCTTTGTCCCTCGGCCCCTAGTTTCTTCCGCAGCCGCGCGATATGCACATCCACCGACCGTTCACCCACATAGGCATCATCTGGCCACACCGCCTTCAGTATCTCATCCCTTGAGAAGAACTGCCCCGGATGCTCCTGAAAAAGTTGGAGAATCAAATGTTCTCTTTTTGTCAGAGTAATCGGGGCATTCTGATTACTCTGATTATTCTGACTACTTCTCCGCAGCACCGCCTTCACTCGGGCCAGCACGGTGTCGAACGAAAAAGGCTTAGTAATATAATCATCTGCCCCCACACCGAAGCCTTGCAACTGATCGTCGTGAGCATCGCGGGCCGTAAGGAAAATAATCGGAGTCTGATCACCCCGCCGTCGCAACACCTCTGCCATCTCGAAGCCCGACATACGATCCATCATCACATCGAGCAGAATCAAGTTGATAGTTGACTGTTGACAGCTGACAGCCACGAGCGCCTCTTCGGCACTGGCAGCTGTCTCCACCTCGAAGCCTTCCGCTTCAAGATTGAACCGCAGAATCTCCCGCAAATCTTCTTCGTCGTCTACTACAAGTATCCGTGTCATGTATCTATAACGCAATGTAGGGGGAATTATTGCCACAAATAAAAAAACAAAAAAGGAGACTCTTTTGAAGTCTCCCTTTCGGTGTGGCATCGACTGGATTTGAACCAGTGACGCAAGGATTTTCAGTCCTTCGCTCTACCAACTGAGCTACGACGCCATTTCTTGAAATCGGATGCAAAAGTACGAACATTTTGCAAACTGGCAAAATATTTTTTTAGGTTGGAGATCAATAACAAAAGGTTAGAGTTGGTTTTCAACCACTTCCGCCTCAACATTTTTTTCTTCCGGTTCCTTCTTTTCCTCCTTCTTTTGGAAGAAAACGAGTTCGATACAGAGCCATATTACGCCAATTGTGATAGCTGCATCGGCCACATTGAATATGGCACTGAAGAACTCAAAGT
>JAEEGI010012522.1_pt1 | contig 18132 bp, 14 predicted proteins | sample 8958751 | NCBI WGS metagenome assembly JAEEGI01 (sample SAMN16246545, study PRJNA631951) | gut metagenome | biome: gut microbiome; feature: rumen; material: KS-attached | host: Bos | place: Iran: Karaj | collected 2018-10 | reverse complement strand
TTGAAATTGCATTTTTAAGGTAAGCGTATGCTACCGCAGCACACACGCTATCTGTATCAGGATTCTTGTGTCCGATAATATAAACCGTATTCGGCATAATCCCTCCGTATATCTAATAAATCTTAAAATAAACCAAGCGCAACCAATAATGATGCAATTGATACACCAAGTGAAAGCGCAACTAAAACTATTGCAGAAACAGTAAGCTTCTTTAATGAAACATAGTGTTCCAAAGCCTTAACTGCCTGCTCTTCGCTCTTGTCATGCTCCTGAAGGAGATCCTGAATCAAGCGATATAAATGTACAGACTCAGAATGAGTTTTCTCAGAAAGCTCTGACTGAATGCTGTCGAGACCAGCAGAAACATTTCTAAGTGTATCCTGAAGGTTTCTGTTATGTGTCTCATAAGACTCTTGATTATCGTTTACTTGGCCTTTAATGTCAAGCTCTAATTGATCCATGTTGTTCTTAACAACCTGCATCATTCTATCAACCTGAGTCTCAACATCAGCAACTAAGCTGTCTGCTTCCTCTTGTTTTTTGTTAAGTTCATCCTGAAGCTTAACATTGATTGCTTCTTTTTCTTTAACAAGTGCCTCAAGCTCTGCAGCCTTCTGCTCTTTAGCTAAAATAAGCTGCTGAAGCTGTGTAGCCTTCTCACGAAAGGCATCAATCTGAGAAAGTAGTAAATCCTCACCATTATCGAGTTCGATAGATGTAACATTAACTGATGGCTGTGAATCTTCAGTGTTGTTTACATCTTCAAGCTCGATTTCTTCAACCTTTAAATTCTCCATAGCATCTCTCCTTATTAATTATTTGTTTTTTAGAAAGTAAATTTATCAGCAAAGTATGCATCTAAATCTGCAATAGCAATACGCTCCTGCTCCATAGAATCACGGTGACGGATTGTAACCATGTGATCCTCCTCAGAGTCGAAATCGTATGTGATGCAGAATGGTGTACCAATTTCGTCCATACGACGATATCTCTTACCGATTGTTCCTCTGTCATCAAATTCACAGTTGTACTTCTTTGAAAGCTCTGCAAATACCTTCTCAGCGCCTTCATTAAGCTTCTTAGAAAGTGGAAGTACACCAATCTTAACTGGTGCAAGTGCTGGATGGAAGTGAAGAACTGTACGAACATCGCTCTTTCCGTCCTTACCAACTTCTTCCTCATCGTATGCTGCACAAAGGAAAGCAAGTACTACACGATCTGCACCAAGTGATGGCTCGATAACGTATGGTAAATACTTCTCATTTGTCTCATCATCAAAGTATGTAAGATCCTGACCTGAAACATTCTGGTGCTGTGTAAGGTCGTAATCTGTACGGCTGGCAATACCCCAAAGCTCGCCCCAACCAAATGGGAATAAGAACTCGATATCTGTAGTGCCTGTAGAGTAGAATGAAAGCTCCTCTGGATCGTGGTCACGAAGACGCATCTCATCTTCCTTCATGCCAAGTGAAAGTAACCAATCACGGCAGAAGCCTCTCCAATACTGGAACCACTCATCCTGTGAGCCTGGCTTACAGAAGAACTCAAGCTCCATCTGCTCGAACTCACGTGTACGGAATGTAAAGTTACCAGGTGTAATCTCGTTACGGAATGACTTACCAATCTGGCCAATACCAAATGGAACCTTCTTACGAGATGTACGCTGTACGTTCTTGAAGTTTACGAAAATACCCTGAGCTGTCTCTGGGCGAAGATAAACTGTGTTCTTTGCGTCCTCAGTAACACCCTGGAAAGTCTTGAACATAAGGTTGAACTCACGGATATCTGTGAAATTGTGCTTGCCACAAGTAGGACATGGAACATTATGGCTATCGATGAATTCCTTCATCTCTTCCTTTGTCCAACCATCAACTGAGCCCTTAAGCTCGATGTTGTTTTCTGCAGCAAAATCCTCGATAATCTTGTCTGCTCTAAAACGCTCGTGACATTCCTTACAATCCATAAGTGGATCTGAGAATGAACCAAGGTGACCAGATGCAATCCATGTCTGTGGGTTCATAAGGATAGCACAATCTACACCAACATTGTATGGATTCTCCTGTACAAACTTCTGCCACCAAGCTTTTTTAACGTTATTCTTGAGCTCAACACCAAGATTTCCGTAATCCCATGTATTAGCAAGACCACCGTAAATCTCAGAGCCTGCATATACAAAGCCTCTTGCCTTGGCAAGAGCAATGATTTTGTCCATTGTCTTTTCCATAAATATTATTTCCTCTCTATATTAAATAATTAAATATTTATTTCTAAATTATTTGGAATAAATAACATACACTAAATCTGTAGCATCGTTATTTCCATCTGCCTGTGAAATATTAGCTGTATGTTCATCTACAATCTCTGTAGAAGCATCAGATATATAGCTAATCTCTCCTGGAACTACTACAGTGACGTTTTCCCTAACAATAGCTACATTGTAGCCTGCAAATGTGCTGGCAGCATCATAGGTCTGACCTGATGCCTTCTGACCTTCTGAAACCATAGCAAATACGTCTGCAAAATCGTATCCCTGAGCAGATGCTCCATCATAAGAGCCATTATAAGTCTCATAGGAACTAAATGCTGCATAACAATCAGCGTCTTCATAAGTAGTTTTTATGGAAACTTGATTACCTTTGAATCGAATTCTATTAAGAACTACTGATTTGTCACCGTGTTTTTCATTAAATTCCTTAATGAGCTCTTTTGTATATTTTTTTAACTCGGCCTTTGAATAGGTCTTAGTATCAAAATCTGTAACCTCTTCAAATACTACCTGTCCCGATTTCGTAAAAGTGATAGTAGATTTATCTGGAACTCTTCCAGAAGAAAGCGCTACACCGCCAAGCTTAACAACAATTCCTATAAGCAAAGCCAATACAGCTACGCATATAACTCCGAAGATAATGCGATTTCGCATAACTTCTCTTTGTCTTTTTTTTCTTCTGGCTGCCTGCAATTCTCTGGCAGCAACACCCTGTCTAGTTGGACTCACTGTGTTCCTGCTTCGCATGCCGCCTTTTCCACCAGCAGGTCTCTTCTGTGTCATAAAAATTCCTCGCTTTTATATTTGTGCGACCTATAGTTTAATCTATAAGAAGACAAAATTCTAGTCAATTCTTCTTCAGTTTCATTATTCAGTACAAAAGTATACAACTTTTCAATCTTAGAAGAAACAATGAATTGCATTGTATATAAGGTAGATTGGGAAATATCTGTACCTGCTTCCAAATTAGCACATTCTTTGCACAGAACACCGTGACGCTTAAGAGAAAAGGTTGTAAGATTTTCTTTTTTGCCGCAGCAACTGCAGGTAAAGACATTAGGATATTCTCCATCGATAACCCAGGTCTTCAAATCGTATATATTTTTAAGAAGTCTGTGGGAAAATTTATCAGATTCCAAAGCCTTCAGACTCTGATATAAAAGTGCAAGTCGAGGCTTTTCATCAACTCCCTCCACAGAAAGGTAATCTGCTACCTCCAAAAAATATGAACCCAGGCACACCTTTTCATAATCCATGACCAAGTCCCTAAAGTAATTTGTGATGTTGGCCTTGGAAATATGGTAGGAATTGCGACCCTCATAAGCCTCAAAAGTCCCGAAGCAAAAGGGTGAACAGGCTGCCACCAAAGGATTATTAGGCCTTCTGGCTCCCTTTGCAAAGGCTGTCACCCTGCCTGATTCTTTGGTTAGAATCACAAGTCTTTTATCAAATTCTCCCACATCAGAACTAACCAGTACTATTCCAGTAAGGGTAACAAGTCCCATTGATTAAATGTCCTCTTTTTTATATCCAAAATTCTTAAGCTCGTAATCGCTATCTCTCCAGTCTTTCTTAACCTTAACAAAAAGCTTAAGATTGACCTGTGCGTCGAGAAGCTTCTCTATTTCATAGCGGGCGTTTGTGCCGATTTTCTTAATCATAGCTCCGCCTTTTCCAATGATAATGCCCTTATGAGAGTTTTTCTCACAAATAATTGTGGCCTCAATATCCCACATAGCCTTTTTGCCTGGGCGCTCCTTCATTGTGTCAATTGCGATAGCAATACCGTGTGGAACCTCATCATTTAATGCGTGAAGAGATTTCTCACGAATGATTTCTGCAGTGATTTCTCTTAATGTCTGATTTGTAACTGTCTCCTCATCATAAAAAGCAGGTCCCTCTGGAAGATGCTTGAAAATTGTGGCAAGCAAATCATCACAGCCTTCTCCGTGAAGAGCAGAAACTGGAACAACCTCTATAAAATCGCATAAATCCTTGAAAGCCTGAATAGTCTCTCCAACCTTTGCACCATCAGCCATATCAATTTTATTGATTACCAGGATAACTGGTGCCTCTGCTGTAGCAAGAAGCTCCGCTATTTTCTTATCTCCTGCACCAACCTTGGTATCTGGCTCAATAAGCCAAAGGATAAGATCTACATCATTGATAGTGCTCTTTGCTGCAGACATCATATATTCCCCGAGCTTATTCTTAGCCTGATGCATACCTGGTGTATCAAGAAATACAATCTGACCTACGTTTTCATCTGTATAAACAGTCTGAATGCGATTTCTTGTGGTTTGAGGCTTGTTGCTTGTGATTGCAATCTTCTGACCGATAATGTGGTTCATCAAAGTACTTTTACCCACATTAGGGCGACCAACTATAGTTACGAATCCTGATTTAAAATTACTCATACTCTTTCTTTCCTCCGCAATAGTCACACTAACAATTATTAAATTACTCCGCTCGACTAGATGTCTCGCTAAAGTAATCTAATAGATTGTTAGCTACTATTGCTAATTAATATAAACTCTCTACTGTACTAAATAATTCTCTATTTGCCTCTATCATGTCTTCGTTACCTACAACGCAAAGATAGCCTTGAGAAATAGCTGCCTCTACAGGCTCGGCCAAAGCTCTGATGTCCTCAACTGTGGCATCTAAAACTTCGTTTCTAACTTTTTGGATATCCTCGTATGTCATTCCAGACATGTAGAAATTCAGTCCTCTAAGTCCTCTCTGAGAAGGAGTAAGTGGTGTATCCATACCACTCACTGTACCGATAATGTACTTTGTCATATCTCTCTCGTCAACATCAAAGTTTCTAAGATAATCACCTGTCTCTTCAAATACCTTGATTGTTTCTGTAAGATTTGGGTCTCTATAGGATACAAATACTAAATCACCCTGACGGCTTGAATTCATATTGCAGCCATACGCACCGCCCTGAACTCTAACCTTAATCCAGAAATAATCATATCCCAGGATAGTATTTAAAATTTTGAAAGCTCCATTGTAATCATATCCTGCCTCTCTAAAATCACCCGCCATAGCAACATACTGAATCTGAGATGCATCTTTAAGGGCTTCCTTTGTTATTTTGTTTTCAAATTTAAAGCCACCAAAATCATATTTTTCATCTGAAAGGAGTGGCTGAATTTCTGCCACAAGTCTCTTAGCCTGACTAAGAACTTCTGTCTTTCCTGTTGAGGAAATAATCAGTCGAGATTTTGAGAAAATATACCTGGTTAATAAATTTAATTTTGATATAATTTCTTCTTTTCTATTGTCAAAATCACGTTCTGCCTCTACTAAGAATCTATAGAAGGTAATACCACTTCCTGCTTCTGTAATAGCAGCTTTCTTTGAGAAACCACATCTTGCTCTTATGGCCGCTATCTGATTTCCCCTAGAACTAATGCTTGATTCCAAGTGAGATTTCTCAGCTGTGATAAGTTCCTTTAATCTCTTTTCATCAGAGAAATCTGTATGAAGAAGCATTTCCATAATCAAATCCTTGGCAGCATCTGCTTCTTCATAAATAAACTTTGAACGAACCTCAAAAGTATATTTGTAATCATCCTTTGTATCGAACTTCTCATAGAGTGCGGTATTTGTAGTAATGCCACCTGTGTGAAGGTACATTTCATTAGTAAAATCTGTGTATGAGTAATTCTCTGTTTTGAAAAGACCTATAAAGCGCTCTAGCATTGCCACATAAGGAATCCACTCCTGGCTTATGTCACTGATATCAAATACCATATTAAAGTAATGGATACCATTTGTGCTAACCTTGTGATGCAAGATAGTAGTGCCATTCTCCTGATATTCTGCCAAATCAACTGGACGAGCCTCTCTTCTAAGATCAAGTCGAGAAAGCATAGGAATCTTCGCTAAATCTTCCTTTGAGCTAGGAGTCTCCTGATATTCCTTAAGGTAAGCTGTATGCTCCACAATAGCCTTAATCTCTTCTTTTGAAAGATTTGACTTTACCTGAGCAAGCTGTTTTCTAAGCTCTTCGTCCTCCTGGCTGGTAAGCCCCTGCTTTGGACAAAGTGTAACGATAGATTTATGGCTGTTAGAAAGTAGGTAAACATCGGCAATATAATCAAAAAGCCCATTCTCTACTCTAGATTTAATTTTATCCAAAACCTCAACAGAATGAAGGTGTAGGAATGGTTGATTCTTGTCGTAGAGCCAGCTATCTAAAAGCTGAAGGCCGATGATAAGCCCCTTTGGCGCACTGCCAAAATCCAACTCTCTTGCTCTAAACTGCTCACCATTAATAGCTGCTAAAAGAGTTTTCTTATCTATGCCCTTTTTAATCTCATTGCGAAGTGTATTCTCAATAATCTCAACAAATCGTTCCTTATCCTCCTGATTTGCACCTCTGGCAACAATGCTAAAGAACATCTGTCGCTGAGATGATTCAAAGGAGCACTCTACATCCTCTGCTATATCTGCATCAATGAGAGCCTGGTATAATGGGGCGCCTGGTGCAGAAACTAAAGCGTAATTTAATATATCGAATGCGCGATACATATTAGGATCGAGCACATCGCCTATGCATACATTATATGAAAGGAAGGTGCTATTAGCTGTATCTTGGTCTGCTGCTATTGGGTAATCAAGTGTAATCTCCACAGGTTTATCAAAAGGTTTTTGCATCTGGATTTCTGAATCTACCTGAAGATAATCATAGTAGCGGAGATATTTTGTATCTAAGTACTCTAAAATATCATCTATATCCACATCGCCATATACGTAGATGTAGGAATTGCTAGGATGATAATATTTACTGTGGAATGCTAAAAAGTCCTCGTATGTAAGAGATGGTATATCCTTTGGATCTCCGCCTGACTCGATAGCATAGGTAGTGTCTGGGAAAAGGGAATTCAAAATCTGGCGATTTAATACATCATCAGGTGATGAAAATGCGCCCTTCATCTCATTATAAACAACACCATTGATTGTTAACTCGCTGTCCTCATCCTCCAGCTCATAGTGCCAACCTTCCTGCTCGAATATCTCACGATATTTATAGATGTTGGGATGAAATACCGCATCCATATAAACATCGATAAGATTCATATAATCGTTATCATTTGTGCTGGCAATAGGATAAACAGTCTTATCAGGATATGTAATAGCATTAAGGAAGGTATTAAGACTTCCCTTTACAAGCTCTACAAATGGGTCCTTTACAGGATATTTTTCCGAACCACAAAGAACTGTATGCTCTACAATATGGGCAACACCAGTGGAATCCTTAGGTGGTGTTCTAAATCCTACATAAAATACTTTATTGGTGTCATCATTTGAAATAAAGCAAATTCTTGCCTTTGTCTTCTTATGTTCGAAGATAAAACCAAGAGAATCCAATCCCTCTAGCTTTTCTTCCTTTAATAAATCGTACGCCTTGTTCAAAACTAGCTCTCCTTTATGTGAACGTCTAACTGATTGAAGCAAATTTCGACGCCCTCTTTGTCAAATCTATTTTTAATTTCTTCCAAAACATCCCATTTGGTTTGCCAGAAGTATTCTGTCTCCACCCAGAATCTAAGTCCTATCTGAACAGAGCTATCTGCAAGCTCTGCAACAAACACCTTTACTGGTTCATCGGTGATAAGATGATCCTGCTTTTCAGCAATGGACTTCATTATCTCCTTAGCCTTTTTTATATCACTGTCATAGCTGATTCCAACAGTCTCATTAAACATACGACGAGTCATGGAAGTATTGTTAGTAATAGAGGATGATGAAAGCATGCCATTCGGTACCTGTACCAGACGTCCATCAATCATCTTTAGGGTAGTGTAGATAATATTAATTTTCTCTACTGTACCCTCCTGCCCTGTAGAATGCTCGATAATGTAATCGCCTACACGGAAAGGATGCATCAAAAGTATAAGGATGCCTCCTGCGAAATTGGAAAGTGCCCCCTGCAATGCGAGACCAATAGTAACACCAAGACCTGCAACTGCTGCTGAAATAGATGTGGTGGTAACGCCAAATAATCCTAAAATAATGGTAATTAAGATTATATAGAAAATCCATTTAAGAACTGATTCTAAGAATGTTTCCACACCTGGGTCTACATCCTTTAGACTCATAGCACGATGAAATAACTTTATAATTCCTTTGATTATCTGGGTTCCTATAAAGAATACAACTATAGAAAGCACTACACTCCAGCCAAAGCTCCAGAATTTAGGAATCATTCCCTCTAGCTGCTGCTGTATAACGCCTTTTTGAATATCTTCTACTAATTCTTCCGCTGTAACTGTCTCTAATTCTGCTGCTAACACGTGCATTCCTCCCTCTTCTTACAATCCGTTACATTATATCATAACACCACACAAAAAACACCTAGTTACGCTCTCAAGCCTCAGTATTGCTCCGTCGCGAGATTGGCTCCTTGAGCAACACTAAGAGCTTGATAGCTACTAGGTGTCTCTAAATCATTCTATAATATTATATACGGTGTATAAAAAGCCCACTGCGAAGCTTCGGTTCAAACCAGGTGGATTTTGGTGGCATTAGAAGTCCTGCATCAGCCACAGCAAAGAGCTCTTCTATGCTGGTTGGATACATGGCAAAGGCAACCTTGCAATCTGTTGCACATCTGCGCTCAAGCTCTTCCAGACCTCTGATTCCTCCAACGAAATCGATTCTTACATCTGTTTTAGGGTCCTCTATGCCAAGAAGTGGTTCTAAAACAAGATTTTGCAATAAAGAAACATCTAATCCTTCAACAGGGTCATCTACAAGTAGCTCTGGCTTCACCTGACATAAATACCAGGTTCCCTCAAGGAGCATGCTCCACTGTCCCTTTTTTGATGGTCTGATAGGAGTATCCGATGTTTCAAGAATATCTACAATAGAATCAAGCTCCTCTAATAATTCCTCCGGAGCAAATCCATTTAAATCTTTTACAACTCTGTTGTAATCATAGATTTTTAGCTCTTCATCTGGGAATAAAACTGATAGGAAGAAATTAAAATCCTCCCGTCCAGTATATCCAGGATTTTCTGTTCTGCGCTTTAATCCTACTTTCACAGCGCTGGCTGCACGATGATGACCATCTGCAATGTAAATGCTATTCATCTTGTCAAAAGCTGTGGTAATCAAGGCCTTATCCATCATCTTGTCGATTACCCAGCAGCGATGTCTGATTCCATCCTCTGCGACAAAATCATATACAGGTTTACGGCTCTTAGTCTTTTCAACCACTCCGTTAATTGTAGAATCTGACTTGTAGGCTAAAAAAATTGGGCCGGTCTGAGCACTGCAGGTATCCACATGTCTTATTCTGTCCTGCTCCTTTTCAGCCCTTGTATTTTCATGTTTTTTGATTATCGATTTCTCATAATCATCTATTGACGCACAGGCAACAATACCGGTCTGTGATCGTCCATCCATAGTAAGTTCATAGAGATAGAAGAAATCCTCATCATCCTGAATGAATCGCCCCTCTTCTATCCACTGATTCAGCATCTGAGCTGCCTTGTTATAAACATCATCAGAGTACATATCTACATCAGGTGCAAACTGTGTCTCCGGTCTGTCAATCGCCAAGAAAGAGCCTGGCTGCTCTTTTACCTTCTCGTAGGCTTCCTGTCTGTTATAAACATCATAAGGAAGGGCTGCTATTGTAGCAGCCTCTTCCTTAGTTGGACGTATCGCCTTAAATGGTACTACTAGTGCCATATTTATTTAACCACCCTTACTTTTATTACTCCTTCTACCTTCTCAATTTCTGATACAACTGAATCGCTAAGTTTTGAGCCTAAATCAAGGAGTGTATATGCATAGTCGCCACGGCTCTTGTTTGTCATATCATCTACGTTTACATTCTCGTTACTAAGAATTGTTGTGAAGCTGGCAATAAGACCTGCTTTGTTCTTGTGAAGGATAGCAACACGTGACTCAGCAGTACAGATTCCCATATCGCAGTCAGGATAGTTTACAGAATGAGTAATATTTCCATTTTCCATGTAATCCATGACCTCTTTGACTGCCATAACAGCACAGTTATCCTCAGCCTCCTCTGTAGAAGCCCCAAGGTGTGGTGTACAAATAACTCCCTTTGCACCTGCTACAGTTGGGTTTGCAAAATCTGTAACGTAATGACGAACCTTTCCTGCCTCGATACCATCAAGAACAGCCTTCTCATCAACAAGAAGATCACGGGCGAAATTCAAAATAACAACCCCCTTCTTCATTAGCTGTACAGCTTCTTTATTAATCATTCCCTTTGTAGCATCAAGAAGAGGTACGTGTACTGTAATAAAATCGCACTCTCTATAGATATCTTCAACGTTAGTAACGTGCTTTACATTTCTAGAAAGATTCCAAGCAGCATTTACAGAAATGTATGGGTCGTATCCAAGAACCTCCATACCTAGACGATTAGCATCATTTGCAACCTTTACGCCGATTGCTCCAAGACCGATAACTCCAAGCTTTTTACCAGCAATCTCTGTACCGGCGAATGCCTTCTTTGCCTTTTCAGCAGTCTTTCCAATGTTCTCGTCATCTTTGTTTTCAAGTACCCAATTGATACCGCCTACGATGTCTCGGCTTGCAAGAAGCATTCCTGCAAAAACCAGCTCCTTTACACCGTTTGCATTAGCACCAGGAGTATTGAAAACTACAATTCCCTCCTCTGCGCACTTATCAAGTGGAATATTATTTACACCGGCACCAGCACGAGCAACGCAAGAAAGCTTGTCTCCAAGCTCGATATCGTGCATAGCAGCTGAACGAACTAAAACTGCATCTGCCTCACCGATTGTCTCTACCTTTTTATAGTCTGTTGAGAAAAGCTCTAAGCCCTTGTCAGAAATTGGATTTAAGCAATTGAATGTATACATTACGCGTTCTCCTCCTCAAACTTCTTCATAAACTCAACTAGCTTCTCAACGCCCTCGATTGGCATAGCATTGTAGATAGAAGCTCTCATACCGCCAACAGTTCTGTGTCCCTTAAGATTTACAAAACCAGCTGCTGTAGCTTCCTTTACAAACTTAGCATCAAGCTCTTCGTTTCCTGTAACGAAAGGAACATTCATAAGTGAACGATCTTCCTTTCTAACAGTGCCCTTGAAAAGCTTTGAAGAGTCAAGGTAATCATATAAAATCTTAGCCTTCTTCTCGTTGATTTCTTTCATAGCAGAAAGACCGCCATTCTTAAGAAGCCACTTGAATACCTTGCCACAGATGTAGATATCGTAGCAAGGAGGTGTGTTGTAAAGGCTGTCGTTATCTGCCTGTGTCTTGTACTTAAGCATTGTAGGTGTGCCAGGAAGAACATCATCACGAATAAGATCCTCACGGATGATTACGATAACCATACCTGCAGGGCCTACGTTCTTCTGAACACCACCATAGATAATACCGTACTTAGTAACATCAACTGGCTCAGAAAGGAAGCATGAGCTAACGTCCGCAACCAAATCCTTACCCTTTGTATTTGGAAGAGTTTTGAATTTTGTACCGTATATTGTATTATTCTCGCAGATATATACATAGTCCATATCATCTGTGATAGGAAGATCCGAGCAATCTGGAATATAGCTGAAAGTCTCGTCTGCAGAGGATGCAAGCTCTACAGCCTCTCCATACATCTTTGCCTCCTGATACGCCTTCTTTGCCCACTGTCCAGTGATAATATAACCAGCCTTCTTATTCTTCATAAGGTTCATTGGAACTGCTGCAAACTGCTGGCTTGCTCCACCCTGAAGGAAAAGAACCTTGTAATTATCAGGGATGTTCATAAGTGTTCTGATATCAGCCTCAGCTTCCTTGATAATCTGATCGAATACCTTGGAACGGTGGCTCATCTCCATAACAGACATTCCACAGCCCTTATAATCAAGCATCTCGTCTGCTGCCTCCTTAAGAACCTCCTCAGGCAATACTGCTGGTCCTGCACTAAAATTGAAAACTCTACTCATTACACTAAATCTCCTTAATCTTCTTTGAAAAACTCGTCAATAGGTGCTCCCGGTGCTACCATTGGCCATACCTTGTCATCTGAATCAATGATACAGTCAATGAGCACAGGCTTCTCGGATCGAAGTGCCTCCGATAAGGCCTGACTATATTCTTCCTGAGTTGTTACTCTATAGCCGACAGCTCCCATAGCTTCTGCAAGCTTGACGTAATCTACCCCGTCGTCAAGTACAGTAGCTGAATAGTGCTTGTTGTAGAATAATGTCTGCCACTGTCTAACCATTCCCAGCACGTGATTATTCACAACAATTTCTATAATAGGCAACTTTTCCCTGCTGGCAGTTGCCATTTCATTCATATTCATTCTAAAGCAGCCATCTCCTGCGATGTTGATGACAGCCTTACTTGGATTTCCTGACTTGGCACCGATTGCAGCTCCTAGACCATATCCCATTGTTCCCAGTCCACCTGATGTAAGAAGCTGATGTGGCTTCTTATATTTGTAGAACTGCGCAGCCCACATCTGATGCTGACCAACCTCAGTAGCGACAATAGCATCGCCCTTTGTCTGACGATAAGCCTCTGCAACAATAAATGGACCTGAAAGTCCCTCAGCTGGAACTGTAAGTGGATATTTCTCTGCAAGCTCTTTTGTTTTCTTCATCCAAGCCTGATGTTCCTGCTGTTCAAGAATCTTATTAATTCTAGAAAGAATCTCCTTAACATCACCAATAACAGCATGGTCTGTCATAATATTTTTATTAATCTCGGCTGGATCAACATCAAACTGAAGAATCTTTGCATTGCTTGCAAACTTCTCAGGATTTCCAAGAACTCTGTCTGAGAATCTTGTTCCGATTGCAATAAGCAAGTCGCACTCTGATACACTAAGGTTTGACGCCTTTGTGCCGTGCATTCCAAGCATACCAAGATATCTTTCATCTGTACCGTTGAATGCACCCTTACCCATAAGTGTGTCGCATACTGGCGCATCAACCAAATCAACAAATTTCTTTAAATCCTTTGATGCATTCGAAAGTACTGCTCCACCACCAACAAAAATTACTGGCTTCTTTGATTTTTTAATTAGCTTTACAGCCTCATTTAAAGCACCCTCAGTGATGCTCTTCTTTACCCTTCCTGCTGGAATAGGCTTCATAGGCATATATTCGCACTTATTAGTAGGTGATGTAACATCCTTTGGCACATCGATAAGTACAGGGCCTGGTCGTCCGCTTTTTGCAATAAGAAATGCTCTGCGGATTGTATCAGCCAAATCCTTTACATCCTTAACGATGAAATTATGCTTTGTAATTGGCATTGTAATGCCTGCAATATCAATTTCCTGGAAGGAATCCTTTCCAAGAAGAGGAAGTGTAACATTGCAAGTAAGGGCAACAAGTGGAACTGAATCCATATGTGCTGTGGCTATACCTGTAACAAGGTTTGTGGCACCTGGGCCGCTAGTTGCAAAGCACACTCCAACCTTACCTGTTGAGCGGGCATAGCCATCTGCAGCGTGGGCCGCACCCTGCTCGTGGCTTGTAAGCACGTGATGAATCTCATCCTTATGCTTATAAAGCTCATCATATAAATTCAGGATTGCACCACCTGGATAACCAAATACGGTGTCGACTCCCTGCTCTTTCAAACATTCTATAATTATTTCTGAACCACTTAATAACATTATTAAACCTCCGGTGTCTGTAAAATAGCACCTCTGTTACCCGAGGTAACCTGGGCCGCGTATCTTCTTAAATAACCTGTTGTAACCTTAGGTTCTCTAGGTTTCCAATTTGCTTTTCTTCTCTCTAATTCAGCATCATCGACCTTCAACGACATTGAGTAATTTGGAATATCGATGGCGATAATGTCGCCCTCTTCCACAAGTGCGATTGGTCCGCCTACAGCTGCCTCTGGTGAAACGTGTCCAATAGAAGCACCACGGCTAGCTCCTGAGAAACGTCCATCTGTAATGAGAGCAACTGATGAGCCAAGTCCCATACCAGCAATAGCTGATGTAGGATTGAGCATCTCTCTCATACCAGGGCCACCCTTTGGTCCTTCGTAGCGGATAACTACCACATCACCCTCTACGATTTTGCCACCCTTAATAGCTTCGATAGCATCTTCCTCTGAGTCAAATACTCTGGCTGGACCTTCGTGTACAAGCATCTCTGGCACTACTGCGCTTCGTTTTACAACGGAACCGTCTGGTGCAAGATTTCCCTTAAGAACTGCAAGTCCACCAGTCTTTGTATATGGATTGTCCACAGGTCTGATAACCTCTGGATTTCTATTTACTGCATTTTTAATATTTTCTCCAACTGTCTTTCCTGTAACTGTCATGCATTCTGTGTTAAGAAGTCCTATATCTGCAAGTTCCTTCATAACAGCCCATACACCGCCTGCCTCGTTAAGGTCTTCCATATAAGTAGGACCTGCTGGTGCAAGATGGCAAAGGTTTGGAGTCTTTTCTGAAATAGGATTTGCAAACTCAATATCAAAATCAAATCCGATTTCGTGTGCGATAGCTGGCAAGTGAAGCATTGAGTTTGTTGAGCATCCAAGGGCCATATCAACTGTAAGAGCATTAAGGATTGCATCCTTTGTCATAATCTGACGAGCTGTAATGCCCTTGTTATACATATCCATAACAGCGTAACCAGCGTGCTTTGCAAGACGGATTCTTTCTGAGTAAACTGCTGGGATTGTACCGTTTCCTCTAAGTCCCATTCCAAGTGCCTCTGTAAGGCAGTTCATAGAATTAGCTGTGTACATACCTGAGCAGCTTCCGCATGTAGGACAAACATTTTCTACGAAATTCTCTACCTCTTCCTCTGTCATATTGCCAGCAGCATGTGCACCAACTGCCTCAAACATAGAAGAAAGGGAGCGCTTCTGACCACCTACATGGCCTGCAAGCATTGGGCCACCTGATACAAATACTGTAGGTAAATCAAGTCTTGCTGCTGCCATCAAAAGTCCTGGCACGTTCTTGTCGCAGTTTGGAACCATAACAAGTGCATCAAACTGATGAGCAAGTGCCATACACTCTGTAGAATCTGCAATCAAATCACGTGTTACAAGGGAATATTTCATTCCGATGTGTCCCATTGCAATACCGTCACAAACAGCGATTGCTGGGAAAACTACTGGAACACCGCCTGCTTCGGCTACGCCTAGCTTTACGGCATCCACGATTTTATCAATATTCATATGGCCTGGTACTATCTCGTTGTACGAGGATACGATACCGACCATAGGCTTTTTCATTTCTTCTGGAGTAAATCCCAGTGCATTAAACAAACTTCTCGCTGGTGCCTGCTGCATGCCAGCTCTAGCATTGTCACTTCTCATTATTGACTCCTTTCTCTAAGCCTTCCCCCTCTGGGGGAAGGTGGATGCGAAGCAGACGGATGAGGGTCACTTCTCCATGCCCACTCATCAGTCACCCGCGGTGACAGCTTCCCCCCAAAGGGAAGCCTTTTTATAATCTTTCAACAATTAAGTCACCCATCTCTACTGTGCCGACGCGAGTTACGGTGCTGCCGTCGCGAGGCATAATGTCGATTGTACGGTAACCGTCCTTCAACACCTGCTTTACTGCCTTTTCGATGGCATCAGCTTCCTTATCTAAATCAAAGCTGTAGCGTAGCATCATAGCTGCAGATAGGATTGTGGCGATTGGATTGGCGATGCCTTTTCCTGCGATGTCAGGGGCGCTGCCGCCTGATGGCTCGTAAAGTCCAAACTTTGTATCATTAAGTGATGCAGATGAAAGCATTCCAATGGAACCGGTAACCATAGATGCTTCATCGCTCAAAATATCTCCAAACATGTTCTCAGTAAGAATAACATCAAACTGACGTGGATCCTTCACTAGCTGCATAGCACAGTTATCTACAAGCATATGCTCGTACTGTACCTCTGGATAATCCTTAGCAACATCTTCTACTATTTTGCGCCACAATCTGGAGCTGTCTAAAACGTTTGCCTTATCAACTGAAGTAACCTTCTTGCGACGTTTCATAGCAATATCAAAGCCTCGCTTTGCGATACGACGAATTTCTGACTCGCTATAGGTAAGGCTGTCACGGGCAACAAGCTGTCCATCCTCTTCTTTTGTGGAACGTTCACCAAAATACAGGCCACCTGTAAGCTCACGCATAATCATCATATCGAAGCCATCACCGATGATGTCATCCCTAAGTGGGCAAGCCTCTTTCAATTCTTCATATAAGTATGCTGGTCGCAGATTTGCGAAAAGATTAAGACTCTTTCTAAGCTTCAATAGTCCTGCCTCAGGACGTTTATCTGCTGGAAGCTTGTACCAAGGACTGGTAGAGGTGTTGCCACCAATAGAACCCATTAGAACTGCATCAGATGCCAAAGCCGCTTTTATCGCCTCATCTGTGAGAGGCTCGCCGCAGGCATCAATTGAACACCCACCCATAAGTATTTCGGTGTAGTTGAACTTATGTCCGAATTTATCACCAATAGCATCAAGTACTTTTACAGCCTCTGTGACAATTTCTGGACCAATTCCGTCTCCTCTAATTACGCCAACATTGTAATTCATAAGCATTCCTTCCCATATGTATCAGAATTCTGTAAATATCACCTGATAAACTAAGTTTCAAGTCCTTTTGCCAAATGCTGATACACTTTCTACTAATACTCGATATTAGTAATTTTGTTTTTAACATTTTAGTACACTAAAGCGTGAAATTCAAGGTAACAAAGAACTTTTTAACAACTTTGACAAATTGCCCCAAATACTTCTAAAATACATAGTAGAGTTTAGTAAACTTTACTACTTTAAAGTAAAAAACAAGGGAGTAATTATGACTTCAAAAGAAAAGGTACTTGAATATCTAGAATCCAATAAAGAAACATATATATCTGGCGAAGCCATAGCTTCAAATCTTGGGCTTTCAAGAAATGCTATCTGGAAGGCTATAAATGAGCTTCGCAAAGCTGGATATGCTATAGACGCTGTTAGCAATAAAGGTTATAAGCTTGCTGATAACAACGATATTTTGTCTGCTGCAGGGATTATTTCTTATTTAGATAATACACTTAGGGAATTCTATCAGAATGATTCTGAGTTGATTCGTATCTACGATAACACTACATCCACAAACAGATTAGCAAAAGAGGCTGCCATCGCTGGCGCTGACCACGGAACAGTTATCCTTGCCAAGGAACAGACTGCTGGTCGTGGCAGAAAGGATCACTCCTTCTATTCTCCTAAGGGTGGTCTTTATATGAGCATCCTTTTAAAGCCAGAGCACCTATCTACTTTAGAGCCAGATGCTATCACTACTTTGACTGGTAATGCTGTTTGTGATGCTATTGAGACATTAGTGGGTATACGTCCGAGAATCAAGCCAATCAATGATTTATTTATAGATGATAAGAAAATCTGCGGTATCCTCACAGAAGCTGGAACAGAATTTGAAACTGGAGATGTTCAGTGGATAGTTGTAGGAATCGGCATCAATTTTGATTCAGACATTTCTGCCTTCCCTGCAGACATCAAAAAAACTGCCACCAGCCTTTTTGCTCCTGGTAAAACTACCATCACAAAAAATCAGCTGACAGCAGCGATAATTAATGGAATTGTATGTATGTAAACATATTAGACTCAGTGCCTTACTTAGAAAAAGAAATAGAGCATGCCCAATGTCATTAAGTTAACATTGCAATGGAGGCTAGAATGAAGAAAACGAGATTGGAGTGATAAACTTCAATCTCGTTTTTTCATTTTTAAGCATAGACATAAGACAGATGTAAATCTGCCTGGAAATCATTTTAACTTCTCTATTCTTATGCTACTCTATATAAGAAACCATGAAATACTTTTACTGTGAAGGTTCTTTCTCGGTGCCTTCCAGTTCTAAT
>JAEEGI010012519.1_pt1 | contig 18136 bp, 12 predicted proteins | sample 8958751 | NCBI WGS metagenome assembly JAEEGI01 (sample SAMN16246545, study PRJNA631951) | gut metagenome | biome: gut microbiome; feature: rumen; material: KS-attached | host: Bos | place: Iran: Karaj | collected 2018-10 | reverse complement strand
CTTGGCGTTCTTCTGACGCCATATTTTCAGATTGAATTCCATCTCGCTTAGTCTTTGTAATTTCTCGTTTTCACCTCGATAAACTCATACTTGAGCGGCTCCTTGTGGAGTTCGGGCTCCTGGTCCTCGCCCTTGTACTCCCAGGCGGAGACGTACATGAAGTTGGCATCGTCGCGCTTAGCCTCGCCCTCCTCGGTCTGGCTCTCCACACGGAAGTGGCCGCCGCAGGACTCGGAGCGGTTGAGCGCGTCGCGCGCCATCAGTTCGCCGATGTCGAAGAAATCCTCCAGGCGGAGGGCCTTCTCGAGCTCCTGGTTGAATTCAAACTGGCTGCCGGGGACGTTGACATCCTCGTAGAACTCCTTCTTGAGGGCCTTGATGTCGGCGATGGCCTTCTTGAGGCCGGCCTCGTCGCGGGCCATGCCCACGTAGTCCCACATGATGTTGCCCAGGCGCTTGTGGATGGAATCTACGGTCTGCTTGCCCTTGATGGAGAAGAGGCGGTCGATACGGGCCTGGACGGCCTTCTCGGCGTCGTCGAACTCCTTGGAGGTGACATCCGTCTTGGGCTCGGCAAACTTGTAGGAGAGGTAGTCGCCGATCGTGACCGGCAACACGAAGTAGCCGTCCGCGAGGCCCTGCATCAGCGCGGAAGCGCCGAGGCGGTTGCCGCCGTGGTCGGAGAAGTTGGCCTCGCCGATGGCGTAGAGGCCCGGGATGGTGGTCTGCAGGTCGTAGTCGACCCAGATGCCGCCCATCGTGTAGTGGATGGCGGGATAGATCATCATCGGCTCCTCCCAAGGGGAGCTCGCGGTGATCTTCTCGTACATGTCGAAGAGGTTGCCGTAACGCTCGGCGACGCGCTGGTGGCCGAGGCGCTTGATGGCGTCCGCGAAGTCAAGATAGACGGCCTTGCCGGTCTCGTTGACGCCGAAGCCGGCGTCGCAGCGCTCCTTGGCGGCACGGGAAGCCACGTCGCGCGGGACGAGGTTGCCGAAGGCCGGGTAGCGGCGCTCGAGATAGTAGTCGCGGTCCTCCTCAGGGATCTGGGAGGCCTTGATCTCATGCTTGCGGAGCTTCTCCACATCCTCCAGCTTCTTGGGCACCCAGATACGGCCGTCGTTACGCAGGGACTCGCTCATCAGGGTGAGCTTGCACTGCTGGTCGCCGTGGACCGGGATACAGGTCGGGTGGATCTGCGCGAAGCACGGGTTGCCGAAGAAGGCGCCCTTGCGGTAGCACTGCATCGCGGCGGAGCCATTGCTGTTCATGGCGTTGGTGGAGAGGAAATAGGTATTGCCGTAACCGCCCGTCGCGATCACGACGGCGTGGGCGCCGAAGCGCTCCAGCTGGCCGGTGACGAGGTTGCGGGCGATGATGCCCTTGGCCTGGCCGTTGACGATCACCAGGTCGAGCATCTCGTGGCGCGGGTAGGACTTGACGCTGCCGTTGGCAATCTCCTTGTTCAGGGAAGCATACGCACCCAGGAGGAGCTGCTGGCCGGTTTGGCCGCGGGCGTAGAACGTACGGCTCACCTGCACGCCGCCGAAGGAGCGGTTGGCGAGGTATCCGCCGTATTCACGGGCGAAAGGAATGCCCTGCGCGACGCACTGGTCGATGATGGCGGCGCTCACCTCGGCCAGACGGTAGACGTTGGCCTCGCGGGCGCGGTAGTCACCACCCTTGATGGTGTCGTAGAACAGACGATAGACAGAGTCGTTGTCATTCTGATAGTTCTTGGCAGCGTTGATACCGCCCTGCGCAGCGATGGAGTGCGCGCGGCGCGGACTGTCGCTGATGCAGAAAATCTTGACGTTGTAGCCGAGTTCGCCCAGGGAGGCGGCTGCAGACGCGCCGCCGAGACCGGTACCGACCACGATGATCTCAAGCTTTCTCTTGTTGTTGGGACTCACGAGACGGATTTCCGACTTGCGCCGGGTCCATTTGCTCTCAAGGGGTCCTGCAGGAATTTTGGAATTTAACTTGTCTGACATTGTTAGGTGTTTGTATTTATTGTTATTTCATTGCATCAGAACAGCGAGCCGGCGGCGTTGCTGTCGTAGGGATCCAAGCCCATGTGCTTGTAGGAGAGCTCCGTGGCCACGCGGCCACGCTGGGTGCGTACGATGAAGCCTTCCTTGATCAGGAAAGGCTCGTAGACTTCTTCGAATGTGCCCTGGTCCTCGCCGATGGCCGTGGCCAGCGTGTTGGCGCCGACCGGGCCGCCCTTGAAGGTGGTGATGATGGTCCGGAGGATCTTGTTGTCGATCGCGTCCAGGCCGCGCTTGTCGATGTTGAGCTTGTCCAGGGCGTAGCGGGCGATCTTGAGGTCGATGTGGCCGTCGCCCATCACCTGCGCGAAGTCGCGCACGCGGCGCAGCAGCGAGTTGGCGATACGCGGCGTGCCGCGGCTGCGGAGCGCGATCTCCTGCGCCGCTTCCGGCTCGATCTCCACCTTGAGGATGCCGGCGCTGCGCTTGACGATGCGCACCAGGTCGTCCGTGTCGTAGTATTCCAGCCCTTCGGTGATGCCGAAACGGGCCCGGAGCGGCGCCGTCAGCAGGCCCGCGCGGGTCGTGGCGCCCACGAGCGTGAAGGGATTGAGGGAAATGCGCACCGACCGGGCGCCCGGCCCCTTGTCGATCATGATGTCGATGACGTAGTCCTCCATCGCGGAGTAAAGATACTCCTCCACTTCCGGAGCCAGCCGGTGGATCTCATCGATGAAGAGCACGTCGCCCTCCTCCAGGGAAGTGAGCAGGCCGGCCAGGTCGCCGGGACGGTCCAGGACCGGACCGGAAGTGATCTTCATGTTGACCCCCATCTCGTTGGCGATGATGTGCGCCAGCGTCGTCTTGCCCAGGCCCGGAGGGCCGTGGAAAAGCGTGTGGTCCAGCGACTCACCGCGCATCTTGGCTGCCTGGATATAGACGCGGAGCCTGGACACGATCTCACCCTGTCCGGTGAAATCTTCCAGCTCCTGGGGCCGGATAATTCCGTCCAAATCCTTATCTTTGCAGTCGTTTGCGTTATGAGGGTCGAATTCCTGCATAGGGGCCTTGACAATCAGAATACAAATATAACTCTTTTATTTTGATAATTTGATGTTTTATAATGGGCTGTTGAAATGTTGATAATTGAACTAACCCATTATTTATCAAATATTTAATAGAATAGAAGCTTGTTAAAAAGTCTGTTGAAACGCTGTTTTTTCCGCTGTTGAAAACCGGGCGGCCGTTTTTTTCCACCGCCGGAAAGGTCCGGTGAACACGTTTTCAACATACTTTTCAACCGCTTTTCGGCAGAGCATGTTGATAAGTTCAAAATCTTCGGAGTGCCTGCGCGACAGAATAAAAACCGCAAAGGAAGTATTCTGCCGCGGCCTCTTTTTGTCCGCCCGCTGGTTCGTCCTGTCACAGGTGGCGGACAAGGGAGTGCACGTGGTCGTGCTGCCCAACCGGGAGGCGGCAGAATACTGCGCGGCGGACCTGTATCCCCTGATCGAGGGCGACCGGGTCTTCTTCCTTCCCGAATCGGGCCGCAGCGTGGAGCGGAGCAACTACAAGTCGTCGCTCGGTGTCCAGCGCACCGCCGCGATCGGCAAGCTGCTGGAGGCGGGAAGCGACCTGCTGGTCATCGTTACCTATCCGGAGGCGCTGGCGGAAGAAGTACCGACCACGCAGGCCATCAAGGATGCCGTTTTCCGCATCCGGGAGGGGCAGGAGATTTCCCATTCCGACATCATCAAGACGCTCTCCGCCAACGGCTTCGAGAAAGTGGACTTCGTCTCCGCGCCCGGGCAGTATGCCATCCGCGGATCCATCGTGGACATCTTCTCCTTCTCGGAGAATTATCCTTTCCGCATCTCCTTCTGGGGCAATGAGATAGAGACCATCCACTCCTTCGACTGCAACACGCAGCTCTCCCGGGACAAGGTCTCCGCCGCCGAGATCATTTCCAACGTGGTGGGCGGCGGCGAAGTGCAGGGACAGCCCCTTTCCGACCTCTTCCCGAAGGACAGCCTGCTGTGGCTGGACTCTTCGGACATGTATTTCCGGGAAGCTTTCTTCCCGGCCCTCGAGCGGTTCCGGCGCGTGTATATCGACGCGCCCCTGTCGTATGCGGGCGACGATTTCGTCTATTTCCAGATCTCCCCGCAGCCGACCTTCAACAAGAATTTCGAACTCCTGACGGAGGACATCCGCACGCATCTGGAGAACGGCTACCGCGTCCTGATCTACGGCGAGAAGGAGCAGCAGCTGGAGCGCGTCCGCTCCATCCTGTCGCAGAACGGCGGCCTGCTGCCCGAATTCGTGTCCGGCAAGAACATCCACAACGGCTTCATCGACGCCCAGGACAAGGTCTGCTGCTACTCCGACCACGAGATCTTCGACCGCTTCCACCGCGTCAGCCTGCGGCGCACGGTGGAGAAGAGCGAGCAGCTGACGGTCAATGACTTGAATTCGTTCAACATCGGCGACTACGTCGTCCATATCGACCACGGCGTGGGCGTGTTCGGCGGCCTGGTCCGGATGCGCGACGACTTCGGCCGCATGCGCGAAGTCGTCAAGATCACCTACAAGGACGGCGACGTGGTGTTCGTGTCCGTGCACGCCCTGCACAAGATCTCCCGTTTCCGCTCCCGCGACGGGGAGCCCCCGCGCATCAACAAGCTGGGCTCCAAGTCGTGGGTCACCCTGAAATACAACGCCAAGTCCAAGGTCAAGGACATCGCCAAGGACCTCATCCAGCTGTACGCGAAGAGGCGTGCCTCGAAGGGCTTCGCCTTCTCGGCCGACACCTACCTGCAGGAGGAGCTGGAATCGTCCTTCATGTACGAAGACACGCCCGACCAGGAAACGGCCACCGCGGCCGTCAAGCGGGACATGGAGGACTCCTGTCCGATGGACCGCCTGATCTGCGGCGACGTGGGTTTCGGCAAGACGGAAATCGCCGTCCGGGCGGCCTTCAAGGCCGTTTGCGACAGCAAGCAGGTGGCCGTGCTCGTGCCGACCACCATCCTCGCGCTGCAGCATTTCAACACGTTCAGGAACCGCCTGCAGAACCTCCCCTGCAACATCGACTACGTCAGCCGCCTGCGCACGGCCAAGGAGATCGCCGACATCAAGCGGCGCCTCGCCGAAGGACAGATCGACATCCTGATCGGCACGCACAAGATCCTGAGCAAGGAATTCGCCTTCAAGGACCTCGGCCTGCTGATCATCGACGAGGAGCAGAAGTTCGGCGTGGCCGCCAAGGAGAAGCTCCGCACGCTGAAGGCGTCCGTGGACACGCTCACGCTCACGGCTACCCCGATCCCGCGTACCCTGCAGTTCTCGCTGCTGGGCGCCCGCGACCTGAGCATCATCAACACCCCGCCGCCCAACCGCATCCCGGTGCAGACGGAGATCATCCTCTTCGACGAGAAGGAGATCCGTAGCATCATCAACTACGAGCTGAACCGCGGCGGACAGGTCTTCTTCCTGCACAACAAGGTCGAGGAGCTGCCGGCCATCCACGACATCCTGCACCGCCTGATCCCGGACATGAAGATCTGCGTGGCGCACGGCCAGATGGAGGCCAAGGAGCTGGAAGGCAAGATGCTGGACTTCATGCGCGGCGACTACGACATGATGCTCTGCACCACCCTGATCGAGAACGGCCTGGACATCCCGAACGCCAACACGATCCTGATCAACCAGGCGCAGAACTTCGGCCTGAGCGACCTGCACCAGCTGCGCGGCCGCGTGGGCCGCTCCAACAAGAAGGCGTTCTGCTACCTGATCGTGCCGCCGCTGGTGAGCATCACCGACGACGCACGGCGCCGCCTCAAGGCCATCGAGGAGTTCTCCGACCTGGGCAGCGGCTTCAACATCGCGATGCAGGACCTGGACATCCGCGGCGCCGGCAACCTGCTGGGTGCGGAACAGAGCGGTTTCATCACCGATATGGGCTTTGAAACCTACCAGCAGATCCTGTCCGAGGCGATGGAGGAACTGGGCGTGGAAACGGGCATTACCACCAAGCAGTCCCGGGAAACCTTTGTCGAGGACTGCACCGTGGAAACCGACCAACCGGCGCTCATCCCGGACGACTACATCGACGTAACCGCGGAGAAAATCCGGATTTACAAGCAGTTGGACAGCCTTCAGGACGACCGGGAGATCGACCGGCTGGGCCGCCAGCTGGAGGACCGCTTCGGGCCGATGCCGCCGCAGGTGAAGAATCTCCTGGATGTGGTGAAGATCCGCAACCTCGGTGCCCGGTGCGGCTTTGAGAAGATCATCGTTAAGAATGGGATGCAGATCATGTTCTTCGTCTCCAACCCGATGTCCGGCTATTACCAGTCCAAGCAGTTCGAGCGGGTCATCGGCAAGGTCAATGACAATCCGGTCCACTTCAAAATCAACCAGGACAATGGAAAACTGCGCACCGTCTCCCGGGGCGTCAACTCCCTGGAAACGGCCCTCAAGGTGCTCCGGCGGTTGCAATAACCGCTGAAAATGACTATTTTTGCAGTCTATGGCCAATTTGCTCGTGGAAATAGGAAACACCGCATTGAAAGCGGCCTGGTCCGACGGGATGACCCTCGGAAAGACCTTCCGGTACCAGGGCGAGAAATGGATGGACTTCACCCTCTCGCTCACCCGCCGGGAGAAGCCGGCCGTGCTCGTCGTTTCCTCCGTCTACGTCCTGACCGAGGAGGAATGCAAGACCCTTTCCAGCGAGTGCGGACATCTGCTTCTGCTGGACAAGGAACATAAGGAACTGCTTCTGAGTCACGGACTTCCTGTGTATCTGTCCTATGACAGGGCGGCCTCCGTCCTCGCGGCGCGGTACCTGTTCCGCGGGATGGGCTGCACCCTCGTGGATTTCGGCACCACCTTGACCGTCGATTTCCTCGACCGGGACGGCCTGTATACGGGCGGCAACATCTCCCTCGGCTGCCGCACGCGGTTCAAGGCGCTCAACCGGTATTCCCGCGCCCTGCCGCTGGTGAACACCCCCGAAACCTGCGCCCTAGTGGGCCAGTCGGAGCAGGCTTCCATCGAAAGCGGCGTCGTTTCGGGCATACAATTTGAAATAGAGGGATACCTGGCGCTGCATCCGGAGAATGTCGTCGTGTTTACCGGCGGCGATGCGAATTATTTTGCAAAACGGATGAAAAGTTCCATCTTTGTAATTTGTAACCTCGTATTGATGGGGTTGGCTTTAATGGCTGACGAATATGTCAAGAAGAATGACCGATAGGATCTGGATCGCCGTCGCCGCCTTCCTGGTGGCTGCGCTGCCGCTCTCTGCGCAGAACGGCACGTACAACGGCTTTTCTCCCTATTCCGTATATGGCGTCGGAGACCTCCACGCTGCTGGAACCGCCTTTAACGCCTCCATGGGCGGCGTGGGTATAGCCACGCGCAACAAGCGGTTCGTGAACACGATGAACCCGGCCTCGATCACCGCCCGCGACTCCCTGTCCTTCATGGCGGATTTCGGCCTGTCCGGCAAGTTCTCCATCTTCAGCGAAGGTGACCTCAAAGGGAAGAAGACCCTTTTCAACATCAATGATTTCGTGATTTCCTTCCCGATGTGGCGCCATACTGCGTTCATGGTGGGCATCCAGCCTTTCAGCGACACGGGTTTCTCCATGACTTATGTGGACAAGATCACGGAAGGGGACCAGAGCATCGGCTATACCGGCAACCGCGCTTACGGCGCCTATGGCGACGGCGGACTGAACCAGTTCTTCGCCGGCGCGTCGGCGACACTTTGGAACCGCCTTTCCATCGGGGCCCAGTACAACCTGTTCTTCGGCACCATCAGCAAGTATTCGAAGAGTCAGTTCTCCGATGCGAGTTACCGGAGCCAGACCCTCGGCGACACCCTGCAGGTGCGGGCGCATTCGGCGAAGTTCGGCCTCCAGTACGAGCAGCCCGTCGGTACCGGCAAGCTCGTCCTGGGCGCCACCTACCGCCTCAAGGCCCGCGTAACCGGATATGCCATCGAATACAGCAACGTGGCGGAACTGGACCTCGGCAGCCATGAACTGAAGAATGACAACATCTGGCTGGGCGACGAAATCGGCGTCGGCCTGGGCTTCAACCAAGGGGACAAGTGGTCCGTCGAAGTGGACTATCTCCGGGGAAACTGGCTGGGCAGCAACTTTGACAAGGTGCGCGGATTCCGCAACAACGGCGTATATGCGTTCTCCACGGGGACGGCGCAGTCAGTCAAGGCTGGTTTCGAAATCACCCCGAACCGGAACGATATCCGCTACTTCCTGCGGCGCTGCACCTACCGGGTGGGCGGCTATTTCGACCAGTCCTATTTCCAGGTGGACGGGAAGAATATCCTGTCGGCCGGCATCACCCTCGGCATGACCGTTCCGGTGTTCCAGGGCTACAATGGCATTACTTTTGCCGTAGACCTGGGTCAAAGGGGTTTCGGAACGAATTTCGTGAAAGAGAACTACCTCGGATTCCACGTCGGGTTCAACATCTTCGACATTTGGTTCCGGAAACCGCAATACCAGTAAAAGGAGTAAGAAAATACAAAATTCTAACGCGATATGAAAAGATTGACCTTCATCCTCCTGGCCGTCATGGCAGCCTTCATGGGCCAGAAAGCGTCTGCCCAGGGAAAGTATGGTGCGGACAGCGCAGAGTGCATCAAGTACCTCTCCTACTATCAGGAGTATTACAAGCAGAAGAATTATGATTCCGCCCTCCCGAACTGGCGGAAAGCGTACGCCATCTGCCCGGCGACCGCGTCCCAGAACCTGTTCGTCCACGGTTCCACCCTCCTGAACCGCGAGATCAACAAGAACCGTAAGAACGCCGCCCTCTTCAGTGCGCAGGTGGACAGCCTCCTCAAACTGCAGGACGAGCGTCTGGAGTTCTATCCGCGCACCGCGAAGGGTGTGGACCAGAAGGCGACCATCCTGAACAACAAGGGCCAGTACATGATCAACTTCCGTTCCGATGATTCCCAGTACCTGTATGACAACCTCACGGCCATCATCAAGGACCTGGGCAGCGAGACGAAGGGCGGCCTGCTGGTGAACAACCTCCAGGCGGCGATCAACCTCTACCGCGACGGCAAGCTCCAGGCCGATGACGTCATCAACATGTATGACACCGTCACCGAGGCCATCAACGGCGCTACCGCGAAGAACGACGCCGAGGCGGAGGACAACCTCAAGACCAAGGCCACCATCGAGAGTGTCTTTGCCGACAGCAAGGTCGCTTCCTGCGACAACCTCATCGCCATCTTCACCCCGCGCTTCGATGCCGATCCGACCAACATGGCGGTCGTCACGAACATCGTGAAGCTCATGAACAGCGCCGATGACTGCGCCAACAACGACCTCTACTTCAAGGCCGTCACCCAGATGCACAAGGGCGATCCGTCCTACCGCAGCGCTTTCGGCCTCTTTAAGCTGAACGCCGCCCGCGGCAATGTCGCCGACGCCTGCCGCTACCTCGAAGAGGCCATCGACTATGAGGAGTCCGACGAAGCCACCGACGCCCAGTACCTGTACGAGCTCGCCCGCTTCTGCTATGCGAACAACATGCGTGGCCGCGCCTTCGACGCCGCCGGCAAGGCGGTCCGTCTGGACAACGGCTATGCCGGCAAGGCCTACATGATCATGGGTAACCTCTGGGCTTCCGCCAGCTGCGGTGGTGACGTGGACAAGTACGCCCGCTACTGGGCCGCCACGGACTACTACCAGAAGGCCCAGGCTGCCGACGCCTCCCTCGCGGACGACGCCCGCTCCGCCATCGGCAAGGTGAGCATCTACTATCCGGAGGCCAGCGAAATCTTCATGTACGACCTGGGCAAGGGCCAGATCTACACGGTCTCCTGCAGCGGCATGACCACCACCACCACGGTCCGTACCAGATAAGATTCTGTGAGACTGCAACGCATACTTACGACGATGGCAACCGCATTGGCGGTTGCTTTCGTCGTATTTTCATGCAAGGGAAACCTGTCCGAGGCGGAGAAACTGGACCTCACGCAGATCCCGCTCCAGGTCGTGGACAGCATGTTCTTCGTCCAGACAGAGAACGGAAAACTGAAGATGCGCGTGGAAGCGCCTGTCATGGAAGTGTATGACCATGACAGCGTTTCCTTCGAACTTTTCCCGAAAGGCCTTTCCGTCTACGGTTATTCCGAGGACGGGTCGCTGGAAACCACCATCCGGTCGCAGAAAGCCCGCCACGATATGCGGAAGAAGGACGGGGAAGACAAGTGGTCGGCGTTCGGCAGCGTGGTCATCCGGAACATCGTGAATCAGGAGACGATGGAGACGGACACCATCTACTGGGACCAGAAGGCCAAGGAAATCTGGACGGACTGCTACATCAAGATGTATTCTCCGGCCGGTTTCATGCAGGGATTCGGGATGCGTTCCGACGACATGGCCCGTAACGCCATCATCCAGCGCCCGTTCAACAGCTACGGCGTCGTCGAGCAGGATTCCACCAAGGTTGTGTTGGATTCCGTCAATTTCATCGGTCCATTTCCGCTCAAAAAAGGGCTGAAAAAGCCGGATGTGCGAAAAAATAGTGGTAAATTGAAAGAAAATCACTAAATTTGCGCCCTTGACTGAAAATTGACGAAAATTTTAAAAAAGTAACGATAAAATGGCAGTTTTAGAGAAACTTCGCGGTTGGGGCATCGTGCTTTCCATCCTGGTCGCCCTCCCGCTCTTACTCTTCATCATCGATCCGAGCCAGATCATCCAGACGGTCCAGTCCGTCTCCTCCAAGTATGACGTGGGCAAGATCGGTGGCAAGTCCGTCAGTTATACCGATTTCCAAGCGGAGGTCGACCGGGTGTCCCGCATCAATGAGCTGATGTCCGGAAATACTTCCTCCAGCGAGCAGCAGCAGCAACAGATCCGTGACGCGGTCTGGCAGCGCCTCGTGGAAGAGAACCTGTTCATCAAGAACTGCAAGGCCGCCGGCATCAACGTGGGTAAGGACGAGATCATGGACCTGACCAACGGCGAGAACATCTCCCCGGTCATCGCCTCCCTGTTCGTCGACGAGAACGGTGCGTTCTCCAATGACCGTCTCGTGGACTTCCTCCGCACCGTGGAGGAGGGTGACGAGAACGCCAAGGCCATCTGGTCCTACCTCCAGGAGCAGATCCTCACCAACCAGTTCTACAACAAGTACAACGCCCTGTTCCTGAACTCCAACGTGGAGAACGCCCTGCAGGTGAACAAGGCCATCGCTGACAACAACACCACCGCCGACGTGGACTTCGTGATGGTTCCCTTCTCCTATGCCACCGACAGCACCGTCGTGGTGAGCGACAAGGAAATCAAGGATTTCTACGACAACCACAAGAAGTTCTTCGAGCAGAAGGCGACCCGCGACATCGAGTATGTCGTGTTCCAGGTGGTTCCGTCCGCCGAGGACATCGCTGCCGCGAACGACGAGTTCGTGAAGCTTTACGAGGATTTCGTCAGCACGGACAATGTGCGCGCTTTCCTGCAGCGCAATTCCGATACCCAGTGGAGCGACCAGTGGTACAAGGCCGGTGACCTGCGCAGCGTCAATGCCGACCTCGACACCTTCGTCTCTGAGAACAACGAGGGTACTTCCCCGGTAATCAGCGCGAACAACACCCTGTATGCCGGCCGTATCATGGCGACGGCGACCATGCCCGAGACCGTGACGGTCCGTCACATGATGTTCCAGTCCAACGAGGACGGCCAGCACCTGGCCGACAGCCTCCTCGACGTGCTCAAGAAGGGTGGCGACTTCACCGCCCTCGCTACCGAGTACTCCCTGGACCGCGGTTCCCAGGCCGATGGTGAGTTCGGCAAGATCGGCGAGATCTCCCAGGCTACCGTCTCCTACCTCCCGACCGGTTTCAATGCCATCTTCAATGCGAAGGTCGGCCAGCCGTTCATCCTCCAGTCCAACATCGCTACCCATATCGTGGAAGTGACCGAGGCCGGCGCCCCGACCCTGTTCAAGCAGGTGGCCCGGTTCGAGAAGGAGATCCTCTCCAGCAAGGAGACCTTCAACAAGTACTACAACGACGCCAACCGCGTCGCCACCCTCGCCGGCGGCAAGTATGCGAACTATCGCGCTGCCTGCGATTCCATCGGCACCTACTCCCACAGCATGACCATCAACGAGAGCACCGATTCCTACGGCGCCATCGGCCATGCCAAGGAAGTTACCCGCTGGGCTTTCGACAACAAGCCGGGCAAGGTCTCCAACATCATTACCGTGGACAACAACTACTTCTTCGTGGTGGCCGTCACCGGCGCCCACAAGGAGGGTATCGCCCCGGTCAATGAGGTCGCCGACCAGATCAAGAGCCAGCTCTACAGCGAGAAGTATGCCGAGAAGCGCCAGGGCGAGATTGCCGAGCAGATCGCCGGCATGAACGACCTCGAGGCCATCGCCGAGAAGCTGGGCACCTCCGTGTCCACGCAGAACGACGTCGCCTTCGCTTCGATGGCCGCCCGCAGCCTGGATCCGAAGTTCGTCGGTGCCATCGCCGCCGCTCCGGAAGGCCAGATCAGCGGCCCGGTCGCCGGTTCCTTCGGTGTCTACGTGTTCAAGGTGAACGGCCGTGAGACCGGCGCCTTCTACACCGAGAGCGATGCCAAGAACGCCAACGCGCAGATCCAGAACTACGCCGCGCAGATGGTCCTTCCCGTGATGATGGACGATGCCGACGTCAAGGACAACCGCGCCCGATTCTTCTAGTCTATGGCACTGAAATGTGGAATAGTTGGACTTCCCAATGTCGGGAAGTCCACTTTGTTTAACTGCGTGAGCTCGGGCAAGGCCCAGAGCGCCAACTTCCCGTTCTGCACCATCGAGCCCAACGTGGGCTCGACCAATGTGCCGGACAAGCGCCTGGAAGTCTTGACCGAGATCTGCCAGCCCAAGCGCACGATTCCCGCCACGGTGGAGATCGTGGACATTGCCGGCCTGGTGAAGGGCGCCTCCAAGGGGGAGGGCCTCGGCAACCAGTTCCTCGCCAATATCCGCGAGACCGACGCCATCCTGCATGTCCTCCGCTGCTTCGATGACGGCAATATCGTCCATGTCGACGGCTCCGTGGACCCGGTCCGCGACAAGGAAGTCGTGGACATGGAACTGCAGATCAAGGACCTTGAGACGGTGGAAAACCGCATCAAGAAGGTGGAGAAGCAGGCCACGACGGGCGGCGACAAGGAGGCGAAGAAACTCCTTTCGCTGCTCCAGCGGTACCGCGAGGTGCTGCTGCAGGGCAAATCCTGCCGCGTGGTCGTTCCCGAGAATCCCGAGGAAGAGCAGATGGCGCGCGACCTGTACCTGCTGACGAACAAGCCCGTCATGTACGTGTGCAACGTGGACGAGGCCTCCGCCGCTACGGGTAACGCCTATGTCGATGCCGTCCGTGCCGCCGTCGCCGATGAGAATGCCGAGATCCTGGTCATTGCCGCCCGCACCGAGGCCGAAATCGCCGAGATCGAGGAATACGAGGACCGGCAGATGTTCCTCGAGGAGATGGGCCTTTCCGAGTCGGGCGTCGTCCGCCTCATCCAGGGCGCCTACCGCCTCCTGGGCCTCCAGACCTTCTTCACGGCCGGCGCCGACGAGTGCCGCGCCTGGACCATCCGCGTGGGCGACAAGGCCCCCAAGGCCGCCGGTGTCATCCACACCGACTTCGAGCGCGGCTTCATCCGTGCCGAGGTCATCAAGTACGACGACTTCGTCCACTACAAGACCGAAGCCGCCGTCCGCGCTGCCGGCAAGATGGGCATCGAAGGCAAGGACTACGTCGTCCAGGACGGCGACATCATGCACTTCCTGTTTAACGTGTAAGGGCTTTTTCGGGTGCCTCCTTGTCCTTTCGAGCGCACCTTCTCTTGTCATTTCGAGCGAAGCGCAGCGAAGTCGAGAAATCTACCAACCTAAACCTTTCGCAATCGCCATTCTACTTTCGTAGGGTGGCGATTCTTGCGTTGTTTCATTGAAACAACCAAAAACAATTCGCCACATTTTTGTGATTCTTGCCCTGCGTTCCGGCTGAGCCTCCTACCTTGGGCGCATGAGAATGATGATTGTGTTGCTCGGGCTGATTCTTTCTCCGGGAGACAGCCTTTCCGTGATGTTCTGGAACGTGGAGAACTTCTTCGACTGGCGGAATGATTCCACGACGGTGTCGGACGTGGAGTTCTCGGCGGCGGGGGAGCGGCACTGGACCTGGAAGCGGTTCCAGGCGAAGGCAAATGCCATTGCGAAAGCGTTGTTCTGGGTGGAAGCGGAGACGGGGCATTTGCCGGATATTGTCGGTTTGGAGGAGGTGGAAAATGCTTTCGTCCTGCGGCAGGTGCTTCAGAAGACGGCACTTCGCAAGCTGGACTACAAGTACGTTCATTTCGACTCTCCCGACCGACGCGGCATCGATGTGGCTCTATTGTATCGCTCATCCCGCTTGGAACTCCTCGATTCCAAATCCTGCCACCTATTTGCCGCGGACACGGTCATGGCCACGCGGGATATCCTGTTGTGTGTGTTCAAACGGGCCGGCACCCCTATCTTGTCTGACCCTTCCACTTCCGTCATGCCCGACCCTATCTCTTCCGTCATGCCCGACCCCGATCGGGCATCGATCTCCCCTTTTCAAGAGATTCCCGGTCAAGCCGGGAATGACGGAAAGGGCAGGGCTGGGAATGACGGCGCCTTCGCCGTCCTGGTGAACCACCACCCCTCTAAGTACGGCGGCGCGTCGGAGTCGGAGCCCCGGCGGCGCATCGCCGTGGAGCGGCTCCGGTTCCTGGCGGACTCGCTCGCAGCCATCGGCATCGACAGGATTATTGCCGGGGGAGACTTTAACGACACTCCCGACAATCCCGTTTTCCGTCTGCTGGAGCCGGCCTTGCTGCCCCTGCACATGGACCTTTTCCGCCGCGGCATCGGCACCATCAAGTACGATGGCAAATGGGACCTCATCGACCATATCTATGTTTCCCAGGCTCTGTTCGCGGTGCCGATGCCCGCGGCGGCCCTGGACTCTTCGTCGGGAGATATCGATCGACCGGCGGACAAGGTTGGGGCTCCATCGGCCCGCGCTCGGATGCGGATCCTGCGGATTCCCTTCCTTCTCACGCGCGACACCGTTCATTCCGGCGAGAAACCCCTCCGCACCTACACCGGCCCCCGCCACACCGGCGGCGTCTCCGACCACCTGCCCGTCCTGCTGGAGGTGATGTTCCCGCCTTAATGAACAGGAGTTGTCATTGTACACAGGTTCAGTGTGCAACGAAAAGGAAAAACTCGGCAGATTGTATGTACACTTCTCCCGTAGAAGGCATCCTGGGCCGTGTTATCTTGAGCAGTGATCCATAATTCATCAATTAACAAAAGAAAACATGTACACCGAAACAGTGTACAAAGCAAAAGAGAATCTATATGTTGAAGACTTACCACCTTTGCTTTACTTCGCACAAAGAAGTCATGTATCGCAATGAAGAGGATATGAAGCGGGCCTTCAATTGTCTGTGTTCCGCACTTTATCGGACGGGAAGCCGGTGCCTGGCAGAGAATGATCTGCCCAACCACCACCACGGATGCTATGAGACCGAGTGTCCGGGCGATCTTGTCCAAATCAGGCGGCAATCCTATACGCGCTATTTCAATGAAAAGTATGACCGGAAGGGGCCTTTGGGGGATAAGGGATACTTCGCGGCAGAAATCCAGGGCCTACGGCACAAGTTGACGGCCATTTCCTATACCCTTCGGAACACGGTCCACCACGGCTTTACTTCCACACCGTTTGAGTGGCCGTTCTGTTCGGCCAATGCCTATTTCCGGAAGGAGCTTGGCAAAATGTATGTTCCAGCGCTTCTGCTGACGCCGTACCAGATCGAGGCCGCACTTCCCCGAAGGGCACAATTCAATCCAGAATGGAAGATGGGCGTAGAGGGGGTGTTTCTTCGGGAGTCCGTTATTGAAACAGCGGTTGTCGAAAACTTGTACGCGACGCCGAAAGCCTTCAATTATTTCCTCACCCGCCTGAGCGGGGAAGATTGGAGCAAGGAACAGGAGGCTGATGGCGACGGGTTTCCGCCGATTACACTGGAGATCTTTGAAACGCTCGTGCTTCAGCGAGAATCTTCCCGGTCCCTGACCGTCGCCGACATGCTCCGTAACGAGAAGGCACGTTCGGCCTCGCTGCGATTCAATGATTTGCAACTTTGTGAGCTGATTGACCAGCAGTTTGTTCCTCGCTATCAAGCGCGGTCGGTCTATCAGCTATCCACCCGAGAGAAGAACGACATCGCCAGCGAGATCTTCCGTCGCCGCCTGGCCGGTGAGGCGCAGATCCGTCGATGCTTGGTTTTTTGAGCCAGGATGCTCTCTTTTTGAACCCGTACACTGGTGCAGTGTACAGGGATAATGCCGCATGCGCTCGGTTTGATGTTCACAGATCGGGGAAAGGGGAGAAAACGGGGATGTGGCCGAAGGAGTGGGCGAAATAAGGGTGTTTGGGCGCCTTTATATTGTACACTGGAGCAGTGTGCAACACCTTGGTCTGCGGAGGGAGGGGCACATCCTATATTCATAATCAGAGGGCCTTAACATCCCAGCACCTGTGAAACTCCTAAAAAAACACGGAATACTCCTAAAAAAACTAGGAGTTAAAGATTTTTTGTTTATATTTGCACCATGAGACAGAAATTGACAGCCAAGGAGGAGCAGCTGATGACCCTTTTCTGGGAGCATGGCGACCTCTTCATCCGCGACCTGGTGGCGCTGCTGCCGGAGCCGCGGCCCCATTACAACACCGTGGCCACCCTGGTCAAGTTCCTGGAGGAGAAAGGCTTCCTGGAGCGAGAGCCGATGGCGAACACCTTCCGCTACCATGTAAAGGTTTCCGAGAAGCAGTACCGCGGGGAGACGGTGGGCGAGATGGTGGCCCAGTATTACAATAATTCTTACGCGAACCTGGTCTCACAGTTCGTGGAGGAGGACCGCATGGACCTCCAGGAGCTGAAAGACTTGATTGCGCGGATCGAGAGCGCCCGGAAATGACCCCGTTCCTCCTTTATATCGGCCGGAGCAGCCTGTACTTGGCCTTGTTCTACGCATTCTTCCTGTTGGTGATGCGTAGGACGACCTTCTTCCGCCTGAACCGCATCCTGCTGCTGGCGGGCACCGTGGCGTGCTTCCTGCTGCCGATGCTGCGGCTCCGGACGGTAGAGGTACCGTTCCTGATGGCTGGGCCGCTGACCGAGGTGGCTTCCGAGCCGGCACTGACGGCCGGCCCCTCCGCCGCCTCCCCGTTCCCCTACCTGGAACTCCTCTACGCCATCGGCTTCCTCGCCGTGCTGGGCTGGACCGCCGTCGCGATGGTCCGGATGTATCGGAACATCCGGAAAGGCGCCGCCACACGCCTGGAGGACGGCATCAGGCTCGTATTGACAGAGGCCGACATCCCCTCCTTCAGCTGGGGCCGGACCATCGTCATGAGTCGGAAGGATTCAGAACAGAATCCGGTCATCCTGCAGCACGAGAAGGCTCATATACAAAAGAAACATACCCTGGACATCCTCCTGTTTACGGCGGTCACGCTGGTCCATTGGTTCAATCCCCTCGTCTGGATCACCCTCAGCGAACTCAAGCTCCTGCATGAGTACGAGGCCGATGACGCCGTTCTCAATCATGGCATCGATGCTACCCAATATCAACTTCTTCTGGTGCGGAAAGCGGTCGGGGACAAGCGCTTCACCCTGGCGAACGGCTTCCAGCACGCCAAACTCAAAAACCGAATCGACATGATGCTCCAATCCCCCTCCTCCGGATGGAAGCGCCTCTCCTGGCTCGCCATCCTCCCCTTCCTCGCGGGAACCATGTTCCTGTGCAACCCCGTCCGCGCCAAGGTCGTCTCCTCCGATCTGCCGGATATCCAGCCCGAAACGATCGCAGAACTCTCCGAAACGACTCCCGCCACCCCCGACACGACGAAAGCCATTCCTTTCAGCCAGCTCGAAGTCAAACCCACCTTCCAGGGCGGCGAAGCCGGCACATCCTTCTCCAAATGGGTCAATGAGAACCTCAAGTATCCGCAGGCCGCCAAAGATGCCGGTGTCCAAGGGCGCGTGACGTTGCAA
>JAEEGI010012518.1_pt1 | contig 18138 bp, 11 predicted proteins | sample 8958751 | NCBI WGS metagenome assembly JAEEGI01 (sample SAMN16246545, study PRJNA631951) | gut metagenome | biome: gut microbiome; feature: rumen; material: KS-attached | host: Bos | place: Iran: Karaj | collected 2018-10 | reverse complement strand
ATGATGGGCAGTACGAGGTGGATGACCTTGCCCTTCTGGCTGACGGGCGGGGTCGGCTGATCGTCGGCGCCGGTGATCGAGGGTTCGGGCAGGTCGCCGGTGTGGTTGAGCCTGTCGCTCATCTCGGCCAGCTTCATGGGACCGTAGTCGAACTTGCCGAAGGTCAGCACGAGCATCATCGCGATGGTGAGCAGCGCGTAGAAGTTATAGGGGATGGCCTTGATGAAGAGGTCGAGGCCGTTGACGCCGTCAACGGAACCGGTCACGGCCGCTGCCCAGGAAGATATCGGGGCGATGATGCAGACCGGAGCGGCGGTGGCGTCGATCAGGTAAGCAAGCTTGGGCCTTGAGATGCCGTGCTTGTCGGTGAGGGGCTGCATGACGGAGCCCACGGTGAGGCAGTTGAAATAGTCGTCGATGAAGATGAGCACGCCCAGGGCGATGGTGGCGAGCTGGGCTCCCACCTTGGTCTTGATGTGCTCTACGGACCAGCGGCCGAAAGCGGCGGAGCCGCCCGCGCGGTTCATCAGCATGACCATTGCGCCGAGGATGACGAGGAACACCAGTATGCCGACGTTCCAGCCGTCGGACAGCTGGCCTACCATGCCGTCCACGAATACGTGTTCAAGAAGCGCAGAGAGGTTGAAGCCCGTGTAGAGCACGCCTCCCACGAGTATACCCAGGAAAAGCGACGAGTATACTTCCTTGGTGATCAGAGCCAGCACTATAGCTACGAGTGCGGGGAACAGAGACCACGCTGTGTTCAATACATCCATTTTCTCTCCTTCCGGGCGGAGCTGCCGCCCTTTCTCTGAAATAAACAAACCGGTCATGATACCCATCATGACCGGCCGGATGTACGACACTTGCCATGACAGCTCTCCGCGGGTTTTGTTTCCCGCGACAGTCCGCAGAGTGTTTCCCTGCGTCCCAGATACCGCTCCGGACCGGGCGTCCGTTACGGCTCTTCGGCAGCTTCCCCTTTCGGCCCGATCAGCCCCATTGATGATCGCGCTTACTATTGTCAGCCGCAGCCTCTATCATAACTATGCACATAATTATAGAGAATTATCCGTGCTTGTCAACCGCATTTTATTCATTTGTGCTATAATAAATGCGATTTTGAACTTTTCAGCACATATTCCGGAGGAACATATGGCAGATAAAAGATATCCCGTGATAACCATCACCAGGCAGTACGCCGCTTACGGCCGCACGGTCGCCAAGAAGCTCTCGGAGCGCATGCAGCTGCCGTTCTATGACCGCGACGTCATACGCAAGGCCGCCGAGCACAGCGGCTTCAGCTTCGAGGAGATAGTCAAGGAGGGCGAAGACATCGGCCGCGGCAGCAGGATACTCAACAGCATACTCAACAGCTCGGCAGCGTATTCGAGCTCTCACGACCAGATATTCGAGGCGGAAAAGCACGTCATCATCGACTTCGCCAAGTCGGGCCCCTGCATCATCGTCGGACGCTGCGCGACCCAGATCCTCAAGGAAGCCGGGATCCCAGCGATCGACGTGCTCCTCTACGGAGAGATCGACGCGCGCTGCCACCACGCCCTCGAGCTCGGAGAATACGGCCGCATGGACGTGAAGCGCTACGTGGCACGCAGGGACGCTCTGAGAGCCACCTTCTGCAAGACCTACACGGGCGCGGACATCTGGGACGTCGAGAACTATGACCTTTGTCTCGACTCCTGCCTGCTCGGCCCCGACACCTGTGTCGACATCATCGAACGCGTGCTCAACAACTACGACCAGCGCTGAACCGCCGCAAAGCATTAAAAAAGGACGTCCCGGGGGACGTCCTTTTAGTTTTGCGTTTACTCTATCGACACCAGCAACGCGCCGCTCTGCAGCATCAGGGTAAGGGTCTTGCTGCCGTTGCCGGCTTCATACATGCTTATGCCCATCATATCCATCTCCGTGGCGTCTTTCGTATAGCCCGCGTCCTTCGCGCGCTTTACCATGGCCTTGAAGTCGTCAGAGCTCCTGCCCTTGAGGTTCAGCACGAAAGTCCCGTCCTCTTCCATGGCCAGATCGCCTTCGCGAAGGCCTTCGGGAAGCAGGAAAGCGTCTTCGTCAGGCAGCTCGGAGTGAAGCTGCGCGCCGCCGTCTTCCCCGCCGGAGTCCTGCGGTTCTTCGTCCCCGTAGTCGTAGAAGACTTCGGGGCCAGGCGTCCAGCTGCCCGGGTCGTAATCATGCCATTCGCCGAGGTCAAACACATAATCTTCGACCTCGGGGTCGGAATAGGGCTCCTCCTCGGCATACACCAGATCGCTGTCGCAGAGCTGGAGAGTTTCGCTGTCCCAGTTCTCGGGGTGGACGTACATGTCCCAGAGCTCTTCCGTAGTAAAGCCCGACAGATCGGGCAGGCCGAAAACATCGAGCCCGTCCCAGTTCTCCGCCTCTTCCCCCGTCTTTACGATGCCGCTGTCAGAAGCCTGCGGAGCGCTCTGGCCGTCCTGGCTCTGCGCGCCATCCGCCCCGCCCTGCGAGGGCTGAGCCGCGCCCGGAGCCGTCTGGGAAGAAGGCTCGTTCTTTGCGCCGCAGCCGCACAGCATGGTCAGCATCAAAGCGGCAAGCAGGATCGAGATCATCTTTTTCATATCCGTTCCTCCCCTCAGTCGAGCTTCATCACAATGCTGTTGCCTGCGAAGTCCCGGAAGATGCTGGTGTTCTCGCCCAGCACGCCTCCGCCGCCGCTCCCTGCGCTCATATCCCAGTCATAGTTGAAATACGGCGCGTCGATGCTCTGCCATATGGAGGCGTTGCTCGACATCGCGTAGAGCTGGGGAGTCATCTCGTCCTTCATCTCTCCCGTAAGGTAGACCGTAGTGCACGCCTGGCCCTGCATGTTCGGGAAGCTGTAATGGCCCTGCTCGTCGACGAAAGGCATCACGCCCTGCGGCACTATCCAGATGGGATGGAGGCTCCAGAAATCTTCCTTTGAGCTGAAATATTCGTCGATCGGAAGCTCCTCGATGGTGGCGCCCCGCTGCATTTCATAGATGTTGTCGGGTATGTAGAAACTGATCTTTTTCGCGTAGAGGTGCTTTTCAAGTATGGAGCTCCGCTTCCAGGCGTCGTAGAACTGCTCCCACGGGTATTGTTTATGTATCGTCGAAAGAACGGACAGTTTATCGGCCACGGTCCACAGGAACTGCGAGTCGAACTTCCACATGTCGTGGGAAATGTCCACGGTGATCACTCCCGTGTATATGCCGCCGACCTTTTCCGTATTTTCTTCCTTTTTCAGATCGCAGCGGAAACGCCATTTCTGGTTTACCGGCGTGCCGAAGAACATGACGTCTTCGCTGGTCTTGTCGTTTGCCGAAAGGCGCCATCCGGTGGAACTCTTCTTGTCGGCCGCGCGCCTGTCCGCCTCCTCTTTCAGCTTTTCGTTGCAGCGCTGATAGAACATGTCGAGCACCACGGCGCTCTCGACGGCGGCCTGCTTTTTCGCGTCGTTGCCCATCGCCTTGAGTATCTCTTTAGCAGTGGGCTCCGCGCAGCTGCCGAGGCCTTCGAGCAGCCAGCCGCCTACAGGGCCGACGGCCATACCGCTGATCGCTGTGCCCATGGCGCTCGGACCGAAGAATTCCGCGACGTTCTGCACGACGAACTGCGTTCCGCTGTTATAGGTCTCGATGGGCTTGCCCGTGATCAGGTCGGTCCCGGGCTCCTTGGCGGCGTCGATCAGTTTTCCCGCGTGCAGGACCCTGCCTATGGTCTCCACCCAGAACTGGGTCTTGAACGCGGGGTCCGCCCCCTCTGCCATGGAGATGCGGGCGTTATGAACGGCGAGGGCGTTGCCGTGCAGGTTGAACTCCATCATCACGCCCTTGATGATGCCGTCCGCGGTCTCGTTGTCCAGGTTGTACCCGCGCCTCAGCGCGCCGTGGAACGACTTTCCGCCGATCTCAAAGCGCACGTGGATCACTTCGACCGTGTGCTGCCTTATACGGTTGTAATCGATGTTCTTGATCCTGTTGGTCGCGGCGAGGTACTCCTCGAAGCTGCTTGCCGCGAACGCCGGGACCGTAGCGGAAAGCAGCAGGACTGCCGCGAGCAGCAGGCAGAACGCTCTTCGTTTCATCATGAGCTGCTCCTTAAAAAACAGATGCGTCGTACAATTAGATTTTACGTTGACGGACTGCGTATTGTCAACTCGCCCGAACGGCCGGACAACGAAAAAAGAGCGCCCCGAAGGACGCTCTTTCAATTGCGTTTTACCGATTACTCGATGATGTTGTGTACAACACCGGAAGCAACGGTTCTGCCGCCTTCACGGATAGCGAAGCGCAGACCCTCTTCCATAGCGATCGGGGTGATCAGCTCGATGCCCATGCTGGTGTTGTCTCCGGGCATGCACATTTCAGTGCCTGCGGGGAGGTTGACGGTTCCGGTTACGTCAGTTGTTCTGAAATAGAACTGCGGTCTGTAGCCGTTGAAGAACGGGGTGTGACGGCCGCCTTCGCTCTGCTTCAGTACGTATACCTGAGCGTCGAACTTGGTGTGCGGATGTACGCTGCCCGGCTTAGCAAGGACCTGACCTCTTTCGATCTCGTTCCTCTGTACGCCTCTGAGCAGTACGCCGATGTTGTCGCCCGCTTCGCCCTGGTCGAGCAGCTTGCGGAACATCTCTACGCCGGTAACTACTACGGTCCTCTTCTCCTCGGTGAGACCTACGATCTCTACGGAGTCGGATACCTTTACGATACCTCTCTCAACACGGCCGGTTGCTACGGTTCCGCGTCCGGTGATGGAGAATACGTCCTCTACCGGCATCAGGAACGGCTTGTCGGTCGGTCTTTCGGGGTTCGGAATGTAGCTGTCTACTGCGTCCATCAGCTCCATGACCTTGTCTGCCCACGGTCCGTTCGGATCCTGCAGCGCCATGAGAGCGGAGCCTCTGATGATGGGGATATCGTCGCCCGGGAATTCATAGAAGTCGAGCAGTTCGCGAACTTCCATCTCTACCAGGTCGAGCAGCTCTTCGTCGTCTACCATGTCGCACTTGTTGAGGAAGACTACGATGTAGGGTACGCCTACCTGACGCGCGAGCAGGATGTGCTCTCTGGTCTGGGGCATCGGGCCGTCGGTAGCTGCTACTACCAGGATGGCGCCGTCCATCTGAGCTGCGCCGGTGATCATGTTCTTTACATAGTCGGCGTGGCCCGGGCAGTCTACGTGAGCATAGTGACGCGCTGCGGTCTCATACTCTACGTGAGCGGTGTTGATGGTGATTCCTCTTTCTCTTTCTTCCGGTGCCTTATCGATGTTCTCGAAGGCTACGATCTGGTTGGTAGCGCTCGGCAGCTTGGTAGCAAGCACCTTGGTGATCGCCGCGGTAAGGGTGGTCTTGCCGTGGTCGATGTGGCCGATGGTTCCGATGTTAACATGCGGCTTTGTTCTTTCGAATTTTTCTTTTGCCATTTTAAATATCCTCCTGAAATGGTGAGATTACTTAAAAATTATATTACTGGTTTACTTGTTGATCTTGTCTACCAGGGAGTCGGGCAGCTTTTCGAAGTGATCCATCTGCATCACATAGACGCCGCGGCCCTGGGTCTTGGACCTGAGGTCGGTGGCGTAGCCGAACATCTCTGAGAGCGGCACCATACCGCGTATGGACGCGGTGCCGTTGAAGATGTCTGTGCCCTCGATGCGGCCCCTGCGTGAGCTGAGGTCGCCGATGACGTCGCCCATGTACTCTTCGGGAGCCGTGACTTCAACCTTGAAGACCGGTTCGAGGAGCACGGGGGCAGCCTTGGCTGCAGCCTCGCGGAATGCCATGGATGCGGCGATCTTGAAGGCCATATCAGAGGAGTCGACCTCATGATAGGAACCGTCGTAGAGCTCCGCTCCGATATCTACTACCTGATATCCTGCGAGCGGGCCGTTCTTCATGGCTTCCTGAATACCCTCGTCGATCTTGGGGATGTATTCCTTGGGAATAGCACCGCCGACGATCGAGTTCTTGAATTCGTAGCCTGCGCCTGCTTCGCGCGGATAGAGTCTGATCTTTACGTGACCGTACTGGCCGTGGCCGCCGGACTGCTTCACGTAGCGCTCGTCTACCGAAGACTCCTTGCTGATGGTCTCCTTGTAGGATACCTGCGGCTTGCCGACGTTTGCTTCGACCTTGAATTCGCGCAGCAGACGGTCAACTATGATCTCCAGATGCAGTTCGCCCATGCCGGCGATGATGGTCTGGCCGGTATCGGGATCGGTGTAGGTCTTGAAGGTGGGGTCTTCCTCAGCCAGCTTGGCGAGGGCGATGCCCATCTTCTCGAGGCCTGCCTTGGTCTTGGGCTCGATGGCGATCTGGATAACGGGGTCCGGGAATTCCATGGACTCCAGAATGATTGGGTGCTTTTCGTCACAGAGGGTATCGCCCGTGGTGGTGTCCTTGAGACCTACCGCGGCGGCGATATCGCCGGAATAGACCATGTCGATCTCTTCCCTGTGATTGGCGTGCATCTGCAGGATGCGGCCGATACGTTCCTTCTTTCCCTTGGTGGAATTGTAAACGTAGGAACCGCTCTCCAGGGTGCCTGAATAGACTCTGAAGAACGCGAGCTTGCCGACGAACGGGTCTGCCATGATCTTGAACGCGAGCGCCGAGAACGGGGCCTTGTCGTCGGAATGACGCACGTCTTCCTTCTCCAGCCTGGGGATCACGCCCTCGATGGGCGGGATGTCGAGCGGGGAAGGCATGTAGTCTACCACGGCATCCAGCAGAGGCTGAACGCCCTTGTTTTTATATGCGGAGCCGCAGAGCACGGGAACCATCTGGTTCGCGATGGTCTGCTTTCTGATGGCAGCCTTGATCTCTGCTTCGGTAAGCTCTTCGCCGTCAAGGAACTTCATGAGAAGATCTTCGTCAGTCTCAGCGACAGACTCGATCAGCTTCTGATGATATTCGTCGGCGAGCTCCTGCATATCGGCCGGAATACCTTCTTCGTCGATGACCTTTCCCAGGTCGTCTTCGTAGATCTCGGCCTTCATCTTGATAAGATCAATGACGCCCTTGAATGTGCCCTCGGAGCCTATCGGCAGCTGTACGGGCACGGCGTTGGCCTTGAGGCGGTTCTTTACCATGTCGATGACATGGAAGAAATCAGCTCCGGTGATATCCATCTTGTTGATGAAGATCATGCGGGGAACGTGATACTTCTCGGCCTGGCGCCATACGGTCTCGGACTGGGGCTCAACGCCGCCCTTCGCGCAGAGCACGGTAACGGCTCCGTCGAGCACGCGCAGAGATCTCTCGACCTCTACGGTGAAGTCTACGTGACCCGGGGTGTCGATGATATTGATCCTTGTGTTCTTCCACTGAGCAGTAGTAGCAGCGGAGGTTATCGTGATGCCTCGCTCCTGCTCCTGCTCCATCCAGTCCATCGTGGCAGTGCCTTCGTGGGTCTCGCCTATCTTGTGAGTTCTGCCTGTATAGAACAGAATGCGCTCTGTAGTTGTTGTCTTACCGGCGTCGATGTGAGCCATGATGCCGATATTTCTCGTGTTTTCCAGAGAAAACTGTCTTGGCATGAGATTCCTCCTTTCTTCAACTCTGCTTGGGAACGGACCTTCGCGGGACTACCATCTGTAGTGTGCGAACGCCCTGTTTGCTTCTGCCATACGGTGGGTGTCTTCCTTCTTCTTTACGGAAGCGCCGGTACCGTTGCTGGCATCCATGAGCTCCTTGGCAAGTCTTTCGGACATGGTGCGCTCGCCTCTTGCTCTTGTATAGGCTGTGAGCCAGCGGAGACCGAGGGTCTGGCGTCTCTCAGGCTTAACTTCGATAGGAACCTGATAGTTAGCGCCGCCGACTCTGCGGGCCTTGACTTCAACCTGCGGCATGATGTTACTCATTGCCTTTTCGAAGACCTCTACGGGGTCTTCACCTGTCTGTTCCTTGATCATATCGAAGGCATCGTACACGATCTTCTGTGCAACGCCCTTCTTTCCGTCGAGCATGATGCTGTTGATGAGCTTGGCTACAACAACATTGCCGTAAACGGGATCAGGAAGCACTTCCCTCTTGGGAACATTACCTCTTCTAGGCACGTCTTTCCTCCTTGCGCATAATACGCAAATCATCGGTACTCAACATTACGAAGAATGCCGCTGTGCCCAAATCTATATAAATGGGCACAATCCCGATCATTTCAGTTATAACTTCATCAAGACTTCAGATCACTTCTTGACCTTGGGTCTCTTGGCGCCGTACTTGGAACGGGCCTGCATGCGGTTTGCTACGCCGGCGGTATCCAGAGTACCTCTTACAATGTGGTATCTTACACCAGGCAGATCCTTTACACGGCCGCCGCGGATAAGAACAACACTGTGCTCCTGAAGGTTATGACCGATTCCCGGGATGTAAGCAGTTACTTCGATTCCGTTGGTGAGACGAACACGTGCTACCTTTCTCAGTGCTGAGTTCGGCTTCTTCGGGGTAACAGTCTTTACGGAAGTGCAAACGCCTCTCTTCTGCGGAGCTTCGATCTCTGTCGGAACTCTCTTCAGGGAATTCATTCCTCTGAGCAGTGCCGGGGAGTTGGACTTCTTGACGGATCTGGTCCTTCCTTCTCTAACCAGTTGGTTAATTGTAGGCATTAAGTTTCTCCTTTCCTCTAAGATTTTATCCTGCTTTGAAACGCATCAAAACAGCACAACAGGGGTAGTGTATCACGCTGCCCCTTGTCATGTCAAACTGATTTTTTTACTCGAGCTCTTCTTCTTCAGCCGCGGGCTCTTCGGCCTCGACGGCCGCGTCCGCCTCTTCAGCTTCGTCGTAGAACTCGGTCATGTCGCCCTCTTCATACTCCGCGGTCTCGCCTTCCGCCTGCTCGTCATAGTAGGCTGCGGCTTCCTTGGTGTTGAAGGACTCCATGTACTCGGCGTTGACGCCGTAATCGATGGCCACGTCTCTGTAGCGCCTCATGCCCGTGCCTGCCGGGATGAGCTTGCCGATGATGACGTTCTCCTTCAGACCCATCAGGTGATCGGTCTTGCCCTTGATTGCCGCGTCGGTGAGGACCCTTGTGGTCTCCTGGAACGAAGCGGCGGACAGGAAGGAGTCGGTAGCCAGCGAAGCCTTGGTGATACCGAGAAGTACGGTCTCGCCCACGGCCTTGGCCGCGCCTTCGGGAAGAGCCTCGTTTGCGATCTCGAGCTCGCGCTTGGTGCAGAAGCTGCCCGGGAGCAGGTCGGTGTCGCCGGCCTCTTCGATGCGGCACTTGTTGATCATCTGCGAAACGATGATCTCGATGTGCTTGTCGTTGATGTCTACGCCCTGCAGCCTGTATACGCGCTGGACTTCCTTGAGGATGTACTGGTAAACGCCCTCGATGCCGTTGATGCGCAGTATGTCGTGCGGATCGAGCGGACCCTGGGTGATGCCTTCGCCCGCGTGGACGAAGCTGCCCTCGGATACCTTGAGGCGGGCGCCGTACGGGATGACGTAGCTGCGCTCTTCCTCGCCGCGGATGCGGACCTCGGTCTTGTTGTCGCTGCGCGCCTCGATCGAGACTACAGTGCCGTCCTGCTCGCAGATCTCGGCAAGACCCTTAGGCTTGCGCGCTTCGAAAAGTTCTTCTACACGCGGAAGACCCTGGGTTATGTCGTTGCCCGCGACGGATACGCCGCCGGTATGGAAGGTACGCATCGTCAGCTGGGTACCCGGCTCACCTATGGACTGCGCGGCGATGATGCCTACAGCCTCGCCGATGTGCACCGGGCCGCCGGTAGCGAGGTTCCTGCCGTAGCACTTTGCGCAGATGCCGTGCTCGCACTTGCAGGTCGTGACCGAACGGATCTTGACCGCTTCGATGCCGGAGCTTTCGATAGCCTTGGCCGCGCCTTCGCTGATCTCTTCGCCGGCTTCCACGAGGAGCTCGCCGGTGTTCGGGTCGGTGATGTCTTCGAGAGCGGTGCGGCCCACGATGCGCAGGCTCAGCGGCTCGATGACTTCCTTGCCGTCCGTGAAAGCTCTTACTTCGATACCTTCGTCGGTACCGCAGTCCTCTTCGCGTACGATTATGTTATGAGATACGTCCACGAGACGTCTGGTCAGGTAACCGGAGTCCGCGGTACGCAGAGCGGTGTCGGCCAGACCCTTTCTCGCGCCGTTCGCCGAAATGAAGTACTCCATTACGGAGAGGCCTTCACGGAAGTTCGCGGTGATAGGGATCTCGATGGTCTTACCGGTAGCGCTTCCCATAAGTCCGCGCATACCGCCGATCTGCTTGATCTGGTTCTTGGAACCGCGCGCGCCGGAGTCGGCCATGATCTTGATGTTGTTGGTCGGCTCGAGGTAGCCCATCAGGGAGTTCGCGACTTCTTCGGTCGCTGCGTGCCACAGCTGGATGACCTTTTCATAGCGCTCGTTGTTGCTCATCAGGCCTCGCCTGTAGGCGGCCTGGTATTTGTCTACGACAGCCTGGGTCTTGGCGATGATCTCGTCCTTGTCGGGGCAGGCCACCATGTCGCTGATGCCGATGGTGACCGCGGCCTTGGTCGAGTACTTGAAGCCCGTGCTCTTGATGTGGTCGAGCATCTTGGCCGTCTCGGTGTTTCCGTGAGCGCGGAAGCACTTGTCGATGATCCTGGTGAGGTCCTTCTTGCAGACGAGGAAGTCTACTTCGAGGCCGTACGGATCTTTGCTTCTGTCAACGAAGCCGAGATCCTGCGGGATCTGCTCGTTGAAGATGAAGCGGCCGACGGTGCTCTCTACGAGCTGGCCGGGATCGTCCGGAGTCAGCTTCATGCGGACCTTGACCTTCGCGTGGATGCCCACGGCGCCGGTCTGGTATGCCATCATCATCTCCGCGGGGTCGGTGAAGACCTTGCCGTCGCCCTTCTCGGCGGCGGAGCTCCTGTCTTCGAGACCCGGGTAGGTCAGATAGTAGGAACCGAGGATCATGTCCTGGGTCGGGGTGGTGATAGGCGAGCCGTCCTTGGGTGCCAGTATGTTGTTTACCGACAGCATGAGGAACCTTGCCTCGGCCTGAGCCTCAACGGTAAGAGGAACGTGGACAGCCATCTGGTCTCCGTCGAAGTCCGCGTTGTAAGCGGTGCAGACGAGCGGATGCAGCTTGATGGCCTTGCCCTCTACGAGTACCGGCTCGAAGGCCTGGATGCCCAGCCTGTGGAGCGTCGGGGCGCGGTTGAGGAGGACGGGATGGTCTTTGATGACCTCGTCGAGCACGTCCCATACCTCGGGACGGACCTTCTCGACCATGCGCTTAGCGCTCTTGATGTTATGCGCCTGGCCGTTCTGCACGAGGTTGCGCATGATGAACGGCTTGAACAGCTCGAGAGCCATCTTCTTGGGGAGGCCGCACTGATAGAACTTGAGCTCGGGGCCGACTACGATTACGGAACGTCCGGAGTAGTCGACGCGCTTGCCCAGCAGGTTCTGGCGGAATCTGCCCTGCTTGCCCTTGAGCATGTCAGACAGAGACTTGAGAGGTCTGGAGCCGGGGCCCGTTACCGGACGGCCGCGGCGGCCGTTGTCGATGAGGGCGTCGACGGCTTCCTGCAGCATGCGCTTTTCGTTGCGCACGATGATGTCGGGAGCGCCGAGCTCAAGGAGCCTCTTGAGTCTGTTGTTTCTGTTGATGACCCTTCTGTAAAGGTCGTTGAGGTCGGAGGTCGCGAAACGGCCGCCGTCGAGCTGGACCATAGGCCTGAGTTCGGGCGGGATCACGGGCACGACCTCGAGTATCATCCACTCGGGACGCTGGCCGCTTCTTCTGAGGGCGTCGAGAGCCTCGAGCCTTCTTACGATGCGGACCTTCTTCTGGCCCTGCGAACCTTCGAGCTGCTTCTTGAGGTCAGCGACCTTCTCTTCGAGGTCGATCTCGCAGAGGAGCTGCCTTACGGCTTCGGCTCCCATGCCGGCCTTGAAGCGGTTGCCGAGCTCTTCGCGCTTTTCCCTGTAAGTCTGCTCGGTGAGGATCTCCTTGTATTCGAGATCGGTGTCGCCCGGGTCGGTGACTATATAGGAAGCGAAGTACAGCACCTTCTCGAGGTTTCTCGGGGAGATGTCGAGCACCAGGCCTATGCGGCTGGGGATGCCCTTGAAGTACCAGATGTGGGATACCGGAGTCGCGAGGGTGATGTGGCCCATGCGGTCTCTTCTTACCTTTGCCTTGGTGACTTCGACGCCGCAGCGGTCGCAGACTATGCCCTTGTAGCGGATGCGCTTATACTTTCCGCAGTGGCACTCCCAGTCCTTGGTCGGTCCGAAGATCCTCTCGCAGAAGAGGCCGTCGCGCTCGGGCTTCAGCGTCCTGTAGTTGATGGTCTCGGGCTTCTTGACTTCTCCGTGCGACCAGCTGAGGATCTTTTCGGTAGAGGCGAGATTGATCTGTAATGATTCAAAATTGCTTAATTCCATTCGTCTGCCTCCCCTGCAAAATCATCTACCGGAGCGTCTTCGAACTGCGCTTCGGAGGTGTAGGAATCGATCTCCTCACCCTCGGAATCGAGCTCGGTGTAACCGGAGTCGCCGGTGAAGAACTCGTCTCCGCGCCTGTCGCCGACTTCGATAAGGTTGATGTTGGTATTGGCTTCGAGCTCGGAGTCTTCTCTCAGCTCGATCTCTTCGTTGTCGCCGTTGAGGACCCTTACATCCAGAGCGAGGCTCTGCAGCTCCTTGATGAGGACCTTGAAGGACTCGGGGATGCCCGGTTCGGGGATGTTCTCGTCCTTGATGATGGCTTCGTAAGTCTTTACACGGCCTACTACGTCATCGGACTTGACGGTAAGGATCTCCTGCAGCGTGTAAGCCGCGCCGTAAGCCTCGAGGGCCCAGACTTCCATCTCGCCGAAACGCTGTCCGCCGAACTGCGCCTTGCCGCCCAGCGGCTGCTGGGTAACGAGGGAGTACGGGCCGGTGCTTCTGGCGTGGATCTTGTCGTCTACCAGATGGTGCAGCTTGAGCATGTACATGTAGCCCACGGTAACGGGGTTGTCGAACTCGTCGCCTGTGCGTCCGTCGCGGAGCGTGAGCTTGCCCGTCTCGGGATAGCCGCACTCCTTGAGGAGGTTGATGACGTCGGATTCCTTGGCGCCGTCGAATACCGGGGTGGAGATGTACCAGCCCTTCTTCTTGGCCGCGAGGCCGAGGTGCACCTCGAGTACCTGACCGATGTTCATACGGGAAGGTACGCCGAGGGGGTTGAGCATTACCTGGAGCGGAGTTCCGTCTTCAGTGAACGGCATATCCTCGATCGGGAGTATGCGCGAGATAACGCCCTTGTTGCCGTGACGTCCGGACATCTTGTCGCCGACGTTGATCTTTCTCTTGGTAGCGATGTAGCAGCGCACCAGCTTGTTGACGCCGGGGGGCAGCTCGTCGCCGTTCTCCCTGGAGAAGATCTTTACGTCTACGACGATACCGGTCTCGCCGTGCGGTACGCGCAGCGAGGTGTCGCGGACTTCCCTGGCCTTCTCGCCGAAGATGGCGCGCAGCAGGCGCTCCTCCGCGGTGAGCTCGGTCTCGCCCTTCGGGGTGACCTTGCCGACCAGGATATCTGTGGAATCGACTTCCGCGCCGATGCGGATGATGCCGTCCTCGTCGAGATCCTTGAGCGAATCTTCACCGACGTTCGGGATGTCGCGGGTGATCTCTTCGGGTCCGAGCTTCGTGTCGCGGGCTTCGGATTCGTATTCTTCGATGTGGATGGACGTGAGAACGTCATCCATGAGCAGTCTTTCGTTGAGGATGACCGCGTCCTCGTAGTTGTAGCCTTCCCAGGTCATGAAGCCGATGAGCAGGTTCTTGCCCAGAGCGATCTCGCCCTGATCGGTGGAAGGACCGTCGGCGATGACTTCGCCGGCCTCGATCTTTTCGCCGTGGGCCACGATGGGCTTCTGGTTGATGCAGGTGCCCTGGTTCGACCTCTTGTACTTGAGCAGCTTGTATTCGTCCTTGTCGCCGTCCTCGGTGCGGATCACGATGCGGGTCGCGTCGACGAACTCGACGGTGCCGCCGCGCTTCGCGAGCACGACTACGCCGGAGTCGCAGGCAGCGCGGTATTCAACGCCGGTGGCGACTATGGGCGCGTCGGAGACGAGGAGAGGCACAGCCTGGCGCTGCATGTTGGAACCCATCAGCGCGCGGTTCGCGTCGTCGTTCTCGAGGAAGGGGATCATCGCGGTAGCGATGGATACCACCTGGCGCGGGGAGACGTCCATGTAATCGACTACTTCTCTCGGATAGAGGTTTATTTCGCCGAAGGAGCCTCTCGCGAGGACCTTAGCGTTGACGAAATGTCCCTCAGCGTCGAGCGGTTCGTTCGCCTGGGCGATGATGAGGCTCTCCTCTTCGTCAGCCATCAGGTAATCGATCTGCCTGGTGACGATGCCGTTCTCCTTGTCGACCTTCCTGTACGGGGTCTCGATGAGGCCGTACTGGTTGATGACGCCGTAGGTGGTCATGGAACCGATAAGTCCGATGTTCGGGCCTTCAGGAGTCTCTATCGGGCACATACGGCCGTAGTGGCTGTAGTGTACGTCGCGGACTTCGAAACCTGCGCGTTCTCTGGAAAGACCGCCCGGGCCGAGCGCGGAAAGACGCCTCTTGTGGGTCAGCTCAGAGAGCGGGTTGGTCTGGTCCATGAACTGGGACAGCTGGGAACTTCCGAAGAATTCCTTGATGGCTGCGGTCACGGGCCTGATGTTGATGAGGTTCTGCGGAGTCGTGGCTTCGGTGTCCTGAATGGTCATCCTCTCCTTGACGACTCTCTCCATACGGGCAAGGCCGATGCGGAACTGGTTCTGCAGCAGCTCGCCTACGGTGCGGAGCCTTCTGTTGCCGAGGTGGTCGATGTCATCGACGTTGCCGATGCCTTCCTGCAGGCCGAACAGATAGCTTATGGAAGCGATGATGTCGTCGAAGATGATGTGCTTCGGCGAGAGCTCAGCCTTGTGCGCATAGAGATACTCGGCGAACTTCTTCTCGGCTTCCTTCTTGGCCTCCGCGGAGAGCTTCTTCTTGGGAGCCGGGTTCGCTTCTTTGTATGCGTCGATCAGAGCCTTCATCGCGGGGTAGAAGACCTCGGTCGGGAGCCTGTACTGAGCCGGATCGAAACCGATATAGTCCGCGAGATCGACAAAATTGTTGCCGATGACCTTAACGGACTTGCCCTCGGTGTGCTTGCTCTCTACAAACACATATTCAACGCCCCTGTTTTCGATCTGCTTTGCGGTCTCCCTGGTGAGCCTGGTGCCCTTCTCGAAGAGCAGCTCGCCGGTCTCGGGATCGAACACGTCCTCCATGAGGACGCAGCCGTGGGTCCTGTTTACGAGGCCGAGCTTCTTATTGTACTTATAGCGGCCGACTTTGGCGAGGTCATATCTCTTCGCGTCAAAGAACAGCGCTTCAATAAGGTCGTAAGCGCTCTCGAAGGTGGCCGGTTCGCCCGGTCTGAGTTTTCTGTATATTTCTTTCAGGCCTTCGTCATAGTTGGACGTGGTGTCCCTGGCAAAGGTCTTGGTGAGTCTGTCGGGTTCTCCGAAGACGTTGATGATCTCAGCGTCGGTACCTTCGTAGAAGGAGTTCGCGGTCTTGGTACGGTATTCACCGTAACGGCGGACCTTCTTGCGCAGATCCTCTTCGCTGATGGCGGGGTTCTTTCTCTTTTCGAGCTCCACCTTTTCCTCGACAGACCTGTATGCGAGTGCACGCAGTATAGCCGTCACAGGCAGCTTCCTGGTGCGGTCTACACGGACAGCCAGCGATTCCTGGGGATCGGTCTCATACTCGAGCCAGGCGCCTCTGTTCGGGATGATCTGGGTAGAGAAGAGCATATTGTTGGACTTGTCTGCTACGACTGAGTAGTAGGGTCCGGGGGAACGGACGAGCTGGGTCACGACGACACGCTCCGCTCCGTTATATATGAATGTGCCCTTTTCGGTCATTATCGGGAAGTCTCCCATGAAGACTTCCTGTTCCTTGACTTCTCCGGTCTCCTGGTTGATGAGACGGACCCTTACCTTCAGGGGGCCTGCGTAGGTGGCGTCGCGCTCCTTGCACTCCTCCTGGTCGTACTTGGTCTCGTTGGAGATGACGTGATCGACAAATTCAAGAGCGAGGTTGTCGGCGTAGTCTCTGATAGGCGAAATGTCTTCAAAGACTTCGGACAGACCCTCTTTGATGAACCAGTCGTAGGAATCTTTCTGTATGGCGATAAGGTTCGGCATCGGCAGGACCGCATCGATCTTGGAGAAGCTCATGCGCTCTTTCTTGCCGATCTTTACAGGTTGGGGCATTACTGTACTCCCTCCTTATTCTCAAAATGCTGGAATCAAGTAGTGTCCGGCTCTGACAGGCATCCTTATAAAGGACACCAAAAGGCTTGCCCTGAAAGCGGACAAGCCTTTTGCCATATTTTAGTAAACTTACTTGAGTTCTACAACAGCGCCGACTGCCTCGAGCTGCTTCTTGAGTTCCTCTGCCTCTGCGGTCGGAACTGCTTCCTTGACGGTCTTGGGGGCTCCGTCGACGAGGTCCTTGGCTTCCTTGAGGCCGAGACCGGTGATAGCGCGGATCTCCTTGATGACCTTGATCTTCTCGTCGCCGAAGCTGGTCATGATAACGTCGAACTCGGTCTTCTCTTCAGCAGCGGGAGCAGCAGCACCGGCAGCAGCGGGAGCAGCAGCGGCAGCAGCGGTAACACCAAACTCGTCTTCCAGAGCATGAACAAGCTCAGCAAGCTCAAGAACGGTAAGACCCTTAACTTCTTCGATCATAGCAGCAATTTTTTCGCTAGCCATTGTAAAATACCTCCAAATTTAGATTAGTGATGGTTGATTAAGCTTCTGCGGGGGCGCCGGTATCCACGGAGCCGCCCTTCTGTTCGCAGATCTGAGCCAGGCAGTAAGCGAGGCTGGAGATCGGAGCGAGGAAAGTGCCAAGGACCTGAGCGACCAGACCGTCCTTGCTGGGAAGTGCACCGAAAGCGTTGAGCTCCTCGACAGAGAGGACGCTGCCTTCCACGATGCCGCCCTTAATGGACAGAACATTGGCGTTCTTCTTGGCGAACTCACAGACAATACGCGCCGGAGCAATCGGATCACCGGTGGTGCATGCCAGAGAGGTTGTCCCGTTGAGCATCTCGTCAAACTGGTTGTAGCCAGCCTTGTTTGCGGCAAAACGGGTCAGGGTGTTCTTGACGACGGAGTATTCTACGCCGGCTTCACGGAACTGATTTCTCAGCTCGGTGTCCTGTGCGACGGTAATTCCTTTATAGTCGACGAACACGGCTGCTGTGGCGTTCTGAAGCTTTTCAGCCAGAGCCTCCACGATCGCCTTTTTGCTTTCCAGAATCTTTTCGTTGGGCATTGTAGTAGTTTCACCTCCATAAAGAAAATGTCCTCACGCCGCAAAAGACGTGAGGACACAGAATCATTCAATCCGTGCGGTTCCTCGGCAGGAAGGGAAGACCCCATTTCAGGCAAATGCCTCCTGCTGTCTACGGCAGCGCAAAAAGAAGTATATGCGATGTGTCTTGAAAAGTCAAGAACTATTTACGGCTTAACAGCAACGCGGATGCCGGGGCCCATGGTGGAAGCGACAACGCAGGAACGGACATACTGTCCTTTTGCTGCTGCGGGCTTTGCCTTGATAATGGCATCCATAAGAGCATCCATGTTTTCCTTCAGCTTTTCAGGACCAAAGGAGACTTTGCCGATGGGGCAGTGGATGATGTTCGTCTTGTCCAGACGATACTCAACCTTACCGGCCTTACTTTCCGTGACAGCCTTCGCGACGTCAGCGGTGACGGTGCCGGACTTGGGGGAGGGCATCAGGCCCTTGGGGCCGAGCACCTTACCGAGACGGCCGACAACACCCATCATATCCGGGGTTGCAATGACAACGTCAAAATCAAACCAGTTTTCCTTGGTGATCTTCTCAACCAGCTCCATGCCGCCGACATAATCAGCGCCTGCTGCCTGAGCTTCATCCACTTTCGCGTCTTTCGCAAATACGAGAACACGGGCGGTCTTGCCGGTTCCGTTGGGAAGGACGATGGCGCCGCGGACCTGCTGATCCGCACGACGGGAGTCAACGCCGAGCTTAACGTGCAGTTCGACAGTCTCGTCGAACTTTGCCTTAGC
>JAEEGI010012517.1_pt1 | contig 18138 bp, 18 predicted proteins | sample 8958751 | NCBI WGS metagenome assembly JAEEGI01 (sample SAMN16246545, study PRJNA631951) | gut metagenome | biome: gut microbiome; feature: rumen; material: KS-attached | host: Bos | place: Iran: Karaj | collected 2018-10 | reverse complement strand
CGAGAGATTTTCGAGTGATTTTTGTTCTTTTTGATGCGGCAAGGCTGTCGCCTTGCAAAGAAAAAAGGGCAAAAGGCGCCGAAAAGATACGTTCTCGGGCGGCAGAGGTTCGACTCCCTTCGCCTATCCCCCCGGGGAGCTTCCGCAAAAGAGAAAAATATAATATAAATACGGCAGTCAGAAGATAGGGAGGTAGTTTTACCATGCACGATCACGACGATTATACGCATTCCCACGTCCATACCCATGCCGACGGGGAAGAGCATACCCATGAGCACGCCCACCCCGACGCCGCGGCGCATACCCATGAGCACGCCCACGCGGACGGGCATACACATACCCATGCGCATACCCACGACGGCGAGCACGCGCATGTCCATACGGGAGAGGACGGACTGAGGCAGACGAAGGCGCTGCTCAAATACATGCTCGAGCATAACGAGCATCACGCCGAGGAGCTTGCCGGGCTGCTGGACGCGCTCCCGGCTCAGGCGAAAAAGAAGCTCCTGCTCGCCATAGGCACCTTTGAGGCCGCCAACGTGGAGCTGAAGGCGGTGCTCGACAGCCTGGAGGAATGAAAAAACAGTAAAAGGAGGGACGGAGTATGGGCGAGGATCGCCGCGTTCACGGCCATGTACATGACCCGGAGGAAAAAAAACGGCAGCTCAACCGTCTTTCCCGCGTCATAGGGCATCTTGAATACGTCCGCAGGATGATGGAAAACGACGAGGACTGCGCGGAGGTGCTCATGCAGATCTCGGCGGTGAGATCCGCTCTCAACGGCCTGGGCAAGCAGATAATCAACGAGCATATAGCCCACTGCATAACCCACGCCGTGGAGGAAGGGGACACGGAAGCGATAGAGGAATTCCAAAAAGCCATACAGAAGTATATTTGACGCTTCGCGGGGGTCTGTCTGCGCAGCCGCGCGGACAGACCCTCGGTTTCTGTGTTTTTCATTGACAATCCGAACAAAATGCGGTAGATTATTCTCAAGAAAATAATAAAAAAACAACAAGGAGGATCACACATGAATCTTGCTGAGAAATACGGACCTCTCGCGGCCCGCCTTTCCATCACTCAGTACTGCCCGCCCAGATGCTTCGAGCTGGCCGGCAGGGAGTTCGATTTCGTCATGGACACCGGGGAGTGCAGCGGCGACGTGCATCTGGAGTTCGTGGACGAGAACAAGGTCAACTGGAGCATAATGAGCGGCAAGTTCTCCGGCACGTCCGAGCATTACGAATGCCGCAAGGCGGACGATCTTACCTATCTGGTGACCTACTGCATGCCCGAGCCGGACCGTCAGAACCACACCTTCGTCATCGACACGGAGCAGGGGCTCGTCACGTTCCTGCGCTGCATGGTGGGCGAGAACCCCTATTGGCCCTACCTGATAGACAGCCACTGGGCTTTCGGCTACATAAAGGAAGAGGATAAGGAGCATACCGACATAAGGCGCCATTGCTTCACCGACGACGTCGCCGGCACCGGTATCCGCTGGAGATACGGCCACGAGCTTTCCACCGTGCACGTTTACTATTCCAGCCATGCCTACCGCATCAAGTACAACGCCCAGGCGAACGTGGAAAATCTCAACAGCGGCATGCGCGCCCTGCCCGGCCCCGACGAGGACGCCTTCTACGTAAAGATCAAGGAAGGCATGTATCTTGTCAGCGTCACCGAGCAGAATATGGAGAAGTACCTCGGCGCGGCGATGGGCTTCCGCAGCGATACCCTCTGCTTCCTGGACAACTGGAACAGGATGTACAGCGTCGGCCGCGGCTACGGCACCGCCACCCGCGAGGGCCATCCGGATTCCGAGATCTTCTGCATGATAGGCAAATACGGCGTGCCCGAGGAGATCGAGGAGCATTTCTTCACCGATCCCAACCCCTACACGGTATAAAATTACATATTGCAGCACAGCCGCCCTCCCGTCAGCGACGGGAGGGCGGTAAACTGATGCCTTTTACGCAAGCAGCTTTTTCAGATCCTCCTGCGGCGCGGATATCGGCGCAAGCGCGTATTTTTCCGCGAGGAGCTTAAGCACGGCGGGCGAAACGAACGCCGGCAGGGAAGGGCCGAGAAGAATGTTCTTTATGCCGAGATGCAGCAGCGTGAGCAGGATGCAGACGGCTTTTTGCTCATACCATGACAGCACCATGGAAAGCGGCAGCTCGTTCAGCCCGCAGCCGAAGGCCTCCGCCAGCGCCGCGGCGACCTTGACGGCACTGTAAGCGTCGTTGCACTGTCCCATGTCCATTATGCGCGGCAGACCGTCTATCTCGCCGAGATCGAGATCGTTGAAGCGGTATTTGCCGCAGGCCAGAGTGAGGACTATGCTGTCGGGAGGCGTCAGCCTGACGAATTCCGTATAGTAATCGCGGCTCTTCTTCATGCCGTCGCAGCCGGCGACGAGGAAAAAGTGCTTTATCGCGCCGGAGCGGACGGCGGAAATCACCTTGTCCGCCGCGGCGAGAACGGCGCCGTGGGCAAAGCCGGTCATAACGCGGCTGCCGCCGTTTATACCGGTAAATTCCCTGTCGGAGTCGTAGCCGCCGAGTTCGAGGGCTTTGTTTATCACGGCAGTGAAATCCTTGTCCTCCCCGATATGTACCGTGCCGGGGAAGCCGACCGCGCCCGTGGTGAACACGCGGTCGATATAGCTCGCCTTCGGAGGCATGATGCAGTTGGTGGTGAAGAGTATCGGGGCGGGCACGGCGTCAAATTCCTTTTGCTGATTGTGCCAGGCCGTGCCGAAATTGCCCTTGAGCTGAGGGTATTTTTTCAGCTCGGGGTAGGCGTGGGCAGGGAGCATCTCGCCGTGAGTATATACATTCACGCCCTTGCCGCGCGTCTGCTCCAAAAGCAGCCTGAGATCTTCCAGGTCATGCCCGCTTATGATGATAAAGGGTCCTTTTTCAACGGTCATGCTGACGGAAACCGGCTCGGGAGTCCCGAAGGCGGCGGTGTTGGCCGAGTCGAGCAGCTCCATGCATTTGAGGTTGACCTCGCCCGTCTCGAAAACAAGCGGCAGCAGCTGCTCCACGGTCATTTCGGAGCCGACGGCAAACAGAGCCCTGTAAAGGAAATCGTATACCTGCCGTTCGCGGCGGCCGAGAACGGCGGCGTGGTAAGCATAAGCCGCCATGCCTCTTATCCCGAAGAGAATGAGCGATTTTACCGAGCGTATATCCTCGTCCGCGCTCCACAGCTCATTCATATCGTAAGGATCGTTTCTGCCGCAGGGCTTGGAGCAGGTATAGCATCGGGCGACGAGCCTCTTCTTTTCTTCCTCTGTCCGCCTCATGAGTTCTTCGATACGTTCGTCATCGAAATTCACATTGGTGAGCGTGGCGAAAAGCCCCTCTGCGATGAGATCGTCGGTCGCGCCGGTTATGAGGCGCTCGTTTCCCTCCGTTGCCCGGGCAAGGCCGATAAGAGCGCCGGTCAGCTTATCCTGCATAAGCGCCGTGCCGGCCTTTTTCCCGCAGACGCCTGCCGCACCGGTGCAGCCGCGGCAGGCCGCCGTCTGCTCGCACTGAAAACAAAACATTTTTCCGTCCATTGTTTTTCTCCTTTCTCCCGTTTGTCACATGTCTCTTGTTATCACGCCGTCTGTGGATATGACGACCACGCGCCACGGAATGAATTTCCCGGAGTTTCGAAGGGCGTTTTTCACGGCGTTTTCGATACCTCCGCAGCAGGGGACCTCCATGCGCGCCACGGTCACGCTTTTTATGTCGTTTCCGGAGATTATCCTTTCAAGCTTTTCCGAGTAGTCCGTATCGTCCAGCTTGGGGCAGCCGATGAGCGTAACGCGCCCGCGCATAAGCTCCTCGTGCATCCCGGCGTAGGCGTAGGCCGTGCAGTCGGCGGCAATGAGCAGGTCCGCTCCGTCGAAATACGGCGCGCCGACGGGAGCCAGCCTTATCTGTACGGGCCACTGCGCAAGGCGGCTTACCGCGGAGGCGGGAGCGGGAACGGCATCGGCGGCGCGCTCTATGCTGCGGCTCTCCGTGCCCGGGCAGCCGCAGGCGAGGGCCGGAGCTTCTTTGGCCTTCTTCGAGGCCGAGGCGGCCTTTTCATCGTAGGCCGGGGCTTCCCGTTCCTCAATGGAAATGGCGTCGGCCGGGCAGGCCGGCAGACAGTCGCCGAGACCGTCGCAGTAATCCTCGCGCATGAGTCTCGCTTTGCCGTTGACCATTTCGATGGCCCCCTCGTGACATGCCTCGGCGCACGCGCCGCAGCCCACGCATTTTTCCTCGTCGATCCTGATGATTTTTCTTTTCATTGTTTTCGCCTCCCCTTTTTCTTTTCACTTTGATCATAATACATCCCACCGGATAAAACCGTTGTTTTTACAACAAAAAGAAAACAAAAAAAGGAGCCGGAAAGGCGTTTTTTTGATCTTCCTTATTTACAAATTCGCGGCAGATATGATATCGTGAAAACAAAAAAACAGGAGGACTGCAAATGGAAAACTACGAAGCGCTGTTTACTCCCCTGAAGATAGGGAGCATCACGCTGAAAAACCGCATAGTGCTCTGCGCCATGGGCGGCACCAGCCCCGTAGGCTTCGGCGGACAGTTCGAGGAAAGAACGCGGAAGTATTACATAGCCCGCGCAAAGGCGAACGTCGGCCTGATGATACCCGGCGTGACGGCGGTGTCGGGAGGCGGCTTCGGGAAACGCTGGCTGTATGAGTCCGAAGAGCTGTTCCGCGGGCCGCTGCGTCAGCTCATGGACGAGATCCACCCCTACGGCGCGAAATTCTTCCTCCAGCTCGGCGCGGGCTTCGGCCGCTCGCAGCTGCTGTTCGGCGGCATGGACAAAATGCCGGCCGAAATGCTCAAAAACACCATGGTCGCGCCGAGCGACGATCTGCCCAACGTGTGGGATCCCTCCGTGAAGCACCGCGCGCTGACCGTGGAGGAGATACACGATATCATCGACGCCTACGCCAAAACGGCCGTTCTCTGCCGCGAGGCGGGCGTGGACGGCGTGGAGATACACGCGGTGCACGAGGGCTATCTGCTCGACCAGTTCGCCATGGCCAACATGAACCACCGTCAGGACGAATACGGCGGCTCCCTTGAAAACCGCCTGCGCTTCGCCACCGACATCATCAGGGCCATCAAGGCCGCCTGCGGAGACGATTATCCCGTTTCGGTGCGTTACAGCGTGGCCAGCAAGATGCGCGGCTTCAACGAGGGCGCGCTGCCCGGAGAGGCGTACGTGGAATTCGGCAGGAGCATGGAGGAAAGCCCCGCCGCGGCGCGCATACTCCAGGCCGCCGGCGCGGATATGCTCAACTCCGACAACGGTTCTTACGACTCCTGGTTCTGGGCTCATCCGCCGGTGTACATGCCCATGGCCTGCAACCTGCCGGAGGTATCGTACCTCAAGCAGTTCGTGGATATCCCGGTGATCTGCGCCGGCCGCATGAACGACCCCGATATCGCCGCGGAGGCCATAGAGAGCGGCAAGGTGGACGGCGTGGGCATAGCCCGCCAGCTGCTTGCCGATCCCCAGTGGTGCGACAAGGTGCGCGACGGCCGGCTCGAGGACATACGTCCCTGCATAGGCTGCCATAACGGCTGCTTCGCCGTCAGCCATTTCAAGGGCAATCCCTGCGGCTTCGGCAGCATGGGCAACTGCGCGCTTAACCCCGTCACGCTCCACGAGGAGGAAATGGAGCTGAAGCCGGCGGATACGCCGAAGCGCATCGCCGTGATTGGCGGCGGCATCGGCGGCATGGAGGCGGCGAGACTGTGCAGCCTCAGAGGCCACAAGGTCACGCTGTACGAAAAGAGCGACCGTCTGGGCGGCGTGTTCATCGCCGCGGCGGCTCCGGAATTCAAGGAGCAGGACAAGAAGCTGATACGCTGGTACATACACGAGCTGGAAAAGCTGCCCGTGGATATCCGCATGAATACCGAGATACGCGCGGAGGACCTGGCTTCGCTCGAGGCCGACGAGATCATCGTCGCCACCGGCGCAAAGCCCAGGAAGCTGCCCGTGCCCGGCTTCGACGGCGCGAACACCGTGGAGGCTATCGACTATCTGCTCGGCAAAAAGAGCGTGGGCGAGCGGGTGGTAGTGATAGGCGGCGGCCTGACCGGCTGCGAAATAGCCTACGATCTTGCCCTGCACGGCAAGAAGGCGGCGATAGTGGAGATGCAGGACGACATACTCAAGATCATGGGTCTGAGCGCCGCCAACTCCAACATGCTCAGGGAGATCATACGCTATTATGATATAGACGTTCACGTTTCCGCCTCTCTGAAAGAGATACGGCCCGGCGAGGTTGTGGCCGATACGGAGGAAGGCGAGCTGCGTCTGCCCGCCGACACGGTCATCCTTTCCGTGGGCTACGTGCCCGACGATCCCATCGGCGGCGGCGACGCGAGAGTGCATCTGCTCGGCGACGCCGAGAAGGTCGGCAATCTCAATACGGTCATACGCGCGGCGTACGACCTGGCATACAGACTGTAAACATAAAATCAAAGATCGACGCAAAACCGCCGGGGCCCCGTGTTCGCCATGCGAACACGGGGCCCCGGCGGTCGTATCCGGCGCTCAGGGAGCTTCGTCCTCCATGAGCGATTTCAGAGTGACGCCGTAAAAGAAATCGTGCACCATGCCGTCGAAGCGGCGCCACATGGGCAGGGTGACGCATTCGTCGCTGTGGCTGCAGGGCTCGGCGTCGCTGCGAAGGCACGCGACTATCGCGAGGGTGCCCTCGGTAAGCTCCAGTATCTCGCCTACGGTATATTCCTCGGGCTTCCTCGTCAGCCTGTATCCTCCGCCCTTGCCGCGCCGGCCGCTGAGCAGCCGGTGCTCCACAAGGGTCTTTATTATTATTTCGAGATATTTTTTCGAAATGCCCTGCTTTTCGGCTATCTCATCCAGCGGGACGTAACGGTCGCTTTCGTCGGCGGCAAGCGCCGTCATTACGCGCAGCGCGTATCTGCCTCGGGTCGAAATCATTTCGCTCACCTCGAATGCATTATAATACGCGGAGACGGGATTTTCAAGAAAAACCTATAAACCTATTGACTTTATAGGTTTAACGGGATATAATTGCGGCAGTAAAGGAGGCGGCGCCGAAAATGATATATGCCGACAACGCGGCCACGACGAGGATGAGCCGCAAAGCGATAGAAGCGATGCTGCCGTATATGGAAGAAGTATGGGGCAATCCGTCGAGCCTTTACGCCTTCGGGCAGAAGGCGGCCGAGGCCCTGCAGGACGCGAGAGAGCGCGTGGCGGCGTGCATAGGGGCCGAGCCGAAGGAGATATATTTTACCTCCGGAGGGAGCGAGGCGGACAATCAGGCCCTGCTGTCCGCGGCGGCGCAGGGAAAGAAGAAGGGCAAAACGCATATCATATCCACCGCGTTCGAGCATCACGCGGTGCTGCATACGCTGAAAAAGCTGGAAAAAGAGGGCTTTGAGGTACAGCTGCTCGACGTGCACGAAAACGGGATGATCTTTCCCGAACAGGTAGCGGAGGCCATAAGGGACGATACCTGCCTCGTCACCGTCATGTACGCCAACAACGAGATAGGCTCGGTCATGCCCATAGCCGAAATAGGCGAAATTTGCCGCGGCAGGGGAGTGACGTTCCATACCGACGCGGTGCAGGCGATAGGGCATCTGCCGGTGAACGTAAAGGCGGAGAATATAGACATGCTGTCCATGTCCGCCCACAAGTTCCACGGGCCGAAGGGCGCGGGTGTTCTGTATGCGCGGAGGGGCACTCCTCTGACGAATCTCATAGAGGGCGGAGCGCAGGAGCGGGGAAAGCGCGCCGGTACGGAGAACGTCGCCGCCGCGGCGGCGATGGCGGCGGCTCTCGGGGAGGCCTGCGCCGATATGGATAAAAACAGCAAAAAACTGCTGAAGATGAGGGAAATGCTTATCGACGGCCTTTCCCGGATAGAGCACAGCGTGCTCAACGGCGACAGGGAGCGGAGGCTGCCGGGAAACGTGAATTTCTGCTTCGAGGGCATAGAAGGGGAAAGCCTGCTGCTCCTGCTGGACGACAAGGGCATATGCGCCTCGTCCGGCTCCGCGTGTACCTCGGGCTCCCTCGACCCCAGCCACGTGCTGCTCGCCCTGGGCAGGCCGCATGAGCTGGCCCACGGCTCGCTGAGACTGTCGCTGAGCGAGGACAACACCGAGGAGGAAATGGGATACGTCGTGAAGGCCGTCACGGAGACGGTGGAGTATCTCAGGAGCATTTCCCCGCTGTGGAAGGACAAGATAAGCGGCAGGAGAGAATTTTACACGGAATAGTATTTTCGTCGGACAGACGGGATGGGAGAAGACGATATGGCACTGTACAGCGAAAAGGTAATGGATCATTTCAGAAATCCGAGGAACGTCGGCTCCATTGAAAACGCCGACGGCATAGGCGAGGTCGGAAACGGCAAATGCGGCGATATCATGAAGATATATCTTAAAATAGACGACGATATCGTCACCGACGCGAAGTTCGAGACCTTCGGCTGCGGCTCGGCGATAGCTTCCAGCTCCATGGCGACCGAGCTTATCATAGGCAGGCCCGTGAGCGAGGCGCTGTCGCTGAGCAACAAGGCGGTGACCGAGGCGCTCGACGGACTGCCCGCGCATAAGCTGCACTGCTCGGTGCTGGCGGAGGAGGCCATACGCGCGGCGGTCAAGGATTATTACGACAAAAACAATATAGAATATGATCACAAGCTTTTCCCCGACTGTGACAACTGCGAGGTATGTCACTGACTTCCGGCCGGGGAAGGGCGCGTTCCGGGGGGACGCTTATCGGCGGCAGACGCTGATAAACGTCCCCCCGGGCATATATAAGCGTGCTTTATAATGATAAATGAAAATGAACTAAATTTTGCCGTTAAATAAGTCTTGATATGCTCCGTGAAATGTGTTAAACTCAACTGAAAACATTTAACGATTTGTAAAATGTGTGTCTGGCCGCGTGACGCCGCGCGGAGCAGATTGGGTTTTACCGCTGCCCTGACAGGCCGGTCTGTCCGGGGCAAAATTCATATTTCCGGGGGAAGACATGGACGAAAAAAAGAACGAATACGCGGAGCTTGATCTGCTTGAACTGCTTCAGCTCCTGTGGCACAGAGCATGGGTGATCGTTCTGGCAGCCGTGCTGTTCGCGGGGGCTATGTTTGCCTACGCTCGGTATCTGGTAACGCCTCTCTACGACGCCAACGCGCTTATGTACGTCAACAACAGTTCCTTTTCTCTTGGCAGCACCAATTTCAGCATAAACAATTCGGAGCTGTCCGCCGCGCACAGCCTGGTGAACACTTATATAGTCATACTCGGCACGCGCAGCACTCTGGAGGACGTCATCGAAAAGGCCGAGCTCGACTACACGTATGAGGAGCTCTCGAAGATGGTCACCGCTTCCGCGGTGAACAACACCGAGATATTCCGTATAAAGGTCACCTCGCCCGATCCCTATGAGGCGCAGTATATAGCGAACGTTATCGCGAGAGTGCTGCCGGGCAAAATATCCGACGTCGTGGACGGCAGCTCCGTCAGGATAGTCGATTACGCCGTCGCACCGACGACGAAATCCTCCCCCAACGTCAGCAAGTATACGATGATCGGCCTGCTGCTGGGCGTGGTGGTAAGCTGCGCGGTGATCATACTCGCGAGGATATTCGACGATCAGATCCACGATGAGGAGACCCTCACCAAGACCCTCGATATCCCCATCCTGGCTTCCATTCCGGATCTGAAGGGCACCAAATCCGGAAGATACGGCTACTATAAGAAATACGGCTACTATGACAGCAGCCGGAAAAGCACGGAGGCAAAACGATGATTATGAGAAGGAACAGAGTCGACTCCGTACAGTACTCCGCTGCCGAAAAGCGGCAGATGATGTGCTCGAACCTCAGCTTCGCCGCCTCGGAGGCGTATAAGCTGCTCAGGACGAACGTGATCTTCAGCATGCCGGGCGAGCATAAATGCCGCGTGATAGGCATTACGAGCTCCATGCGCGGAGAAGGAAAGAGCACCACCTCGATCAATCTTTCCTATTCTCTCGCTCAGACGGGCAAGCGCGTGCTTACCATCGAAGCGGACATGCGTCTGCCGACCATATACAAGGTCCTGAGGCTTTCGCCCTCCCCGGGCCTTTCCAATCTGCTGGTGGGTCTGTCGAGCGGAACGGACATCACCAAGGACTCCGGATATATGGACAACTGGAAGGTCATAACCGCGGGAGATATCCCGCCCAACCCCTCGGAGCTGCTGGGCTCGGAGAACATGCGCATAACCATAGAGACCTACGCCAAGCATTTCGACTTCATCGTAATAGACCTCCCTCCCGTGAACGCCGTTTCCGACGCGCTGGTGGTATCCAAGCTGACCGACGGGATGATCATGGTCGTCAGACAGGATTACAGCGACAAAAAGTCCGTCCTGGAGGCCGTGTCGCAGTTCCAGTTTTCCGACGCCAAGCTTCTCGGCTTCGTGCTGACCTGCGCCGGCGGTGAGGGAAAGGGCTACAGGCGCTACGGGAAGTACGGAAAATACGGGAAGTACGGAAAGTATTACAAGAGCTACGGTTACGGCTACGGCTACGAATCAAAGCCGACGCTGCAGAAAAAAGAAGCCGGCAGGAGCGAAGCGGCAAAAGCCCCGGGAGCTGAGAAGGCTCCGGAACAGGCCGCGGAGACCGGGAACAAAGCGCAGTCCGAAGAAAACCGTGGTTGATATACACAGTCATATACTCCCGAACGTGGACGACGGCAGCGGCAGCACGGAAGAAAGCCTTGCGCTGCTGGAGCTGCTGAAGAAACAGGGAGTGACGGTTTCCGTGGCGACGCCGCATTTTTACGCCGTAAGGCATAAGCTGTCCGAATTTCTCGAAAGGCGGGAAAGAGCGGCAAGGATATTGGCCGACGCCCGGAGCGACGGCGTCCCGGCCGTCAGACTGGGCGCCGAGGTGAGCTATTATGAGGGCATAAGCCGCTCCGAGGAGATAAAAGCCCTTGTGATCGAGGGCACGCCTCTGCTTCTGCTGGAAATGCCGGAGGCGCCCTGGCACGACCGCGTGGTCGACGAAGTGCTGCGGATGAACGACGATCACGGCGTCGCGGTGCTGCTTGCCCACGTGGAGCGGTGTCTGCCGTTTCAGAAAAAACACGTGATCGAGCGGCTGGCGGAAGGCGAAGTGCTGATGCAGATGAACGCGGACAGCTTTCTCGAGCGGGGCACGAGGCGTTTCGCCGTAAAAATGCTGAGGGACAGGAAAATACATATGATAGGCTCGGACTGTCATAACATGACTTCAAGGCGGCCCCGCCTCGACGAGGCCTATGCCGAGATCCGCAGGCGCTGCGGCGAGGACGCCGCCGCGTGGCTCGGCGCCGTGGAAGACGATTTCTTCGCTGCGGAGGCGGTACGTTGAAAAAAAAGGTTTTTTATGCCGCCGCGGCAGTGCTGATAATACTTGCCGCCGCCTGCTTCGCGGCTCATTTCATGCTCAGAGCGTCCGGTACCAGGCACATCGAGCCTCCCGCGCCGCCTTCGCCCCCGCCCGTTACCGCCGCGCCGACGCCGACGCCGACGCAGCCGCCGGAGGAGAGCGAGCCGCCCGAGGAGGAATACGTCAGCCCGATAGATTTTGACGCGCTGGCGGAGATCAATCCCGACATATACGCCTGGCTCGAGATACCCGGCACGGATATAAGCTATCCGGTCCTGCAGAGCGAAAACGACGCGTTTTATCTCGATCACGACGAGAATAAGAACTATTCTCCGGCAGGCTCTATCTTTTCGGAGAGCGCGTATAACGGCAGGGATTTTTCCGACCCGGTCACGCTGCTTTACGGCCACAGGATGAGCTCGGGCGCCATGTTCGGACAGCTGCAGAAGCTGTATTCCGACCCGGAAAAATTCAGCGAGCTCAACGAGTTCGTCATTTATCTTCCGGACCGTGAAATACACTATAAAGTGTTCGCGGCCGTGCCCCTGGACAAAAGACATATCCTTTACAGCTATGATTTCGGCAGTGCGCGACAATTCAAGTCTTTTTTCAATGAAATTTTTGATATAAGAGCCATAGGATCAAATATTGACAAAGACGCAAAACCGAGTTATGATAGTCAAGTAGTTATTCTATCCACATGTTTGATGGGAGACAGGACCTGCCGCTTCCTCGTTATGGGCAGTCACGAGCCCGAAGACCCGGAGGCGGAGGACAATGCCGCCGCAGAGCAAGAATAATGACAATACATGCAAATTCTATGAAAGGGTGCTTAATCATGAAAAAAATCATTGCAATCCTCGCGATCCTCGCACTGGTCGCAGCCCTTACCGTTCCTGCGTTTGCTGTCGAGTTCACTCCCAGCGCCGAGAACAAGGACGCCCCCGAGGTAGTACAGCAGACCGATGCGGACGGAAACGACGTAGACGTCCTCGTTTATGACGAAAACGGCAATCTCGTACCCGACACGGCGGACTATTCGGTGGTCATCACTCCGTCCTCCAGAGCCTCTGCCGCTCCCAACGCGGAGATAGCCGAGCAGCTTCAGGAAGCCAAGGAGCAGGTCGGAGATGCCGATTCCGTCGCCTCCCTTACCTCCGGCATGCACGTCGCTCTCAGCATCGCCAAGGCTGCCAGCAGCGACGCCGCCGATCAGGACGTCGAAATGGAAGACCTGGTCGTTTACGATCTGTTCGACGTGACTCTTATGAAAGACGGCGATATCGTTGAGGATCTCGACGGCAGCGTCACCTTCTCCATACAGACCACCCTCACTCCCGACGATATGTTCTTCGTTCTCCACAACTTTGAAGGCGACGATTGGGAAGTCGTTGAGAACGTAAGCCTGGATGAGAACGGCGTACTTACCATTACCCTTACCGGCTTCAGCCCGATCGCCATCGTCACCGTAGGTCAGACCGCCCCCGCCGCCGGCGACGGCGCCCCGACCTCCCCGCAGACCGGCGAGAGCGTAAGCCTCTGGATGATCCTCGGCGTAGTGTTCGCAGCGGCGGCCGCCGTTATGTTCACTGTCGGCAGAAAGAGCAGGACCGAGGCGTAATTCCGGCCTATGCAACGGAAAAATAGTGCGTTCAGACTGAGGAAAAGGCACCTGGCCTATATCCTCGGAGCAATATTTGCCGTTTTGGCCTTTGTATTCGTTTACAGATCAATGCGGAAGTGGGAGCTTGCCTCAGGCAGGCTCCCTGCCGCCGCGTATTCATCAAAGGGCAATTATCCCGACTTTGAAAATGAAGATCCATATGCCGATGACGAGCGGCCTCAGACATATTACGAAGGGGATTTGTATACCCTCAAGGATAATGTCGAGACCGTCCTTTTTATCGGTATAGATAAATTTGAAAGCGAGCTTAACCGCGAGGACGCATACCGCAATACCCAGCAGTCGGATTTCCTTATGCTGCTGGTGCTCGATCATGACGCGGAAAGCTGTACGGCGCTGCATATCAACCGCGATATCATGGGCGAGATCCGCGTGCTCGATTTCAAGGGCGATCCCGTTGACAGCTACGTGGGACAGCTTGCCCTGTCGCATACCTACGGCAGCGGCGGGATGGACAGCTGCAAGAATACCGTATGGTCCGTGTCAAAGCTCCTGTACGGCGCGCGGATAGACCATTATGTTGCCTTTACCATGGACGCTGTTCCGGAGCTGAACGACGCCGTAGGCGGCGTTACGGTAACGGTAAAGGATGATTTCTCCGCGGTCGATCCCTCGCTGGTCCTCGGAGAGACGGTCACTCTGACGGGGGAGCAGGCGCTGAATTACATCAGAGTCAGGCGCGATGTGGCCGACAGCAGCAATCTCAGCCGTATGGAAAGACAGAGAGACTTTCTTTCCGCCTTTTATAATGAGATCAAGGCCCGCCGGGAGAACGATGAGAGTCTTCCCGCGGATATCGTGCTGACGCTGTCGAAATACATGACCTCCGACTGCACCGTGAACGAGCTGTCGGATATTGCCGACAGCATCGCGGATTATTCCCTCGACCGAGTGGAGGATATACGGGGAGAGGCCGTGCGCGGAGAGAAGTTCATGGAATACTATGTGGATGAGACCGCGCTGACCGAGCAGATACTCGATCTGTTGTACGAAAAAGAAGAATGATAGGCGCCCGATACGGCCGGCGGGCCCGGAGCGGCGGTAAACGATCCGTGCTTCGGGCCGCTGCCGGACGGCATGCGAGGCTCCGGAAAAAAATATTACTTTTTCAAAAAAAGTACTTGACAAAGGATTGGCCCGATGTTATCATTGTGCCAAATCGAGGGAGACCTCGTGTGAAAGGCAAACCCGGAGCGATCCGGTGACGCAAAGCTACAGGGGCTCGTAAGAGCCAGCCAGCTGCCGCATCATGTTATGATATCGTGAAAAGCAAACCCGGAGCGATCCGGTGACGCAAAGCTATAGGGGCTCAAGCAGCCAGCCAGTTGCCGCAATCATGTAAGAACATGATCGCGGCTTTTTTATTTGGTATAAACGGCTCAGCCGCTTATATAAAGCGCGATGATCCGTCCCGAACAGGAGACCAGGTCCCTGTTAAGAGTTCTGAACCTCACCGGACGGCGAGGGGAGAAAGCTCTTTTAACCGGGCCCGGTGAGAGTTGGAACTGTTCACAGGGAAATGTTCTTCCTGAAAGGACGAGGTCACGTGACCCGCAGGGCGACGCCGGTCGGCGTCCTCGGGGTACATACAACAGACCGGAAGAAATTTTAAGGAGGAAATAAAATGACTTCGAAAGCTCTCAAGTCCCAGCTTCTGGCCGCTGTCGCAATGGTTCTCGTCGCGGCTATCGCTCTGGGCGGATCCACCTTCGCATGGTTTGCGAACAACAACAAGGTCTCTGCAACCGGTATGAACGTACAGGCAAAGGCCGAGGGCGGTATTGAAATTAAAGTCAAGTCTGCGACACAGTCGCTTGCCACCGGTTATACCAACACTTGGGCTACTGCAGCAGACGCCAAAATTGGAGCCGAAAATCCGATCCTGCTCTACCCCACCTCTAACCTTGCTTCATCTGCTTCCGACGGTGTGATCACAAGTAATTGGTATCATGCAAGCGCTGCCATCGCCGGTGCATTTGGTGCTAAGTCCGACACTTATTGCACACTTCAGTCTGTTGCATCCAAATGCACTTTTACAAACGGTGTTGCCTCCGGTAACGGTGTTCTTACATATGAAGACGGTGTTTCTGGATTTGTCTCTGCCGGTACCTATTACCTTGCAGCGACTTACCAAATCGCACGCACCGGCTCCGGAGCCCAGGATCTTAAGGTATCCGGTGTTACCGTCACAGGAACGACTGACGGTGGCAAAAATTTTGACAAATCACTGCGAGTTGCCATTGCCTGCGGTACCAACGTAGTTCTCTATGCTCCTGTAGGATATACTGGTGTAAGTACCGCCTATAAGGTTGCCACTGCAGCACCCGGTACCCCGATGGAGCTTAATACTGCTACCATGCCTGCCGAAAACAATGTTACTGCGCTCACCTCAACGCAGACATCCTCGGTCCTCGCTGCTGCAATCGGTGATGAGGATGCTCCCACCGAGGTCAACGTCTACATTTGGTATGAGGGCGAAGACACCAACCTTTACACTGATGGTGCTGAGACTATTGACGGCCTGAGTGTTACTGTTGATTTTGTTGCCACTGTCTGATAAATCTACGATAAAAATATAGAATGTCCCTCAGTTTGTAATCTTTGAAAAACCTGGGGCGGCCGAATGGCCGCCCCAGGCGTTATATTATAAATTATTATTTGCTGTGTGTTTACGCAGCAACAGGAGTTGCGGTGAACTCAAGATTGATTGTTGCGGTGTCGAGGTTGTTAAAATTATTGGTGTAAACAGCGCTGTCGTTTCCGTCGATGAAGATATAAATATCCAGAGGAAGAACGGTGGTATCGGTTATATTACCGGAAGAGAGGATGGTGGTAGGAGACGGACTTGCGCTGCTCATCTCTGCAGCAGCACTTGCGGACGTTACAAGGACTTTAGCCTGGGTAATAGTCTTGCTTCCGGCAGCGGCAATCGTAGCTTTGACTTTCAGTTCTTTAACCGGAGAAGAGTTCTTTGCAACGGTGATCCAAACCTGCTTATGAATGACGTAATTGTCATATGAAGTCAAAGTCGTCTTGGTTGCGTTATCAAGTGTGACGGCAGAAGGATCAGCAGAAAAACCGGTGTACCAGCTGCCTACGGCAGCATCGGTAGTATTTGCGATGGTATTATGGGCAGCCGGATAAACCTTTGCCTCTTCCGCAGTGACAGTCAGAGCCGTAGTAGTTTTGTTTTCGGTCTGGATGGCAGCTGCGGTAGTGTTCGTGCTGCTGATCAGCAGGAAAGTCTCTGCAGAGATTGCAGTAACCTGCATGCCCGTAGCAGTAACCGCGCTGTTGTTCGCAAACCATGCACATCACAGTCACACGGTTTTTATCTCCGTCCTTCCGTCGGGGTATACCGTGACGCATTCAAGGAGCTCCGAAGGCAGCCCGAGCCGCAGTACGTTTTCCCGAAGCTCGTAGTCACCCATGCGGGGGGCGTTTCCGATAAGCTCGTTGACCTGCTCCGCGCGGGCGTTCTTTTCGGCAAGGAGCGGTATGCGCTCCCGCATGGGAGAGTCCGGCTCAAAGGCAAGATAACGCTTTATCTGTTCGATCTCGCGTTTCCGCGCGCTTATTACCGACCGGGCCGTTCTGAGCCCCTTCAGAGCCCGGCGCAGGAGGGAAGAGTCCCGGAGTATCGTTTCCACGGCGGAGGTTAACAGGGCCTCGGCGTCGGCCGCGCCGAGAAACGCGGCGCGGCATTTCGAGCCCTTAAGTCTGTTCAGACAGCCCCACAGCTCCTTTTCTCCCTTCGTGCCCTTGTGCCGCACGGTGCGGCAGAAGGAGAGTCCGCACAGGCCGCAGCGGATTTTTCCCGCTATGCCGGGCTTGCGCTCGCGGGGCACGGCAGGCGGCTTTTCGAATGCCCGCTGTACGGCCGCAAAGCTGCGGCGGTCTATTATTGCGGGGTGGCCGTTTTCAACGTAGTATTGGGGCAGCTCGCCGTTGTTCGGCCGTCTTTTCTTCGTGAGGAAATCGGAGGAAAAGGTTTTCTGCAGCAGGGCGTCGCCGATATATTTTTCGTTTGTGAGTATGCTGCGTATCACCGTATAGTACCATACGCCGCGCCCCGTGGGAGTGGGTACGCCGCAGTCCGTGAGTATTTTCGCGATGAAGTACGGCGAGACGCCCTCAAGGAACATGCAGTATATGATCCTGACGACGGCGGCTTCCTTCGGCTCGATGGCCGGAGAACCTCCGTCGCCCCTGCGGTATCCGAGGAACTCCGCATAGTGCATGGTATATTTCCCGTCGGCAAAGCGCTTTCGCGCGCCCCAGATGACGTTTTCCGAGATCGAGCGGCTTTCCTCCTGGGCAATGCTCGACATTATGGTGATGAGCAGCTCGCCCTTGCCGTCGAAGGTATAAATGTTCTCCTTCTCGAAATAGACCTCGCAGCCGTTTTCCTTCAAGGTGCGTATCGTTACGAGGCTGTCGACGGTGTTGCGGGCGAAACGGCTGACGGACTTGGTGATTATCAGGTCGATGCGGCCTTCGAGGGCGTCGCGTATCATTTCATTGAAGCCCTTTCGCCCCTTTGTGGCGGTGCCGGATATGCCCTCGTCGGCGTAAACGCCGGCGAAGATGAACGACGGCTCGCTTTTTATCAGCCTTGTATAATGCTCTATCTGCGTCTGATATGAGCCGAGCTGCTCGTCCCTGTCGGTAGATACTCGGGCATATGCCGCGACCCTGCGTTTCCTTTCCGGTTTGATCTCCGGCCGCTTTTCAACAGCCGGGATGACGGTGATCTGCTTTGACATTAGATCGTCTCCTTTCTGCTGCAGTGTAACACAGAGGACGGCTCCGCGCGTTGACTTTCATCACGACACAGGGGACGGTTCTATGTGTTGACTGCCGTTTTCTTTCGTACTACTCAACACAGGGGACGGTTCTATGTGTTGACTCCAACTGCCCTTTCGTGCTACAATCAATCCGGTGATGAAAAATGCCGAGAAGAGCGAGAAAGAAAAGCGCAAGCGGAGTCTATCATG
>JAEEGI010012515.1_pt1 | contig 18140 bp, 16 predicted proteins | sample 8958751 | NCBI WGS metagenome assembly JAEEGI01 (sample SAMN16246545, study PRJNA631951) | gut metagenome | biome: gut microbiome; feature: rumen; material: KS-attached | host: Bos | place: Iran: Karaj | collected 2018-10 | reverse complement strand
AAAATCAGAATATGTGATTCATATATCAGATATGCTTACCATTTTCTACAATAATATGTTTAGTTACAGTAAAGTAGAAAGCCCAAGGCCATTCCGAATCTCTCTTGTTCGAGAAGGAAACAATGTAATACTAACATTTGAAAATAATATAAGCGAACATGAAGATTCTCTGAATGCCAAGTTTAAAGAAATGCTACAACTTGAAAGTCGGCTCCAAATGGAGGGAAGAAGCGGGTTGGTTAAAGTAAATAAAATAATTAAAGCAGAGCTTGGTTGTGAAAGAAATTTGCTAGAAATAAAAGCAGAGAATGGTAAATGTATTGCGTCTGTAGTATTGAACTTAAAGGAAATATGCATATGAAAAAGTTGCTCTTGGTGGAAGATTTACCAGAAAAAGCAGATGAAATAAAGAAGGAAATATTAAAAGAGTTTCCTACAATGGTGATTGTTGAGAAATCGTCATACCATTCTGCCATTGAAGAAATATATAGGCATTATAATGATTATTTTCTCATTCTCTTAGATATATCTATGTCGACATTTGACGTCAACATAGAAGAAAATGGAGGCGTTCCAGAAACCTTGGCTGGAAAGAGGATATTAGAAGGTATGTACCTACGTGATATTCCTACAAAAGTGAAAGTTGTCACTATGTTTGAAAATTTTGATGGTAAAAGTATCAGCCAGCTTGATAAAGAACTGAAAGATGATAATCCTGATAGTTATGATGGTTTTATCTTCTTTTCTTTCAAAAAAAGTGATTGGAAGAAACAATTAACTAATTATATTCATTCGATAATATGATAAAAATACTGATTCTCGACGATTCTGACAGAAAAATCGACAAAATTAAACAGGTACTTGTTGAGGGATGTGACCTTCATGAAAATGATATTGAGGTCGCAAAGAGTGTTGCCAATGGAAGAAAGGCGATATCAAAGGATTATTTCGATCTTGTTCTGCTGGATCTTGTTCTTCCTTTATTTGAAAACGAAGAACCACAAGAAGAGGGAGGATTGAGTTTCATTCGTGAAATAATGTCAGCAGACGGAAGAGTGAAAGTTCCAGCTCAGATAATTGGATTGACAGAAAAGGCAAACGCCTATAATAAAGAAAAAGAAGAATTTCAGTCTCTTCTCTTCAATGTCATCCAATGCAAACAAGGTGATGCAGAATGGATAAATCAACTTAAATATGCTGTTAATTATTCCATTAGGTGTAAAGATTCAATAGAGAGTAGACTTCAAAACAGGAACAAATATGATATAGCTGTAATATGCGCTCTTTCTGAAGAATTTAAGCAAATGATTGAGGCTTTTGGCGGTGAAAACAAATGGCAAAGAATTCACGTGGAGGAAGATGTGCCATTTCAATTTAAGAGCACTGTAGTCACCACGGCAAACAATAATGATATACGTGTTGTTGCTGCGATGGCTGGTCGTCCAGGTGTTATCCCGACTTCAGTATTGACGACTCTTATGTACACTCTCTTTCATGTAGATACAGTATTTATGACAGGATTTTCTGCGGGATTCCCTTCAAATCAATTGAAGCTTGGAGATATACTTGTAGCATCGTCTATTCAGGACTATGCATCAGGCAAATTAAAAGATATAGATGGCGGTGTACAACTAATAAAAGAGATTCACCAAATAGAAGCATCGACAAAACTGTCTCTTTCTATGCAGGAATTAATAGAAGATGATGATACACAATCAGCCATTATGTCAAAGATAAAGAAGGCAAATTTACTTGTTGATGAGAGAGATTCGTATCAAGTCCAATGGTCTGCAACATGTTGTGGACCTTATGTGGTAACTTCTCCAGAAGTTGTTAAGGAGTTGCAAGAAAGTGATCGTAAGTTAGAGGGATTAGATATGGAAGGATTTGGATTATACCTTACCTCAAAATTATTATCAGGTAAAACTCAAAAAAATGCTCTTTGGATAAAAGGTGTTGGCGGTTTTGCAAATCCAAACAAAGCAAATGGATATCATAAGACCTGTTCATTTGGAAGTGCTGTGTTATTGTATCGCTTTATAAAAGAAAAATTGTAATTATCTGCTAAATAAGAATAACCATCGCAACAAAGTCAAAATGAAGATTATTTGAAAGACCAACTTATTAAGCCTTCATCTTTCATTTCCAGAGTCTCCATACTCATGGAATTCCTATTTATGCTACAATTGTGACATTCATATACCATATCATAACCTAAACAAAGGTTAAATACGTTAAATCTGCTCCCGTTTTTACACATTCCAAAGCCGTCGATCCACTTTTCTACCGTTTAAATCGTAAGTGATTGATTATCAATATTTAATATATTCGCCTATTGTTCCAGCTTGACCTCTGTGATCATCCCCAACTCCGTGACTTCCATTGATGGTGCTTTCTATGAATGTTCTGGCCTGACCTCCGTAACCATCCCCACCTCCGTGACTTCCATCGGCAATGGAGCTTTCTATGGTTGTTCCAGCCTGACCTCCGTAACTATCCCCACCTCCGTGACTTCCATCGGCAATGGAGCTTTCTCTAACTGTTCCGGTCTGATCTCCTTGACCATCCCCAACTCTGTGACTTCCATCGACGATTTTGGTTTCTCTAATTGTTCCGGTCTTACCTCTGTGACCATCCCCAACTCCGTTACTTCCATGGGGATTGGAGCTTTCAGAGATTGCACCAGCCTAACCTCCGTGACTATCCCCAACTCCGTGACTTCCATCGTCAGTTTTGCTTTCTATGGCTGTTCTGGCCTGACTACCATCACGATTGGCAGCGAAGTCGAATTTATATCTGAGAAAGCGTTTGCATCTTGTCCCGACCTAACCAATGTTTATTGCTATGCTGAATATGTGCCTGGCACAGGAAGCGACGTTTTCGAAGGTTCCTTCATCGAGTACGTCACGCTGCATGTCCCTGAGTCGGCCATCGAGCAGTATAAGGCTACGGCACCTTGGAGCAGCTTCAAGAACATCGTCGGCGTGACAGACACGAACAACTACTGGGAAATGAACTTGACTGTGAACAATGCACACGGAACGGTCTTGTTCAGCGAACAGAGCGTTTCGGACGGGGAGCAGGCCTTCAATGTGAAGGAAGGTTCGGACGTGGTGCTGACATTAACTCCTGATGAGGGCTACAAGTTGGCATCGGTGACGGTGGATGGCGTGGATAAAACGGCAGACGTAGTTGAAGGTGTGCTGACCATCAGTAACGTGACGGCTGACATGGAGGTGGTTGTCCGCTTCATCACGGCTGGCGAAACGGCTGCTGTTACTATCGGGGAAGCAGGCATGGCGACATTCTGCTCAACGAAAGACTTGGACTTCTCAGAGGTGGACGGGCTGGAGGCTTATACGGGTGCAGGCTTCAACCGCGAAACGGGCGTGCTGACGATGCTGAAGGTGACGGATGCGCCTGCTGGGACGGGACTTATCGTAAAGGGTAGCGAGGGAACTTACGAGGTGCCTGTCAAGACTTCGGCCAGCGTGTATGCCAATCTGTTAGTTGGCGTGACGGAGGAAACGACGCTCACACAGACCGACGGCGGCTACGTCAACTACATACTGAGCGACGGCTCTCACGGCCCAGGCTTCTACATTGTCAGCGGCGAGGGACAGTTGGCTGCCGGCAAGGCTTACCTGCGCCTGCCTGCTGCTGTGGCTGGCGAAAGCCGCACCATCGGCATCATGTTTGCCGACGATGCTACGGGCATTGAGGGCATCAGTGGCGAAAGCAAGACTACTACTGACGAGTGGCGTGACCTGCAAGGCCGCCGCATTGCGAAGCCTGCAAAGGCTGGCATCTATCTGAAGGACGGACGTAAAATTGTGGTAAGATGAAACAGCGCAGGACTTATATTGCCCCAATTGTGGAGCAATTGACCATTGAGGAGCAGGAATTGCTTGCTGGCACCACGCTCGTTCCAGGAGAGACCAGTAGCCAAGGAGTCTATGACGACGAGGGTTATTCGCCTGAAAACGGCTTGTAACCACCGAACATAATCACACTATTAGTGGGGAACTGTGCTGCGTCAAAAAGCCACGGTTCCTCGCTTTGTCAATTATTTTCGCATCAACGGGAAACTGCGGAAAACGATTTGTACACAAAAGGAACCGCATTCTATGGTAAATTCCAAACATATTATGCGATTTAACTATTTATTTAACATTTCTCTGTCTATGCGGCTTTCTCCTTTGTCTTGTACATGTAGTCGGGATTGTATTTCTGTTTGTTCCTGACCATTGCCGTGAGCGTATGAAGAATCTTGTTCTTGACATTGTTCTGGGCCAACAGGGGATGCTTTCCCCTTTTTATAAGGCGCTGGTAGTAGTCATACATTTTAGGATCAAACCTGATGGCAGCCAGTGCTGCCTGCGAGAGCAGGGACTTTATCATCCTGTTGGCGAACGGACTTACCTGTGGCCTGGTATGCACACTGGTTCCCGAGTCTTTCCCAAAGGGGGCGATTCCATAGTAGCACCCGATTTTCCTGGCATCAAATCCGAACTTGGCGAAATTGTCCGTATATACCATCAGGCAGGTCGCGTTCTGCACTCCGACGCCAGGCATGGAGGTCGCGATTTCGAAGACTTCCCTGAGCTCGTCATCAGCAGCGATGATCTCCTCTATCTTCTTGTCACACTTGCCTATGGCCTTGTTCACTTCCGTTATCAGATGTCGGCTTGTCTGCGACATAAAGGTCTTGACGTCCGACTTGTCCTGGGTCAGGCGCTTTTCACTTCTCCTGACCGTCAAGGCGACCTTCTGCTTGACAAGGCTGTGGCGATACAGGAACACCTCGCGGAGACGGGCCAGGGACGGGCTCTGAGGCTTGTAGGCGACCATCTTGTCATGGTTGCGCATGGCATATTCGGCAATGGCACGGGAGTCTGCCCTGTCGTTCTTGACGCGCTGTATACCGGAGGAGTGCTTGATACGGTATGCACATTCCAGCCACATGTCATAGCCGCAGGAGTACAGATAGTTGCTCAGGGCGGTACTGTAGCCTCCGGTGTTCTCACCGCAGAAGAGCCAGGACTCTGCCGTGAGGCCGTCCGACTGAGACTTCACCCACCTTGCCAGGCGGCGGTAGCCCGATGCCTTGTTGTCAAACACTTCATGCGCGCTTGGCGCATATTCCTTCAGTCCCTCTGCCTTAATGAGGGTTGCATCAAACTTTTCTTTGGAAAAATCGATGCCGATAAAGATTTTTTTCATACCTTTGCACTCGTCTTTATGAAGGAATTGGCCAATAGTTGTGTTGTCCCGGACTCTAAATAGGCTATTATGCCAGTGGCATTCTATCTGGACTTTGCAACTAAGCTGGAAGGACCAAGACGGTTCATTGACTCTCGGAAGAGGTCTGTAGTCCCTAACGCCGGTTTCCCTTTCCAGCTGGCCGGTTCCTCCTTTTGACAACAAAGGTAGGGAATCGTCCTGAAATATGCAAATTTTCATTCCACTTTAATTATTAGAGCGCAAAGTTAGAGTCCCCACGATCCTTTGCGGACGAATACGGATTTTGAAGCTCCTGTCGGTGCTGTCATAGACATTACTCATGGTGAAATAATAGGCTCTAACAATTTTTAACTGTCATGACGATGTTACTTGTGAGATTATTTAATAACTTTGCAATAAATAACTAAAAGGAATTACTGCTATGCGAAAGTATCTGCTATTTACACTGCTCGTTCTTTTACCATCACTATCAATCTGCCAAGAGATTTACAGACCGTTCTTAGAGGATGGCAAGGTATGGATGTATCACTATTACAATGATTTTACAGGAAAGGAGTTTTATCAGTCATTGATTGTAAAAAGCGATACAGTTATTGGCGACAAGAGCTATAAGACAATTGTCGATGTATCAACAGGAAAAACCGAGTACGTCATGCGTGAAGAAGGGAAGAAAGTATATTGGAAGTATTTGGACAGGGATGAGTATGTACTATATGATTTTGGACTGAAAAAAGGTGACTCCTTTAAACTATATGATGACGATAATGGCAAAGATCCCTCTGCGTGGGCAACAGTTGTCTCTGTAGATACCGTTATAGTGGGTAATCGTTCCTTTCGTGTTATTGACGTTCGTCCAAACGACATGATGGGGTGGCCAAATTTGTGGGTAGAAGGTATAGGGGGTATGTATGGTTTTGCTACCAACTACTTAGCTGTAGGCAATTTTTATTCATTCTCTTCATGCCAATTAAATGGAGAAACCCTTTTTGCATGGAGGGATTTTGGTACAGTTAGTGTCAAAGGGCTGCAATATGTAAATAGGATATTTCCTCCAAAGGTTTCCTGCGATCTGCAGGGCCGCCGCATAGACGGACAGCAGCCCCGGAAGGGTGTGTACATCCGCGACGGTCGGAAGGTGGTGGTGAAGTAGTAACAAAAAACGAAGAAATGGCATGAGTCCATAAAAAATATCCCGAAAAGTTTGGGAGTGTGAAGGAAAATGTGTACCTTAGCACCCCGAATACATATTAAGACAAAGTCGGCTTCGTGCTGAAGGCTATCGATAAGAAGAAAGGTATCGGACTGGAACTTCCCAACATCAAGGAGTAACTCTTCTGTGACACGAAATGTGCGGATGAGGGCTGTCGCCATTCCAATTTCGTAAAGGATCATATAAAAAGATGAAAAGATTATTTATAATCATGATGGCTGCCACAACCGCGCTGATGGCTCAGGCAACCGACTACACCGACAAGCTGCTGGTGCTGGTGAACGGAGAAGGAGCAGAACAGGAATCAACCATCTCTGTGACGGAGCACGACGGCCTGTATGACCTGAATCTGAAGAATTTCATACTGATGAACGGCGACGTGTCGATGCCAGTGGGCAATGTGGAACTGAAAGACATCGAGCCAGAAGAAGCGAACGGCGCCGTCTTTCTGCGCATCAAACAGGACATCATCCTGAGCGAAGGCGACACCCCTGACGTGACAGCCTGGATAGGTCCCCTGCTGGGTGAGCTGCCCGTAGAAGTGACGGCCGTGCTCGAGGGCGGCAAGCTGCGTGCGCTGATAGACCTTGACCTGACCACGCAATTGAACCAGATCATCAACGTCAGCTTTGGCGAAGGACTGGTTTCTGGCACCGGCTGGCATATCCCCAACGGCAACTTCGAGGCCTGGCACACGTCTGCCGAGGGATACGTTGAACCTAACGCCTGGCACTCGTTTGAGAGTGCCACTGGAATGTTTGTGACGCTGGCCGGTCATCACATATCAAAGTCACAGAAAGGACGGAACGACTCTTTCTGCGCCAGTCTGCTGGCCTCTTCAATCTTAGGCATAGTGGCCAATGGCACCATGACCACCGGCCGTCTGAACGCCGGGGCAATGATAGCCGACGATACTTCGAACCACGCGTTCTTGGACATGAGCCAGACAGACACCGACGGCAATGGCGACCCTTTCTACGTTCCGCTGACTGGCCGTCCCGACTCGCTGACACTATGGATGCAGTTCAAACAGGGCAAAGCTAACGCCAGCCACCCTTATGCCTCCGTAAGTGCCATCATCACCGACGGCACACGCTATCAGGACCCTGAGGACAGAACCTACGAGAACGTGGTGGCCAAGGCCAAGAACAACACCATCAGCGTCACCGGCAACGAGTGGCAGCGCATCAGCATCCCCTTCGTCTACACCGACTACAACGTGGAGCCGAAGGCCATTCTGGTGACCATCTCAACCAATGCCGACCCTGGGGAGGGCAGCGGCAACGACGAAGTGCTGGTGGATGATATGTCGCTGGTCTACAACAACCGGCTGTCATCGCTTAACGTCGAGGGATTCGCCCCTGACAAGTACAGCTACACCGCTGACGAGATGCTGCTCAGCGACATCACGGCCCAAGCGGATGGCAAGAACGCCTACGTACTGAAAAACATCGAGGCAGGCGAAAACGGCAAGCGGGCTGTAATCAATGTATACAGCGGCGACCTCAAGACGTGCAACACCTATATCATCAACTTCGACATCAGCAGCAACATTTCCTCGCTGGCCCGCCAGCAGTCGCCCACCGTCTATTACTCATTAGGCGGCCAGCGCATCAGCAGCCCACAGGTAGGAAAGGTATCTATCGCAAGGCTGGCCGATGGCAGGATGGTAAAGATTATCAAATGAGAACCAGTGGTTACAATATGTAATTTTAGGATCTCGATGAATAGGGTGACGGGCATAATCGTTGCGGGGGTAATGGTGCTCCTGATGGCGGGCTGCGGCAAGGGAAGTCTCCTCCCCCAGTTGGGGGAGGACGGGAGGGGGCTTCCGCAGGCTCTGGTGCTGGCTGACTCGCTGATGAACAGCCGTCCCGACTCTGCCCTGGCCGTGCTTGACAGGGCGGAGGGGCAGATGGCGGGGGAGCCGAAGTCTGTCCGCATGCGCTACCAGCTACTACGCCACCAAGCCATGAACAAGGCCTACGTCCCCTTCACCTCCGACTCCCTGATGTTTGATGTCGCCGACTACTACGACCGCCACGGCACCACTAACGACCGTATGCTGGCCCACTATCTCCTTGGATGCGTTTATCGGGATATGAAAGATGCTCCCAAGGCAATGGATTGTTTTTTGGATGCAACCGAATTCGCTGACACGACGGTAAGTAATTGTGACTACAGCATCCTTGCAACTATCTATGCCCAAATGTCTGACATTTTCCATAAACAATGCTTGCCATATGATGAAATCCAAGCACTCCGCAAATATATTCAATGTATATGGAAAACAGGTAACCACAAACAATCTATTATTGCACAAGGTTATTTGGTCAATCCCTATTATCTCTTAGGAGAAAAAGATACAGTATTGCAGATAATCAATACCAATTACAATGAGCTTAAATCCCTCGGACATTCCAAAGAAGCGGCTCGGACTCTTGGGACGGCCATTTACATCTATACGGAACGTAAAAAGCTTGAAAAAGCTCGGCAGCTTATTTCTATTTACGAAAAAGAATCAGAGCTTTTTGATGCAGAAGGCAACATCGCTAAAGGGCGGGAATCATATTATTGGATAAAAGGATTCTATGAATTAGCCGTCGGTCACGTTGACACAGCAGAATTTTTATTTAAGAAAGCCGCAAGCAATGGTAATGCCTCCGATATTTCCAATGCCTATAAAGGTCTGCTTGCTGTCTATCAATAAGCATATTATTGACTCAGTTCTTCATTATTCCCAACTTAATGAATCAACATTAGATTCTTTGCACAATCAGATCCAGACAGAAGCAATTCATCAGATGTCCTCGCTGTATGACTACACTTGCAGCAGAAAAGAGGTAGAGAAGGAATCTGAGAAGAAACGATATGCATGGTATTGCTTTTGGGCATTCTTTGCCTTAGTTTCTGTCTTGTCTGGTGTGTTGTTCCATTTCTATTTAGTAAAGCAGAAAGAAAAGCAAACAAAGATGGCAATTCTAAACAAGGAACTAATCACAATAAAAGGCGAGCAACAAGCTGTACAAAAAGAGTTGAAGCGGCTCAAAGATAAAAACTATGAGAATCTGATTGAAGAAAAAGAAAAGAAAGAACGAGAATTGATTCAGCGGATTTCAGAACTCGAAAAGGGAAATGACGATCTTGGTTCATATTCATTGAATAACAGCCTTGATGATTTCAAGAATAGCCAGATTGTGGATATATTTGAGAAGAAGGCACAATTCACAATAGATCACCCCATCCCTAACAAATGGGAGTGGAATGCCCTTGTCAAGCAATTTAAGAAAGATTTGCCATCAGTATATGCAACATTTCAGCAAGGAAAGAAACTATCCCCACTGGAACTTCACACTTGCATCCTCTTGATACTTGATTATGAGGAGGGAATTATTGTTGGTCTAACAAAGACCTCAAGTCAGGCAGTTTCCATCGCCAAAGGCCGTGCTAATATGAAATTGTTCAAAGAAAAGGGCGCAGTATCCTTAAAAAACAACCTTGACAACCTTGTTGAGTGCTTTTGATAAAATTTGATTAAAAGTTTTTGCTATAAATTGATTTACAGGGTCTTACGAGCGCTTTCGTCGCCTTGCCAGTCATTTTTACAAACAAACTAACAGTAGTTTTCTTGTCCTATTTTATTTAATTGTTGTATCTTTGCCATGACTTCTAAAAAAAATGATATGAGAAAGCTATTTTTATCTTTGGGCTTGCTATTAGCAGTTGCCGTTAGCTGGGCAAGTGTTCAGCATGTGTGTGATGTCGTGTCACTCGAAGTAAGAATTATCGATCCTACGCCGAGTAATCCTGTTCCGAGAACTCCGGTTCTTGTTCCAACTGTTAGTCTGGATGGTTACACCTTATCTTATGATGCGTCATGTTGGGGTGATACGCTTCAACTTGTACAAGATGGAGTGATTGTCTATTCGACGGTAATTCCTTCAAATGCTAACAGTATGATACTACCGTCTTACCTTTCTGGCAAGTACGAACTCCAGATAATCCGTGGTAACCTCTGCTTCTACGGTGATATCACACTGTAAATATCTCTCTAATGACGGGCGGATGGCTAAGTCCTCCGCCCTTTTGCTTATACCTTAATTATGTAAAGAACAACTAAAACCTAAAACAACATGAGAAAAATATTACTCTTTACCTTCGCTTCTTTTTGGACATTTTCTGCAAGTGCCCAACTAAGGCTTGATTTGGATGGAAACGTCAGTGTAGGCAATTGCCAACCGTTAACAAATGCCAGGTTGAATGTTGGTGCATCAACGCAACCAAGTACACAAAAATATGGTATTTGTTCTGATCTTGCAACTTCATCAGGTGTCTTTAATATTGGTTTGGGAAGCGTTACTTTCTCATCCACAGCAAGTACAAGTGGACGTACCATTGGTGTTCAGGGTGTAGCAGGAAATCTTGGTGTCAACTATGGTGTTATTGGTGTCCTTTTGGGAACAAAGAATGGAGCTGGTGTTTTCGGAACGCTCACAAGTACCACGGGGCTTTCTTCTATTAGTGGACAATATGCCGGGTATTTTGAAGGCGCAGTCCATGTGACAGGCAATTTGACGGCACCAACATTATTGGTACCTTCCGATAACCGCCTTCAAGAAAACATAACGTCCCTTGCCAGCGAGGCTAAGACTCCTGGTGAAATGTTAGACAACCTCATGAGTGTGAGTGTCATCAAGTATAACTATATTGATCAACAAATAGAGGAATCGGATACATCGCAAGTAGTCAATCAAAGGAATTCGCAAGAAAAGCAGATGCACTATGGGTTGTCTGCCCAAGAGTTACGGGAACTGTATCCTGACTTGGTCTGCGAAGGTCAGGACGGCTATCTCGGAGTGAATTACATAGAATTGGTTCCTGTCTTGATTCGCAGTATTCAGGAGTTGAAACAAGAGTTGGATATTGTGAAAGGCGGTGATGATAATGCCACCATGTCTCGAAGTGCGACTGCAACAGCTGTGAGTGAAGCCAAAGCCGTAGGCAATATCCTTTACCAGAACACCCCGAACCCGTTCAAGGAACAGACTACCATTCAGTTCCAATTGGCCGACAAAGCCCGAAATGCAGCTATATGCATCTTTGACATGACAGGCAAAATGCTAAAGAAACTGCCGGTTTCATCGGGAGAAACCAGTGTCAGTATCAACAGCTGGGAACTTGGTGAAGGCTTGTTTCTCTATACGCTGATGGTCAACGGACGCGAGATTGATACGAAGCGTATGTTGATCAAGAAGTAATTAAGAAGTTGTTGCTTACCGATGTTATATGATAATCTCCTGAAATTATGAAAAAAACGATTATATCTATACTCCTTATGGTTGCTCCATTTGCCGTGCATGCACAGCAATTAAGCGTAGCATCTACGGGTAAGATGGCAATAGGCCCTTATGCGCCCTTGTCCAGTTCACAATTGGCGTTTGATTCTCCCACTCAGTATGGTGGCTACAAGCATAGCTTAAATGTAGGTTTTGTGCCTACCTCTGGGTATTTGAATACAGTTTCATTCAGTTCAGTAGTTTCTGCTACCCCGCAGACTACAGGCTGTGCCATTGGTGTCCAAGGCATTGGTGGGAATCGCGGTCTTAACTTTGGCGTTCTTGGGGGCATAGTGTATTCCAGACCTGGCGCCGGTATCTGCGGAACAGTCGGCCCAATCGACAGCATACCTACTTTCACAGGACGATATGCAGGGTATTTCAACGGTGATGTTTATATCAGTGGTTCATTGACACCCCCTTCGTCATTGTATATGCTGCAAGACAACCGCTTGATAGAGAACGTCTCAGCTGTAAACAGTTCCAAACCCCAGACGACGGCAATAGCTAATGTCATGAATATGAATGTTATCAAGTATAGCAACAAGAACAGTTCGCTGAAAGATAACCATTATGGCTTGTCTGCTCAGGAATTGCAGAAACTCTATCCAGAGTTGGTTGTAGAAGGCCAGGACGGTTATCTGTGCATTAAGTACACGGAAATGGTACCTGTGCTTATCCGTACTATTCAGGAATTGAAACAGGAGATAGGTGACGTAGTTAAATCGAAATATAGCACAGGGAACTATCTGTATAATTGTTGTTCGACCCAGTATCAGGAAACCACAAATGTCTATTATTCGTTGGCCGACGATGCCCAGAATGCTTCTATATGCCTATTTGACATGACAGGCAAACTACTAAAGGACATGCCTATTCCGCCATGCAGTTGTCGTGTAAGCATCAATAACGGTGAACTAAATGAGGGTATGTACTTGTACTCTTTAGTCATTGATGGACGCGAAGTAGATACTAAACGTATGATTATTACAAAATAAAGTGAGAATTATTTGGAAACGACAAGAAAATAAACTATAGTTGAAAGAAAAGTCCAACGTTCTGAATTTAAGACTTATGAGATGAAGTAACAGTGAACACTAAATATAATCATTTGGAAAGATGGAAAGAGCAAAGAATTTGTGGGTAATATGGGTTGCTTGGCTATGCCAGTACGCAACTGCTTCTAATCCTTTTACGTTATACCCCATAAAAGAACTGGGACAGACGTATAAAATAGCAGTGAATAATAAATATACAGAGTCAACGACAATATGTCCATTTAATGATACCAATCCAATAATGGGATTGTGTATATCAGGAACTATCACCAAAAATGATGATGACTATTTGGTACGTGTCATCCTGAAAGATAAAGATAAGCATGAACATTGTGTACTCGAATCATACGACATGATTAACGATTCCCCTTCTTTCTCCTTTACAGAGTATTGTGAAGAAACGGCATTGTTAGATGATATTCAGCCCGATAGTCTTATTATTGCAGTTCATCATGCTACACTTAAACTCAATAATGTTATATTGGCATATAGTCCAAAACGTGGAACGATACAGGACAACATGTTCTCTGTAATTAAAAAAAGTATTAAGAGTTCGCAGGTGGATGATATTGTTAATAGAATTAACACCTATAATAAGACACATCGTAAACTTTGGGGAGCTTACGCAACTCCTTTAGCACAGAAAAGCTTTGAGCAAAAGAAAAAATATTTTGGTCTTAGAAATGATGAAAGTTCTGGAGGGTTTGAATATTATTATAGTGGTATTTTTGAGGCAGGAACATCTTCCCGGGCACAAAGTGCTATGAGTTCCTCATGTATAACTCAATTTGACTGGTGCAACCGACATGGTAGAAGTTGGATAACAGGAATAAGAGATCAAGGAAATAGTCATTTCTGTTTCGCTTTTACAGCAGTTGCGGCAATTGAATCAATGCTTATGCTATATTACAATAGTAATGATAGTATTATTCTGTCTAGCGATATGGCTGCCCGATGCACATATAGTGACCCCTACGACACATATAATTATGGTGGTTTTGCTAGTGATGTACTACAGTATGCAAAAGACTACGGGATATGTGATAATGATATAGCACCTTTTGTAGATACAGATACCATACCCTGTAGAAGTAATATCATTATACCTAATGAATTAGTAAAGATAACTGACTATCAGCGTTTTTCAAGCAATTCAGAAGATTACGTAAAAGGAAATCTTATTGACTATGGGCCACTGACAAGTGGATACATAGGTCATGCCATGCTCTTAGTTGGCTATGGAGTTATTCAGATTGGCGATGTTATTAGAATAAATTATGGGGAAGACAATACCTCATATAATGTTGTTGTTCAACCAAGCGACACAAATTATATTGGAAAAACTTATTGGAAGTTTAAAAATAGCAATGGTTACAATCCTTATAAAACCGTAGATGGCTTTTCTTATATTCTTTTCAACAATTTGTATTATATGAGATCGCCATGTGCTGTCTTTCAGCCATACAGAACGATAAACACTTCTTCTAACAAAGTAATTTGTGAAGACAAGGATGGTGACGGCTACTATTTTTGGGGATTAGCAGATAAACCGAGCTATTGTCCTTCTTGGGTGCCAGAAATTCCTGATGGCGATGACAGCAGTTCGGCCAAGGGAAAAATGCTTCAAAGTCCAAAAGGTGAATTAGAAGTTTTATATCCAGGTGGTAATCCCCCATTAATAATTTCTGGCAATACAACATATACAACAAGAGAAGAAAAATATACTCATATTGTTATTACACCGAATAGTAAGTTAACAGTCAAAAACATACTGAATCTTTTCGGAAGAGTTAATATTTACATAGCCTCTGGAGGACAATTAGTCATAGATGGAGGGGTTGTGACCAATGCAGAGATAATTATGTCATCTGGAAGCCAGCTAACAATTGAAAATGATGGCATATTAGTAAAGCGAACAAACACAAGCCTCGAAGCTCCTTTAGGTGCCATTGTTGATGTTCAACATGGCAAAATCTTAAAGTCAAATGATTTTTAGGATGAATCCCTTGCATTTGTATTATTTATTGTTTAACTTTGCACAAAAATGTTATGATATGAAACAATATATATCTTTATTAGCTTTTATTTTGACACAAATGACGCTTTGTGCTCAAGAGACTTATGAATACCAGCCATTTTTGAAAGAAGGCAAGGTATGGAACGTAACTCGCTGGTCACCAGAGAGAGACAAGTAAAGAAGTTGCTTTTATTGTCAAAGGCGACACAATTATCGGTGATAAACAATATAAGAAGTTTTTTGAAGAGGATAAATATATTTATGCCTTACGTGAAGACGGGAAGAAAATCTATGCCGTTGCCAGAACAGACAAATATGGTAATCCCAATACAAGTGAAAAACGGTGGTATGACTTTAACGTGAACGAAGGCGATGTTTTAGAAATGGAAATGTCTTACATGCATGTAAAAAAGATAGACTATATTGTAGTTAATGGTGTGAAACGGAAATGTTTTTATTTGTTCGAGACAGACAAGAATTTTCCTGAAGACGGACATGCTGATGGCTTATGGATAGAGGGTATTGGAAGTTGCTGGGGGCCCATGAGGTATAAAGGATGGTATTATGACGATGGTTGCACTCGTGATTCTTTATTTGATTGTTTCGAGAATGGCGAGTGCATTTATACTAGTGCCGATCAGCAATCGAATTCATTAAGCATTAGCAGTACCGCGATTCCCAGCGCCCACACGCCTACAAAGATCTGGAATATAAAGGGTCACCGAATGACGAAACAGCCACGGAAGGGTGTGTATATCCAGGATGGCAGGAAAATTGTAGTAAAATGATAAAATGGCTTGGATATGAAAATTAAGACCTGTTTATATATCTTGTTACTATATTTCTTCCCCATGTCAGTGATTGGGGGTGGGATAAAAGAAGTGAACTTACAGTACTCTCCAAAGGACTTCTTTTATAACAATAACGGAAATGGAAGTCTTTATGTTTCATCTCATGTCCATTCAATTGCATATGGACCAGATTGCGACTCGCCAGCTTTACCCTTATTGAGAGTCGGTTATCTTATTGGAGGAAATGAGGCGTATGAAAATGTTTCAATGGCATCCGAAGAAGAATTGATTCTTTCAGATGTTACCATTGCACCTAATCCAACTGCAATTGAGACAAGTGCTATCACCGATTATAAAACTACTCCAATGGCAGTTGATTATAAAAGTAGGTTTTATCCTAATCATGAAATAAGATACACAGGTACCCACCAGAGGGGTGGATATAAATTCATAACTTTTCTTGTATGCCCATTCAAATATGATGCGACTGCAAGAAAGTTGTATTTGAGAAAACACATAACATTATCAATCCAGACATCCGAATCTAATGGTAAAGATTCGTCCGTAAAGACAATTCCTGCGATTGCTTACGAAGGAAATTGTTTGTTGAAAAATCTCAAGGACCTTGTTGTTAACTATGATCGGATTGATAGTTTGTATGGTAAGACTCAAGTTTCGTATAACACACAGAACAGAAATTCCACAAATTACAAATATCTGATAGTAACCAGAGACTCTTTGAAATCTGCTTTTCAGGATCTTGCAGATTGGAAGACAACAAAAGGATGCAGGAGCAAAGTGATAACAATTGAACACATTGACTCTCAATATACAGGAAGTTCACGCCAAGTAAGAATAAAGAAAGCTCTTAAAGACTATTATGATGGAACACACTCAGGACTTCAGTATGTTTTACTTGGCGGAGAACCTTATATTGTACCTTCACAATTTTGTTATATTAAATTTATCAAAATTGAAGCAAATAAAGCAGATACAATTATTTATGAAGACAATACACCAACAGACATGTACTACGCCTGCTTTGATAATAATTTCGAATGGAATGCCAATGGAAACAATAAATTTGGGGAGATTGGTGACTCTGTTGACTTGGTACCTGAAATTGTCGTAACGCGTGTACCTATTCAGACGGTTAATCAAGCAGCTGCTTTTGTTAACAGGATTATAAATTATGAGAGAAATCCAAATGTTGATAACTGGGAAAACAAGATATTGATGGGTGGACATAAATTATCTGATTGGGATGACAACAACATATATAGTGATGCAGAGATAAATGCAGACAGTTTATATAAAAAATACATCCAACCGTATTGGTCTGGCAATAGAACGAAGTTGTTTAATACAAAGGAGGGTAATACTTCAAACATTTTTACAGCCACTAATCTTCAGGGGCTCTTGGGACAAGGGTATACTTTTGTTGATATAACAACTCATGGACATCAAAGTTACTGGGATACAAGATTTTTCAGTGAGCGCTATCATAAGGACTATGCCCAAAGTCTCATAAATACTGGTAGTACAATAATAACTACAGTTGCTTGCCATACTAATTATTTTGCTAGTTCCTGTTTGAGTAAGGCCTTTATACGTAATGCTGATAGTGGCGTTCTCGGTTATTTGGGTTGCTCTCGTCAAGGATGGGGTTACTCTTCGGTTTTAGGCTTATCGTTTGATTATAATGGTGAATTTTATAAAAAACTATTCACTGAAACAAGTGGAAGGTTTGGTGAGGCTGTAACCCATGCAAAAGAAACATTCACTACATACTGTTCTGATTATTTTACCCCTTACAGATGGATTATGTTTGGGCTGAATCCTCTCGGTGATCCGGAAATGCCAGTGTTCTTACACATCCCTATGCGTTTCGATAATTTGAGTATTTCGTTCTCAAATGGAACTTTGAACGTTAATACAGGCGAAAGTGACTGTACCATTTGTGTTTCAAGTGCGAGTGATTCTGGGGAAAGCTATTTTGAAGTTCAAAATGGCACAATAGCCTCTTTCTCTTCTGTCTTAGATGGATATACTGTTTGCATTACTAAACCCGGTTTTATCCCATTTGTTGCAACGTGTAGTAATGTAGCATACATACAGAATGAATCTATAGATGGAAACTACAATGTTGTTTCCGGGTATGTCTATGTTGGTAGTGACGTAACTACATCTAAGCCGCAAGGGGAGGTCGTCATTCAAAGTGGTAATGTTGAAATTCATGGAATGGATGGCGTCACTATAAAAAATGACTTTCAGGTTCAAACGGGAGCCACGCTTAATATTGTAACGGGAAACTAAAAAACTATCAATATGCTATACATTAAAGAATCATCACGCTGCTCATATCTCAAGATTTGTATATTCTTGTTTTGCAGCTTTTGCAGCATCTCAGCAAAGGCCAAATATAAGCCAATGCTGAAAGACGGACGCATCTGGAACGTGATAGAGGTCCATCATAAGGATGTG
>JAEEGI010012513.1_pt1 | contig 18144 bp, 13 predicted proteins | sample 8958751 | NCBI WGS metagenome assembly JAEEGI01 (sample SAMN16246545, study PRJNA631951) | gut metagenome | biome: gut microbiome; feature: rumen; material: KS-attached | host: Bos | place: Iran: Karaj | collected 2018-10 | reverse complement strand
CTTCACGGCCTTCACCTCCCTGATCGGCGCAGGCCCAGCCTATCTCTTTGACTTGATGGAAGGCATGGTCCAGGCCGGCGTTGCCTTCGGCTTCCAGCACAGGGACTGCCGCGCCATGGTCGCCCAGCTCTTTGCCGGCTGCGGACGCATGGCCCTCCAGCGCCCCGACGTCCATCTCATGCAGCTCAGAGACGACGTCTGCTCGCCTGCCGGCACCACCATAGCCGGCGTCAACCGCATGGATGCGGATGGCCTGGCCGGCAAGCTTGCCCAGGCGGTCTTTGCAGCCAACGACCGGGGACGGGAGATGGAAGGCTAAGACCTGTTCGCAGGATCTTGACGATTTCTGGGCGCAGGCCAGGAGAGACAGCTGAGGGAAGCTGCACCGGCATCTGTCCTAACGTCGCATCACGTCCCTGGCGGACGTCGGGCCGGCCTGCTCGGGCGCTAGTCCTCGGACGCTTCGGGCTTGCCCGTGTAGACGTAGCGCAGGGCGGGTCCCCGGCCCTGGGTTTCCAGCAGGCCCTGGCGCACCAGGGTCTGGAGGTCGTACTGGGCCGTGCGCATGGAGACCCCGCCGGCAAGCTCCTGGTATTCCTTGCGGGTCAGAGAACCCCGGCGGGCGATTTCAGGCAGCAGGCTCTTCATGCGCCGCTCCTGCAGGGAGTCGCCGGCATTGTGAGGCGGCGCTTCGGACGCTGCGCTGCGCTGGCTAGCCTGGCCGTCTGGTCGCCTGCCTGTCTGGCCGTAGGCCTGATCGCGAGTCTGGCTTTCCGTTTGGCGCTCTGCCTGCCCGTGGCCGTTCTCGGCATGGCTCCCCGCATGGCTTCCGGCATCCGTACCGGCCTTGGACGGAGCGGCTTGCAAGTCGCCTGCGATGGCCTGCGCCTGTGCTGAGCTGTCCTCCTCCGCCAAGGCGGACGCGCCCTTGGATGCTGCGCTGGATGCCGTGCTGAACGTCTCGCTGGACGTCTCGTTCTGGGCCGCGCCATGGCTCGCGTCAGGCCAGACGCAGGCATCGGGGGCGTCCTGGCGTGCGCCCTCCGGCGAATGCATGCCGTCAGCTTCCTTGCCAGGCTCGCGGGAGCCCGGATGCTGGCCGGCGTGCCGTGATTTCTGCGGATGCGGGACGCCTGATCGACTGTCGGATCGGGCGCTGTCGGTGCGCACGCCGTCGGGACGTCCGTTGTCCGGCGCCGTCTGCAGGTCGCGCTGGAGGATGATCCCGCCCTCGCAGAAGGTAAGGGTGCGGAAGATGCAGTTTCTCAGCTCCCTGACGTTGCCTGGCCAGTGGTAGTGCATGAGCTGGCTCAAGGCTCCTCGGCTGATGTCGGGCAGGGGGCCCGTGAGGCCGGCCCGGGCCATGCCTTCCTTCATGAAGGCCGAGACCATGAGCGGGATGTCGGCCTTGTGCTGGCGCAGGGGCGGGGTGCGGATGGTGATGACTGCAAGGCGGAAGAAGAGGTCCTCGCGGAAGTTGCCAAGGTGCACCTCCTCGCGCAGGTCGGCGTTGGTGGCGGCCACAACGCGGGTGTTGAACTTGATGAACTCGTCGCTGCCAAGGGGCGAGATGGCGCGGTCGGAGAGGGCGCGAAGCAGGGCCTGCTGGACGCGCAGGGAGGCCGTGCCTATCTCGTCGAGCATGAGCGTTCCGCCCTCGGCTGCCAGGAAGGCGCCCTTACGGGCCTGCTTGGCCTCGGTGTAGGCTCCCTTGACGTGGCCGAAGAGCGTGTCCATGAGCAGGCCTTCGTCCAATGCTCCGCAGTTGATGGTGATGAAGGGCCCGTCCTTGAGCCTGGACTGTTCGTGAATGGCCCGGCTCACCAGCTCCTTGCCCGTGCCGGTCTCGCCGACGACGAGCACGTCCTCGGTGACCTTGGCCGCCTGGGCGATGTCGCGCTTGAGCTCGGCAATTTCGAGGCTCGTGCCGACGATGCCGTCGGCCGGCAGGACCACGTCGCGGGGGAAGTTCTTGACAGGCTCGAGCTGGAGCCTGGCGTTGGCCAGCGAGTCTGCCATGTCGCGGTCCTGCTCGAGGAAGTGCAGGCGGTCGAGGAGGACGTTGGCCGTGCGGCGAAGCGAAGCCACCTCCCGAGGCTCCTCGGCCTGGGGCAGCTGGTCGACGACGCTCTTGCCGGCCTCTTCCCGAAGCTGGCTTTCGAGGCGCTCCAGCGGCTTGGCGATGCCTCTGGCCATGGCCCAGAGCAGGGCCGTCACGGCAAGCAGGGTGGCAGCGAAGACGGCCGCATAGATAAGGGTGAGTATGGTGCCCTTGCGCGTTGTCGTGAAGGTCGAGTCGAGCACGGCAACGCCGCCGACCACGTCGACGGGGCCGCCGGCGTAGGTCTGGTAGGTCACGGGCGCGTAGCTCACGGTCTCCACGGGCAGCGACCCGTCACCCCAGCTGCTCCCGAGCCAGCTCGAGAACTGGCCGTTCTTGCCATGCTGGATATCGTTCATCATGCCCCAGTAGCTGTAGTTCTCGGAGCCGGGGCGGAAGGCGCCGGAAAAGCCGGCCCTGCCGAAGTCGCCGTGGAAGCCCACGCGCACGGCGTCGAGCCGGAGGGGCTTGCCGGCATCGGCCTGGCTTTCGTTCTGGAATATCATCCAGCCTTCGGTGTCGATGTAGACGGCGCGCAGCTCCTCCGCCCCAGCCATGAGCTCGGCGTCGTGCCCCGTGGCGAGGAAGCTCGTGAAGGCTCCGCGCAGGGCCTCGAGGTCGATGGAGAGGGTGAGGATGCCGGCAAAGGCGCCGTCCCGGCCGAAGACCTGGGTGGAGAAGCGGATGACGTGCAGGGCCAGCTGGCTCTGCATGCCCGAGGCCGTGCGCATCATGGGGTAGACCACCTCGGTGGGCGGGGAGATGAGCACCTGGTCGGGCCGCTGCATGTGGCCCGGCGTTCTGAAGGGCGAGCCGGGGATGTCCTGCATCTGCTCGGGGTTGAGGGTGATGATCTCGCCGTTGTGGTTGAGCAGGAGGTAGGCGTTTTTGCGTGATGCGTCCATGAAGGCCAGCTCGCGGTAGCGGTTGTCGCGCATCTTGGTGCGGAACTGCATGCGCTGGGCCATGTCCGACTTCTCCATGGAGCCGGCGGCCAGCACCAGCAGCTGGTTGCGCGCTTCGGCGAGCATCTGTCCCAGGGCGTAGCCCAGGGAATGGGCCTGGATGCGCGAATTGCGCGCAGTGGCATCGTTGATGATGGTGTCCACGGTCTTGCGCGTTCCGAGGAAGACGGCCAGGAGCGCGAACGCTACCACGGTGACGGCAAGCAGGACGGTGCGGGAGACAAGCCCGCAGCGCGCGAAGTAGCTGGAGGAGGGCAGGAGCGGAACGCGCATCGGCTTTGCGCTTTGCGGCATGGAACAAACCTCGCAAGGTGGTCTTTTTGCGTGCAGAAAGCACTACACAAATTTTGCGAGCTTGGCAAATGCTTCGGGAAATCGCGCGGTTGAGAACGCGCAGAGCTGCGCGATCAATCTTTGGCACGCTCCTTGCTAGAAAAGCGCATGTTTGCGAACAAGCAAAGGAACGTTCTCACAACCCATTAATTGTTCGTTTTAAGGAGAGTGTTATGAGGAAGTTGAGAAACCTTTGGGTATGGCTGGTAGGCGTCTACGCCATGATGCTGTGCTTCATGCCGACCGTTGCCATGGCGAAGAAAGCTCTTCGCAACGTCGTTATCGTCGCTGATACTCGCAGGCTTGACGGTCTCATGTTGTGGTGGGCGCAGATGTACAACGATAGCCATCTGTACTTCATGATTCTGACGATCATCATCATCCCGATCACGGGCTGCATCTTCGGCGTGCTCGCCGACGTCGTCATGAACCACATCGGCATCGACCTTAAGCACCGCAAGGCTGCTGAGTAGTCAGGGAGGATAGTATGGACTGGTTATATGTTCTGATGCCCATCTCCGGGTGCACGATTTTCTGGCCCGGTCTTATCATTCTCGGCCTTGGCGTCGGCATCATCGGCGGCTTCTTCGGCATGGGCGGCGCCTGGATGGTTACCCCCGGCCTCAACATCCTCGGCTTCCCCATGGCCTTCGCCATCGGCACCGACGTGGCCCACATGGCCGGTAAATCGCTGATTTCCACCATGCGCCACGGCAAGTTCGGCAACGTCGACTACAAGCTCGGCCTGACCATGCTCGTCGGTACCGTCATCGGCATGGAAATCGGCGCCCAGATCGTCATGCTCCTCGAGCGTCTCGGCAACGTCGACAAGGTCGTGCGCTGGCTCTACGTCGTCCTGCTCATCTGCCTCGCCTGGATGGTCTTCCATGACATCGCTGTCCGCAAGCGCAAGGAGCGCGAGGCCCAGGCCCGCGGCGAAGTGCTTGACGAGAAGGCCACCGGCATCGACTGGGCTTCCAAGCTGCACGCCATCAAGATTCCCCCCATGGTCCACTTCCACCAGGCCGGCATCTACTGCTCCGCTTGGCTCCCGATCTTCGTCTCCTTTGCCACTGGCGTTCTCGCCGGCATCCTGGGCATCGGCGGCGGCCTGATCCGCATGCCCTGCCTCGTCTACCTCATCGGCTGCCCGACCCACATCGCCGTCGGCACCGACCTCTTTGAGGTTGCCATCTCCGGCCTGTACGGCGCCGCCACCTACACCCTGAAGGGCCGCACCGAGCTCGTGGCCGCCCTCATCATGCTCATCGGCGCCGCCATCGGCGCGCAGATTGGCGCCGTCGCCACCAAGTACATCCGCGGCTACGGCATCCGCGCCGCCTTCGGCGCAGCCGTCATCGGCTGCCTCTGCTCCGTCGTCCTCAAGCTCATCCAGCCCTATTTCCCCGCCTACGCCAAGATCATCAACAACGTGGCCACCGTCGTCGTCCTCGGCTTCGTTATCTCCATCTCCGGCTACATCTTCGTGAAGATGATCCAGGGCGCCGCGCAGGAAATCGCTGAGAACAAGCGCCAAAGGGCCAACTAAGCAACAGGATCACAAGGAGAACGCAATGAAAAAGTTACTTCTGCTCGGCGCCATGTGCCTCAGCCTCTCCGCCTGCGACTTCGGCGAGGTCGACCAGGGCCGCTGCGTTGCCTACGATGCCTCCGCCGGCACCTTCACCATGGTCCAGGACAAGAACCACGACCAGCTCAATCCCGACTACACCGGCGGCGTGATGACCTACACCATGCCCGCCGATCCGGCTGAAGCCGGTCCCGAGCCCAAGGCTGGCGGCCGCGTGAAGTTCGACGTCGACAAGAAGCAGGTCATCCTCTTCGTGAACGGCGAACTGAAGACCGTGGACATCGAGTTCACCGACATCCAGAACGACATCGCCGCCCACAACCCCAAGCTCTTTGAAGACTCCGCGATGAAGACCCCCCGCAAGTTCCCTGTCATCGACAAGGACAACGGCACCGTCACCGAGTACTCCAAGCGCCTGCGCAAGCTCCTCACCTTCAAGGTTCCGGCCGAGTACATCAACCTGCCCCCCGAGACATGGGAAGCCGGCGACGAAGTGCGCATCTACTATAAGCCCAACGCCAAGCACCAGGCGCTGCGCTTCATGAACATCACCCAGACCAACATCTTCAAGAAGTAGGCATCTTCGCCTGCCCTGCCCCCTGCCGGCGCCATGACCGGCAGGGGGCAGGCGCGTGTTCTGTACATGGCGCCCAAGCGACAAGGAGACCTGGAAACATGACCGCGAACGCCTACAGCCGCAAGCTCTGGACACTGGCTGTCAAAGTCGGCGCCAACGTGATGACGCTGGCTGCCGTGTTCGTGGCCATGTACCAGTCCTCCCTGCATCCTGCCGAATCACTCTACGTCTTCTGCCTCTGGTTCTTCGGCATCGGCATCTGCACCTGGGTGCTCGCCCGCATGCTGCTTCGCCGCATCAGGGTGCGCTACGCCGACAGCGACGAGGGGCTCGTCCGCCTTCCAGGCGCCCGCCGCGAAAGCCTGGTGCGCTGGAAGGTCTGCGGGCAGACGCCCGTGCTGGAGCGCTGCACAAGCCAGCGCTAGGCAAGAAATTTCCCTGGATCCCGGTCTGGTTTCCCCTCTTTTTCCCAGGCCGGTCCCTCCTCCTTGAGATGCCGGCCGGCTGTTCCTCCCGCCGGCATCTTGGCTTTTTTTTCCGCTTCCGCCCCCACCTTCAACCTCCGCGGGTGCTGCCATGTCCGGCTCTTCCCTCATCTCCCCCCTTGCCGAAAGCGCGGCCTGGCTTTCCTTCCGCGGCGTGCGCGCCAGCCAGCGCAAGGCGGGCCTTCTCGCCTGCTGCCTGCTCGTCATCGGCCTTGCCGTGCTCGTCGACGGGCTTGTCTCCCAGATGCGCGGAGGCGGCAGCTTCCGCATCGAGATGCTGGCAGGCACCGCCGAGCCCGTCTCCGGCCCCCAGGCGAGCCTGCGCGCCACGGAGAAGGACATGGAGGCCTTTCCCATTCCGCAGGATGCGCCTCTGAACTTCGAGTTCGACGGCTTCTTCTCCAGCTACTGGTTCGGCACCGGCATGTGGCGCGGCCGCATCCGCGCCTTCGAGTACGCGGAAAGCGGCGTCTACGGCATGGCGGTCGGCATCCGGGGCACGCCCGCGGCATCCCACCAGACCTACACCGTGGTGGTGGCGCGCTCGGAGGAGGAGCTCAACGCCATGAGCCTTTCCTTCGTGCGCAGGTTGACTGGCTGGAACCCCTTCTACATCGCCATTGCCCTCGTGGCCGCAGGCCTCGCGGCCAGCGTTGCCGCCTTCATCCTCGGCAAGCGCGCCGACGGCCTCGTGCGGTCCCTGGGCCTGGCAGAGATATTCCGCACCGCTGACGAAGGCGACTTCCTGCGCATCTTCATGGTGACGGGCCTGCGCGAGGCTGCAGGGAAGAATTTCGTGGCCTGGGACGCCAATCTCGGCCGCCTCGGCAAGGTGCTCAACGACGGCACGCGCGCCGGCGTCACGGAATGCCTCTTCGTCAAGGACGCAGGCCGGCTGCCCAAGAAGGGGGACTTCGTGGCCGTCTGGGAGCCTGTGGGCCGCAGTGGCGAGTCGCCTGACATTTCGCCTGATGCCGCCCCTGACGCCGCCCCTGATGCCGCCCAAGGCCCTGGCCATGCAGAGCAGCCTGAAAGGCCGCAAGCGTCTGGCCGGGAGCAGTAGCCGTCCGCAGGCCCGCCCCGCCCGCCAAGACAGGCTCCATGGCAGGTCCCAAGGCTGGCCCCAAGGCTGGAAAGCCACCTGCACGGGATCTGGCACCGGCCGGTCAGGCCTGCTTTCCAGGCTTTGCGCAAGCCCTTGCCAAGCGGGCTGGAACGTGCTTTCCTTTGACTTTAGGGCTCGGCGCAAAGCCGGCCTTGGAGGTTTTGTATGGAAGCACATGACAAGAATGTGGCCGGCAATGCGCCCGAGCGCACGGCGCCCTGCCCCTGCGGCAGCGGGAAAAGCTACGGGGAGTGCTGCGCTCCCTGCCTCGAGGACGGCGCCTGGCCGGACGAGCCCGAAGCCCTTATGCGCGTCCGCTACACGGCCTATGCGTGCGGGCGCTACGACTTTCTCGTGGCATCGACGCTCCCTGAGGCGCGCCTGCCTGAACTGACGGCGGAAAAGCTTGCGGAATCCACCGAGGGCGTCGAGTGGCTGCGCCTCCACGTGGCAGGTGCTGGCCCCAAGGAGCGCATGGAGGGCAGAGACTGCGAGACCGTTGACTACTGGGCTTTCTACCGCTACGGCGAGAGCGTCATGCAGATGGGCGAGCGCGCCGGCTTTGCCAGGGGCGAGGACGGCAGGCTCTACTACGTCAGCGGCGTGGAGCTGCGCCATGCACCCTTCCAGCGCGAAGCCCCCAAGGTGGGACGCAACGATCCCTGCCCCTGCGGCAGCGGCAAGAAGTACAAGAAGTGCTGCGGCAAGGGCAAGGCCTAGCATGGCTTCCCGCAGGGCGTCTTCAGGCCTTGCGCAGGCTCAGGCGCATCCCCAGCCTTCGTCCCTGCTGGCCTTCGTGCAGGGCCCCTTGCGCGACGTCAGGACCTTTTGCCTTGACTGCCTTGGCGTGAGCGGCGGCCAAGCCAGCAAAGCCGACGTCGGCAAGGTCGACGCCAGCGAGGTCGAAGCCTGCGAGGACCGTTCCTGCCCGCTCCACGGCATGCGCCTCAAGGCCCTGCATGCCCCTGCCGACAGGCCGGCGCCGCGCGCGGACCTGCATCTTCTGCTGCGCGCCTGCCGCAGGCAGTGTCTGCAGTGCGCAGGCGATCCTGCAGCCGTCAGAAGCTGCGATGCCAAAGGCGCCTGCGCCCTCTGGGAGTGGCGCTTTGGGGTCTTCCCCCAGACCTATGCCTCGGTGAAGCGGCGCTTTGCCGGTCGCCTTGCAGCAACGCCGGACGGCCCGTCCCCTGGCGCTCCCGCTGTCTGCGCGCCACGCCAGGACGCAAGCGCACTGCTTCCGAGGAACCCTCTGCCTCCCCGGAAGGCCCCCTGCCTGAGCGCTCCAGCCAGGCGGCAAGCTGGCAGGGATCTGCTGAGGCTCTGCGGGCTGAAATAGCGCATCCCTTGAGATTCACCTTTTCGCTCCTCCCTCTTTCCACCGTTCACCCCACCCAGCAGCCAGGAGGTTTATCCATGGCGTATCTTGAATGGTCCAGGGCCTTTACCGGCCGCGTGCGCCGCGATCATCTCGGCGCCCACATGTCGCGCGCCCCCGAGCTGGCGGCAAGGCTTGCCTCCGAACTCGACCAGGGCCTCCTTCCCTTCCTCAAAATGGGCTACGTCGAGCCCCTGCGCCGGGATCTTCCCGAACTCATCGAAAAGTCCCGCGCCTGCCGGCACATGCTCGTGCTCGGCATCGGCGGCTCCGCCCTCGGCGCCCGCGCCATGCAGCGCGCCTTTGCCCCGGGCCAGGACATGCCCGGCCACGACGGCAAGTGCCTCTGGATTGCCGACAACGTCTGCCCCTTCCAGCTCGAGGAGTGGCTCAAGCGCCTTGACCCCAAGGACACCATGGTCGTCACCATCAGCAAGTCGGGCGGCACCATCGAGACCATCTCCCAGTACTTCATCGTCAAGGACTGGCTGCAGAAGGCTCTGGGCGAGGCCTGGAGCCAGCACATGATGGTCGTGACGGACCTCGTCAAGGGCTTCCTGCGCGAGGAGGCCAAAGCCTTCGGCCTGCCCTCCCTCGAGGTGCCGGACAACCTCGGCGGCCGCTACTCGGCGCTCTCCGCCGTCGGCCTCCTGCCGGCAGGCTTCCTCGGCATAGACTGGGAGGCCCTGCTTGACGGCGCAGCCTGGCTTGCCAGGCCGCTGGCCCAGGATCCGGCGAGCATAGTCCGCCACCCCTCCTTCCACCTCGCCTGCTGGGCCAGGAGCCTCGAGGAATACGGCTACGCCGACCTCATCTTCTTCTGCTACGAGCCGCTCTTCGCCACCTACGGCCCCTGGTTCGGCCAGCTCTGGGCCGAGAGCCTCGGCAAGGACGGCCTCGGCACCATGCCCGTGCCCGCCACCGGCGTGACCGACCAGCACTCCGTCAACCAGATGTTCCTCGACGGCCAGCGCAACAAGGCCTGCCTCTTCGTGACCGGCAAGTCGCCGACCGAAGGCCCGGCCTTCCCTGCAGGCCTTCCCGAAGGCTGGAAATTCCTCGAAGGCAAGCACTTCGGCGCCCTGCTCAAGGCCGAGGCCGAGGGCACCCGCATGGCCCTGTGCCGCCACGAGACTCCGCTCGTGCACATCGCTCTCGACGATGCGAGCCCCCGCTCCGGCGGCCAGCTCATGATGCTGCTCGAGGCCGCCACGGTCTTCACCGGCTGGCTCATGGGCATCAATCCCCTCGACCAGCCCGCCGTGGAACTGGGCAAGCGCCTTGCCAACGCCAAGCTCGGCAAGCCTGGCCACGAAGAGGCCGAAAAGGAGCTCCAGGCCTTCATGGCCGTGCCTGAGGAGCGCGAGATCTACTAGCATGTGAACGCCCAAGGCCCCGGCGGAAATGTCCCGCCGGGGCCGTCCCGTCTCCGGCGCCGGGACGGGCCAGACTGGGCTCAAATGGCCAGCATGGCAGGGCAAAAGCCAGGGAGGCAGGATGTTCGGGGCAAAGCGCGAGGACGGGACAATGCAGGGATCGGAACCCGCCAAGACGGCGCAGGCTCCGGGAGCCTCGGCCGACGAGGCCGTCGACGAAGCAGAGCGCGGGCTCTCGCTCAGCTTTGCGCGCACCCTTTCCTGGCTCTCCCTGGTGGTCGTGCTCCTGACCAGCCTCGGCCTTTCCTTCTTCATCTCCAACTCGGCCAGGCAGACGCTCATGCACCGCCAGGAAAACTTCATCACGGTGCTCACCCAGAACCTCAACAACCAGATTTTCCAGCGCTTCGCCGTGCCGACCATCGTGGCCTACGGCCGCATCTCCCTGCGCGAGGCGCCCCAGTACGAGCGGCTGGACAAGGTGGTGAAGTCCGTCATCGAGGGCCTGCCCGTGACAAGGCTCAGGCTCTACGACTTCAGCCACGTGGTGGCCTATTCCACCACGCCCGGCGAGATAGGCAAGAAGGGGCTGGCGCCCATAGGCATCGAGAAAGTGCTGGCCGGAGAGATGTCGCAGCCTGAGATCGTGGCTGCCATGCCCGTGTGGCGGGCCCTCTTCAGCATGCCCCTCGATCCCGGCTCCTTCCAGCTGCGCGTGCTCTATCCCCTGCGCGGCGATGCCTTCAGGCTTGGCCGCACGCCCGTGCTCGGCGTGCTCGAGCTGACCCAGGACATCACGGCCGACTACGTGCAGGTGCTGGCCTTCCAGTGCATCATCGTGGTCATGTGCCTGCTCTCCTCGGTGGTGCTCTTCGCGCTGCTTCTGCTCATCATCCACCGCGCCGAGAAGAGCCTTGCCCTGCGCATGCAGAAGAACCGCCAGCTCGAGAAGGAGATCCAGAGCACCGAGCGGCTCGTGAGCATGGGCCGCGTGGTGGCGAGCATTGCCCACGAGATACGCAACCCCCTAGGCATCATCCGCTCCACGGCGGAGCTTCTGCAGCGCCGGGCCAGCAAGGTCCAGGACAAGGGCACCGTGCGCCTGCTCCAGGCCATCTACGACGAGTCCGTTCGCCTTTCCCAGACCGTGAACGACTTCCTCGACTACGCCAGGCCCCGCCAGCCTAGGCAGGATCCCGTGGATCTCGGACTTGTCCTCAGCCAGATCTTTGCCTTCGTCGAAGGGGAGTTTGCCCGGGCGGGCGTGGAAATCGACAAGGAGATGACCGGCCCCGTCTGGGTGCTCGGCGACAAGGATCTGCTCTACCGGGCCTTCTACAACGTCCTTGCCAACGCCAGGCAGGCCCTGGACGGCGGCGGACGCATCAAGGTCCGGGCGGCCTGCGACGGGGACTGGGCCGAGCTTGCCGTGACGGACTCGGGCAAGGGCTTCGATCTTGACGTCCTGCCCCATCTGCTCGAGCCCTTCTTCACCACCAAGGACGGCGGCACGGGACTGGGCCTGCCCATTGTCAAGTCCATCGTTGAAAGCCACGGCGGAAGCATCGCTCTTGCCAATGCCCCGGAAGGCGGCGCCTGCGTGACCGTGCGCCTTCCCTTGGCCAGGGACGTCATGGAGGAGGCCCAGAAGGCTGGCGCTGTCGAGGAAGGAAAGGCCGCCGCTGCCGAGCCTGTCCTGCTGGCCGAAGCCGCTGCGTCGGCAGGAGAAGCTGCCAGAAACGCGCACGATGCCGCGGAAGGCGCGCAGGCCAGACCGTCTGCAGAGGCATCCCGGGCAGAAACCTCGCCAGCATGTCCGGCAGGCTCCTCTGGCGCTGTCCAGCAGGCCCAGGGCCCGGATGCCGAAGGCGCCTGACACGCCCCTTCCCGCCACGCACCATAGCCTGGCCTTGTGCCAAGCTTGACCGTCCTTTCCCTGTGCTGGCGAGCTGGCCTGGCCTCCTTTCCTTTTCGGGGCATCGCGCCTATCATGGGGTCCGCCCGGCCCGGGTGGCCGGGCTGCGCCCCTGATCCCTTGCGGATCCGGCCCTTCCGACAGCAGCGCAAGGAGCGTCCCCCCATGAGCGAAAGTGCACACATCCTGATCATCGACGACGAGAAGAACTACCTCCTTGTGCTGCAGACGCTGCTCGAGGACGAAGGCTACACCGTCACGGCCCTGAGCGACCCGGAGACGGCCCTGGCCTTCCTGCAGGAGAGCGAGGTGGACGTCGTGGTCACGGACATGAAGATGCCCCGCATCACGGGCCTCGAGGTGCTCGAGCAGATCAAGAAGCACTGGCAGCATATCCCCGTGCTCATCATGACCGCCTTCGGCAGCATAGAAAGCGCCGTGGAGACCATGAAGTACGGCGCCTTCGACTACATCACCAAGCCCTTCTCCAACGACGAGCTCCTGCTCTCCATCCACAACGCCGTGGAACTGGCCCAGGCCCACCGCGAGTACCAGCTCCTCCAGGAAGCCATGCAGGAGCGCTTCGGCCTGCACACCATCATTGGCCGCTCCAAGGCCATCTCCAAGGTGAAGCTGCTGGTCGAGCGGGCTGCACCCGGCCGCACCACCGTGCTCGTCACGGGCGAGTCCGGCACCGGCAAGGAGCTCGTGGCCAGGGCCGTGCACCTTGGCAGCCCCCGCAAGGACAAGCCCTTCGTGGTCGTGGACTGCGCAGCCCTCAAGGGCGAGGCGCTGGAGCGGGAGATCTTCGGCTCCGAAACCGCCTCCTCGGCCGGCGCCCCTGCCATTCGCCGCGGGCGGCTGGAGCAGGCCGAGGGCGGCACCCTCTTCCTCGACGACCTGGGCGCGCTCCCCCTGGAGATCCAGGTCAAGCTCCTGCGCGTGCTCCAGGACCGCAAGTTCGAGCGCGTTGGCGGCAGCTCCGCCATCGAGGCGGACGTGCGCTTCGTCATGGCCACGGCCTCCGACCTTTCGGCCATGGTGGCGGAGGGCAGCTTCCGCGAGGATCTCTTCTACCGGGTCGGCGTGGTCCAGATCGACATGCCGCCCCTGCGCGAGCGGCGCGAGGACATTCCCCTGCTCGTGGCGAACTTCGTGGCCAAGTTCACGGCAGACAACGACATGAAGCAGCAGAAGAGCTTCTCCACCCAGGCCCTCAACTACCTCACGGGCTACGACTGGCCGGGCAACATACGCCAGCTCGAGAACGTGGTGGAGAGCTGCATGGTGCTGGTGCCGGGCGCGGTCATCGAAGAGGAGAACCTGCCGCCCGAGATCCGCGACGAGGAGTCGCAGTTCAAGAGCGCCGTGGATCTCCTGCCTGTCCAGCTCGACCTGGCAGACACCCTCCAGAAGATCGAGGCGGCCCTCATCCGCAGGGCCCTGGTGCGGGCCGAGCTTGTGCAGGTCAAGGCTGCGGAGCTTTTGAACATCTCCAAGAGCCTGCTCCAGTACAAGCTCAAAAAGTACGGCATCACGGGCCACTAGGCCTTTGGCGTCCTGATCCTTCGTCCCGCAGGCTTGCGCCATGGCCATGCGCCGTCCCGATCCCTCCGCCATCCCGCCGGGGCCAGGCGTCTACCTCTACCGCGACGGCGAAGGCACGGTCGTCTACGTCGGCAAGGCGCGCAGGCTGCGCAGGCGCGTGCTCTCCTACTTCCGGGCCGAGGGCCTGGCACCCAAGACCAGGGCGCTCATGGCAAGGGCCGAGAGCGTCGAGTTCCTTGCCACGACCACGGAGAAGGAGGCCTTTCTGCTCGAGGCGAGCCTCATCAAGAAGCACAGGCCCCGCTACAACATTCTTCTGCGCGACGACAAGCAGTACGCGCTCTTCCGCATCAACCTCAAGGCGCCGTACCCCCGCATCGAGATAGTGCGCCGGGCCGGCAAGGACGGCGCGCGCTACTTCGGGCCCTTCACCTCGGCGCTGGCCGCCAGGGAGACCTGGAAGCTCCTGCACCGGGCCTTCCCCTTGCGGCGCTGCGCAGACAAGGCCATGAAAAACCGCGTCAGGCCCTGCCTCTACCACCACATGGGCCAATGCCTTGCGCCCTGTACCGGCAAGGTGGGCGAGGAGGAATACCTCCGGCAGGCGGAAGGTGCCGTGCGCGTCCTTGAAGGCAAGTCGGACGCCCTCCTCAGGGAGCTTGAGGCTGCCATGCTCGAGGCCTCGGACAGGCTCGAGTTCGAGCGGGCAGCTGCCCTGCGCGACCAGATGCGGGCTGTGCGCCAGACCGTCGAGCGCCAGGCCGCCGTCCTGCCAGGCGGAGGCGACATGGACGTCGTGGGCCTTTCCCCCTCGGACAAGGGCTTGGCCCTTGCCGTCGTCTTCGTGCGCCAGGGCGCCGTCCAGGGCGGGCGGACCTACTTCTGGCCGGGACTGGCCTTTGAGGAGGCCTCGGAACTGCTCTGGAGCTTTCTTGGCCAGTTCTACGCCCAGTTCATGCCGCCTGGCCGCATTCTCCTGCCGTGGATGCCCCTCGATGCCGAAGAGGAAGAGGCCGAAGACCCCGAAGACGCGGAGCGGCAGGCCGGCACGCTGTCTGGGGTGCGCGAAGAACGTCCTGCCGAAGCAGGCGGCCTTGCCCGCGAGGCCATGGAGCAGACGCTGGCGGAGCGCAGGGGAGGACCCGTGCGCATCGTGGCCCCCCAGAACGCCCAGGACAACAAGCTGGTGGACATTGCAGCGGCCAATGCCCGTGAAGAGGCGAGGCTCAAGGAGCGGGGCGGCCCGGATGGCGTGCTTGCCAGAATAGGCGCCGCCCTGGGCCTTGCAGGGCCTCCTTCGCGCATCGAGTGCGTGGACGTCTCCCATACGGGCGGAAGCGCCACGAGGGTAGGGCTCGTGGTCTGGGTCGACGGCCTGCACCAGCCGGAAGCCAGCCGTGCCTACGCCCTCGAAGGGACGGGCGGAGACGACTACAAGGCCCTCTATGCCTGGGCTGGCCGGCGCATCGAAAGCGGTCCTCCCTGGCCGGATCTGCTCCTCGTCGACGGCGGCCGGGGACAGATAGCCGCCGTGGCCCGGGGACTTGCCGAACATGCTGAACAGACCGAACAGGGACACGCGCCGAACTTTCCCCTTGCCGGCATTGCCAAGGCCAGGGACGAGCAGGGCCATGCCGACCGCAGGGCCGGCAACGTTGCGGACCGCATCTTCCTGCCTGGACGAAGCGACGCCGTGGCAGCCTTGCGCGAGGGCAGTCCTGAACTTCTCCTGCTCCAGAACGTGCGCGACTCGGCGCACCGCTTTGCCATCTCCAGACACAGGCGGGCGCGGGGCAAGGCGGCGCTCCAGGGCGAGCTCACGCGCCTGCCAGGCATAGGTCCCGCCACGGCGCGCCTGCTCTGGGACGCCTTCGGGAGCATCGAAGCCATGCGCAGGGCAAGCCTTGCCGAACTGGAAGCGCTTCCCGGCATAGGCCCCGCCAGGGCCAAAGGCCTGCATGGCCGCCTGCACGGCGGCGAGCCTGAAGCTGCGTTTCGGGAGGCCAGACAGACCTCGCCCAGGCAGAATTCTGGACAAGGGGCTGGTCAGGAGGCTGGTCAGGAGGCTGGGCAAGGCGCAGGGCGGCCGGCAGGCCGGAAGCAATGCTTGGCTGAGGACGCGCAGGAGGCCCGAGCGGCTGCCAGCAAGGAGGCCAGCATGGTGGCCAGGACGGCGGGCGTGCCGGCGGATAGATCGTGTGCGGAGTCCGCTGCTGGATCGGACATGGCGCCAGATGCCGAGTCCGGATCTCGGTCCGATACCAGATCTCATGCCAAATCAGATGCTGGCTCCGCGGCGGATCAGGCTGCCGGCGGGCAGCCTGAGGGCCAAGGCTGGCAGGGCTGACTGCAGGATTGTAGAGTTTCTGTTTATCCGGTTTAATTGATATTAGGATATCCACATATAGTGAATTATAGGCGCCGCTGCGCGCTTTTTGCGCGATTGCCAGCTTCCGTCTTGCGGGCAGGCGAGGCTCAAGATCGCCGGCAACGCGTGCGTACAAGGGGCCGTGCTGTGCTCGCCATGCCCTCCGCCGAGGGGGGCAAATCTTCTGCAGGCCTTGGCGCGCAGCGCCTTGACAGGTTTTGCGGCAATGTGTAGAAAGCGCTTCCTGCAAAGCTGCCGTGTGCTGTTCGTCTGGACCGGGGCGGACGGCGTCTTTGCGCGAAGGATGCGCCATCTGGCCAGGCTTCCTGCCCTATCAGAGGGCTTTGCTCCTTCTTCAAGCTCCCCTTGAGTGCTTTGCGGCTTCGCCAAGCCTTTCTCTTCAGGGGGCGGCTTCAAGCGTGCAGCCAGTCCAGCCTCCGCCCTGCGCCGGGATTGTGTCCGGCGGGGGGCTTTTTTTCCACCGGCCTCGAGATGGCCGAGGAGATCGTGCCTGTATGCGTGAAGCCCTGCCTGCCAAGGGGGTGTCCCTGCCGGGATGCGCCTTCGGGTCCGCATCCCTGATTTCGCTGGGCGCTCAAGCGTCAAGCGGCGCTCGCCAGCCTGCTGGAGCAAGGCCAGTCGCCAGCCAGCCTGCCGGATATGCGTCTGCCGGGTGCAGGGGCTTCGGCGCGCTGGGGGCCTTGGCCGTCCTAGCGCTTGCCCTTGCCCTTGTCCTCCTGCAGCCCCGTGCAGCCTCCTCGGTGCTGCTCGTGGGCTTTGGCGGCTCGAGGCCAAGCCAGGCCGCGGAACCCGCCAAGCCCGCGCCCCTGCGTGCCGGCGCCGTGGAAAAGCGCAGCATAGAGCGCTTCGGCAGGCCCGGCATGCCGGACATCATGGCCTCCTATCCCGCCTTCGGCAATGCGGCCGTGGACCGGGACATCGAGGACTGGATGCGGCACATCGTTTCCCGCTTCGAGGAGGACTTTGCCGGCCGGGGCGAGGGTCTCGCCGGAGGCCAGCTTTCCTCCTACGGCCTGACCAGCACCTACGAAGTCGAAAGCCCTTCCGGGAGCGCCGCCTCGGTGACCTTCGAGCTCTGGCTCTACACCGGCCAGGAGCGTCCCGGCCAGGACGTCATCACCCTCAACTACAGCTTTCTCACCGGCCAGCGCCTCGGCCTCTACGACATCTTCGAGGACGTCAAGGAGGCGCTTGCCATCATGAGCGGCTACTCCCGCAGCGTCCTGGCCAAGCGCCTGGGCGGCGGGCACGCCGACGGCGCCATCCTGGACGGCACGGCGCCCGACGCCGACAACTTCGCCAATCTGGCCCTGGTGCCCGGCGGGGTGCGCGTGCACTTCCAGCCCTACCAGGTGGCCCGCTGGGAAGCGGGATGCCAGAGCGTGGACATTCCGCTGGACACCTTGGCGCCGGCCCGTCCGCTGCTTGCCCTCTGGGGACGCTAGCCGGAGCGGGGCAGGCGCTCCCCGCAAGGAGGCAGATGCCATGCCCCACACCTTCCCGAAGCCCCTCTTCCCGCAGCCTTGCGGCCAGACGCCTGCCAGGCAGCGTCCTTCCAGCTCCGGGGACAGCCGCACGTCGCCTTCCTGCCGGCAGGGCCAGCCGGCACCGGCCAGCCTGGATGGTCCCAGCGAGAGCTGTGCCGGCCAGAACAGTCTGGTCCAGAGGCCCTCAGGCGAGACCAGCCAAGTCGCCCTTCAAGGTATTGGGCAAGACCTTGGCCAAGGCTTCAGTCAAGAATTTGGTCAAGTGCCCAGCCGGGCTTCGCGCCCTGATGCCGGCCAGCCAGACAGACCTGGGCTGGACCATGGCAGCCGCAAGCTGGCCGAGCCTTCGGCAAGACCCGCTTCGTGCTGGAGGCAGAGCCCCTACCTGTCGAATCCCCATGTCCGCGAAGCAGCGCGCCGGGCGAAGGCTCTCGCTGCACAGCACGGCAGACTGCTTTTCCTGACCGTCTTCGGTTCGGCCCTCTACGGCACGGCCCTGCCTGGACGCTCCGACCTCGACCTCCGGGGCGTCTATCTTGCCCGCGATCCTGCGGGCGCAGAACGCGCCCCGGGCCTGCACTGGTCCTCGGGAAGCGAGGAGGCCCGCAACACCGAAGGCGACTGCGACATCGATCTGATGAGCTTCGAGCGCTGGATCCTGGCTGAGCTTCCGGCAGGCGACACGGGAGCGCTGGATCTGCTCTTTGCCCCAAGCCATGCCGGATGCACGCTCTTTCTCGATCCCCTGCTTGCGCCGGTTTTTGCCAGGCCGCTGGCCTTCCTGCGCCTCGAAGACGGCCAGGCCTGCGCCAGCTACGTCCTGAAGCAGGGCCGGAAGTACGGTCTCGAGGGCACACGCCTCGGCGGGCTCTGGCGCATGGCGCGCTTTCTTGAAGG
>JAEEGI010012507.1_pt1 | contig 18149 bp, 14 predicted proteins | sample 8958751 | NCBI WGS metagenome assembly JAEEGI01 (sample SAMN16246545, study PRJNA631951) | gut metagenome | biome: gut microbiome; feature: rumen; material: KS-attached | host: Bos | place: Iran: Karaj | collected 2018-10 | reverse complement strand
CGGGAACCGGCGCCTGGCCTTCGTGGGCGACGGCATCAACGACGCGCCGGTCCTCTCCCGGGCGGACATCGGCATCGCCATGGGCGCCCTGGGCTCCGACGCCGCCATCGAAGCGGCGGACGTGGTGCTCATGGATGACGACCCCATGAAGATCGCCAAGGCCATCCGCATCTCCCGGAAGTGCCTGGGCATCGTGAAGCAGAACATCATCCTGGCCCTGGGCGTGAAGCTCATCTGCCTGCTGCTGGCGGCCCTGGGCATCGCCAATATGTGGGTGGCCATCATCGCGGACGTGGGCGTGATGATCCTGGCGGTGCTGAACGCCATCCGCTGCCTGTTCGTGCAGAAGCTGTGACGGAGGGGCGTCTGTTCACGGGACCCGCCGCACTTTTGACGGAAGGAGATCGGTGATCGCTTTGGCAGAAAAGAGAAGTCTCACCTCCGGGAATATCACAAAGGCCATCCTGTCCTTTATCCTGCCCATGATGCTGGGCAGCCTGATCCAGCAGCTGTACACCATGACGGACTCCATCATCGTGGGGCAGTTCACCGGCAAGGTGGGTCTTGCTTCCATCAACGCCGTGGCCACGCTGTTCAAGTTTCCCCTGAACTTCATGAACGGTCTTGCCTCCGGCGCCACGATCCTCATCTCCCGGGCCTACGGGGCAAAGGACCGGAAGGACCTGCGCCACAGCGTCCACGCCGCCCTGACGGTGGCGGTATTCCTGGGCGTCATCTTTACGGCGGCGGGCGTGATCGTCACCCCCTGGCTGCTGGGCGTCATGTCCATCCCGGAGGAGCTGACAGCCCCCGCGGGCGTGTACTGCCGCATCTATTTCGGCGGGCTCTGGGCCATGGTGCTGTACAACATGACCGCCGGCATCCTGCGGGCCTTCGGGGATACCCGCCGTCCCCTGTACGTGCTGATCCTCTGCTGCGCGGTGAACATCCTGGCCGACCTGCTGCTGGTGGGGGTGTTCCACCTGGGCGTGGGCGGCGCGGCTGCGGCCACCGTGCTGTCCCAGATCATCAGCGCGGCGGCGGTGCTCCTTTTCCTGCACCGCTCCCTGGAGGGCGGCCTTGCCCGGGAGAAGGGCTTCCGCGTTCCCCGGGAAAAGCTTGCCGCCATGCTGACCAAGGGCTTCCCCCTGGCGATCCAGTCCATTCTGTTTCCCATCGCCAATTCCATCATCCAGGCCAGCGTGAACACCATGGGTACGGACGTGATCGCCGCCTGGGGCATATGCGATAAGCTGGATCTGCTCATCTGGCTGGTGGCGGATTCCATGTCCCCGGCGCTGACGACCTATACGGCCCAGAATATCGGCGCCAATGAGCTGGACCGGGTGAAGAAGGGCTCCATCATCGGCACGGCCATGTCCGCCGGCACCGTGGCCCTCATCAGCCTGATCCTCTATTTCGGCTCCGGCGTCTTTGGCGGATGGTTCATCTCCTCCCGGGACGCGGGGAGCATCCTGCCCCTCGTGGTGCGGTACATGGCCATGATGTGCCCGTTCTTCATCTTCTACTCCCTGGCGGAGGGCTTTACGGGCGCCTGCTGCGGCATGGGCAATACGGTGGTGCCCATGATCCTTTCCCTCACCACCATCTGCCTGCTCCGGGTCCTGTCCATCTGGTTCATCCTGCCCCGCTACGGGACGATGGAATGCATCGTGTGGATCTATATCTCCTCCTGGATCGCTGCGGGCACGGCCTTCACCGCCCTGTTCGCCATCCGGTCCCGCAGGCTGGCCAAGGGCTGAGCATCTGTCCGGCCTGGCCGAAGCCGCCCCATTGGATACACAGACGGGTCCCTGCGCTGCGGCGCCGGGACCCGTTTTGGCATGAAAAACAAACGTCTCCCTCTTGAATACCCATACCCCTAGTGGTATATTGAACATACAGAATACCCCATGGGGTATAAAACGATTCGTCATTTTTGAATTGGAGGAAAAGAGAATGAAAAAGGGTTGGGCTTTTGCAAGCGGTATCCTGGTGGGTACCCTGGGTCTCAACGTACTCACAAGCAAGCTGGTCATGAAGAGCTACAAGTACCTGTTTGCCGGAGCGATGATCGCCCGGGACCGCATCATGGCGGACAGCGAGAAGGTGCAGGCCGCCGTGAGCAGCATCACAGCCGATGCCAGGGAGATCACCGAGCAGTATTATCAGAAGCTGGACGAGGCGTATGAGGCGGAGACCGCCAAAGGGGAGACCGGGGACGCGGAGTAAGGGAGGCTGCCGGGCTTGAAAGCAACTGTTTTACATCGGGCAAAGGGGCAGATGCAGCTTGACCTGGGGAAGCGCCGGCTGAAGCCGGAGGAGGCGGATATCCTCTATTATGCTCTGGTGGAACGAAGCGGCGTCCGCAGCGTGACCGTGCTGCCCCGCACGGCCCAGCTCCTGCTGCGATTCGATCCCTGCAGTCCCCAGGCGCCTCAGCAGACCCTGGAATACCTTCGGAGCATTTCCCTGGAGGACCCGGAGCTGGCAAAGCTTGTGCCTTCCGTTTCCGCCCGGGAGACGAGCGAGCGGTACAAGGAGGAGATCGGCTCCCTCGTCATGGCGCGGCTGGCAAAGCGCCTGCTTCTTCCCGCGCCCATCCGGTACGCCTGGACCGTCTGGAACGGTCTGCCCTTCATCCGGGCAGGGCTGAAGGATCTGGTGCAGAAGAAATTCAGCGCCGAGATCGTCCATGCCTCCGCCATTCTGGCCTCTCTGCTCACCGGGGATTTCCCCACAGCGGGCAGCATCATATTCCTGACAAAGCTGGGGGAGATCCTGGAGGAGTGGACCTTCAAGAAGTCCGTGGAGGATCTGGCGCGGAGCCTGTCTCTCAATGTCTCCAACGTCTGGAAGGCGGTGGGGGATACCACGGAGCTGGTGAAGCTCAGCGAAGTGAAGGTGAGCGACCGCATCCACGTCTATATGGGCAGCGTCATTCCCCTGGACGGCATCGTCGCCGAAGGGGAAGCCATGGTGAACCAGTCCGCCCTCACCGGGGAGAGCGTTCCTGTCCGCAAGGAGCCGGGCATCACCGTGTATGCCGGAACGGTCATCGATGAAGGGGACCTGGTCATCGAGGTAAAGGAGACCTCCGGCCAGACCCGTTATGACAATATCGTCAGGTTCATCGAGCAGTCGGAGAGCATGGTGGCCGTGACCCAGAGCCAGGCGGAAAAGCTGGTGAGCCGGCTCATTCCCTATACCTTCGGCACGGCGGCCCTCACCTGGCTGCTCACCGGAAACGTCACCAAGGCGGCCAGCGTGCTGATGGTGGACTTCTCCTGCGCCATAGAGGTGGCCATGCCCATCTCCGTCCTCTCCGCCATGCGGGAGGCGGGAGCGCACCATATCACCGTCAAGGGCGGCAAATTCCTGGAGCATATCGCCGCCGCGGACACGGTGGTATTCGATAAGACAGGCACCCTGACCCGCAGCGTGCCCACGGTGGAGGTCGTGGTGCCCATGAGCGGCAGGGATGAAAACGAAATGCTGGCCCTTGCCGCCGACCTGGAGGCCCATTTTCCCCACTCCCTGGCCTCCGCCGTAGTCCAGGCGGCCCGGGACAGGGGCCTGGACTACGGCGTGCCCCATTCCAAGCCGGAGTACATCGTGGCCCACGGCATCGTCTCCATCGCGGCGGGACAGCGGGTGGTCATCGGCAGTCATCACTTCGTTTTTGATGATGAAAAGACCCGGGTCAGGCCGGAAGATGAGGCGAAGCTCCACACCCTGCCCCTGCAGTACAGCCAGCTCTATATGGCTGTCGACGGCGTACTGGCCGCCATCATCGGCATCGACGATCCCATCAAGCCGGAGACCCGGCGGGTGGTGCAGCGCCTGAAGGCCGCGGGCCTTACCAACATCGTCATGATGACCGGGGACAGTGAGCGCACCGCCGCCGCCATCGCCGCCGAGGCGGGGATCGACCGGTGGTACTCCGAGGTCCTGCCGGAGGACAAGGCCCGGTTCGTGGAGCAGGAAAAGGCCGAGGGCCACCGGGTCATCATGATCGGGGACGGCATCAACGATTCCCCGGCCCTCTCCGCGGCGGACGTGGGCATCGCCATGAAGGAAGGGGCGGATATCGCCAGGGAGATCGCGGATATCACCCTGTCCGGCTCCGATCTGGAGCAGCTCGTCAGCCTCAAGGAGCTCAGCGACAAGCTCATGCTGCGGATGCGCTCCACAGGCGCCCTGGGCATCGCCGCCAACGGGGCGATCCTGCTGGCCGGCATCCTGGGCCTTGTGACCCCGGGCACAGCCGCGTTGCTGCACAACACCTCCACCATCGCCCTCTGTCTGCGGAACATGACGGAGATGCTCCCGGAGGAGACGGGCGCCGTACCTTCGGTGTGACCGATATGCCCGGGTCCCGGAAGCGGGCTGCGGCATCCGGGATCCGGGCGGCCATCGGAGAAAGCATACGCGGGGATCCCGTGCCGCAGCCAGACAAGGAGGTCAGAACATGATCCAATGCATGGACAGCGCAAAGCTCCACGCCAGGCTGAAGAAGATCGCCGGGCAGGTGAACGCCATCGACCGCATGATCGACGAGGACGTGCCCTGCGAGGAGGTCCTGGCGCTGATCAACGCCGCCAAATCCGCCCTCCACAAGGCCGGACAGGTGGTGCTGGAGGGGCATATCCGCCACTGCGTTCTGGAGGGACTGCAGAACGGGGATGTGGATGAGACCCTGTCGAAATTCACAAAGACCATCGAGCGCTTCGCCAACATGGGCTGAACGGAGGATCATCCCGGCAGGAGGAAGCAAAACGTCCGAACAGGAAGGGGGTCACGCCGTCAGCGGGTGACCTCCTGCCTGTTCTCCGGCATATCCCGGAAGGAAAACGCTTGTGGCAAGGGAAGTTATGTGCTACACTATCTATATCAAATGAGCGAACCATGCGCTCGAAAGGACGAGCGATAACCAAGGAGGAGAACAGTATGTATCAGAACGCACCCATTACCGAACGGGTCCGGAAGATCCGCGCCATGTACCGGGCGAAGAAACCCAGGATCGACATTGCCCGCTATAGACTTGTGACCGAGTTCTATATGGAGAATCCCCAGATGCCCGGCGTGCTGAAGCGGGCAAAGAACCTGAGAAATCTGTTTGAAAAAATGCCGACGCCCGTGCGGGACCATGAGCTCATCGTCGGCCATCCCGGGGAGGAATTCCGGTGCAGCGCCCTGTATCCGGAGCACTCCTTCTTCTGGTTTCTGCAGGAGATCGACAAATTCCCCACCCGGGGCACCGATCCCTACGATCTGGATCCCGAGGACAGGGAATATATCCTCAAGACCGGGGATTTCTGGCTGAAAAACGCCACCTGCGCCGCCATCGACGAAATTTTCCCCGATGAGTATTACCGGGATGTGCTGGGCAACGGCGTGCTGAACTTCGGGGCGAAGAACAACAGCGGCTCGCCCATCGGCCACTACTGCGGCAACTTCTGGACCGTGGTGGACCGGGGCCTGGGCAGCGTGCTGGAGGAGATCCGGGCAAAGAAGGCCGCCATGCTGGAGCGGGGCCTCCAGGGGGACGAGGGCCGGACCATCCAGTTCTACCGCGCCGAGGAGATCGTCGTTGAGGGCATCATCATCTATACGAAGCGCTATGCCGCCGAATGCCTGCGTCAGGCGGAGACCTGCGCCGACCCGCAGCGCAAAGCGGAGCTGCTGGATATGGCCGACCGTCTGAACCGGGTGATCGACAAGCCCTGTGAGAGCTACCACGACGCCCTGCAGGCCTGCTTCCTCTATCAGCTTGGTCTGCTGCTGGATTCCCAGCCCCACGGCATCAGCTACGGGCGGCTGGACCAGTACGTGGGCAAGTATGCCGAGGCGGACCTGGCCTCCGGCAGGCTCACCAGGGAGCAGGCCCAGGAGCTCACGGATATGTTCATCCTGAAGGTGGCGGAGATCAACAAGGTCTGGTCCGACGGCGCCACCCGCACCGGCCCGGGCTATACCTCCGGCCAGCTCATCACCCTGGGGGGCGTGGACCGGGACGGTAAGGACGCCACCAACGCCGCCACCTATATGATCATGCAGGCCTCCGCCCGGCTGAAGCTGCACAATCCGCCCCTGGCCCTGCGCCTGCACGACGGCACGCCGGCTGAGCTCTGGGAGGCGGGCATCGAGACCACCAAGCAGGTGGGCGGCGTGCCCTGCTTCGAGTGGGACCCTGTCGCCATGGAAGCGCTGATGCGCCGGGGCATCCCGCTGGAGGACGCCCGGAACTACTGCCTCATCGGCTGCGTGGAGCCCTGTGTCTGCGGCTGCGACTTTGCCAACTCCGGCGGCGACGGCAACAACGCCTATACGATCCTGCCCGCCGCCCTGTGGTGCGCCATCAACAACGGCTGCAATCCCTTCTCCTTCGGCCCCAAGAAGAACACCAGGCGCACCGGACCCGCCACCGGCTATCTCTATGACATGAAGAGCATGGACGAGGTCCTGGCGGCCTACAAGGCGCAGATGGACTTCTTCACCAAGTGGCAGGTGAGCATGGTCAACTGCTATGAGTACCTCTACAGCATGATGAATCCGCTGCCCCTGCTCTCCGCCACCATGACGGGCTGCCTGGAAAGCGGCAAGGATGTGCTGTGGGGCGGCGCGAAGTACAACGGCGCGGGCAACTCCAGCATCGGCCACGGCACCGTGGCGGACAGCCTGAACATCATCGACCAGGTGTGCTTCCGGGATAAGATCGCCACCACCCGGGAGCTGTACGACGCCCTCATGGCGGACTGGCAGGGCTATGAGGAGCTGCACCAGTATATCCTGGGCCGCTGCAGCCACTTCGGCAACAACGACCCGGAGGCGGACAAGTACCTGAAATTCACCGCGGATACCTACTCCCAGGCCATCTCCAGGGGCGTCAGCCCCCGGGGCTGCCACTGGACGGCGGGCTGCTGGCCCGTCACCCTGAACGTGGTGTACGGCGGCATGGTGGCCGCCACCCCCGACGGACGCAGGGCGGGCGCGCCCCTGAGCGACGGCATCTCCCCGGTGCAGTCCATGGATAAGAACGGGCCCTTCGCCACCATCAATTCCATTCTGAAATTCGACCAGTCCGACTATGCCAACGGGACCCTCTGCAACATGAAATTCCACCCCACCGCCCTCCGGGGGGAGGACGGGGACCGGAAGCTCCGGGCGGTGATGGAGACCTATTTCCGGGGCGGCGGCATGGAGCTGCAGCTGAACATCGTCTCCGCCGAGACCCTCCGGGCCGCCCAGGAGAACCCGGGGGAGTATGAGGACCTGGTGGTGCGGGTGGCCGGCTTCTCCGCCTATTTCGTGGAGGTGTACAAGGCGGCCCAGGACGACCTCATCCGCCGCACCGAGCTCAGCGTATAACGCCGGGCGTACAGACTGAGGCCCCCCGGGTCCGGCAAAGCGGACCGGGGGGCCTCAGACTTGTTCAGTATTCCTTTTTCACTTCGTCCAGGCCGTAGATCTCCCGGAAGCGCTGCTCGTCCCGGGGCCCGCGCACCAGCATGACCTCCGTGAAGCGGCCCGACTCCCGGTCCCGGAAGCCCGCGGCCTTCTCCCCGGTGCAGATGGAGCTGCGGACCACGGGGATCTGCCTTGCCGGATCGTAGGGGATCTTCTCCCGCAGGGCTGCGGCCTCCCTGTCGGGCCTGCGCCGTCCCGGGCGGATCATTTCTGCCGGGCGTGGGAGACGTCCCACTCCTCGCCCTCGTCCAGGCCCCACATCCGGAACAGGGTGTTGTAGAAGGGGGGATGGGGAAAGTCCAGGTTGAACTCAAAGAGGCTGTCCCCGAAGCTGCGGTTTTTGTGCCGGGCTTCGAAAACATCCATGAACTCCTTCAGCCGTCCCCCGGGGATGGTGAGGATGACCTCGTCGTCCCGGGCCAGGCCCCGCTCCCTGTCCCCGGGATCCGGGAAGGTGATGCGGAACTCGTTCTTCTCAAAGGACGGGATGGTGCAGTAGATGCAGGAGTCGATGCCGTCGAACACGCTGGTGAAGGTGCCCCCCACCACGGTCTTTACGGTATTGCACAGGTGGTTGATCTTGGCCGCCTCGGCGTACACCATGACGATATCCGGCACGAAGGTGCAGGCGCGGAGGGGGGCGGTGACGATATAGGGGTATTTGCCCCTGGGCAGCCGGGGGAAGGCGGCAAAGAACCGCCGGGCATTTTCCTGCCCCTGTACGCCGATGACCTTGCAGACCTCCTCAAAGGCGGGGGTGCCGGGGTCGCAGTCCACGTTGCCGAAGCTCACGGGGGGCGTCCAGCACCAGTGGTCCCCGGTGCCCATGGCGATGGTCATGCCCTTCATGCGGGTATAGGAAAAGGTCTGGCACAGGGCCATGTGCTTGCCGAACTTCTCCTTCGGGAAAACGGCCTCCCCGGGCACCTCGTCCCTGGAGGCGCAGAATTTCATGGCAATGGGCAGGCTGCGGAGCTTCATCTTCTCCTCCAGCAGGGCGCCCCAGCGGTTCAGCTCTTGAATCTCCATAATACCTCCTGTGGGATGGGACGGTCCGAGGACCGTCCCATTGTTTTCATTCTGCCCGCTTATTTGCCCAGAGGCACGTCCCAGGTGGTGCCGTAGTTATCCAGGCCCCACATCTCGAACAGGGTGTTGTAGAAGGGGGGATGGGGGAAGTCCAGGTTGAACTCCAGGAGCCGGTCGTTGAAGCCCATGAACTTGTTCTGCATCTCAAAGGCGTCCATGAATTCCTTCATCCGGCCGCCGGGAACGGTGAGGATGACTTCGTCGTCCCGGGCTCTGGCCCGCTCCCGGTCGCCGGGATCGGGGAAGGTGATGCGGTACTCATTGTTCAGGAAGGAGGGCACGGTGCAGTAGATGCAGGAGTCGATGCCGTCGAAGCTGCTGGTGAAGGTGCCGCCGATGGCGGACTTGATGCTGCGGCACATGTGGTTGATCTTGGCCGCCTCGGCATAGATGAGCACCACGTCGGGCACGAAGGCGCAGCTCTTCAGGGGGCCCACCACCACGATGGGGTACTTGCCCAGGGGCAGGCGGGGGAAGTTGGCGAAGAATTCGGTGGCCTTTTCCCTGCCCTGGATGCCGATGAACTTGATGACCTCCTCAAAGGAGGGCTGGCCGGGCTTGCACTCCACGTTGCCGTAGCCGATCAGGGGGTTCCAGCACCAGTGGTCCTTGGTGCGCATGGCCACGGTCACGCCCTTCATGCGGGCATAGGAGAAGGCCTGGCACAGGGCCATGTGCTTGCCGTACTTGTCCAGGGGGTAGACGGCGTTTTCCGGCACGTCCGCCTCGCTTTCGCAGAACTTCAGGGCAATGGGCATGCTGCGCAGCTTCATGCTCTCCTCAAGAGCGGCGCCCATACGGTTGAATTCCTTGATCTCCATACGTTCACTACCTCTCATATCATCATAGTATTGATCTGTCGAATTTTGCGTAAAGCCGTTTACCGGTCCTCGAAGGGGAAGCGATAGCTCAGCCCCAGCCTGTCCCGGAGACCGGTGAGCTCCTTTTGGATGGACTCGCCCACGGGCACGCCCTTGTCCTTCCGGTCCTGCCAGGCCAGCCATTCCTTTTCCCCGGCGGTGTAGATCCGCTCCGCTCCCGGCGCCTTTTCCGAGGCCCGCAGGGCGCGGCAGATGTCCCCCGCCGTCTTTTTGAAGGTGTCCAGGCCCATGAAGAACTCCGGGTTTATCACGAAGAAGAAGTGGCCCAGCCGGAAGAGCCTGTCGGAGCCGTCCTCCGCCTTGCCGCTGAGGGCCTTCATGAAGGGGCCCCCCGCCAGGGCGGCGGAAAGGATCTCCACGATGGCGGTGAAGCCGTAGCCCTTGTAGCCGCCGGAGGCCTCCCCCGCCCCGCCCAGGGACAGGAGGGCGGTATTGCCCTTCCGCATCTCCTGCAGGATCTGCCCCGGGTCCGTGGGGCTGCTGCCGTCCTTTGCGATCACCAGGCCCTCCGGGGCGGGCTTACCCTCCCGGGCGTAGAATTCCAGCTTGCCGTTCTGCACGATGCTGGTGGCGCAGTCGAAATTGAAGGGGAATTCCTCGTCCGTGGGCATGGTGAAGGTGAGGGGGTTGGTGCCCATCATGGGCTCCACGCCCCAGGTGGGGGCCACGCTGGGCCGGGCGTTGGTGCCGGTGATGCCGATCATCCCCGCCTTGGCGGCCATGCCGGTCCAGTACCCGGCGATGCCGTAATGGGTGGAGTTGGTGACGGCGCCGCCCGCCATGCCGTAAACGGAGGCCTTCTCGATGAGCTTTTTCATCATGTGCCAGCTCGCCACCATGCCCATGCCGTTGTTGGCGTCCATCACCAGGGTGGTGGGGGTCTCCTTCAGGATATCCAGCTTCGTCACGGGCAGCAGCGTGCCGTTTTCGATCCGGTCCAGGTAGATGGGCTTGAAGCGGTTGCAGCCGTGGCTCTCGATGCCCCGGCGGTCCGACTCCAGCAGCACGTCCGTGCAGATGGCGGCGTCCGCGGCGGGCACGCCGTAGGCCATGAACACGTCCGTCATGAAGGCGCCCATCAGGTCCCAGGGCACATAGGGTCTCGTCTCCTGCGCCATGGTCACAGTCCCTTATGCATGTTGATGAGCTTCCAGCCGCCGCCCAGGTTCTTCACCCTGTAGCCCTTGCTCATGAGGAAGCGGCAGGCGTTGTAGGCCCGGTAGCCCACGCCGCAGTAGATCACATAGGTCTTGGACTTGTCCAGCTCGGCGTACCGGTCGCGCAGCTCGTCCACGGGCAGGAGCATCGCCCCCTCCACATGGCCCATGTTCCACTCCATCTGGGTGCGGCAGTCCAGGACCACCGTATCCGGATCCGCCAGGTACTCCGGGAGCTTCAGGTGGCTGGCATAGTCCATTTCGCCCCGGATATAGTTGGCGGCGATCATGCCGCCCACGATCACCGCGTCCTTGGCGGAGGAGAAGGGGGGCGCGTAGGCCAGGTCCAGGTTCTCCAGATCGAACACGGTCATATTGGCGTACAGGGCGGTGCTCAGCACGTCGATGCGCTTGTCCACGCCCTCCCGGCCGATGGCCTGGGCGCCCAGGAGCCTGCCGGTCTGGCGCTGGACGGTATACTTCATGATGATGGTCTTGCTGCCGGGATAATAGGTGGCGTGGGAATTCCCGGGCACGTACACGGAAACGAAGTCCAGGCCCAGCGCCTCCGCCTCGGCGGTGTTCAGGCCGGTGCGGGCCGCGGTGAGGCCGCCCACCTTGAGGATGGCGGTGCCCAGGACGCCCTTGAAGAGCATGTTCCCGCCCACGGCGTTGGCGCCGGCGATGCGGCCCTGCTTGTTGGCGCTGCCCGCCAGGGGGATGCGGACCTTTTTGCCGCTCACCAGGTGCACGGACTCCACGATGTCCCCCGCGGCATAGATATCCGGGTCGCTGGTGCGCATGCCGGCGTCCACCCAGATGCCCTTGGTTTCGCCGATGCGCAGGCCGGCCTTCTCCGCCAGCTCCGTGCTGCCCCGGACGCCCGCCGCCATGACCACCATATCGCAGGGGATCGATTCGCCGGTATCCAGCTCCACGCCGCTGACGCCCTTCTCCCCGGTGACGGCCTTCAGGCCCACGCCGGTGCGGACGCAGATGCCCAGGGCCTCCAGCTCCTTGACGATGACCTCGGAGAACTCCGGGTCCATGTTGCTCATCACCTGGGGCAGCTTTTCCAGCAGAGTGACTTTAACGCCCCGGGCCGCCAGATTCTCGGCGCTCTCCAGGCCGATGAAGCCGCCGCCGACCACCACCACGGACTTTGTGCCCGCCTCCAGCCGGGAGGCGATGGCGTCCGCGTCCGGCACGGTGAACACGTGGTAGACCCCTTCTTTATCCGCGCCGGGCACGGGGAGGGTGACGGGCTTGCCGCCGGTGGCGATGACCAGCTTATCGTAGCTTTCCGTATAGGTCCCGCCGTCAGGGCCCTGGGCGGTGACGGTCTTGGCCGCCCGGTCCAGCGCCAGGATCTCGGTGTTCAGACGCACGTCCACATTGAAGCGGGACTTGAACTGCTCCGGGGAGAACAGGAGCAGGGAGGAGCGCTTGGGGATGACCTGGCCGATATAGTAGGGCAGGCCGCAGTTGGCGAAGGAGACATAGCCGCCCCGCTCGAACATGACGATCTCCCAGTCCTCGCTGACCCGGCGGGCCTTGGCCGCGGCGCCCGCGCCGCCGGCCACGCCGCCGATGATGAGCAGCTTTTTCATGCCTGCTCCTCCTCATCCTCCAGGAGCATGGCGGCAATGAGACGGGTGGCCCGTTCCACGGTGTCGGCGCAGCGGATGTGGTGGTCCGTGATCTTGCCGTAGGCCTCGGCGTCCTCCGGCTTCGTGTAGATATAGCTGCGGCCGAACACCTGCTTGTGGATCTCCGGGCACAGACAGGTGCCGAATTCCTTCAGGAAGCGGTCCCGCAGCTCGATGAACTTCTCGTGGGTGACCTTGAACAGCTCCGGGTCCGCCTTTTCCTCCTCGGGCATGTGGTTGTACTTCAGGCCGATGGCCAGCTGACCGCAGGTATAGGTGCCGCAGCTTCCGCTGGAGGCGCCCGCGCCGCCGCAGAGGTTGGTGCCCGCCCGGATCACGTCGTCCGGGATGTCAAAATAAGCCGCCAGGCCGATGAGCGTGCTCCGGGAGCAGACGTCGTCCCGGATCTGAGCTTCCCGCGCGGTCTTCGCGCAAAGGTCGATGATCTCCTGTTTTGTCATAGGTGACACCTCCGTATATTTGAATGGATATTACGCCTGTTCAATGGCCTCCAGGGCCACCCCGTCCCGCTCCTTCAGGGCGGGCAGGGCCTCCGACAGCCGCTCCGGGCTGTAGGTGCGGAGGGATTCATAGTCCAGCAGGAAGCTGAACCACTCCGTCTGGCCGCCCACGTCGTACACCTCCGCGTCCTCCAGGGCCTCCAGGCTGAAGGGGGCCAGCATGGGCACGTTGATGATGCAGCTCTTTCCGGCGATCCGCTCCTCCCCGAAGAGGCTGAGCTTCACCCGGCCCCTGCGCACATAGTACTGCTCCCGGCAGGGGTGGTACCCCCAGCGCAGCCGGGTCCCTGCCTGCATTTCCCCCAGGACCAGCTCCGTCACGCCGCCGTTTTCCCAGCGGGGGACCAGGACCTTCACCCGGAGACCGGGAAAATCGAAGGCCGCCAGGGGCCGGGCGGGATTCTTCACCGCGTTCACGGTCTCCGCGGGCACGTCCGTAAAGACGGGCTGCTCGTGCCTGCGGTGGTCCTTGACCCCCTAGGCCTTCTGGAAGGCGGGGTCCTCCTTCACGCCGGGGATGCGGTCCGCCACTTCGTTCACGGCGATGGAGGTCTGGAAGGAGTCCAGGTCGTGGAAGAAGCCCCGCCACTTCACGTCCTCGATGGAGGCCATGGAGTGGATCTGCCTGGGCTGGAGCTGCACGATGTCCCCCTCCCGGACGACGCAGCGCCTGCCGTCGATATACAGGTACATGCTGCCGCTGTCCACGAAAAAGGTCTCCCAGCCGACGCGGTGCTCATGCACCATTTTGGAGGCCTCCTCCGGCGTGACCCCGGTGGGCATGCGGCACATCACCGTATCCGTCACGTTGTACAGTCCGTGGGCGCCGAAGCCGTCCAGCACCGGACTCATGACTTCCTCCCGCTCGCCGCTTACGTGATACCGGATGAAGTCCCGGATGCCGGACGCCTTATGGTCGTCCAGGTCGATGATCCAGGGTATATCCATACTTCGGACCTCCTTATTCGAAAATTGATATGACTATTTCATTTCATCGTAAGAATACCATATCCCGCAGGGAAAAGCAATCCTAACAGACAGAAATGCATTGCCGAAGATCGGTTTTGCGGCTCTGCCCGGCCGGAGAGGGCAGACGGAAACCGGCCGGCTTCTCAGCCGGCCGGTCTGCGATCACAGGATAGGAGAGTCCGTTTCCCTCCGCCCGAGGGCGGAAGGCGCGGCGCGGAGCTTAAATCGCGTTGGCCTGATACCGATCGTAGGCGTTCTGGTAGTTCTCCAGCACCTCGCTGAGACCGAAGGAGTACAGACCGTCGATATAGGAATCCCACTCGGACATGGGCTTGGAGCAATCGATGAAGGCGCTGTAGTTCTCGGTGAAGTAGGTGTTCAGGTCGGCCATGAGGGAGGTGTTCTCTTCCCGCTCGTCGTCGTCGAAGTTGACGCCGCCGGGCCAGTCATACTCGCCGGTGTAGGTGGGGATGCGCAGGACCTCGTAGCAGGCCAGGATCCGCACGCCGGTGTCGGTGTAGTTGTTCCGCCAGTTGAAGAACATATGGCAGTTCAGCAGGCCGTTGGAGCCGTAGATGCAGAACAGCCAGCTCACGCCCGCGTCATGGGTCAGGCAGAACTCGGTGAGGCGGCGCTCGCCGTCCTCGTTGTACTCCCACATGATGCCCTCGGGGCCCCAGGAGATGAAGTCGGAGCCGCTGTCGGAGAAGCACCAGTCGATCCAGGACACGGCCAGGGGGATGTTGGAGCACTTGGCGGAAACGCAGGCAGAGCCATAGGAGAAGTCGTCCGCGGCCTTGGCGTAGCCGTACTTCAGCTCCTGGCTCTCCACGCGCTTGGTGCGGGGGATGGGATCCCAGCGGCAGTTGGGGTTCTTGCTGTTTTTCTCGGACTCCACGACGCTGGAGACGTTCAGGATGTAGCAGCCCACGCCGTCGTCATGCTGACCGGCGTCGTAATCCTCGCCGGCAACGAAGGAGCTGAAGTTGGGGCTGATGAGGCCCTCGGAGTACCAGGTGCTCAGCAGGGTCATGGCCTCCCGGTCGTCCTCCGTGGTGCCGCAGAACTCCACCTTGTTGTTGATGACCCGGGGATAGCTCAGGGCGGAGGTATAGACGGTGGTGTCCATGCCGGAGAAGAACACGCCCTGGTAGGTCTCCACCACGCTCATGATCATGAAGGGGAAGATGTCGCCCTGGTTGTACTGGTTGTTGGACATGTTCACCTTGAAGGCCTTGACTGCGTTGTAGACCTGATCGTAGGTCTTGATGTCCGCAGCCTTGCCCAGGCCCAGCTCGTCCAGCCAGTCCTGCCGCATGAAGTAGCCCATGGCGGGGCAGGGATTGCAGACCATGCCGTACAGGGTGGGGATGGTGGTCTTGTCGTAGAAGACCTTGCCCTTCAGGTCCTTGTTGTGGTGGGAGCGCTCGTTCAGCTCCCACATGTAGTTGGGCAGGTAGTCGAAGTAGTCATAGAAGTTGGCAAAGTAGCCGTCCTCAATGCCCTGCTTCATGGTGCCCTGCTTGTAGAAGCTGGAGGCCTGGTCCATGATGTCGTCCAGCTCGTCGGAGGCCAGGAGCACGGAGAAGTTCTGGCTCCGGTTGGAGGAGTCGATGATGTCGTACTCAATGTGCACGCCGGTCATTTCCCGCATCTGCCGCCAGGTGGGGATGTTCTCCCAGCCGTCCTCGGGGATATACTGGGGGGTGTAGCAGGTGGTCCAGTTGGTGAGCACGTAGTCGTTGTCGCAGAGAGGCCGGGTGTATTCATACTTCTCTACGGGCCAGCCCTCGGCGTCCTTGGCGTACTTGCCGGCGGCCAGGTGGTAGGGGCCTTCCTCCTCCTCGGGGGGCTCGGTGGCCTGCGCTTCTCCGCCCTGGCCGTCGGGGGCCTGGGTGGCGGGGGCCTGGGTGGCAGGCGCCTTGGTGGCCGGGGCCGCGGTGGCATTGCTGCCGGACGGGGCCTGGGTGGCCGGGGTTGTGCCGGTGCTGCCGCAGCCGGCGAAGAGAGCCAGCACCATCAGCAGGGCAAGCACCAATGCAGCAGTCTTTTTCATGGTTTGTGATCTACTCCTTTCCAAGTTGCTCCTCTCACAGATCCTGACGAGAATATATTACAATAGTTTTCCCGAAAAGTAAACAAAAACTCGCCTGCGCGCGAAAAAAGCTCATCGAAAAGTCATATTCGGCAAAAACGCGGCAATAAAAAGACCGGCCTGCCCCCGGCTGAGCCGGATGCAGGCCGATCCGCTGTTTGGTTTGCGCCCTCAGGCGGGGAGCTTAGAACTCCCGGGCCTGATAGCGGTCATAGGCGTCCTGATAGTTCTGCAGAACGTCGCTGAGGCCGAAGTCGTACAGGCCCTGCACGTAGGAATCCCACTCGCTCATGGGCTTGGAGTTATCCACGAAGGCGCTGTAGTTCTCGGTGAAGTAGGTGTTCAGGTCGGCGAAGATGGCGGTGTTCTCTTCCCGCTCCTCGTCCTCGAAGTTCACGGCGGTGGGCCAGTCGTACTCGCCCTTGTAGCCGGGGATCTTCAGGGCCTCGTAGGTGGCCACGATCCGCACGCCGTTGTCGGTGTAGTTGGAGCGGTAGTTGTAGAACAGGCAGCAGTTGGTCAGGCCGGAGTAGGCGTAGATGCACATGATCCAGCTGGAGGAGGCCTCATGGGTCAGGCACCACTCGGTCAGACGGCGCTCGCCGTTTTCGTTGTACTCCCAAAGGATGCCCTCGGGGCCCCAGGAGGTGAAGTCGGAGCCGAAATCGGAGAAGCCGTAGTCGATCCAGGAGCAGGCCAGCTCGATGTTGGAGCACTTGGCGGAAACGCAGCAGGAGGCATAGGAGAAGTCGTCTGCGGCCTTGGCATAGCCGTACTTGATGACCTGGTCCTCGGTGCGCTTGGTGCGGGGGATGGGCTGCCAGCTGCAGTTGGGGTTCTGGCTCTGCTTCTCGGACTCCACGATGGAGGAGACGGTCATGAGGTTGGCGCCAACGCCGTCGGTGTGCTGGCCGGCGTCATAGTCGCCGCCGGACTCGAAGGAATGGTAGTTGGGGCTGATGAGGCCCTCGGCGTACCAGGTGCTCAGCAGGGTCATGGCCTCCCGGTCGTCCTCGGTGGAGCCGCAGAACTCCACCTTGCCGTTGATGACCCGGGGATACATCATGGAGGCGGTGTACACGGTGATGTCCATGCCGCTGAAGAACTGGCCCTGGTAGGTCTCCACCACGCTCATGATGAAGAAGGGGAAGATCTCGCTCTGGTTGTACTGGTTGTTGGACATGTTCACCTTGAAGGCGGTCATGGCTTCGTGGACCTGATCGTAGGTCTTGTAGTCCTCAGCCTTGCCCATGCCCAGCTCGTCCAGCCAGTCCTGACGGAGGAAGTAGCCCATGGCGGAGGTGGGGTCGCAGACGAGGCCGTACAGGGTGGGGATGGTGGTCTTGTCGTAGAACACCTTGCCCATCACATTTTTGTTGTACTGGGCCCGGTTCTTGATCTCCCAGAAGTAGTTGGGCAGGTAGTCCATGTAGTCATAGAAGTTGGCAAAGTAGCCGTCCTCGATGCCCTGCTTCATGGTGCCCTGCTTGTAGAAGCTGGCGGCGGAGTCCATCATGTCCGGCAGATCGTCGGAGGCCAGCAGCACGGAGAAGTTCTGGCTGCGGTTGGCGGAGTCCACGATGTCGTATTCCACATGCACGCCGGTGTATTCCCGGAGCATCGCCCAGGTCTCAATGGTCTCCCAGCCGCCCTCGGGGATGTACTGGGGGGTGTAGCAGGTGGTCCAGTCGGTCAGGATGTAATCGTTGTCGCAAAGGGGAGTGGGGTAGTACTCGTACTTCTCCACGGGGAAGCCGTTTTCGTCCTTCTCATACTTGCCGGCGGCAAGGTGATAGGGGCCTTCGTCCTCCACGGGAGCGGGGGTGGTTTCGCTGCCGCTGCTGCTGCCGCTGTTGTCGGGAGCCTTGGTGGCAGGCGCCTGGGTGGCCGGGGCCGCGGTGGCATTGCTGCCGGACGGGGCCTGGGTGGCCGGGGTGGTGGTGCCGTTGCTGCCGCAGCCGGCGAAGAGGGCCAGCATCATCAGCAGAGCGAGCACCAGCGCAATGGTCTTTTTCATAGTTTGGCTAGGTCTCCTTTCTAAGATTTACTGGGTTTGTAATGAAAAAACCGTTTCCTATATTACATCAGGTAAAAGGAATTGTAAAGACTCTGGGGCAAAAACCATCATAAAGCTAGGAAATTCGGCGCAGCCCGGCGGGGAGGGGAGCGCGGGCAAAAGGAAAGGAACGGACCTGCCGGGGCCGGCTCCGCCCCACGGTGCGGTTTATCTGTCATATACTGAGGCGTCTGCCCGCCGCAGAGGGGGTAACGGACGGCGGGCGGAGACCGTTCCCGCCGTCAGATATTACGATAATATT
>JAEEGI010012503.1_pt1 | contig 18151 bp, 10 predicted proteins | sample 8958751 | NCBI WGS metagenome assembly JAEEGI01 (sample SAMN16246545, study PRJNA631951) | gut metagenome | biome: gut microbiome; feature: rumen; material: KS-attached | host: Bos | place: Iran: Karaj | collected 2018-10 | reverse complement strand
CGAATTTCACGTTTCTTGGCAGGGACATCGCTGTAGTTGCGATAATTGCGGGCAAAGGAATTGACCGAGGCCGACACTTTCGAGAAATGAGAACGACCTATTTTTGCGGGCAGCCCTTTGAGACGCTCGACCAAGGCAGGACAGTGGCTTAGATAAGCATCGTTCCTGTAACGATTGGCTTCGCTGATGCGGTTTTTAGCATCGCTCTCATTCCTGAACGCCGTGTTAGACGCAACAGCATTGGCTTTGGAATAATCGCTGTTCACTTTGTTGATGGCCGATAACTTTGAGGTAACATCGGTGTCGACAATCACTTTGTCGCCCTCGGTAGAGGTGAGCGACGAGAGCAGTTTGGCACGATTGTTCAAGCGATTGAGGTCGGCATAAGTCCAAGTATTGCGCAAAGCAGCCAAGGCATTGCTGGCAAACTGCGGAGCATAGGCATCGGCCATGAGGCGAAGTTGCTCGTCGCGTTGGGCCGCATCGATAAGTTCCTCGTTCTTGAGGAAGCATAGTTCATCGTAAACCCTGTCGAAAGCCTTGTCGAGGTCGCCACCATCATTAATGGCCTTCACATGATTGACCAACTGCTTGTAGTTATCATTATCGGGCGAGGGATTCTGCGGCGGCTCGACCTGTGTCTTCTGCCAATAGAGAACGCCAAATACGGCACCGGCCAGAGCCAGCAACAGCAGCAATATCTTGATGCTCGTTTTCATGTGGCTTAATTATTATTTTTAGACTTCAATTCATTAAAACCAGGTGTCTCAGCGTCCTTGACACTACCCTCGGTAGCAGGAGGCGGCGTGCCCGCACTCACATCGGTCTTCTTGGGAGGGAAGGTGAGTCGCTGGAGTTTCTTGATGTAGTTGCCGATGGTTATCTCATTATCGCCCTCATTCACAAAAGTGCCAGGCAAAGTGGGATTGCCTGAACTCTGAATGTCGACAATAGCATTGACCAGCTCGCTCCACTGGGGCACCTGCTGGCGAAGTTCAGGAAACTTTTTATCAAAACTCATCACGGTGGCAAAATCGTAGGTATTGAGTGCATCCCAAAGGCCAATAAAGCCTGCGTCATCGAGCGCTTGCCTATTCCAGGCAGGAGCATTCAAGGCTTCAAACTTAGGCGAAGGCTTTTGCGCAGGTTTTGGCTTTTGAACAGCAACCTCGGTTGTGGCCGAAGATTCAGGAACAGGCTCCGACGAACCACCAAACAGAGAGAGCAACAGCCATGCAACCCCCACAAGAATAGCGCCCGCAACTGCTCCTATGAGTAGCGACTTGAGGTTGAGCCCGCCTATTCCCTTAGAACTGTCCACCTTGTGCAATTGATTGACGCTACCAGAAACAACACGGTTGTCTTTGTTGGCCGAATAGCCCTTGAAAGGCGACTCTTCAAACGACTTGTTGCCCGAGAGGGTCACCTTGTCGCCATCGGGGAAGAGGAAGACGTAGCTCTGCATCTGTTTCATAAGTTCCACAACTACAGGCTTACCCTTGTAGTCGACCACAGCATCGTCATAACCCGGCTTGGAGACTTTCACTCGCACACCCCGCTTTAATTCGGCAAAGGGCACATCGGCGGTCGATGTGGGTGTAAGGGGCTTGCCATAAATGGAGATAGAACAATTCGGGACATTGCGTCGCGAATCATCAATCACATTGAAATGGGTGTATGGAACAATCCATCGCAATTCAGTCTCCTGCAAGTCGGGGAGTACCTGTGGATCGGTCTTGAGGGTCACTGGATGCACCACATCCTTGAAACCCTCTTTGCGCCAGACGAGCTGCATAGTAGCACCCTGATAGGCAAGGATGGGAGCGGTGAAAGGCCTCTCGCCTAAATAAGGAGTGAATCCCATGGTATTGCCGCGAGGAGGCATGACCGTGACGGTGCGAGCCAGCTGACGATTGGTGAGGTCGGTTGCCCCACGGCACACGAGCCCAGAAGCCTTGTCGATGAGGAACACAGCCTTATATTTCACGTAATCTGGTTGATATATATCATGTCCCAACAGGTCTTCGAGACTATAGTCGGTGCCTCGGCCATAATAACGCACGGCATAGCCTGCCAACGGATTGGAATTGGCATAGACGGGTAATACAGGGCGTTCAGGCACATCACGCAGAAACACATCGTTAAGTCGCTGTTCATTGATGAATCCGCCTGTCATCACCTCGGCATCTACCATCTCGATGAGTTGCCTCATGCGTGCAGCGGTGACATCGGCCTCGCGTGGAATGTAGAACCATGTTGCCACATGATCACCTACACGGCCCGACGACATCTTGAGTGAGCACAAATAGCAGCCACCCACATCAAAGGTGAGCATATAAAGTGCAGTGGTGGTAGCTTCGGGACTCACCAGAAAGGGAACGAAGTTGCCTGCTGCATCGGGAAATCCCAGGTTGCGCAGGTCGTCGCGCGTATCGTGGGTCTTGCTTGCCCAGTCGCTGATGTTCACATTGGCCTGATAAGCTACTGCCAGGCCGGCACTGATATTGTTGATCTTAATACCTATCTTGCTCATCGTCTGAAAACATTAATAATTGAAGAAAACATACCCGTTTTTTTACGTCCTGTGCGGTCGAGAATGAGTCTCACCACAGCAGTGGCAGCATTGGCGTTGAAACGGCAATAGTCCTGGAAGCACACCTCGCCCAGCGAGAAGGGAACAATGCCCACCTCGCCACCATTAATCTGGTTCTGCTTGCAAATGTTCAACACACCATTATAGAAACCCTGATAGCGCTCAGTGATGTAACGTCGCAACTCGGCCTGCAGCTCGGCTCCGTGAAGTTTTGCCTTATCGACTTTGGAAATGAGGAGATAAATGCCGTCGGTGTCGCGCTGGAAGATTTTGGTGCGATTGATGTATTGCAGAGCCGCATCAAGATACTGGCGCTGAGCAAGCCCCTCGTACATGCGGTCGTCGGCACCATACTCTATGACAAAGAAGTGAAGTTTACGGTTGCCCGAACGGTTGTTCACCATCACATCGGTGAGGGTCTGCAGTGCAGCAGCCTCTTCTTGCGTGAGGTCTTCGTGTGCGTCATATTTGTACATACAACGCACCAATTCGCCTGCCAGGTCGATGCAGGTGATGGGATGCACATATTTGTCGTGTGAATGCAGGTTGAAGCCCATCTCGTAGGTCGAATAGATGGAAGTGCCTTCGGGCAACACTCCAATATTACCATCGTCGTTGAAGAGAGTGGCCAGGCGTATCATGTAGCCATAGCCCTGACAGGTGTTATCTTTTGACATGCTCAGTGCCACCCGGCCGTTGTCGGCCACGCTGAGAATGGCTCCGAGGGCACAACTCTTGCCGCTGGAAGGAATACCCCAGAAGTAAATTTCGGTGGACTCGCGATTGATGCTTGAGATGGGAATGGGCACCTGGAACTGCTGAGGCATATCATGTCTGAGCATTGCTTCGACAAAAGCACGGTCGATGCCAATGAGAGCAAAGTCGTCGAGGGTGATGAAATTTTTCTCGAAAAGCGACCTGATGACACCCGAATTCACGATATTATGGTCTTGCTTGAGCGCCTCAAGAAAATCGTCCTTGGTGATGTGCTTTCTATCAACCTCGTCCAGAATCAGGTTAACAATGGTGATTTCCTTCTGCATCACGCGCTTATCGGTCTCAATGTCCTTGATGCGCTTCTTGAGTGCTTCAATACCCACGCCCATAAACTCATCGAGCTGAATCTGGCGCAAAATGTTACGGGCCTCATCGGCAAAAGGACTCTTGGGATAATTGTCGGCATACTGCTTAAGAGCATCTTTGCTGTTCTTGTCGACCAGAGCCCAAGCCTGTTCGCTCTCACCATAGGCCTGTTGCTGAGCCTGTTGCAATTCAGCATTAGCCTGCTCGGCAAGGGCTAGCTGCTTGCGTTTGCGTGCCTCGTCGCGATGGCGCCCGTCTTGATGGTCGTTGAGATAGGTCTGATAGGCCTCGACAGTGTTAGCCAAGCAAGCGGCATTCCAGTCGGGTTCATCGCTATTCTGCATGATATCAAGCACTTGTTTGCGCTTCTCAGCCGAAAACTGTCCATAGGTATTGGAAGGATTACAAAGCCTTTCATAGGAAGTGAGACCCTCGCGAATGTATTTTACGAGATCTTCGGCGGTATACTGGTCGATATTATCAAAAATGGCTTGTTCTGAAGGCATTTCAATATAATATTAAAAGATTGATATTCTAGAGTTTAAACATTCCAAAGTCATTTTCCGTGCCATTGTCGGCATTATTGCCCGAAGAAGCATCATCGCCAGCAGCGGGCTGACAGGTATCTGGCTTGACCTCGGGAGCCATGCTCATGCCACCCAGCGACTTGCGACGCCCCAAAAGGCGATATACGCTCTTGCTGTGGCGCGTCTGCAACAGATAGGGAAAGAGCAACAGACAAAAGATAGCAATGGCAAAGCCAATGGCAGCGGGCTTGGGAGCTTCCATCGAAGAATAATAAGAGTCGAGTTTGTCAAGAATGCCCACAGCGTTGTTGATGATGCCACGGTCGTCGTCAAAAGGCTTGGTATCGGAACCCGCCAGTTGCTCGGCCTTGAGAATGGGCGAGGAGAAATCCACGAGCCGGTTGCGCCATGCCCGCATCGCCTCTTTAATTTCTTTGATATTGCCAAGCAGAAACACATTCCAAGTGCTGGGTTCCTGATTGGCATCCTGAATCCATTGAATTGACTTTTGCTTCAGCTCGGTGAAATTGGATCCCAGCAGTTTGTCGGTAAGGCCCTGCTTCATCACCTCACGCTGCACCTCTTTGCTGCTGATGCCTCCAAAGAGTGCGGCATTGTTTGCTGCCAATGAACTATTCAAGAAGCCATCGAAAGCGTCAACTCGTTGATTGGCGTAGTTCTCGTAAAGGTCGAAAAGACCTGTCGAGGCATTGATGCCGTCCTTGAATGTAGTCACAATCTCATTGTTGTGATCATGCACATTCCAGAAGTGAACAAGTGGCCCTAATGAGAGAATGAAAATAACAGGGCAAGTGAAGATGAACACTCTCTCTAACTGAATGGACTTCTTGAGTGTTATGAATTGCCCTGAAGTGCCCTTGAGCATCTGAGGGGTCACAAACCAGAAGATGAGCAGCACGACGATAATGGCGGTGATGATGCCCGCCACGAAGAAATTGCCGTGGGTCCAGTACGAAGCCCCCAGAAAGGAGAAATATGCCATAAGAATCACCGCCAGAAAGGTGAAGATGTGACTCCATGAAAATTTTAAGAACTTGTTCATCGGTATTATAGCAAGTTAAAATGTTTCTTGATCTCAGGCTGCCTTGCGCTGTGACGAGGCAGGTGTGCTGGGCCGTGTGGCTGCCCCACCCGACTGAGGAGCACGACGAGGCGGCGTAGTAGCTTCGGGAGTGCGGTCGGCGGGCAAATTGCCACGCTTCACGGTAAGCAGTGCCTTGTCGGCCTGTATCATGGGCCCCGCAGTTGTAACCAGATTCTTGCCAGTAGAGCGCAGCACCGAGAGAGCTTGTGAGACCGTGATATTACGGTTCACCGACTTCATGAGCGCTACAGTTCCCGTCACAATGGGTGCAGCCATACTGGTGCCATCGGCTATCTCATAATTTTTGGGAGCAGGAAATGCGCTGATGATATCCTCACCTGGAGCCGAGACCGATGCTCCCACCATGTAGCCACGACTGCCATAGTTGGAGAAGAACGAGAGTTTGCCATTGGGATTGATGGCGGCCACATTGATGGTAGCGCTAGAGCGCAACTGCGGGTAAGACGAAGCAAGCAGGGTTTCATTACCCGAAGCAAACACGATGATGCACTTGTGTGCCCTTGCCACCTCGTAGATGCGGTTCCACACCTTCTGGGCAGGTTTGAAAGCATCACGGGCAATCTCTTCGAGACGCGAGACAGGCTGACCCTGCAATATAGCCATGCTGGGACCTACCGAAACATTGACCACATCGGCACCCTTGTGGACAGCATACATAATGCCCGCCACAAGCGACGACATGGTGCACATGCCGTTGTCAAACACCTGCACAGGCATGAGTTTGCACTTAGGCGCCACACCAGTTACACCTTGAGCCACCTTGGCATCGCTTCCCACGGCAAGACCAGCCACATGAGTGCCATGCCCCTCGCCGGTCGAGAGCCGGTCGTCGCGACGGAACACGTTATAGGCCTCGACAATGCGGCCTCGAAACATCTCATGACGCAAGTCGAGCCCATCGTCAACAACAGCCACTTTCACCGAGGGGTCTCCCTTCGACATGATCCAGGCCTGCTTGAGATGAATAGCATCGATGTGCCAACCTTCGCGTCCACGAACAGGTTGCTGACGCTGTTGCCGCTGAAGGGCATTAAACTCGTGGGTTGCGCCGAAACGCATCATCACGGTCTCGTCGAAAGCAATTGAAGCCGGGTCAGGAATCTTTTGAGGTATGGCAGCACACATCGATTCCACTTCATTAATGGGTACTTGCACCTGCAGCCAGGGTACGTTCTTGTCAACTCCTACGATTTTATACTTGGTGGAATCGGGGAAGTTGCGTTTGAACTCGCGCACAAACTTGTCAAGATCGGCCCTGGCATCCTCGAAAAAAACGTTCACGCGGTTGCCAATAATCTGTCGCCCGTCCGGAGTCGTGATAACGGGAAGATCCTCTCCCCCATCGCCAATATTGGGCGGTGCCACAGGAAAGTCGGGCAAAGAACCATCGTCGCCAACGATATCGACAGGGCCGGTATCGGAGTCAGGATTAGGTCGGTTATCGTCGATAGGGCCATTGGGGCCATCAATACGGTCGATGGGTCGGCCAGGACCACCGGCATAAATGGTGTCGCCATAGACGTTACCCGTATCAACAACCGGAGTAGTCATAGACCGGCAACCCTTGATACCCAATAAAATGAGCAAGGCAACAAGAATGCCGAGCAGGACTGCAAGCAGTGCCCACAGCCAATTAAAACCACCACTCTTCTCATAGCCGGCATTGAAGGTCATATCACGATCCACAATCATGTTCACGGGGTTCACGTTCCAACCCGTGAACTTATAACCCTTATTGGGAGTGATGACAGGAATCTCGTTGGCCAGCAACACCGAACCGCGAGTTTTCTTGATGAAACTGGGTCCGGAAAGCGCACCATTAGTTCCTGCATCGAAGAAGACAGTGCATTCACCATCATCAAGAGGCATCTCTGGAGGAAGTACGGGCGGAGTCTCGGGGGGAGGTGCCACGGCGTTGAAACGTGCCACAAAGGTGAGGTCGTGATTCACCACCGTGCCTTGCGGGTGTGGATCCCATCCCAGAAACTCACAGTTATCGTTGACGATGAGTTCGGGAAGATCTTCGGTAGCAATCACCGTGTTTTCACGACGGGTGAGCGTACTGTATTTGGGCACCCTGAACGAAGCCATGGCAGGATCGCAAATGAAGTGAACCTTGTAGAAGTTGGCCTCCTTGCCCACATGCACCGTGATAGAGCCTGTGGGACTGTAGAGTTCGGGGTCGGGGGTCATACCCCATGCCACCATCACCACCTTGTCGTCGAAACAGTAGATGAACTCATCGTTCACATATTTGATGGCGCTCTTGAGAATAATGCGGTCGTCACCACGCATCTCGTCGATGTGACGCTGATAATGCTCTATGGTTTTTCTCTTGATTTCAAGATACTTGGCCTTTTCAGTAGCGGGAAGATTGTTGAGACTGATGGGTTGCTCATTCCAGGGAGTTGTGTACCACTCGATGATGTCGTCATCGATCTGGTAGACCGGCATAGCGATGAAAGAGCGATAATCGGGTGCAATTTCCCTGTTGATGATAGCCGAAACGGTTTCATAGCGCATGTACAGAGGGTCTTTGCCAATACCCTGAATGTCGGTAAAGGCAGCCCTATCGGTCGTACAAAGCAAATTCTTATCGAAAGGTCTCATATTGCTATATAATTAAGAGTGTAAAAACTACTACTGGTATAAAGTGTCGCACTTGTCGATGATTTCTTTGAGCCTGCTGTTGGCCTCTTTGTCATAAGAAGGCACTTCGCTGATGAGCATGAGTCCCACCATGACGCGGTTCTTCCATCGCATGAAGTTATCCCACCAAGGCAGTCGGCGCAAAGTGGCAACATCGTTCATGGTGTAGCCCGCTCCCTGCATGATGCGCGACGACATATCGAAGGCATCAAGAGACTCGCCCAGAGTCATGTCGACCTCTGAGGCCGGTGGCTCATTGACATCGACCTTGATGTTGAGTTCCTGGGCATTCTCAAGAGCCTTGGCCTGGTGCTCGGGAGTCATGAAGTCGCGTCCAACGGTAGCCACGAAGTTATTGAGCATGACGGCAGCACAGTCGGCAATGACGTTAGGCTGCAGAGCCGTATCGAAGGCACTCAGGTAATTGGCCACCTTGTCGGTAAGGAAAGCCTTGAGCCCCAACTGCGAATAAAGCACCTGAAGCATAACGGCAATGCGGTCGGCATGATTCACCTTGCCCTCGAGATGTGAAACGGCCTGATTGAGGCGGTCGAACCACAACTGCGAGATGTGTAGCATGATGACGTCGGCCCAAGTGGTGGGAATGTTCTCGTTGCCCTCCACGATGTCGGCCAGTTCAATGCCTTGAGCCTGGAAGTTGTCGGCAAGCAACTGCTCCTCGAGTCCATAGTAATCAACGAGTTTCTGTAGTGCCATCTCGCGTGAATCGTCGGGCATGATGGCAGCATTGAGGCGAATCATGTTGATGGCCGACATATCGACGGGCACATCGGAGTGCAACTCCACGATGCTATACACGATTTTACGAATCTCGACAGGGTGCACCATAAACTCGTTGATAATCTTGCCCAACGCCGATGAATCTTTACCAAAGAGGAAGTCGAGGCTCAGTCGCACCTCTCCTGCCACGCGCTTGGCATAGTTCTTCTTGTTGACCTGGTCTTCAGGAATGTGATAGGCGACCAGTTTCGACTTGACGCTCGACTTGATAGCCTGCAACTCGCCGAAATACTTCTTGTAGCGAGCATCATCGAGTGAAGAAGAAATGCTGCTCAAATCGTCGATAATGGCCTTTGAACCATCGTTGTTCAGGGTAGCAGCATCGTTCCAGGCCTTTTCGGGGTCGGCAAAATGAGCCTTTACAAAGGGGAAGTCGGTGAAAGAGCGTTTCAGGTGCTCACGATAGGCGGGATACTCCTCGGGTATCACCTCCTCGATCTCGTCGCTTACACCCTCTTTGTAGCCACTGAAGATTTGCTGGTCGCGCGACCAGAAGAAATCGCGCAGCATGTAGATGCTCTGGAACTTCTCGGAATTGAACCCAGCACTGGGGTCAACCCAGTTATCGAACCAACTATAGGTCTTAGGTTTCACCACCTCATCGCTCAAAGTCTTGAGGAAACGGGTTTTCCAGCGGTCGCTCAACTGCGATTTACCCTCAATCTCGTTAGTCCATTTCAGGTCGGTATTGAACTTGGTGGCGATAATGAAGAAGGGTGAAACGCCATTGGTCGACTTGATGTAAGTGCCACGCTTCTCAGGCGAATCGCCCACATTTTCCAGAATCCAGTCGTTGAGCGACTCCCCTATCTCGCTCTGCCCCGTCATGTCCTGATGCTGGCAGAACAGCACCACATTGATGCGCAACGAGCGCGAATACTTGTTGAAGAGATAAGCCACCTTGCCGCGTCGCAACATGTTGCTCAGTTCCTTGCCCACATTCTCCTCATGAATGCTCTCGCGGCGACGGGCTCCGGGGAAGTCGAGCAGGTCGAGTTTCTGGAGGAAAGGCTTGCTATCCTGCACACCGTCGGGCAAGACAAAGGTAAGCTCGGCCGTGAGTGCCGACAAATAAGCCTTGCTGAACTCGGCATCGAGCATATTGCCGTCGGGACCATAGACCTTAGAAGTACACTCCACATTCTCAGAGGGCAAGCGTTTCTTGTCGCACACGCTATCGAGCCAGCTAACACTCAAGATGGTGCCCTTGTTGCGCAGTACAGCGTCGAAAGGCACATAGATGATGGGCTCGAAGTTCAGTTTCTCAAATTCCTTGATGATGGAATTGAAGAGTTCGGTAATCTTCTCGTTCCTGTTCCACAAGAGACTGAAGATGGCACCCCAGTTCTCAACTGCCACATATTTGATGACGGGACTCACCTCCTTGCAGAAGTTGGAGTTAATCACATTCACGGCATTGTTACCAATGAGCGAGGAGAAGTAGTCCTGAATATCGTAGATGTCGTCTTCGCTGATGAAATACTGCGGTGTTGTGCCCTTGAGTGTGATGAGTGCCTGCGAGAGTTGCTCGTTGATTTCGTTCTTGTCGAGCACAGTGCTGGTATTGATTTTCACGTCTTTATAGTAGGCATCGGAGAGGAAGAGTATGATATCGACAATAGAGAGGGTGCGGATCTTCACATAGTTCTTCATCTTCTCATTGTCGGTGTGTGCCGTGAAGCGGGTAATGACACCTGTCGACTCTTCCTTGCTGGTATTGCCACCACTGGGGTTCATGTCGTCGATGAAACTGAACACGCCACCAGCACCATCGGAGATGCGCAACTGGTCCTTGTTGGTCGAGAGCAGACTGCTCATGAGGTAGGACTTGCCCACCTGGCTCTCACCATAAGCCGCAGCCGAGCAGTTCTCCTCGAGCGCAAAGTGAATCTTCTTCAACTGCCGCCGTTTCGACTTGAAGTCTTCGATGAAGGTGGCCGACGGGTAATACTTCTCGGCCCACGCGATTGAATCGTTGACAACAGCAATTTGCCTTTCAATATCTTTGATTGTTGTATCTTTTTCCATCTTCTTGATATTTATAAGATTAGAAGTTAAATTCACCTGAATCGAGCCAGTAGCAATCAGAAGCGCCCAGACTCTGAATCATGATTTCGATGTCGCGCGGTGGCACGTCATTTCCGTTCACATCGGTGATTGAAGAAATCTCTATGTTCTCACGATCGTTGGGATCGCGCTCAAGTGTAACCCTGAAAGGCATGCGATGACGCAGGCGTTCACAATCTTCATTGAGCTTAGCCACCACAACGGCATCGATGATGTCCTGTCCTTCATCTTCCATGCGACGACGAATGGATTCCATCATCAAATCGTAGTTGAAGTCGATGGCATAGAGTTGACGTGAGGGATAGGCGTCGATGTCTACCTGCTTCACGCTCAAGAAAGTGGGGAGAGCCTTGACAATGATGTCGCCATTGTTCTTGTGAGGTTGCACCACATACTTATCGTTGTTGAGCGGAGGTGTCTCGATGTAATTCACCACCGACTTGAGTTTCTCGGCCAGCAGTGACGAGTCGAGTACAAAGTTCTCGAACATGGAACCGTCGGTAGCGTAGTAGCCAATAGCAGCACCGAGCACCACCACCGTCTTGGTATCCTTGATGTAGCCAGTGTTCTGGCTGGGATACCAGTCGCCGGCATAGTAGTCGTTGAGAGTGATGAGGCGGTCGGGAGCCACAGTATAGTACTTGAGGAAGATGTCACGAATGGGTTTCAATGCCGTTGGACGACCCGAGAGGATGACTATATCGCAGCGATATGTGAACATGATGGCTGCCACCTTTTTGAGCAGTTCATCGAAGGAGCGAGTCACAATCTTCGCCACCTCATCGGCCACAAAGTTCCACTCAAGTTGCTTAAGGTCGAGACCAAAGTGATCGGTGAATCGCTCAAGCACCATAGGATTGGGTTCATTACCCTCCCACACGTCCTTGTAGTGCACCGTGCAATCGGCACTGCCGTCGGCGAGCAACTGCAAGAAGTGGTACATGAGTGGCACTGACACCTGCAGGTTGAAGTCGCGACGCATGATGCGATTGTGCATCGACTGCTCGGCATAGTCATGACCGAAGAAGTTCTTCATGAGCTGTCGGAAGTCGTCGGCACTCATTTCGGGCAAATTCTTCCGGATTGCCGAGTTCGGGCCCTCGATGATGAGCCCTTGAATCAGCGACTTGAGCATATCGTCGCCAGCATAATAGAAACTGTCGTAGAACACCGGGTCGGGGATGAGGGTGGTGACGGGGTCCTTCTTGAAGGTATAGTCGCATATCATAAGATCGGACGTGCCTGCACCAATATCAAGCGAGCCCACGGTGAGACATGGCTTGCCATTCTTCTCCTTGCCATAGAGTTTGAAGAACTCGTCGCAATTGCCCTTATACTTGTAACCCACCTCGGCATACATATAGACGAGCTGCGAACAGGTGGCCTCGTCGTAATACCACACCGGCTCGTCGTCGTTGCGGTTCTTGTAGACGGGAACGATGTCGACCGGCTCGCTATCGCCATAGAAGTTGGCGATGAGCTTCTGCGCATCGCGGGCACAGTTAACCAATGCAAAACGCTCGGTCTTTGACATGGTGGTGGGACAAGTGATGATGATGCGCTTGATGCGCCTGGGCATCGATGCCTTGCCATGATAGGTGCGATAATCGGGACTATTGATCTGGTTGCGCGCCTGCGCCAGCATCTCCAGGAAGGAGAAAGTCATGAGCGAACGGCGCGAGTAGTAGTGTGTGCCACCACCATGCTCCAGGTCAACGCGTCCATCGTCGGTGAGGTGGTCGGTAATACCCTTGAGTTCCAAGATGTGCTTGTTTTTCTCACCTTCCAATACCAGATATTCCCATTCCTGCTTGTTGCGCTTGCCATCCCACAGGTAGCGCTTGGGGCTGGAATAGGTCGAGAGCATATCGCTCGTGAGCTCGGCCTCTACAGTGGAATGAATCAGATAATTGGCTTCTTTACCCAGTCGCAACAGGCTGGGATAAGTGAACTGCTTGGTCTCGTTCATGCCACAGTCGCCGAAGTCCACTTTGCGGAAAGCGACACGCATGTCGAAGGCTCCTTCATATTGCAGCAACTGCGGATTCTCGCCATCGGTTATGAGGCGTGTGTAGTCTTGCAGTCGCAGACGATCGATTGACTTGAAATCCTGGCGACGCGGACCCTCTACAAGCAGCGCTGTGGTGCGGGAGTTGCCTATATCCACAATCATGTCGACGTTGAGCCGCTCCACATCGTTGTCGCGCAGCAGCTTGAGCTTGGGGAACTTGGCCTTCTGCGCTATATAGCTCATCAAGAAAAAGTAGGATGAGATGTATGACATGCGATGCTTCTCGTTGCGAATGGCACCCACGCTGCGCACGCCCGGATGCACGAGTCGGCGCAGATAGTCGTCGATATAACTGCATTTCTCGTTAGAAGCCGAGCAATACTGTGTGAGCAGTATGTCGTTAGAACATACCTCAAATTCTATCTCGTTCTGGAACTTGTCGGAGAAGACAGGCGACTCGGCATATTTACCTTTAGTGTAGTCGACACGCGTGTCGATGGCGAGAATCACGTGGAACTTGAGTTTCCCCTCTTCCTCGCCACGAGAAATGAGCTTGCATCGCACCCAGTTGAAGGGGCCTAGCTCAAACACGCCTGCGGTGCGCAGCTTGAAGTAAGGCACAGGCAGCCACTCGTTGATGAGGTTCGGGAGCTTGTTGGACGTATCGGAGAATGACATCTTGTAGATTTCCTCGGTCAATTCGCCAGTGCCATAGTCGATGGCAATGGGCTTGATGAAGCCATCGCGCTCAATTTGAGCGGCATCGAGGTTTTTAGCACCCTTGGCGAGGTAGCCGTTGTCGTAGAGGTCTTTCTGGGAATAGAAAACTGAACGTCCCTCGTCGTCGATGCACTCGAGCACATCGAGGTGATAGAGCCCCTGGTCTTTATCATACCACTCGCGGAACCACTTCTTGAATATTTCTTGAGAATCGATCTCAACAGGAAATGAGATGAGCTGAATGCCCGAATTAGCAATATAAGAGTACTCCATGATTAATTAGTTCATTAGAATCATTAAGAATTGCGGTAAATCACACCTTATTTATAATAATAACCACAAATTTAACACGAATAATCCATATTTTCACACATTGCCCCTCATAAATTGTTGTAAACCACGTTAAAAAAAACCAAAGGCCCTCGCAACATGACCAGAGGCTGCGTCAGGGCACAAAAAAAGGCTATCGCCGTGATGGCGAAAGCCTTTTATGAGTTAATCATCAAAATTGAATATTCTTATTTAAGCACTTTGCTAGCGACACGGGTGCCGTCGGTGTAGGTGGTTACCATCACATTCACACCGTCGAAGGGCTTAACACTTTCTATACCAGCCAGGTTGTAGTAAAGCACACTGGCCACCGTCTTGTCGGTGTGCAGGTCATAGACGGGCGTAGAGAAGATGTTGAAGGTGAAAGGTTCGATAGCGCCATCTCCTTCGCCATCGGGATTGCCGGTAGAAAGCCAGATGTCGTGCACAAAAATATCGGTATTATCGCTCACCTCCTCGGGAATCATCACAGCAAAGACCAGCAGGGCGTCGTCGCCCACGGGAATGCGTTTTCCCTGATCCTCGGCATCACACACATAGATGCGGAACGAAGCGTCGTCGGGCTCATTAGCAATCACCGAGAAGGCATCGTACTCGTCGGTTTCGTCAAGACGGCCTTCGGGCACCAGGAGCACAAACGACTTTTTCCCTTTGGTACCAATACCAGCATCCTCGGCCGAAAATTTCTCAGGAGTCCAGCCTTCGGGATAGTCGAAATAGCACTGAATAGAGGCATATTCCACTTCAGGATTGGTGAAGACAAGTTTCACAAAAGCCACTTCGCCAGGCTGCACCGACTCGGGGTCGATGACCTCAAACGAAATCTTTGTCGACGGGTCGAGATTGCCGTCGGCAGCAAATGCAGGCTTAGCAGCAAAGGCGAGCAAGGCAAACAGCAGTAAAGATTTCAGTTTCATAACGGTGAATGTTTAAAGGTGGTTATCAAATAATATATTAATGTGTCACTATCACAAAAGGCAAAGATAAGCATAATTTTCATGAAATGCAAAATTATTTGCACATAAAAGAAAAAGGCTCTCGCCCATGGGCGAAAGCCTTTTGTGATTTAAATCAATAAGAGAAAATCTTATTTGATAACTTTGCTAGCAGCCTTAGTGCCATCGGTGTAAGTAGTAACCACTACGTTCACGCCGTCGAAGGGCACATTGCTCTCAACACCAGCGAGGTTGAAGTACTTCACACCAGCAACAGTCTTAGTAGCGTTAACGTCGTTAACAGCGGTAGTCACTGAAATGTTGAAAGTAGTGTCATCGAGCTCGCCATCAGCGGGATCATCGGGAATACCGGTAGAGAAGGCCTGGCCAGTCACTTGAATAGCGTTGTCGCCAGCAGGAGCATCTTCAGGAACCTGAACTGCGAAAACGAGGAGAGCATCGTCGCCAGTTTCGATCTGTTCGTTAGCAAGGCTCATCAAAACCCATCCATAAGCAGTGGGATCCTCAGTAGGAACAGCACCTGTTGCAGAGAATGCATCGTGGTTGTCGGTTTCGTCGGCACGGCTTTCAGGAATAATTTGAACAAAAGCTTTTTTAGTCTTGGTGCCAATACCAGCATCAGCCTGCGAGAACTCAACTGCAGTCCAGCCTGCGGGGAAAGTGTAGTGAGCTTCAATAGAAGCATACTGAACATCGGGGTTGGTCACAGTAACAGCCACATAAGCGACTTCACCGGCTTTCACGCTACCACCTTCGTTAATGACAGCATGCGACAGATTAGTTGTCGAAGCCAGCTCAGCTGATGCTGCCAAAGAACAAACTGCAAAAGCAGTAAAGAGTAAAGATTTAATCTTCATAATCAATTGATTTTTAAGAGTTAATAAATTTATTAATTACAATTAGTTAATTACAAATCATAGATAATCGGGCACAATACCGATAAAAAATCAAAGTATAGAGCACCTTTTATTTGACAAAGGTAAGCATATTTTTTTTAATAGAACAACTTTTTCGGTTTTTTTTTCAATTTTTTTTTTGATTTTTTTATTAACAACCAAAAATAGTGGGAAGCACATAAAGAAAACCATGTTGCCCTACCCTAATGGGTCATGAGAGAAAATCAAGATTGCTGAGCCAGGAATTTCTCGGCATCGAGAGCCGCGCGACAACCTGTTCCGGCAGCAGCAATAGCCTGACGATAGCGTGGATCGGCAACATCACCGGCAGCAAAAACACCCTCGACGCTCGTAGCAGTGGTTTTGCCTGGAATAACGATGTAGCCGGCATCGTCGAGTTGCAGTTGACCCTTGAGGAAAGCGGTGTTAGGCTGATGTCCGATAGCCAGGAAGAAACCGTCGATGGCAATATCGAACTCCTGTTCCTCGGGGGTGCCCAAGAACTTGACCAGATGTGCGCCCTCCACCCCGTTGTCGCCAAAGAGGCCACGGGTGTTGGTATTGAAAAGGATCTCGATATTCTCCTTCTCCATGACACGCTTCTGCATGGCAGCCGAGGCACGGAGATAGGGCTTGCGCACAATCATGTAGACTTTTGATGCCAGATTGCTCAGGTAATCGGCCTCCTCACAGGCAGTGTCGCCACCGCCCACTACGGCCACCACCTTCTTGCGGTAGAAGAAGCCATCGCAGGTGGCACATGCCGAGACCCCCATGCCAGCATACTTCTTCTCGTCGTCGAGCCCCAGATACTTGGCCGAGGCACCGGTAGCGATGATGAGGGTATCGGCTTCGAGGTGCTTCTCGCCATCGATGGTGACGCTGAATGGCCGCTGAGAGAGGTCGACATCGGTCACCACACCGGTGCGCAAGTCGGCGCCCACATTCACGGCCTGCTGGCGCATGAGGTCCATGAGGTTGAAGCCATCAACGCCATCGGGGAAACCGGGGAAGTTTTCGATGGCAGTGGTCTGTGTGAGTTGTCCACCGGGTAGAGGTCCACTGTAGAGCACGCTCTTCACATTGGCTCGTGCCAGATAGATGGCAGCGGTGTAACCGGCTGGGCCAGAGCCCACAATCAAGCATTTTACTTTTTCAATTTCCATATCTTTGAGAGTTTTTCTTTTTTTCGTCTGACGTCTTGAAGACCTTAGGGTCTTATGGATTTTTGGGTTTTATGGGACTTCGGGGAATTCTGGGAAATCCGGGAAATCTGGGAAATCTGGGAAATCCGGGAAATCCGGGAAATTTGAGATTAGCGCAAATCCACCACCTCGGTACCGGCAGGCACCAGTTTCTTGTCGAAGACAAAGGTTGAGGCAGGATAGCTCTGCTTCGTCTTATAATTGGTGAGTTTGAGTTTATAAGTTCCATTATTAGTCACATAGTCGGCTGCAGTGAGCACATAGGCCTTGGAGATGTAGAGCGTGATTGATTTCACATTGCCTTTCTTCTTGGGAGAGAGTTTGATGGCATAACCCGACTTGGCCTTGAGCGAAGTCATGGCAAAGGCATCCTTGAGCGACTTGGCGGCCGCGAGCGGATTGGTCATCTGCAGGTCTTGAGCGGTGGGGTCGATGATGTTCACCTCACCGGTCTGGTCGGAGTAGGTCCACTGGGTCTTGCCGTTGAACCACGATTTCACGTCGTTAGCCAGAATGCGGAATTTGGCACCCTGCATCACGATAGTTCCCTTAGAGCCATTCATCGAGTAGCTTGCGCTGATGGTGCCTCCAGCCTTGAAAGCGGCCACCATCTTGTCGAAAACGGCTGTGGCATTCTGTGCCTGAACCGATATGGCCGCAAAGATAAGTATGAGTGAAAATAATTTCTTCATCAAAAACAAATATAAGCGTCTTAGTTATCGTCAATCATTTAGACTGCGCTAACCAAGAAAAGTTACATGAAAAGTTGGTCAATATCCATGGGCGTAAGGAGCACCTTGCGGGGTTTGCCACCCTGCGAGGGTCCAACGATGCCGGCAGCCTCCATCTGGTCCATGATGCGACCAGCACGGTTGTAACCAATCTGATAACGGCGCTGGAGCGAAGAGGTTGAAGCAGTGGCGCCACTCTGCACAATCCACTTGGCTGCCTCCTCGAAGAGGGAATCGCGGTCGTTGAGGTTACCTCCCTCGCCCGAGTAGTCGCCACCAACACCGCCATCATCGTTAGACACGACGTATTCGGGCAACTGGTAACACTGCTCGTGATTCACGTTGAGGTCGCGATCTTCCTGCTGCTTGATGAAGTCGCACACTTTCACAACCTCGGGGGTGTCCATGAAGGGGCACTGCAGACGTGTGATGTCGCCATCGACCTGGAACAGCATA
>JAEEGI010012502.1_pt1 | contig 18151 bp, 12 predicted proteins | sample 8958751 | NCBI WGS metagenome assembly JAEEGI01 (sample SAMN16246545, study PRJNA631951) | gut metagenome | biome: gut microbiome; feature: rumen; material: KS-attached | host: Bos | place: Iran: Karaj | collected 2018-10 | reverse complement strand
ACAGGTAGCTGAGGTCAACACCCTCAACAAGGCAGTCGGGGCCCAGCACTTTAGTCTGCAACAGATAGTTAACAGGAACGGTAACGGTAAGCACGAAGGTTACAGCGAGACCGAGTCCCAGCGAAGTCTTCACAGTCTTCGACACAGCCAGATAAGAGCACATGCCGAGGAAGAAGGCGAAGATCATATTGTCGACGAAAATCGAACGGAATAATAAACTAATTATATGTTCCATATTCTTTCTTATTTCTAGAAACGAATTTGCATAATGTGAATAATTCTGTTCACGAATTAATATAATTATTATTCATATTCGTGGGATAAATTATTCCTATTATTCACATTCGTTTCAGTTAAAATCATTCGTTACTTCTCTTTATAGAAATATGCACGATGAACCCAAATCACACATCCCACGAGAATCAGCGCCATAGCAGGCATCGTCATCATACCGTTGTTCACATAGCCGAAGTCGTAAACGCTATCGGGAATGAGCTGGAAACCTAAGAGTGAACCACGTCCGAGCAACTCACGCACAGCACCCACGATGACCAGAATCATAGCGTAGCCCAGACCATTACCTACGCCATCGAGGAACGAAGGCCAAGGCTTGTTCTGCATGGCGAACGCCTCCAGGCGCCCCATCAGGATACAGTTGGTAATAATCAGACCGACATATACACTCAGCTGAACGCTCACGTCGTAAGCGAAAGCCTTCAGAATCTGAGAAACGATAGTTACCAACGCAGCCACAACTACCAGCTGCACCACGATACGGATGCGGTTAGGAATGGTGTTGCGGATGATTGAGATAATCACATTCGCAAAGGCGGTGATGACCGTCACAGCGAGACCCATCACGATGGCTGGCTTCAGCTGCGAAGTCACAGCCAATGCCGAGCAGATGCCGAGCACCTGACCCAGGATAGGATGGTCGAGGTTCAACGGGTTAGTAAAAACCTCCTTATTTTGTTTACTGAATAATGCCATAATTCTTTTCTTAATTAGAAATTAGAAATTAGTAATTATGATTACTCTGCTACGGCAGTAGAATCAGCAGGCTCTTCTTTGTAGCATTGCATCTTCAAGAAGAGTTCGATGGCATTCTTACCAGCGTCCTTCAGACCTGCCTTAATCATATCGTTCACACCATTAGAAGTCAAGGTAGCACCTGTCACACAGTCAACCTGTGTCTTGGGATCCTCTACCTTCTTAACAACAGAGAGAGCCACTTCGCTTTCATCAGCAGGGTCAACGAAGACTTTCTTGCCAATGAACTTCTCCTGCCAAGCCTGAGAGTCTTTGATCTCAGCACCTAAGCCGGCAGTCTCACTTTCATGGTTGAAATAGGCACCATAGACAACGGGGTCTTCATCGCCATGAATAGCAATGTAGCCACTGATGCCGCCCCAGAGACCCATACCTTTCAGAGTAACCACGAGGATGTCCTCACCATCGATCTCACACAGATAGTACTTCTGACCATCCTTCTCGCCTTCTTCCTTCACCACCTCGGCATACTTGGCCTCAGCCTCAGCGCCGTCAAGGTCGCGAATGTTGAGCGAGTAGAGAATCTGTTTCTTCACATCGAGAGCCACGTTAGCATCCTGCATGGGCTTCAAGGCCTGATAGACGAAAGCCAGCAAGAAAGCCACGATGACCACGAGTATCGCGCTATATATAATAATGTACGCGTTAGAGTTTGTATTCAGTTTCATTTGGTACCTCCTCTCTTTAAACGTTTCGAGATATTGCGCTCAACGATGAAATGGTCAATCGTCGGAGCAAACATATTACCAAAGAAGATGGCAAGCATCATACCCTCAGGATAACCAGCATTCATTACACGGATAATAATGGCCATTGCACCAATCAGGAATCCGTAGATGTACTGACCTGTGGTTGTACGGCACGAGGTTACAGGGTCGGTAGCCATAAACACAGCTCCGAATGCGAAACCACCCATTACAAAGTGGTGCCACCATGTCATGCCCTGACCCGTCTGCTCGAACAGCAAGGCGAAGACAATACCGCCTACAAATACACTCAGCATGGTACGCCAAGAGGCGATGCCCGTCCACAGCAGGAAAGCAGCACCGATAGCAATAGCAACGAGCGAGGTCTCACCGATAGAACCTGGAATGAATCCGAGGGCCATATCGAGGATAGAGGCATCAGGCGTGATGTTCTGTGCCAGCTGGCCAAGCGGTGTGGCAGCGGTGAATCCATCGGGCAGGTCGTTACCCAAACCGAAGATTGAGTTCTGAGCCACCCAAATCTGGTCGCCCGTCATCTTTGAAGGATAAGCGAAGAACAGGAACATTCTCGCAGCGACAGCCGGATTAAAAATGTTCATACCCGTGCCGCCGAAAATCTCCTTACAGAAGATAACCGAGAAGGCGCAGGCAAGAGCCAACATCCACAGGGGGCAGCCGATAGGAATAATCAGCGGAATGATGATACCCGAAACGAGGTAACCCTCCTGAATTTCCTCACCCTTCCATTGTGCCCAGGCAAATTCGATGCCCAGACCGACAATGTAGCTCACGAGAATCTTCGGCAGCACAGCCAGGAAACCATAGATGAAGATTTCCAAGAACGATGCGCTGGCCAGCGTTCCTGCAGCAGCATAGTTCTGGTAGCCGATATTGTACATACCAAACAGCATGGCGGGCATCAGGGCGATTACCACCATACTCATAATGCGCTTCGAGTCGATGGCGTCGTGAATATTCACGCCACCAGCCTTCGCTGTGTCGTTAGGCACATAAAGGAAGGTCTCAAAGCCGTCGAACACCGATTGGAAGGCATGAAGCTTGCCACCCTCTTCAAAGTTCGGCTTAATCTTATTCAAATAATTCCTTAAAAAACTCATATTCTTTATTCTATTTGGAAACTAATGCCCGTAATAATCGTAATTTTGCCGAAATTATTATGGATAAATTATGGTCATTATGGCAATTCGTTTCTTAAATTTTTATGCGTTTTCTTTTCTTAATATATTGAGACCCTCACGAACGATTCGTTGTAACTCAAGCTTCGATGAATCCACGAATTCTGCAAGTGCAAAGTCCTCAGGCGATACTTCGTAGATACCCAATGCCTCCTGACGGTCAATATCGCCAGAGATGATGGCCTTGATGAGGTATTCACCGTAGATATCCATAGGCAGCACCTTGTCGTACTCGCCACTCATAATCATGTGGCGCTCGCCACCCTTCACGCGGGCATCCAATGCATAGTCCTTCTTGCCACACAGCCAAGAGAAATAGCTGCGGTTCACAGAGAACTGCTTGAAACGCGGCAGAATCCAACCCAGCATCTCGTCGGCATCGTTACCTTCAGGAATCACGGTAATCTCAGAGGTGTGAGCACCCAGGAAACCATCCTTCGTGGTGGGTTTGCCAGTCAGCACATTACCATTGATGATACGAACGCTCTTCTGTGCATCGTAGCTGTTGCTCAGGAGCGTGGAGAGTTCCTCGCCTACCAGCATATCCGCATAGGCAGGGCTGTTAACCTCACTACCGCAAAGAGCCACCGTACGGGTAAGGTTCACCTTGCCTGTATTAAACAGGCGTCCGATAAACAGCACCACGGTAGGATCGCCAATGGTCCACACCACCTCACCCTTGTTTACCGGGTCGATGTTGTTGACCTGTACACCCACATTACCTGCAGGACACTTGCCCTCAAAGACCGTAACCTCAACATCCTTCATGCCTTCCAGCTTCGAGCCAACGCCGACTCCCAAAAAAGTCTTGGCAATCTTCGACAGAGCGCTAAGCCCCGTCTGGAAGTCCTGTTCCTGTCCGCTGACCTCAAACTCAAAGTCGGCAGCCAGGGGTTTGTCCCTCAGGGCAGACACGAAAATTGCCTTAGGCATCACCGTAGGATTGGTTGAGACTGCATAAGGCAACTGATTGATATAACCAAAGATACCGGCTTCAAGGAGTGCGTCAAAGACAGCCTTTCCATCCATCGTCGCTACATCCTTCTTACCGAAATCCACCCAACTCTGTTCCTTGTCGGCTTCCACCTTCACACAGAGCACCTTTCTGCGTTCACCACGCACCACTTCGCGAACCGTTCCGCTTACTGGCGAGGCAAACTTCACTTCGGGATACTGCTTGTTAACAAACAAGGCATCCCCGGCCTTGACCTTGTCACCCTCGCGGACAACGACCTTCGGAGTCACTCCTTCGAAATCATCGGGCACTAACGCGTACTTGCCGTTCGACTTCAGCTGGATTTTCTTCTCCTCAGCCTTTCCCTGAAGATGAATGTCTAAGCCTTTGCGTAACTTAATTACATTTGCCATTTATATAAATGATTTAGTTGAATAGTTGCGTTAAGCGACCGCAAAATTAATAAAAATTATGGATATGGGGAGATTTTGTCGATGAAAAATGCCGCCATAAGAAGTTTTTGTAGTATTTTTGCAACAAATTTCGATGGAACCGCAATATTTTGCTATCTCTAACTGACAACAAGTGAGGATTCTGAAGCACATCATCAACTGGACGGTATGGACCCTGTTGGGGCTATACGTTGCCGTTATGATATCCATCCATATACCACAGGTTCAGCGTTGGCTTGCTTCTGAGACTGCCGACGTCCTATGCGATAAACTGGGCACCCGCGTCAACGTGGGGCGTATCGACCTGGGGTTTTTCAATCGCATCATCATCGACGATGTCAGCATCTACGACCAACAGGGCAAGCTGATGACCGAGGCTGCCCGTATCACGGCCAAGGTCGAGCTTGCCCCGCTCGCTATGGGACGCATTTCCATTTCCTCAGCCCAGCTGTTTGGCGCTCATTTCAGGTTGTCGCGCCCCTCGGCCAACGCTCCTACCAACTTCCAGTTCGTGCTCGACTCGCTGGCCTCGAAGGATACTACCAGTCAGTCGCCGCTCAATCTGCGCATCAACTCGTTTATCATGCGCCACAGCAGCATAGCCTACGACCAGTTGGATGCTCCTGCCACACCCGGGAAGTTCAACCCCAAGCACCTGAACGTCAACAATATCAGCGCCCACATCATTCTCAAGGCACTTACCGACGACAGCCTGAATGTAAACATCAAGCGTCTGGCGTGCCATGAGCAGTCAGGTATCGACGTGCGCAAGCTCGCCTTGCGATTAGAGGCTGGCACCAAGGGAGCCGTGTTGAGCAACTTCCTGCTGCAGCTTCCGCGTTCCGACATACACCTCGACAGCATTATTGCTACCTACGACAGCAATCGTCTCAAGGAGTCGCTCCAGGTTAGAGGAACTATCGACAACACACTGGTGGCACCTGCCGACTTTGTCAGTTTTTTTAACAAACTCGGCGACTACCGCCACCGCCTTTCAATAGCCTCCGACTTTAGTTATCAGGACAGCACGCTTAACGTTCCCCACCTAAGGATAGACTCCGATGGCGGCGACCTGATTCTTCATGCATCAGGCCACTACCGGCGCCAACCATATGGGAAACCCGACTGGAACGTACACGTGAATCGGATGGAGGCTAACAGCGAGGTATTTGACTTCGTGTCAAAAAATATCACTACCCTGCCCGATCCCGTTTTACGTCTACAGGACATCCATCTGAAAGGAGACTTTGCGGGCGATGCCGAAGGTACCCTCCGCGCACAGGCCGATCTGGTGACGGCGCTGGGCGATGCTGACGTGCAACTGCAGCTCAGGCAAAACCAGCAGTTCGAGGGAACTGTTTCTACCGACGGTATTGACGTGGGACGGCTACTCGACAACAACAAGATAGGCATCATTGCCGCCAAGGCCAACGCCAGCGGCACCATCAACCGTGAGGTAAGCGTTAACGGCGAGGTAGGACGGCTGGAATATGACGGCGACACCTACCGCAACATTACCCTCGACGCCACCTATGCCACCAACCAACTGGCAGGATGGCTACAGATTGACGACCCGCGGGTTACAGCCCGCCTTGAAACTGCACTTAAGGGCACCAATCTTAATAATGCCGTTGGCGTGGTAAGCTTGCGCGGCCTCTCCCTGCCCGAGCAGGACTACCATCTTGACTACTTGCGCATAGAGTCGGGCTTCGACGAGGGGCGCCATTTCGTCACCCTCAACAGCGACTTTGCCCACGTTGAGCTGGAAGGCGACTTCGACTTTGCCACTTTACCCTATAGCGTATCGAACGTTATCGGCTCTCGCCTGCCCACCCTGCCAGGACTGCCGCCGCTGTCGAAGCCCACGGGCAACAATTTCCGTCTGGAGGCCACCGTTGCCAAGACTGACTGGCTGCAGAAGCTGCTCGGCATCAACCTCGATGTACGCCAACCGCTTACCCTCAAGACAATGGTCAACAGCCGCGCCCGGCAGTTCATGCTCGACCTGGACGCCCCCGACCTCGTCTACGGCAACAACAGCTATCACAACAACACTATCCATCTCACCGCTCCCGAAGATACTCTCTTCCTGCAAGCGGCCATCAACAGTTGTCAGGACGACGGGGGACAGCTCTCGCTGAAGCTCGATGGTAATGCTGCCGACAACAACCTCAACCTCACGCTCGCCTGGGACAACAACGACCCGAACAACCCCTTGAAGGGCGTGCTCAACACCACCTCGCGCCTCTACCGCAACCTTGACAACCAAGCCGAGGCCCACGTCAACATTCTTCCCTCCGATATCATCATCGACAACTCGTACTGGCAGATAGAGCCCTCCGACGTACTCTACTCCACCAACCGCCTGCTGGTCGACCACTTCTCCGTCCATAGCGGCGACCAATATATTCGTGTCGACGGCGTAGCCTCTGCGCTGGCTACCGACGCCCTCCACGCCGAGCTCAACGACGTAGAGGTAGCTTACATCCTCGACATGGTCAAATTCGATGCCGTAGAGTTCTCGGGCAAAGCCTCTGGAAACGCCATTATCACCTCGGCCTTCAGCAATCCCGATGCCTATGCCAACCTTACCGTCAATGACTTCAAGTTCGAGAAGGGGCGCATGGGAACGCTTACCGCTCGCGTAGACTGGAACCGCCACGACAAGCAGATAGACATCAGCGCCACCGCCAACGACGGTCCAGAGGCTACCACCTTCATCAATGGCTACGTGTCGCCCGAGCGTGACTACATCGACCTGGGCATCAGCGCCCACGGCACCTACCTCGACTTCATGCACTCGTTTACCGAGTCGTTCATATCCCACATTACCGGCCACGGGCGCGGCAACTTGCGGCTCGCCGGTCCCTTGTCTGCCATCAACCTCACAGGTGGACTCCACGTCGAGGGCGAGGCCACTATCACGCCGCTGAACACCACTTACCAGCTGCCTGGCGACAGCATCACTATGGTGTACAACGAGATACTCATCGACAGCGTCCAGTTGAAAGACCGCTTCGGTAACATCGCCTACCTCTCGGGAGGCATCCACCATCGCGATCTGACCAACCTCAGCCTCGACCTGCATGTTGATACCGAGCAGTTCCTGGGCTATGACTTTACCGACTTTGGCGAAGACTCCTTCTACGGCACCGTCTTTGCTGCTGGACAGGTAGACATCAGCATGAAGGGCGACGACGTTCACATCGACTGCAACGTCACACCCCTGAAGAATACCGTCTTCGTCTACAATGCCGCCCAAAACGACGCTATATCCAGTCAGGAGTTCATTACATGGAAGAGTTCAAGGAACGAGCTGCGAGGTACGGGCTACGAGGATACTCCTGATGGCGTTTTTTCTCTCCAAGGTAATCTCGAACCCCGAAACACCTCTACCACCAACATCTACATGACCTTCCTCGTCAACGTCACCCCCGACCCCACCATGCGCCTGCTCATGGACGCCAAGACCGGCGACTACATCAACCTCAACGGCACAGGAACCCTGCAGGCCTCCTATTATAATAAGGGAACCTTCCAGATGCAAGGCACCTATACCGTAGAGAGCGGCACCTACGACATTACCATCCAGAACATCATCAACAAGAAGTTCCAGTTCCAGCCCGGAGGAACCATCGTCTTCGGAGGCGACCCCTACTCCGCCGCCCTCAACCTGCAGGCACTCTACACCGTCAACGGCGTGTCGCTCTCCGACCTGCAGATAGGCAACTCATTCTCGTCGAATACCGTTCGCGTGAACTGCCTGATGAATATCGGCGGGCAGCCCTCGGCACCACAGGTAACCTTCGACCTAGACCTGCCTACCGTCAACGCCGACGAGAAGCAAATGGTGCGCTCGCTGCTCTCCTCTCAGCAGGAGATGAACCAGCAGGTGCTCTATCTGCTCGGCATAGGACGATTCTACAGCCTCGGTCAGAACAACGCCAACCAGCAGAACCAGCAAGGCCAGACGTCGCTCGCCATGCAGTCGTTCCTATCGGGCACCCTCTCCACACAGATCAACAACGTCATCAACCAGATCGTGAAGAACGACGACTGGAACTTCGGCGCCAACATCTCAACCGGTACCGAGGGCTGGAACAATGCTGAATACGAAGGAATCGTTGCCGGACGAATGCTCAACAACCGTCTGCTCATCAACGGTCAGTTCGGCTACCGCGACAACGCCACCACAGCCACCCCCTCGTTCATCGGCGACTTCGACGTGAGCTACATGTTATTACCCAACGGAAATCTCGCACTTAAGGTCTATAATCAGACAAACGACCGCTATTTTACACGTTCTTCGCTCAATACCCAGGGAGTTGGTGTCATTATGAAGAAAGATTTCAATGGATTCCGCGACCTCTTCAGAAAGCAAAAACTAACTATTCAGCAGGAAAATAGCAAAAATGAGACCGAAGAGGGCAAAAATGAGACCGAAGAGGGCAAAAAAGAGGGTAATTGAGAACAAGGAAGTTTACCCCGGGTAAAGACGCAGTTTACTCCGACTAAAGGGGGAGTTTAGTCGGAGTAAACTTGAAATGCGGTTATGGGGCTTTTTCTGACCGTTTTATTCTTCGGGGAAGGTGAAGTCCGTTTTCTCTACTCCGTAGCCATAGATGGTCTTGAAATCGTTCTTCATAGAGATGACATTGTATCCAGCCTCGCGCCATTTAGCCTCGCGCTTGGCTCCCTCTGTCAGATCTGCATGGTCGCGTGCGTCGTCATCGGCTACGAGCATGAAGGGTGTTGTGCGATACTTGTTGTTGCTCAAGCAGTAGTTGTGCATAGCGCAGTCGCCGCTACTGTTGCCAAACGAGAGTACGGGCACCTTGCCGATTTCCTGACTGATCTGCAGCACCTTGTTGGTCTTCAAGTTCTTGATAATCAGGCTGTCGGTACGCACGAGGCATTCGTCTTTACCCATAGTATAGTTGACGCCCGCCTCGTCGTTGCCTTGCTTGTTTGACTTATACCACACGTCCATTCCGATTACCCTGTTGGGGGCAATGCCGAGCGTATCGACGAGGGAGCGGCAGATAAAGCGGTCGGAACCTGAGACAACGTAATAAGTAAATCCGTTGTCTTTCAGATAGTCCATCACCTCAAGCATGGGCTTGTAGAAACTATCGCCGTAGGTCATTCCCTTGAAGCCGTTGGCGGGCTTGGCGGCATAGGCTTTCACATAGCTGTCGAACTCGGTAACGGTCATTCCTGCATAGGCTTTTGCTGCCGCACGAGCGTGCTTCATATCGAAGTGTGAGGGCAGAGCCGTTCCGTTGCGCACAAAGTCGCGGATATTCTGGGCCGCCTCGCGCACGTCGTCGGGAGCCTTATCCTTATAATCAGGGTCATCGAGTACGCGATACTCCAGCATGTTATATTCAAAATAGGTGGGATAGAGCTCGCCAACAAAGGTGCCGTCCATGTCGAAGGTGGCAATACGGTCTTCCGCAGGGATATAGTTGGCCGACTTCGGGTTGGTCACGTCTTCCACATATTCCTTCAAGGCGGTCAGCGACTGGCATTCGTTCCATGAGGTGAAATAAAGCTTCGGTGCCGGAGCCACCACCGAGTCGTCGTCCTTTGTCCATGATGTCAGCACGTTTGCGCTGCATAGGATGGCCAGTATGGCGACCATCATCCATTTCCTTGTCTGTTTCATTTTAAAGTTCAAAAAATAAGATGTTCTTGGCTTACGGCGCGCAAAGTTACACTATTTTTGATGATAATCGGCAAAAAGAGCACGCTTTTATGAAAATCTCAAAAAAAATTTGTACCTTTGCAGCCGAATATATATAATAAGGTATAAAAGAAGGAAATGATAACAGTAACAAACTTAGCGATTCAGTTTGGAAAGAAGGTTCTCTACAAGGACGTGAACCTGAAGTTTACGAGTGGAAATATTTATGGAATTATCGGAGCCAACGGTGCAGGCAAGTCTACGCTGCTTCGTGCCATCAGCGGCGAGCTGGAACCCAACAAGGGTACGGTTGAGATGCAGCCGGGCGAGCGCCTGAGCGTGCTGGAACAGGACCACTTCAAATACGACGAATATACGGTAATGGATACCGTGCTGATGGGCCACAAGCCCATGTGGGACAATATGAAGGAGCGCGAGGCACTCTATTCGAAGCCCGAAATGACCGAGGAAGACGGTAACCGCGCCGCCGAGCTGGAGATGGCCTTTGCCGAGATGAACGGCTACGAGGCTGAGAGCGAGGCTGCCCAGCTGCTGCAGAACCTGGGCGTCCAGGAAGGACAGCACTACAAGCAGATGAGCGACATATCGAATAACGAGAAGGTGCGCGTAATGCTGGCCAAGGCGCTGTTCGGACACCCCGACAACCTGCTGCTGGACGAGCCCACCAACGACCTCGACCTCGATACCGTACAATGGTTGGAGGAATACCTTTCGAACCTGGAGCAATGTGTGCTGGTGGTCTCTCACGACCGTCACTTCCTCGATGCCGTCTCCACGCAGACGGTCGATATCGACTTCGGCAAGGTGACGCTCTTCTCGGGTAACTACTCGTTCTGGTACGAATCGTCGCAGTTGGCTTTGCGTCAGGCGCAGAACCAGAAGATGAAGGCTGAGGAGAAGCGCAAGCAGCTGGAGGAGTTCATTCGTCGCTTCTCGGCCAACGTTGCCAAGTCAAAGCAGACCACGTCGAGAAAGAAGATGCTGGAGAAACTGAACGTGGAGGAGATTACCCCATCGACACGAAAGTACCCGGGCATCATCTTCCAGATGGAGCGCGAGCCGGGCACCCAGATTCTCGAGGTGGAGGGTTTGAAGGCCGTAGACGCCGACGGAACGGTACTGTTCGACAACGTGTCGTTCACCATCGAGAAGGGTCAGAAGACAGTATTCCTCTCCCACAACCCGAAGGCAATGACGGCGCTGTTCGAGATTATCAACGGCAACCGAGAAGCGCAGGCAGGCACCTTCAAGTGGGGTGTGACCATTACGACAGCCTATCTGCCGTTGGACAATACCGAGTTTTTCCAGAGCGAGATGAACCTCGTAGACTGGCTCTCGCAATGGGGACCGGGCAACGAGGTGACGATGAAGTCGTTCCTGGGGCGTATGTTGTTCAAGGAGGAAGACGTGCTGAAGCATGTCAACGTGCTGTCGGGAGGCGAGAAGATGCGCTGCATGATAGCCCGCATGCAGCTGAAGAACGCCAACTGCCTCATCCTCGACACGCCTACGAACCACCTCGACTTGGAGTCGATTCAGGCATTCAACAACAACCTCATACAGTTTAAAGGAAATATCCTGTTTGCCTCCCACGACCATGAGTTCATCAATACCGTCGCCGACCGCATTATCGAGCTGACGCCCAAGGGCACCATCGACAAGCTGACTACTTATGATGACTACATCTACGACGAGAGCATCAAGGAAAAGAAAGCAGAGCTCTACGCTTGATTTGAGGTTTGAGAATTGAGAATTGAGGTTTGAGAGCTGTGAAATGTAATTTCGGCATGATTTTTGCATAGCGAGAATCATAAAGAATACAAACAAAGTTTATCATGATGGAAAAAGATATCAACATTGAAGACGGAGAGACCTTGAACGAGGCTCCCGTTGACGAACAGGAGGAAGTAGCTGCTGCCAAGGATGCCGAGGCAGAAGAAACCGAAAAAGAGACAGAAGAGGCAGAAGAGAAAAATCCGCTGGAGCTGGCTCAGGACGAAATCAAAGAGCTGAAGACACAACTGCTCTACAAGGCTGCCGAGTTCGACAACTACCGCAAGCGCACGCTGAAGGAGCGTGCCGAACTGATACTGAACGGCGGCGAGAAGGTGCTGACTGCCATTTTGCCAGTCGTCGACGATATGGAACGTGCCATCGAGAACGGACAGAAGACCGACGACCCGCAGGTGCTGCGCGAGGGCATGGAACTCATCTACAACAAGCTGCTGAAAGTACTGGAGAACCAGGGCGTGAGCACGATAGAGACCGAGAATGCCGACTTCGATACCGACGTCCACGAAGCCGTAGCCATGGTGCCCGGCATGGGCGACGACAAGAAGGGCAAGGTCATCGACTGCCTGCAGAAGGGATATAAACTGAATGACAAAGTAATTCGCCACGCCAAAGTGGCAGTTGGACAATAATGGCACAGAAAAGAGACTACTACGAGGTGCTGGGCGTCAGTAAGACGGCGACAGAAGACGAGATTAAGAAGGCTTACCGCAAGATAGCCATCAAATACCACCCCGACCGCAACCCCGGTGACAAGGATGCCGAGGAGAAGTTCAAGGAGGCTGCCGAGGCTTACGACGTACTGCACGACCCGCAGAAGCGTCAGCAATACGACCAGTTCGGATTTGACGGTCCTATGGGCGGAGGCTTTGGAGGTTTCGGAGGCGCATCGATGAACATGGACGACATCTTCTCGATGTTCGGCGACATCTTCGGAGGCCACGGATTTGGAGGCTTCGGTGGAGGTGGTCAACGCCGTCCACAGCAGTACCGAGGCAGCGACCTGCGCCTGAAGGTGCGCCTATCGCTGGAGGAAATCAACACGGGCGTCACCAAAAAGTTCAAGGTAAGGAAAGACGTCACATGCCCCTGCTGCCACGGTAGCGGTGCCGAGGAAGGCTCCAGCAAGGAGCAATGCCCCACGTGTCACGGCAGCGGCGTCATCACCCATACCACCCAGAGTATCTTCGGCATGATGCAGACGCAGGGCGTATGCCCCACCTGTCAGGGCGAAGGCACGATTATTAAGAACAAGTGTAAGGAGTGCGGTGGCGAAGGAATCATCAAGGGTGAAGAGGTTGTCGAGATCAACATCCCCGCAGGCGTGGCCCAGGGCATGATTGTCAACGTGCCTGGCAAAGGTAATGCCGGACGTCGCAACGGCGTGAATGGCGACATTCAGGTATTTGTAGAGGAAGAACCCCACGAGAGCTTTGTCCGTGACGGCAATGATTTGATCTACAACCTGCTGCTCGACTTCCCTACGGCAGCCTTGGGCGGCGATATAGAGATACCTACCATCGAGGGCGGCAAGCTGCGCGTAAAAGTAGACAGCGGCACCCAGCCCGGAAAGACGCTCCGTCTGCGCGGCAAGGGACTGCCTGCCGTGAAAGGCTACGGCACGGGCAAGGGCGATCTGGTGGTCAACATCAGCGTCTACGTTCCAAAAACTTTGAGCCGCGAGGAGAAGGAGGCCATCCTGAAGTTCAAAGACAGCGACAACTTCAAGGGTGACAAGCAAACCAAGGACACTATCTTCCAGCGCTTCAAGAACTACTTTAGTTAAGGAGTTAAGATATATGAGTTACGAAGAGACCTGCGAATACCTGTTCCACCAGACGGCCAACTACGAGAGTCAGGGACAGAACGGCTACAAGCCAGGATTGAACAACATGCTGAAGCTCGATGACCACTACGGCCATCCGCATCGCCAGTTCAAATCAATACACGTTGCCGGTACCAACGGTAAAGGCTCCGTGTCGCACACCCTGTCGGCTTTTCTGCAGATGTGCGGCTACAAGGTAGGTCTCTACACCTCACCCCACCTCATCGATTTCAGCGAACGCATCCGCATCAACGGACGACCCATTGACGAGGAATACGTTTGCCATTTCGTGGAAGAGGGCAAGGAACTGTTCGACGAAATAGGCAGCACCTTCTTTGAGATTACCACGGCAATGGCCTTCAAATACTTCAAGGACAACGACGTGGATATCGCTGTGGTTGAAGTGGGATTAGGCGGCCGTCTCGACAGCACCAACATCATCACTCCCCTGGTGAGCGTCATCACTAACGTGAGCCTCGACCACACTCAGCTGCTCGGATCATCGGTTGAGCAGATAGCCATGGAGAAGGCTGGCATTATCAAAGATGCCGTTCCCGTAGTCATCGGTGAGGCTCAGCCCGAGGTGCGCCCTATCTTCGAGGCGCTGGCACAACAGAGCGATGCCCCACTCTACTATGCAGAAGACTTCGATGAGGTCATCTCCGGAGAGTTCATGCCCGACGATGCCAGCATCTACTACAAGACCAAGAACCTAGGCGAATTCAAGGGCCAGCTCTGCGGTAAGTACCAGATAGCTAATACGCGTACCATAATATCTGTATTGCACGAGCTCGAGAAGCAACACTATCTGTTCCACCCCGAGAAACAGCGCAATCAGATTGTCATCAGGAAGGAAGTCAGCGAGGCTTTCCTCCACGTCTGCGAAATGACTGGACTGCAGGGACGATGGCAGACGGTTCAGACCTCGCCCACCGTTGTCTGCGACATCGGCCACAATGTTGGCGCTTGGCATTACTTGAGCCAGCAGCTAGCCGCCGTAAAATGTGACCAGATGCACATCGTTTTCGGCATGGTCGACGACAAAGACATCTACGGTGTCATGTCATTGCTTCCAAAGGACGCCATCTACTATTTTACCAAGGCAAACACCCCACGGGCCATGTCGGAGCAGTCGCTGCTGGTTTTCGGACAGCAGATGGGGCTGGCCGGCAACAGCTATCCCTCTGTGGGAGAGGCCTATTCGGCTGCAACAAACGCAGCCGGAGTAGGCGATTTCATCTTCATTGGAGGCAGTAATTATGTGGTCGCAGACTTTCTGAAAAAGGGTGTTTAGGAGTTTTTAACTCTCCCGTAAACGTTTTTTTGGTCGTTTCGTTCGTTTGTTTGGTTTATTTTTTGTTCCTTTGTAGGCAAATACTATAAACTTAAAACAAACAGTTATGTCAAACACAACAGAAAATGCGAATCTCTGTGGTCTGAAACGCGAAGATTTCCAGACCACTATCAATGGTAAGAAGACGGATCTTTACATCTTGAAGAACCGTAAGGGTTATGAAGTTGCCATCTCCAACTATGGCGGTGCTATCTGTGCCATCATGGTTCCCGACAAGGACGGCAAAGTAGGTAACGTGATTGAAGGACACGGCAGCATCGAGCAGCTGAAGAGCGGCAACGAGCCTTACCTGTCAACACTCATCGGCCGCTGGGGCAACCGTATCTGCAAAGGTCAGTTCACACTGAACGGTAAGGACTACCAGTTGTTTATCAACAACGGTCCCAACCACCTGCACGGCGGTGCCATCGGTTTCAACGCCAAGGTATGGGACGCCCGTCAGATGGGTCCCCGCTCACTGGCCCTGCATCGCATCTCCAGCTATGGCGAGGAAGGATTTACCGGCGAGCTGGACGTTACCGTGGAGTTTACCTTCACCGATCAGAATGAACTGGTGATTGAGTATCTGGCTACTACCAACAAGAAGACTATCGTCAACCTGACCCACCATGCCTTCTTTGCCCTGGCAGGAACAGCAGATCCCACGCCTACGATTGAAGACCAAATCTGCGAGATCAACGCCGACTTCTACCTGCCCACCGACGACACCGCTATTCCTACCGGTGAGATTTTGAAGGTGGAAGGCACTCCGTTCGACTTCCGCACCCCGAAGGCCTTCGGCAAGGACATCGATGCCGACAACGAGCAGATTAAGTTCGGTAACGGATTTGACCACAACTACGTGCTGAACAAGAAGGAGGAGGGTGAACTTTCGTTTGCCGCCAAGGTAACCGAGCCCAAGAGCGGACGCACCCTCGAGGTCTACACCACCGAGCCCGGCATGCAGCTCTATTCAGGTAACTACCTCTGTGGCTACAAGGGCGCCAACGGTGCTACGTTCCCCCGTCGCTCAGCTGTCTGCTTCGAGGCCCAGCACTTTCCCGACTCTCCTAACCGTCCCTACTTCCCCAGCGTAGTACTGAATCCCGGTCAGCGCTACAAGCAGAAGACCATCTATAAGTTCGGAGTAGCGAAATAATGATCTGAGATTTGAGATTTGAGGTTTGAGATTTGTTATATAGACTTTTCCAACCCTTGAATCTCAAATCTCATATTAAAACTATAACCTAATTAATAATAACTTTGAGAATCGAGTCTCGAGGTTTTCAATAAACCTCAAATCTCAGATCTCAAATCTCAAATTAAAACTATGTCACAGAAACAAACACCGAACTATTTGTTCCCGTTGATTATTGTGTTCATCGTGTGCTTCCTTATTGGATTCATCACGACGATGAACAACTCGATGATTGCCTTCCTGTCTGAAGCCTTCCACCTGTCGGCTCAGCAGGGACAATATGTGAATACCGCCTTCTACGGCGCCTACCTTTTAGCTATTCCCTTCGCCATGCTGATGAGCAAAATCGGCTATAAGGGAACCCTGCTTTTAGGTCTTGCCGTTGCCGGTATCGGCTTCGTTATCAATTCGTTTGGTATCAATGCTGCAATTTCTGCTGGAAGCAACGTCTACGTCGTCTTCCTGCTCTCCATGTGTATCGTAGCTATGGGTGTGGTGATGCTCCAGAACGTAGCAAATCCCTATGTGATGGTACTTGGCAAGCCCGAAAGCGGAGCCTTCCGCATGACGTTGTCGCAGGCTCTCAACTCGGTAGCCACCACCGTTGCACCTATCTTTATTACATCGGTTATCATTGCCGGCAAGGCTCCTACTCCTGACGCCGTTCCCGGACCGTTCCTCGGACTGGGTATCTTCACCCTCATTATCTGCGGCATTCTGGTGTTCCTGAAGTTGCCGAAGATTGACGAAGGCAAACAGGCCGAAGAAGAGAGTGGCGAGAAGAAGGAGTACAAGTCGAGCGTATTCAAGTACACCCATGTGTGGCTTGGCGCCCTTGCCATCTTTATGTACATGGGCGTTGAGATTGGTGTTCCCTCGATGCTGCCCTACCGTTTCCAGCTGCTCTATCCCGACATGAACCCAGCGGAGTGTGCCTCCAAGGCTACCAGCTTCCTCGCCTTCTACTGGGGCGGCATGATGGTAGGTCGTTTTGTGGGTGCCGGTATCCTCACCAAGTTCGAACCGCGTAAGCTGCTGACAGCCTGTCTGTGCCTCGGTGCATTGTGCATTGCCCTGTCACTGATTATGTCAACATCGATGATTGGTATCTGGCTCATGCTGGCCGCTGGCCTGTTCCACTCGGTAATGTGGCCTCTCATCTTCAACCTCGGTCTGCAGGAATTGGGTCCTCACACGAAGGCCGCCTCGGGTGTTATCAACACGGGAGTTATCGGCGGAGCCCTGCTCATGCCGGTGATGGGTGCCATTGTCGATGCTGCTGGTGTCATCGTCGCCCTCTGCGCTATGTTCGTGTTCTACGCCTACATCATCTGGTTCTGCAACTTCGGCAGCAAGATTGGTATATCTGCAAAATAAACTCACAAACTAATAACTCATAAAACACTAGAACAATTATGATTGACATTGAATTTGTAAGAAGCCGCTTCATCAAGCACTTTGACGGACAGACAGGTAATATTTACACCTCTCCGGGACGTATTAACCTGATTGGTGAGCACACCGACTATAACGGAGGATTCGTATTCCCCGGTGCAGTTGACAAGGGTATCACCGCCGAGATGCGTGTCAATGGTACGGAAGATACCGTAATGGCATACGCCATCGATCTGAAGGACCGTGTGGACTTCAAGCTCAGCGACCCTGCAGGCCCCAAGGCTTCGTGGGCACGTTATATCTATGGTATCGCCAAGGAGTTCCAGAAGCTGGGTGTTCCCGTCAAGGGTTTCAACATTGCCTTTGCTGGCGATGTGCCCCTCGGTGCCGGTATGTCTTCCAGCGCCGCTATGGAGAGCTGCTTCGCCTGTGGTCTGAACGACCTCTTTGGCGACAACAAGGTTTCTCAATGGGACATGGTACTTGCCGGACAGGCTACTGAGCACAACTACTGCGGCGTGAACTGTGGTATTATGGACCAG
>JAEEGI010012501.1_pt1 | contig 18152 bp, 20 predicted proteins | sample 8958751 | NCBI WGS metagenome assembly JAEEGI01 (sample SAMN16246545, study PRJNA631951) | gut metagenome | biome: gut microbiome; feature: rumen; material: KS-attached | host: Bos | place: Iran: Karaj | collected 2018-10 | reverse complement strand
ATTGAGATAGTATGGTTCTTCATATGCCTTGTCAAACACCTCTTGTGCGATGTCTCTATGACGACTATAAAGAGTTTTTATGTTGAATGTATTATCGAATGCTTCTAATTCTTGTGGAGTACAAGAAGCTTCAGAAACTAAGTTAATTTCTATTATGTCTTTATCTAATTTTGCTCCTGAGATAATTGTTGGGGGAGTATTAGCTTCAAAATGAAATTGGTCACAAATGGCAGAATTGTAAGGATTGAATTTTAAAGACACCTTACCTGTTGATTTGCCTTGATTGCAAACCGCGCATGATGGAATAAGGTTATAAAGAGACATGCTGAGAAAAGGATAGTCTGATTTGTCAAAGAAATGGTCAAACTGGAACTTGGCAAGTCTTTTCTTATTGTTTCCTTCAGCAAAAAGCGTATAATGCATATTACAGTATGGACAAGTCTTGACGTTGAGTTTCTCTGCCAATTCTATTAGTATATTCTTTCGATAATTGTCATAGTTGAATGCCTTAAAAATATTATTGCCGAAATTTGTCATTTTCCATTGGTTCTTACTGTTTTTTATTCGGTATAGACCTTTGGAATATAAGGCTGTATTCTGTGTATATTTTTCAAGTTCAGAGGGAGAAGCTTTAAGTATTTCTTCTATATTATTTATCATGAAATCCAATGCACTTCTCTCGTTGCCGTTCTTAATTTATTAATACGTTTTTGATACTCTTCTATTAATAGCTCTTTTTCCTGTGTTGTTAATTTTTTAGAATATTTCAGAAAAAGATCCTCAAAGTACATTTTTAAACGTCTGTCTCCAATTAAATTAATCATTTGGACAACACCGTCTTTGCCTTCTTTGATATCTTCTTCTAACATTCCCAATTTTTCAGCAGCAAAGCAGCCTATGAGACCATCTTGAAGAAAAAAACTGTTGCGATACAGCTCGAATACATTGTTTGAGAATGTCTCGGGTTGGTCGTTCTTTACATTTATAGTCTTGCTATTTTTATATTCAAGATAATTACAGCAACAAGTAGGGATGTCACTCAATAAGATAGGAGAGTGAGATGTGAGAATAATCTGGAAGTCATGACCTGCTACAACTGGTAAAGAATTGACAAAATCAACAAGCATTGATATGAAATTGCGCTGCCATTCGGGGTGAAATCCCAACTCTGCTTCGTCTAGGATAAGAAGACTTGGTGCACTGTAGGAGTTCTGAGCTTGAGTTACAACAGCATCATATATGAGTGAGAAGAGGTTGAGCATTGCCTGTTCTCCAGAACTCAATGTGGTGTTTCCGTTTATTTCGTGACTGTAGTACAAGTCAAAGAAACGAGTTGCTAAGTATATGTTATATTTTTGTGCAGTTTCTATTAAATCAAGAATTTCCTTTTTGTCTTTATTAAAATCTAAGTAGAAACCGCCAAAATCATTGATACGAATACATTCATTTAGTTTTGTTAGGACCTGCTCTATAATGCGCAAACCTATGGCTTCTCCTTTATCAGTTCTTTTATCAATAAATTCGTGTAATTGTGGTAAGACTTCTTTTTTATGGTCAAGAAAAGAATACCAATCGTTAAAAAGGGTGAAAGCATTGGTAAAACAAGCACTTTCTGCCATTCCGTTAAGAATACAATGATGGATGAATTGTGCCAATGTCTTGTCCTTTTCATCAGTAAAAGAAAAGGCAGGTTCTTCAATATACTGTTTGATATTTCCTTTTAGTTGATTATTTGTTTTAAAATGAAATTTAAAATGATCTTGACCACCACGATTTGGTCCGAAAATGACGTAGCGAGGAAATTTTAGTCCCTCGATGTTTTTACAGAGTTTATCGTCTATAAGAAGATTACAAATTCTGTAATTATTTTGCGAGTTATAACTTACTATGTATGTAGATATCGGAATTGTTCGATAATCGTCTTCAGTGTTAGCGAATTTCTTAATATCGTTAAAAAATCTGCAGCTAATAGAGGCGTTATAATAGATCCCCAGTTGATTATACAACATATTGTTATAGTTGAAGTTTGGGACGAAATAACCACTATAGTAGAAAGTGTTGATTTTGATATCCTTAAGTTCTACTTTAGTTGTAAAATCCTCTGCATATGTTACTCTTATATCTTCATCTTGCCTATAAATGTGTAAACAGTTATCAATTTCACACACGATTATGCCATCAACAGATTGTGCTCCGCTTCCATATACGATTGCTTCAAGAATAAATCGGATAGAAGTGGATTTGCCTGCACCATTGTTTCCAAATATCCCGGTAAGAGAATAGATTCCTTGTCCCCAGAAGTCTTTCGGTAATATATTCTGGCGTTCAATGTTTAGAACCTTTTTGTCAGGATCGAATTCAAATTTATACCGAGGATCTATAGCCAATCCTATATTGGATAGATTTTTGTAATTGTTGATAAAAATATAACAAAGATGTGTCACGTTTGTCATTTTGTAGATTGTTAAATTAGGCTATTATGTATTTGTTGCGTTTTTTATTTTCTGCCGAAAAAACATTATAGCGCAAATAATTAATAGCCAATGATAAATTCTTTAGTTGTCAACCAGTTTTATATTCGAGTGACCGAATGAATACTTAGTTTTAATTTCATTTGCAAAAATACAATTTTTATTTGAAATAAACAAGATCTTTGTTCGGATAGAAAAGTTACCATTCATCTAACATTAATTTGTTTGTACAGCAACAAATCTCCGCAGTTCTGATAAATCTCGTCAAAGATTTCTCGGCATCGTTTTTCATTCATCTTGATTTTTGTGCCGACGGCGATGAAGTCTTTTAGAGTAGGGTAGCCTGTCTGATTGACTGACGTAGCATGTTGCCCGTTATATCCTTCCGTGCAGAGTGTTAGATCGTATGCAGGTGCAAGATGCCAAACATATTTGCCATTAGCATCTTTGCGGACAAGGAAACTGAAGTTCTTGCAATGGTCGTCCTTGTTGTCTGTGAGGTAATTGAAAATCATACGACGATACATCTCCTCAACATATTTTGGGTTCTGGGTTAGATACCCTGTCAATGCCAACAGATTGCCATAATCGAGCACGGGTTCTGAGAGTGATAGACAGAGCAAACCTCCGGCTGTGGAAGTATGAATTCGTTCGCCATCCGCAGTCATGTCAAAACGGCGTGTAGCAAAGTATTTTCCGTTTACTAACTTAAAATCTGGAACATCAATGCCACACTTTCTTGCAACCTCGTTGTAGTGGTATTCTTGCTGTCCCATATCTTGAGGATCGTAAGTATGTCGGAACTTGACAAGCCAATGACCTTCATCGTCTGAAAAAATGGCTTTCGGACGGCATCCTCCGCTATTTCCACTGTTATAGAGCAAGAGACCAGCGTCTGAGTCCTGCTGCTCTTTTAGAACTTCCAAGGCTTTCTCTTGGAGTAGGTCAAAATCCTTTATTCCGTTTTCCTTTGTGATAATGGTCTCGGGTTCGTAAGTCAATGCGCCCATGCCGCTGTTGCCCACGATGCTGAGTCGGTCGATGGCAGAAAGATTTCTGTCGTCAACACCCTCGCGTAGCAGTGCCTTGTGCAGTAGGTAGCGCCCATAGCCATCTGGCAGACTGTCCTCAAAGATTCCGAAATTGCCGTATAGCGGTGTCGGCTTTGCAAGGAAGAGACCGCTTTTCAATGGCAACTCCAATGGAGAAATACTGAATCCTTCGGCAAGCCAGAGAGAATCATACTCAAAGGCAAGCCGCTTGTCGTCGGGAGTAAGCGAAATAACTCCGACAACATCATTGTGATACTTTACGGTCAGTCTGTCTATCTTTTTCATAATTCCAGTTCTTATTGTTGAGCCTTGTGCGCTCTGGTCTTACCCATGTTTTTGCGAATTTGTGTCAGTTCTTCCATGGTGGAATACTTTGGTTCTGCAAAGATGTTCTTCACTTCTGATGTGTAGTCCATTGCCATGGCAAGACCGATAAGGTTCTTCAGGGAAATGAGTCCTTTCTGCTCAAACCTCACGAGGTTGCTCAAAGCCACGCCCGATTTCTCTGCCACTTGCTCGCGTGTCAGATTCTTCTCTATACGTCGCTTGCGAAAGTCATCGGCAAGAGCCTTGGCTATATCATCGGCATTGTCAAGTGTATAGTTGTTTAATACTGATAATATATTATCCATAATGTGCGGTATCTTTTATTTAATGATAATATGTTATTAGTTGCAAATATACTAATTTCGACTTGAAACTCGATGTGTTTCAGAGGAAAAATGACTTGTTATGACAAAATTAGTCGAAATTATAGGTTCGGTTATGCAAATCTAAACTATTGTGCTGATTTGGCTGATATATACATTTTTTAGTTGCAGAATCTACTTTCCGATGCAGAAATTCTTGAAGATATTACCAAGTACCTCATCGTTTGAAATCTGGCCTGTTATTTCGCCGAGGATGTTGATTGTCTCGTTCAGATCCTCGGCAACGAGGTCGCCGGGAATGTTGAGGTCGAGGGCGGTGCGCACCTTGGCAATGCTCTCGCCGGCCTTGCACAGCACCTCGTAGTGGCGCAGGTTTGTCACTATTATGTCGCTCTCGTTCACTTGCGGAATTGACGCCTTAGCCACCAGCCATTGCTTCAGTTCCTCTATGCCGCTGTTTTCGAGCGCGCTGATTGACATTATGTCGATGCCATCGCCAAGAGCGCGGCGTATTGTATCGGCACATTGCGCAACGGCATTTTCTGTTGCTGAATCCGACTTGTTGAGCAGGACGGCAAGTTTCTTGTCCCTGCAATGGCGCGCGATGTCCCCCATCGCCTCGTTGTCTGTTCCGGCGAAAGTCGTAGAATCTATTAGCCAGAGCACGATTTCAGCCTTGTCCATCTTCTGAAAGCTGCGCTCAATGCCTATGCGCTCAATCTCGTCGGTTGTCTGACGGATTCCGGCTGTGTCGATGAAGCGGAATATCGTTCCGTCGATATTCAGAGTTTCCTCTATCACGTCGCGCGTTGTTCCGTGAATGTTGCTCACGATGGCGCGTTCCTCGTTAAGCAGTCGGTTCAGCAGAGTGCTCTTGCCGGCATTCGTCTCACCGATGATTGCCACCGGAACGCCGTTCTTTATGGCATTTCCAAGTTTGAATGATGATGTAAGATAGCTGATGCGGTCCTCGATTGTTGCCGCCAGATTTCGAAGTTCGATGCGGTCGGCAAACTCAACATCCTCTTCGCTGAAGTCGAGTTCAAGTTCAAGCAACGACGTGATTTTCAGAAGTTTCTCGCGCAGCTGCGCAAGTTCTTTGCTGAATCCGCCACGCATCTGGTTCAGAGCCAATCGGTGCGTGCTTGCCGACGATGAGGCTATGAGGTCGGCAACGGCTTCGGCCTGACTCAAGTCCATCTTTCCGCTCAGAAAGGCGCGTTTTGTGTACTCGCCTGCCTTGGCGGTGCGCGCTCCGTTGGCAATAAGAAGTTGCATCACGGTTTGCAGAATGTAGTCGCTTCCGTGGCACGAAATTTCAACCGAATCCTCGCCGGTGTAAGAGTGCGGCGCACGGAAGACGCTCACCAATACTTCATCGACGATATTCAGCTCGGCATCGACAATATTGCCGAATATAACGCTGTTCGCCTTTGCTTCGGCAAGCGTTTTTCGGCCTCTGAAAATCTTGTCGGCAATGCTAATCGCCTCTGTTCCCGAAACTCTCACAACGCCTATGGCACCTCCGCGGGCGGTGGCAATGGCGCATATCGTATCTTCCGTAATCATAATCAAAAAAATGGGTGTTTAATCGTTGTTTGCCTGCGGCAGAAGCTCGGTCTGAATGTTGCTCATCGAGTTCCACAGGCTGTATCTCGCCTCCGGATTCATCTGCTCTAACTGCGCAAAAATCTGCTTGATGTCAGAGCGGTGCGAATCGGTTTCGTAAGGACAGTTCTTTATCAGTTTCCGATAGCCGTGAAGTTCTGCGAGCCTTTTCAGGTCGGCTTCGTGAACGAGGCACATCGGACGGATAATCGTCATGTCGAATTTCCTCATCACAAGTTTCGGCGGCATGGTGCTGAATGCTCCTTGAAAGGTGATGTTCATCAGCATCGTTTGCAGAATGTCGTCCTGATGATGACCGAGCGCTATCTTATTGCAGCCCAGTTCTTTTGCAAGCATAAAGAGGGCTTTTCGCCGGTTCCACGAACAGAGAAAGCATGGCGACTTCCGATTGTCGGTTGTGGGGTCGAAAGATGTCTCCACGATGTGAAGTTTTACGCCGTGGCTCGCCGCAAACTCCTCAAGATATTTGTGGTCGCTTTCGTACTTTATGTTGGTCATCACAACGTGTGCCGCCTCTACCGTGAAGCGCGGTTTCAGAACCTTGCTGCGCTCGGCAAGCAGTTCGAGCAGAGCCAGCGAGTCCTTTCCGCCCGAAAGCGCAATAAGTATCTTGTCGCCCTCGTCGATGAGCGAATATTGCACTAATCCTTTCTGAAAATGCGTGCGGATGCGCTTGGTGAGTTTGTACTCCTCCGACAATTTTTTCTGTTCGTCCATTTTATTCATAATAAGCAGGCAAAATTATGAAAAAAAGCGCACATAAGCCACGTGGATTCTGAAAAATGCTGAAAGGAAAGATTTTTCCGCAGTATATTTGTTAAAAACGGAACTCTTTTTTGGTGATGTGGCGCAAAAAAGATGTATCTTCGCGGAATGAAGCAGAATATACCAGTTATGAGTGTTACAGGCTCGGACAATACGGGCTTTGCCGGAGTTCAGGCAGACATACGCACAATCTCGGCTCTCGGAGCGCGTGCCGTCACGGCAATTACTTCGATAACCGTTCAGGATGCCTACGGGATTCAGAGCATCCACGACCTTCCGGCAAGCATGGTGGCTGGGCAGACAAAGGCGGTGTTCAACGATGTGCATCCGCGAGCCGTGAAGGTGGGAATGGTGCGCGATGCCGAGACTGTAAGGGCTTTGCGAAACGAGATTATCGGCTGCCGGAAGATTGTTCTCGTGCCGGGAATCTTGTCGTCGCATGGCGAGCGTCTGCTCAGCGATGCCGCCATCGAGGCATGGAAGTCGAACCTCATTCCCGAGGCTTCTCTGCTCATACTGAAGTGTAGCGAGGCCGAACTTCTTCTCGGCATGACCGTTGCCACAAACGACGATATGGTTCGTGCCGCAGAAAGGCTTGTCGAGATGGGAGCGCAGGCCGTGATGCTCCGTGGCGGACATCAGACCGAGGGAATGCTCACCGCCATTCTCTATGCCGAGGGGCAGAAGCGTTTCTTCTCGTCGCACAACACCGAAGGCTGGCAGAAGCACGGCGTTGCCGGAGTATTCTCCACGGCGGTGGCAACGCGCATGGCCATGGGCGACGATGTCTTTCAGGCGGTGGCAAATGCCCATGCCTATGTTCACAGTCAGGTGGTTTATTCGGTAACGGCAGAAAGTCGTCTGGCGCGTCCTGCCGACATTTACAATCGTTTTATGTCGATAATTGCCGAGAATTACAAGTCGGCTCACGATGTGGCTTTCTATGCTGGAAGACTCTCGATAACAACGCGTTACCTCTGTCAAGTTACGGATAAGGCTGTGGGCAAGTCGCCAAAGCAGATTATTGCCGAATATATAATGCACGAGGCTGTGACGCTTCTCGAAAACTCGCGCCTCACCATTCAGGAGATTTCCGACAGCCTCGGATTCTCGTCTCAGGCAATGTTCAGCAAGTTCTTCCGTAATAATTGCGGAAAATCGCCTACGCAAGTCCGCAAAGATTATTAAAATCTGACAAAAAGAAAGCATCAGGATTGTTTCGACAGAAATTTTCCAGATGCTTTTTTGTTTGTTTCGGCTTATTGTTTTCTCTTTTCGGAACAGAATTTTGTCGTTTTGTGTAAATAAAATTTATTTTGCACCACAAATTTCAAACAAAAGAAAATAAAACGCAAAATGGAAAACAGAGTAGAACTAAATCGTAATTTGGCGCAGATGCTCAAGGGCGGCGTCATCATGGATGTAACAACCCCAGAGCAGGCTCGCATTGCCGAGGAGGCTGGTGCTTGTGCAGTAATGGCATTGGAGCGTATTCCGGCAGATATCCGCGCAGCAGGCGGCGTTAGCCGTATGAGCGACCCTAAGATGATTAAGGGTATTCAGGAAGCTGTCTCAATCCCAGTCATGGCAAAGTGCCGTATCGGTCATTTTGTTGAGGCTCAGATTCTCGAGGCCATCGAGATTGACTATATCGACGAGAGCGAGGTTCTCAGTCCGGCAGATGATGTTTATCACATTGACAAGCGCAAGTTCAAAGTGCCTTTCGTTTGTGGTGCTAAGGATCTTGGCGAGGCATTGCGCCGAATCAACGAGGGTGCTACAATGATTCGTACAAAGGGCGAGCCGGGCACGGGCGATGTTATTCAGGCCGTTCGCCACATGCGCATGATGCAGAGCGAAATTCGTCGCCTTGTCTCAATGAGCGAGGACGAACTTTACGAGGCAGCAAAGCAACTCCGCGTGCCTTACGATTTGGTAGATTTCGTTCATAATAACGGCAAACTTCCAGTAGTAAACTTCGCAGCCGGCGGCGTTGCAACTCCAGCCGATGCGGCTCTGATGATGCAACTCGGTGCTGAGGGCGTTTTTGTTGGTAGCGGTATCTTCAAGAGCGGCGACCCGGTAAAGCGTGCTCAGGCAATCGTAAAGGCTGTTACAAACTACAACAATCCTAAGGTCATTGCCGAGTTGAGCGAGGATCTTGGCGAGGCTATGGTTGGCATCAACGAGAGTGAGATTGAGTTGCTGATGGCAGAAAGAGGTAAGTAATATGATTATTGCAATATTAGCATTACAGGGAGCATTTGCTGAACATCAGCAGATGCTCCAAAAATTAGGTGCCGACTCTGTTCTGATTCGCAATCTGCCCGACTGGCAGGATTTTATCGGTCGCGACGAGCCGAAGGGACTCATCATTCCGGGCGGAGAGAGTACGGCAATGAAACGCATCATGCGCGATGAGAATCTCGTTGAGCCTATCCGCAGCGCAATTGCCGGCGGACTTCCTACTTTTGGAACATGCGCCGGAATGATTCTCTTGTCAAAGAAGATTGAGGGCAACGATTCTGAATCGTTCCTTGGTGATGCTGCCATGAACGTGATTGTTCGCAGAAATGCCTACGGCCGTCAACTCGGCAGTTTCTATACCGAAGAATCCTTCGGCGACATCTCATCTTCTGACGATGAGAAAGTGCCGATGACATTCATCCGTGCTCCGTTTATAGTTGAGGTGGGCGAGGACGTAAAGGTGCTTGCGAAGGTCGATGGCAACATTGTGGCTGTTCGTCAGGGTAGTCTGCTTGCCACTTCATTCCATCCCGAACTGAATGATGATTTGAGGGTTCACCGATATTTCCTTGGTATGATAGGTTAGGGTAAGGGCACAAAAAAAAGGTTGTCATCCCGACAACCCATCTTTTATAACCTTTAATCTAATACCATGAAAAACACGTTGCAAAGATACTGTAATTTTTATGTTATGCAACATATTTGTGCTAAATTTTTATCACGGTTAACATTTTTTAACATTTGTTAATTTAATATCGAATACTTTCTTGTTGTTTTATATCTAAAAGTATTACCGTTTTAATTTATAATCAGCCAAAAAGCATTGTTTTTCTCGACGGAAAAATATATCTTTGCATAATCATTTTAATACACAGAATAATGAACATGAAAATTAGAGGTAAAATGCTTGGCTTTGCACTAATGCTGAGTATTGGTGCTATGGCACAAAAAGCTTATATGCTTAACGGAAAATGCGAATCAAACGTAAAGAAACTTTATGTAAACGATATGTTTGGCAACACTATTGACAGCGTTGCCGTAAAGTCTGGCGCGTTTACGCTCAAGTCAAAATCAACCGAGGCTAATCAGGTGCTTGTGCTGGCAACGCGCAAAAGCCGCCGAATGTCGGGCTACAAGTCGGCTATGTACATTGTAGATGGAGACAAAATCAGCATAGACCTTACAACCGGTGCAAGCAGCGGCACAAAACTCAACGACCTTCTGAAGAAGGAGAACGCCCTCCTCGGAAGCATTGCTGACAACGACGAGGCAAAATACGTCAAGACTCTGAAAGAAATTGTGAGCCGTAACCGCAACAACGTGGTTGCCGGAGTGTTTATGAACGAACTTTGCTATGAAGTTGAGTATGAGGAACTTTGTAAAATGCTCGACCCTTCGCTTCCTTATTTCGCAAACTCGGTTATGAGCCGTCCAAAGAAGGTTAAGGAGGCTTATGAGAAGTCGATGCCCGGAAAGAAGTTCATCGACCTTGAGATTCCCGATGCCAGCGGAAACGTTCATCGACTCAGCGAGTGGATAGGAAAGGGCAAGTATGTTCTTATCGACTTCTGGGCTTCGTGGTGCGGTCCGTGCCGAAGAGAGATGCCAAACGTGGTTGCCAACTACGAGAAGTACAACGCCAAGGGCTTGGAGATAATCGGAATTTCATTCGACTCTAAGGCTGAGGCTTGGAAGGGTGCGGTTGAGCGTCTTGGAATGAAGTGGGTTCAGTTGTCCGACCTAAAGCAATGGAAGTGCGTGGCAGCCGAACCTTACGGCATCATGTCAATCCCTTCGAACGTGCTTGTTGCTCCCGACGGAACAATTGTTGCAAAGAATCTGATGGGCGAGAAACTCGGCGAGAAACTTGCCGAAATCTACAAATAATTCTGGAAAACTCTGAAGCAAGAAAAAATTGTTGCTCCGGAGTTTTTCATTTTCCAACTAAAACCGGGCATTCAGCCGCGACAAAAAACAATACTTGTGTATTTTTGCCGTTTACGTAAAAAAGTGTTAAATTTGTGCCGTTTTTCATAAATAGAATAGTGATGAAGATTATAAGATATGCTTTTCTTGCCGTTGCGATGCTCGTAGCCGGAAGCGCGTGGGCTCAGACGGCAGCACAGATAAACCTGCTGAAGAAGCAGGCGATGAAAGGAAACATCCAGTCGTGCGCCAAGTTGGCTGCCTATTATCGTGCCAATTGGATGCTCGACGATGCCGAGACTTATTACACCAAGCAGATAATTCTTCTGAACAAGAAGAAGCAGAGCAACGAGGCAATGGCTGTGGCTCGTCTGCGCGAGCAGGTGCGAAAACTGCGCGACAATCTGCCAAACACGTCGAAGGTGCAGTTTATCGATAGTGTAGTGGTCGACAAGGAGGCTTTCCTAAGCGAGATAAAGATGGACAAGGAGAACGGAACCATCGACTCGTACCAGCATTTCTTCAACGTTGCCGATTCTACCGGCGCGATGATTTTCCTTAACGGATTCGGAACAAAACTCACATATTCGTATCGCAACGAGGCTGGACATCTTCAGCTTTTCACCTGCGACAAGGCGGGTGATGGTTGGACAGAATCGCACATCTGCCGTGGACTTCAGGAAGATTGCGATATCAACTATCCGTTTGTAAATTCCGAAGGAACAAAGATGTACTACTCGTCAAACAGTCGCGAAGGCATCGGAGGATACGACATTTACATGACTCGCGAGAACGGCGACGGTACGGGTTTTGTTGAGCCTGCCAACCTCGGTTATCCGTTCAATTCAGAGTTTAACGAATATCTTTATGTCGAAGACGACGTTAACCAGCTTGGATGGCTCGTCAGCGACCGATATCAGCCCGAGGGAAAGGTGTGTATCTACATCTTCATTCCCGAGGGATTGCGAACTTCTTACGACTACAACGACCCTGATGAGCGCAAGCAGTGCCAGAAGGTGGCAATGCTTCACAGTCTGAAGGATACTTGGACCGACAAGGACGCCGTTGATGAGGCTCTTGAGCGTCTTGCCTTCGTTCGCAACCAGAGTGAGGCGGCAAAGAACGTTGTTCCGAAGAAGGAATTCACCTTTGTGGTAGACGACGACCATGTTTACTATTATCTGTCCGACTTCAAGAGTCCTTCAGCTTACACGTCGGTAAACAACTGGCTGGCTCGCAAGAAGCACTTTGAGGATATGAGTGCGAAACTCGAACAGCAGAGGCTTGTCTACGCATCGTCGTCGGTTGCCGAGAGACAGCGCATGGCAAATTCGCTTTATCAACTCGAAGAGCAGGTTTTCGAACTCGAGGATTTGGTTAAGCAGGTAGAGAAGAATCTTCGCAAGGAAGAACTGTCGGCACTTGGACTGCTCAGATAATTTTCAGGTACAGAAAGAATGGACAATCAGGAATATCTTGACAAGTATGAAGATGCGCTGATGCAGAAGATAGCGCAGATGTGCGTGGCTATGCAAGTTGCCGACAAGGTTCTTGCATCATCGCCCGATATAGACAACCGATGGGAGCAGATTGCTCTGCCATACATGGGCGATGCCGTTAAGGAGTTCGAAAAATATCCTACCGTCTCGCTTGGCTGGGCAATGTACGTTGGAATGGCTGTGGCACATTGCTGGGATGCCGAGTGGGAGAAATATTCGGGCTGTCAAAATCTGTACGAGACGTTTCGCGACGTGCGCGGATTCGACTGCATGGACGAATACATCCGCGAGGATATTTTGCAGATGAAGGGCGAGGAATATGACCGCTGCGAGGAACTTGTGCGCATCTGCTCCGAGAAATCTCTCGACACAATCAGGCACGAGCAGGTTGAGCCGGGAAGTCCGATGGCATTTCACGTCTATGTCCGAAGCATCAAGGTTCTTTACAAGGTAGGCGCTGCCATCGAACTGAAGCGTCTTGGCTACAAAATGGAAAAACAATGAACGAAAGAGAAAAACGATACAAAGAAGCCAATGCTCTTTTTCTTAAAACAAAGGAGGAAGAAGGCATCTATACAAAGCATCAGAGCGGAATGCTCTACCGCAAGATTAAGGAGGGGGCTGGCGGAACGGTCTTTCCGCGCACAAACAGCATTGTGTTTGTCCACTACACAGGTAAGTTGATTGACGGCAAGGTTATCGACACAACCGAAGACGGACATTCGTTGCCTGCCTGCTTTGTTGTTCGCGAACTGATAATGGGCTGGCAGATTGCTCTCACAAAGATGCGCGCTGGCGACCGCTTCGAGATAATCCTTCCGTACGACCTTGGCTATGGCAAGAAACGGTGCGACGACATTCCCGGTTACTCAACACTCATTTTCGAACTTGAACTGATAAAAGTAGAACAGAGATAAAAGAAAAGTTCCTAATCGCTAAACGGTTAGGAACTTTTTTTATGCTTTTACAACTCCTCGATAAGTTGCTCAACTGCCTCTTGCTTGGTAGCCCAACTGGTTACGAAGCGCACGGTTGAGTGTGTCTTGCCTCGCGTGCCCCAAATCTCGAATGTCGATGTACGCATCAGTCTGTCAATCACCTCGTTTTGTAGAGTGAAGAACTGCTGGTTGGTAGGAGAGTCGATGAACGGCTTGTAGCCTTTCGCCTCGAAGCCTTTCTTCAGAATCATTGCCATGTCTATGGCGTGAGCCGATATCTTGTGGTAGAGATTGTCGGTAAACAGAGTGGCAAACTGAATGCCAAGCAGTCTGCCCTTGGCGAGCAATGCGCCGTGCTGCTTTATTAGTGGGAAGAAGTGCTTGAGCAAGCCCTTGCGAGCCACCACGCACTCGCCGAACAGCGCACCGACCTTTGTTCCGCCGATGTAGAAGATGTCGCAGAGGTCTTTCATATCCTTCAGCGTGATGTCAGCCTCTGGACAAGCCAAGCCGTAGCCAAGCCGTGCGCCGTCGATGTAAAGCGGAATGTCGTGCTTCTGGCAGATGCCGTGCAGTTTAGTCAGTTCTTCTTTCGAATAGATGGTTCCGTACTCGGTTGGAAAACTAATGTACAGCATTCCCGGAGCAACCATGTGCTCGTATGTCTCGTCGGCATAGAAGTTTGTTATGAAGTCCTCAACCTCATTGGCATCTACCTTTCCGTCGTGCGACGGAAGGGTGAGGACCTTGTGTCCGCACGATTCTATTGCGCCCGATTCGTGTGCATTGATGTGTGCCGTTGTGGCAGCCAATACGCCCTCGTGACGTGCCAGCAAGCCGTCAATCACGGTCGAGTTTGTCTGTGTTCCGCCCACCAATAGATGAACGTCGAGTTCATCGCTTCCGCAAGCCTCTCTGATTAGTTGCTTTGCCTTTGTCGTGTAGTCGTCGCTTCCGTATCCGGTGGTTTGCTCAAGGTTTGTCTCGAGCAAGCGCTGCATCACAAGCGGATGTGCGCCTTCCATGTAGTCGCTGTCGAAATGTTTCATTTTTTTACGTTTAATTTTTTGTTTGTTTATCTCATTTTTGTGGATTTTTCCAATCGAGGGCAATGCCGATGCACATACATCTGCTCGTCTTTTCGAACTTGATGGAGTGCGACGTGTTGGCTGGAACGTAGATGTAATCACCCTTGGTGAATGGCACTTTCTCGTCGTTTATCGTGAAGAATCCTTCGCCTTCTTCCCAATAAAAATGCTCGTCGAGAGTGGGATGGACGTGCTCCTCGCACACATCGCCTGCGTTGAACGTGGCAACGCTAATCTGTCTGCAAGGCGTGTCGAAATCCTGGTAGTTGAACAATACCTTCTTCGTTCCGCTGTCGTGATTAAGTGGCTGTGTCTTAATATCGTCAATGCTTCTCTTAAAACTCATTTTCTGTGCTTGGATTTAGTGGCGACAAAAGTACAAAGTTTTTTCGGAATGAACGGTCTTTTGGCAAGCAAAACTTTGCGGAGGGAAATCTTGGAAATTCTTAATTGTTTGTTTGCGAAAAGAAAATGCGCTTATTCATTGTTGTAAAAGTATTTTTGAGTAGCTTTGCGGCGTTTTTTTATGATTTTGATTTAAATGCCTAAGGATAAAATAGCCTTTCTTCTGTGCTTGTTTCTGTTTTGTGGCTGTTTCCCAAGTTTCAAGCCCCACAATGAAGAATGTAAGCATATTGATGTTGAGGACGGTAAATTCGTGCTGATTCATGAATTCGGCAATCTTGACCAAGATTTTCCGTCGTTTGTCTATTTCGTGAACAATGATGACTCCGTCTTGATTTATAAAGGATACGCCGTGAAAGATATAAGTCTGAAAGCCGATACGCTTGTCGTAAATGCCAGCGGCGACTCGTTTTTTTCTTGTCCCCAAGTAGAATTTTACGGACTGAAAGTGATTGATGAGTAACAAAGAGATTAATCTCGTTTAGAACAGGTAAAGCCTTCTGTAAATTACCGATTTTACAGAAGGCTTTATTCGTTATAAGTCTATTGCGTGAATCTTGAACAACAGGGCGTTTTGCAGCACCACGGGGCGGTTGTGGGCGAAGAAGACCGTGCCCTCGACTGTCGATTTCACATCGCTCAGAATCTGCCCATTGTACGGGTGAATGATGTTCGCCAACGATTGTCCCCGATGCACGCGACTTCCGGCACTTACTTGCCGAAGCAGTATTCCGGCATGTTGCGCCTTGATGTGCATGAGCGTCGACTCGTCGATGGCTTCCGACTCGAAGGCTGCACCGCCAAAGCGGGTGGCGATGATGTGGGTGCGGCTCATCATGCGCAGGATGGCATCCACGTTCTCGTTTCCCGCGGTCTGGTCAACCTGAGTCGTTTTTCCGGCATAGACCGAGAAGGCTTTGGTGTTCCACAGTTGCCAGTTGTAGTTGAGCAGCGTCGTGTCGAACGGGCGTGGCTTGTAGGTCGTTACATAGCGCATTCCGAACAGGCGCGCCGTGGCGACATCTTCGTAACCGGTTTTCAGCATCCTGACGTGCGGAATAAAATCGCCCGGCACATAGTAGCTTGCCAGTTGTATGCCATACTCAAATCCTTTAAGCGCATCGAAGACGGCGGCGGCTATGCGTTGCGTCGTCTCGCCATTGTCGTAGCCCGGAAACATCCGGTTTATGTCGGTGTTGTCCATCGCCCAGAAACGTCGGCTCACGTTCATCGAAAAAGGGTTGCACGACGGAATTACCAAGATGCTTTTCCCTTTCACTATGCCGCCCTGCCGCTCGATGGCTGTCAGACGGTTTACAAGTTGGGCGCAGATGTATTGCTGCTGCACCTCGTCGCCCCTCATCGCTCCTACAATGGCAATCGTCTTTGCCCCTTCGCCAAAGCGGTATCCACGGATGCGGAAGTTGTCGCGGCACGACGATGTCATCTCAAATATCGTTTCTTCTCTCATACTTCTTCAGAATTAAAGATTCGTGCCATCAGCGAGCCTTCATAGACGATAGGATAGGCTCGGATGGTAAACAGATATCCGTTGACCGGCGACTTTACCGTGCTGAGCACCTTGCCGCGCAGAGGGTCAACAATTTGTCCGATGGTCTGTCCTTCGGTCACGTTGGTGCCGCATGTCATCTCCGTGAGGAATACGCCCGATGTCTCGGCATTCAGGAACGTCACGCGGTCGCCCTTGCAGACGATGGGACTTGGCACATCGTCCAGAACATCGCCTCGCCACATGCCCATGTGCCGCATCAGGTTCAGAATGCCACCGACCAGCCGTCGGCACATCTTGTGGTTGATGCGCTGGCCTACGCCCATCTCGACCACCAGACACGGCGTTCCGGTGCTGTTAAGCGAGTGCGCCAACGTGGCTTCGAGCACCGTCGCGGCTTCGTGAACCCACACAAAATCCATTCCCAGATGCTCGGCAAAGGGCACAAGCCATTCGGCATCCTGCACGTTGATGCGAACCTGCGGCGTCTCGCGCAGGAATAGGTTGCTTGAGTGTATGTCGATGACCATGTCGGCCCCCTTGATGTCTTCGATGATGGCGTGCGCCGTCTGCTCTGCCATTGTGCCGTGTGGGTCGCCGGGGAAGATGCGGTTCATGTCGAGGTCGAAGTTAGGGATGCCGCGCTGTATGGTGTCGATGCCCAACGGGTTGAGGGCAGGGAAGATTTCGAGCGTTCCGTTGAGCAAATTCTGATGTCCGCCCACGATGCGCGCCAACTCGTAGCACACCATCTGACCCTCCAGCTCGTCGCCGTGAGTGCCTGTGACGACGCAGAAACGCAGTCCGTCCTTGCCGTTGTGTATCACGTTTTTGCGGATGCAGAACTGCTCGTCGATGGGCAGCTCTGTCGATACTATAGTCTTAATCATAGTTCTTGTAGTGTTACGTTGATTTGTGTTTGTTGCACGGCCTGTCCGCAGAACATTCCGCGGCTCACGGGGCAGTCTGCCGAGTCGCGTCCGTGCGCCAGTTTAACGTAGCCCTGCTGAATCAGTTCGCAGTCGTGCGTAGGGTCGAAGCCTTGCCATACGTAGCCGTCGAACACCTCGACCCAAGCGTGCGTCTGCCCCGTGCCTTCGAGGAATCCGTTCACGTAGCGCGCCGGAATGTCGTTGGCGCGGCAGAAGGCAATCATCAGATGGGCATAGTCCTGACACACGCCGCACTGTCTGGCAAACACCTCGCTCGCCGGCGTGTCAACCGTGGTGGTTTCTGGCTGATATTTCATCATCTGGTACACGCGGTGGCACAATTCTTCAGCCTTCTCCAATGGCTTCATTTCTGGCTCTGTCGCTGCCGCAGCCTTCATCGCCTCGTTTATTCCAGTCAGTCGCGACGGCTGGCGGTAGAGAAGGATGTTTCCGCCGCATTGCTTCTGCAAATATGTTTCCGTGGCGACGATTCCGGTGCTGACGTAGGCGAAAACCGTTTGTGGCTTTCTTGTGCTGCCGAAGAGGATGCGGTTGCCGAAGGCGTCGGTGCCCGTAGAAAGAACGTAGTCGGGCGATGCCACAACGTGCTCCTGCTCGATTGTCTGAAAATCGTTTACGGCAGGTTGGCATCGCAGCATCACGGTGTGTCTCGATACTGCTTCGCTGAATGTCACGATGGTCTGATAGTTATACAGATATCGTTTCATCGTTTAAATCTTGGTCAGTTGGTTAAGCAGAGACAGCAGACTGTTTTTGTATTCCGTGTCGGCCGATTTTGTCCGTCTGCTTGCAATGAGGTCGTCCAGCTGACTCTCGATGTCTTCGTTAAGCAGTCCGGGCATGTGGCGAAGGTAACGCTTCAGCGAGTCGTATGCCAGAGCTATGCGCTCATGGTCGTAGTCGAACCGCAGTAGCATGTCCAGGTTCTCCACGTTGCGTCCCATCATCATGATGTAGAGAGCCTCGTGGTTGTGCAGACGCTGTTCTGCCGCGCCCCAGAAAGCCAGAGACCAGTCTAT
>JAEEGI010012500.1_pt1 | contig 18154 bp, 17 predicted proteins | sample 8958751 | NCBI WGS metagenome assembly JAEEGI01 (sample SAMN16246545, study PRJNA631951) | gut metagenome | biome: gut microbiome; feature: rumen; material: KS-attached | host: Bos | place: Iran: Karaj | collected 2018-10 | reverse complement strand
CGAAAGTTTTTATTAAAATCGCCTATTGGGCCGGATATTGCTTGTTCGCTGGATACAGCGCATATATGACAGCAAAATCCGTTGCGATGTCATTCGACTTGAAGAACGTATGGATTGTCTTTGTTTTCGTTTTCGTTGTCGCTTTGATAGCAGGTTATTGCCTGAGTATGGTGGTGAGTGAGCTGGGCAATCGATACAACCCCAGCCGGACAAAGTTCGTTTTGGGCCTGCTCGGTTTCCTGTTGTTCTGGGGGGTCAGTTTCATGACCAACGTGCATTATATGTTGATGAGCAATGAAGGATTGAAGGTCGTAAGTGCGGAGCTTGGCACATACAAGTCATTCGTTGAGCGTTCAGTCACTGACAAGAAGGAGGATATCGCGGATAAAGAAGCTGCTGATCTTGCTCTCTGTGAAGCTTCCATTCAGAATTATGTGGATGAATTCAAACGGGAATGCGAGTCTTCCATCCGGTATGGCTTTGGCGATCGCGCCATCGCGTACTTGAAGGATATTGAAGATTATTTGTCGAACAGCGGTGGCAAGTTCTCCGACCAGTATAATTATAAGCAATCCATCTTTGACGATGAGAAGGATCGTGGTGACAGGGGAAAGAGAGGTGCCCATGAAGTCAAGGCGCTTCAGGAAAAGTACTCCATCAGGATTACGGAAAAGCTTCTGCGGAGAGAAAATGTCATCCGTCAGTATTATAAGAGGATGGTACCCCAAGCGCGTGAGATGGAACTTCTCAAGGAGTTCATCAACGACAGTCTCTATGTTGTGGACATTCCCCAGATTACGGACATTTCAACGCCTGATGTGTATTATCAGTTCCAGAAAGTCCAGCTTACAAATAATGTATTCCATCGCTTGGATGCCGATGACCAGATTGCCGTCCAGCGCTTGATGAAGGAAAGCAAGACTGCGAATGACGCCGACATCGATAAAGACAAGTTCAGGTATCGGACCTATCCTTCCGCCCGAATGTTCAGTACTTTCAATGTCTGGGACGATATGTTACATGGAAGGATGCCCAAAGATATGCGCATGCTGGGCTGGATTCTTTTTTCGCTGATCATCGATATCGTCGCCTATGTGTTGCGCCTTCTGGCGAGATAAGTGATTCTTGATTTATTAATTATTTGAATTATGGCAAACAATACTGAACCTACCAAGCCCAACAACATGGATCAGAAAGGTGGTTTTGATTTCACTGTTGATGATAACTCCACAGAGGCAAAACCGAAAGCACCTAGCGAGAATTCTGGTTCCGGAACTTCTTCATCCGCCCAATCTACAAGTACGGGTTCGGCTACCGCTAACGCTAACGCTTCCGCTTCGGACTCTACTAATCCTCATGCAAACGCGCAACCACAGATTCCGGAAGATTTGGCTCCTTTCGTCGTGTTATGCGGTCCGCCTTCCAGTGGAAAGAGTATGGTCCTCAAGTGTCTTTCCTCTTACCTTTACAATTCGAGAGAGTTCAGGTATTCTATTGCTGCAAACAGGACGCTGTTGAATACGGACTTGTATCAAAGTCATTGTGATTATTTCGATAGCATTATCGGAGATCCGGACACTCCGATGCCAAATACTGTTGATTACCTGCTTGCCGATATCATAGACAATAAAGGAAATGCCATCGTGCATTTCTTGGAGGCTCCTGGTGAGGACTTTTTCAGCTTGAACAATATAGATGAAGAGCCCCGAATACCCTTCAAATCGTATCTGTACAAGGTGGCGCGATCCCCTAAGGGCTTAAGGAAGGTCACATATATCATCTTGCTGGATTTGGATTCCGCGACTTCATTAAGAAAAAATGCCGCATTAAGAATAAAGTACGAGCAGAAGATGGAAATCTTGTATCATCAGTTCGTCGTCAAGCATCCCAGCCGCGTGATTTTGCTTTATAACAAGGTGGATATTCCTATGAACGGTCTCTGGGGCAATGCCAGTGGCTGCACCAACCCTGATGCCGTCCGTCGTGATGGCGAAACTATGTATCCTAGGTTGTTCTTCCAAAGAAAGTTTCTGGGCTGGCCTATTGATGACTATACTTTCCATCCATTCTGCACCGGATCCTATCCGGGAGATGGATCTTACACCGCTCCGGGCACTGAGTATCCTGCTGCACTTTGGGCCGACATTGCTAAAGGGCTTTGGTGATCATGGAAGCTTTCAGTTTCATCCATGGGTCTTCAGTGGGTCAAAGCAATTTGATTCCTGAAGGCCCGCGGGAGATTTGCAACGACATCTCCCTGAAGTTCTTTCAGGGTCGGGAACTCCGGCGCGACAAGTCCGGAGCCAAGCTTGCGTTGTTTATTGAACATTACAAGGGGCACTCCGGACACTATTGCGTCTACTCTTTTGTGAACAACGATTGCAAAGGGTCTAACGGAAGAGAAGGACAGTATTTCGCCATCAGTATTCTGAGTGACCGGTACGCCGCTCCGGAGGATGTCTTTAGAAAGGTGCTTTCTTCCGCGTATGAAGCAATGTTCGCGACGGGCAAGATTCTCAGGAAGGATGGGGATACTGATCAATATGTCATCGGTCAGTTCTCCGAACAAGAACAGTATCTTTCTGCCTTGTTGGGGAAAATCAATACTGCTTTTTTGCAGATCGCTGGCGAGCAGGCGCGATCAGTAGGTACGGATGTCATCGGTGCCGATTATCAAAGTTGGAACGGATTCAAGGCCGGCCTTGACATATGTAATAACACCAATGCCTTTGACGAGTTTTGCCGATTGGGGCGTCTATATGTTTCCGAAGAGTATGGTACACAGTCTGATCGAATTCGGGAATATGAGGCCACCATTCAGAAACTGGATGACGAAAAACATGCCCTTGAGCGGTCCATTGGCGAAACACTGCGAAAAGGACAGGCTGAGTCGAAGAAGACAATCGAGCAATTGCGCGAACAACTCAGTCAAAAAAACGCCGATATCGTAACTCTCCAAGCGGATAATGAACGTTTTAAGTCTTCCATCGAGGTGGTCAGGGCAGAACTGGAAAGGCATTCCAAGGCTACCTCTCGCTTGATGGACTTGAAGGAACAAAGTTCGTCCGGACAGAATAAGGGCAAGAAAGACATTTGGAAGACTGGCCTGCTTCTGGGAGTCCTCATCCTCACCCTCTTAAGCAGCCTGCTGAATTATTGCTTTTTTCGCAGCATCGCGTCATCTCTTGGGCCCCAAAAGGAGAACCCCAAGGTAAATGTGAGCAACAAAAAAGATGGCCTTTCGGATAATCCCGTGTCCGAAACTCCTGGTGGTGTGTTTCTCGAGGTCAGCCCCTCTTTGATAGAAGCAAATGCTGATAAAGGAGATTATGCAATTGAAGTTGTCTGCGACCAGGAATGGGCGGTACCTGAATCCTCGACAGATTGGGTTTCCTTCAAGAAGACGGATGCTACTCATTTGAGTATTCATCTGACCGCAAATCCAACTGCATCGCCAAGAGAATCGACTTTTATGATACCCGCGGGGGCGCTGGAAAAGCAGGTCACGGTTAAACAGTCGGGCAAAACTAAAGAAGCGTCCGCCCCCGACTATGGGCTTGTTGTAAAGGATGCCGACGGGCGTGTTTTGCAATCGGGGAGGTCGACGGTCAAGCGCGATCAACGTCTTCACGCTGTGGTCAATAAGCCGTCAATGCAACAGACTGGCTATGGTTGGAGATACGACAATTGTAAGGGGCCGAAGGACAATGTAAAAGAAGTTGATGTGATCATCACGGGAGAGCCAGGAAAAAAGGCAGTGATTGCTTATGGTGATGTTACGAGCCAATCCCTCCGTCAAAGGGTCTTTCTGACGATAGTTGATGATCAGCTGTCCACTACATCTTCTTCAACCTCCGGTCAAGTCGTAGAAAGTACTCAAGACGTGAATGATAGCAGTGGTGACGGCGGGAACGGCGCAGGTGATGCAGATAAAACCAATTCCGATCAATAAAGGTTACAAATAACAGAGACAGTATATGAAAAAACTGACCATTCTATTTCTGACCGCGATTTTGCTCTTTAGTGCATGCGCGAATAAAAAAGTTTATCGTCCCTCTCATTTCCCGGAATCCAAAAGTGCCGATTTCTATTCTTATGCCATCCCTTTTGAGGAGAGGTCAAACACCATGTACGTCCGTGTCCGATTGAATGATGGCCCTCAGTTCCAAGGTGTATGGGATTCCGGTTGCAGCCTTCCCCTGAAAATTTCCAAGTTGGAAGCTAATTCTCTGGTAAAAGATGGAACTCTTTCCCAAAGTGACTATCGTGCCAGTCTTCCTGTCAAAGTTGCCAACGGCCAGACGAGCAACTATGCCGTTTATATGTTGAAATCTATTTCATTTGTGGACGATAAAGGCGTCGAGCACACTTTGACGAATATTCCTGCTGTCATTGATGATAATGTTGGCACGGATATCTTGATAGGTTTGCCTGTCATGCAGGCTCTCGGCTCCTCGCACGAGGTTTCCCAATTTGATCACATCATATTCATCAAGGAATAGTGGTTCTGAAGTTTTATTTGTTTGCACAGAATTCGGGGGGATACCAGCAATATCCCACAGACCATTCTGAGTCTTTTCTCCGAAAGATATGCAAAAGTAATAGTTCCACAGATCAGATTGCCATTCAGCGTAATGGCAATTTGATGTATTATGCCTATCTTCATCGTCTTTCCGCTTCGGAAATGTATGGCGCGTGCTTCGTTTGTGGTGAAGTATGCTTGAATTTGCATACGGTGTATGAATGCTCGAAGATGGCTTTTGATGATGCTGCCCGGAAAGGTGTCCTTTTTCGTTTCGACAGTAAAGGCGTGATTCGCAAAAATGTGGCTGACTTCTCTAATGAGGCTGCCGAGGTCGACGGCTTCTTCCTCGCTTTCAAGGAGTATCTGACTCTGCATCCTAAGATATGGGAACCGCTTCCTTCTGAGGATCTTACGATCCCGTTGGATAGTGTTATGCGCTTGTCTATCGAGGAGGATCCTAACGACAAGATCATTCGGGCTCTTCGGCATTACCACAATGTTCATGTCACTCTTAAAAACGATCTTCCGTCCAGTTATGCTCGGACTGTTTCTCGTCTCAGTGCGGAGAATGCGAGTTTGCATAGTAAGAACAAGGCGTTGAACGATGAGATTTCCCGGGTGAGAAGAGAAAAAAGAAATACATTGTGGGTTGGTATCTTATCTTTGGTCGTGGCCGTCTTCGGATTGGTGATCTATTTCAAGGTGATCAATCCCAGTGAGGTCAGTAAATACCAGACGAGCGAGTTTTTGTATTATGGCCCGATCAAGGACAAGGAGCCGAATGGAGAGGGTGTGGCCTTCTATCCGTCAGACGACCCGGATGGAAGGCGTTACTACATAGGAAATTTTGATAATGGTGAGAGAAATGACACCGAAGCGATGCTCTATTATCAAAGTGGCGATTACTTCTACGGAACGATGGTCGGAGATCAATGGGATGAAGGTATTTTTTATTCCAACTCCACCGGTTCTCATTTCGTTGGCTCATTTGTGAATAACGAGCCTTCCGATGGCACTTGGTACAGGCATGAGGAAGCCTACAGAGTCAAAAATGGTAAACCTGTAAGATATTGAATCGACATATGAATTCCCGGAGATTCTTCCTGTTCTTGGCCGCCCTTTTATCGCTCATCACTCCTCAGTTGATGAAAGGGCAGCCGAAGCCGACAATGGACAAGGTATTCACCATATCATCCACGACTGCAAGTTTTGAAGCCGAGGGTGGTACTAAAGTATTTACGATTACCTCCAGTGGGTCATGGAAGATTTCTTCTGGTACACAGTCGTGGAGTAAGCTGACCAGGGTTGGGAAGACGTTGTCCCTGTCGGTCGACCCCAATTTGGAAGCAACCGACAGGACTGACTCGTTCACATTGTCTTCGGAAGGTAAGACCATTCGTGTTACCATTACACAAAAAGGGCAGCCAGCATTGGCGGTAACTCAACCGACATCTTTGTCCGTCTCATCTGAGAAACTCACGTTCAACGCTTCCGGTGGTTCTCAGACGATCACTGTCACGTCCAATGAACCGTGGTCCATTGGAACAACAACGGCTTCTTGGGGGCATCTTACATCGAACGGGAACAAGTTGACCGTAAGAGTTGATTCCAACAGCAGCTCTTCAAAACGTACTGACTGGTTTACTGTCAAGGCGGGAGGAAAGGAAAAACGGGTCAATATCGAACAGCGGCCTATTTCTTCCTCTACGGCGACGACATCGTCCACGTCTAAATCTACAACGACGTCAAAGCCTTCATCGACCTCTACGACGTCGTCATCGGCAAACAAGTCGGCCATCAGTTCAGTTAGCATTTCTAATAATGCCGATGTCGATGGCCTGAAGGGGGTCCGTGTCCGTGTCTCGTTCAATGTGGTCGGGATGAAGGATAAGAGCGGGACCGTGTCGTGTTATTTCTATGATTCGGACGGCAATGCCCTTATCGACAAGAATGATAATTATGGAACGGTAGACAGTCCTCCCCATGTGGCAGTCAGTAGATCATTCAAGCCGACTTCTGACAACGCCACATATACGGATTTTGACATTGCAATTCCATACGAAGAGTTGCATCTGTCGGGTACCTCAAGCAGAACTCTGAAGGTCAACGTGCTGATTTGGGATAAGTCCGTTTCGCCGAACAAGCAGGTTGTCAGGAGGGACGGTGTTTCCTTTACCTGTATTCCGGTTGTTTCTTATCTCAGGGTTGGAGGCTCAACGGCTGATAAAACCCAGAGTTTCTCCTATTCTGGCGGTAGGCAGTACTATTCTGTCGATACCAATGCCAGCGATTTTGAGCTATGGGGCGTTCCTTCCTGGTGCAGCGTCGAGAAGTCTTCGAATGGTTTCACGCTCATTTGCCGGGAGAATCCTTCTTCCAGTTCAAGGGATGATTACATGAAGGTAAAGGCTGCCGACAAGGAAATCAAGATTAGTATTACGCAGTCCGGGAATTACTCGAGTTATAGCAGCAGCAGTAGTTCCAGTTCACGTTCAACTTCCGGCTCCGGCTATACCAGAAGTCGTACCAGGTCGTATAGTAAGCCTTGGCTCAGGATCGGTATCGACGGAAGTATGGATGTGATTATGAAGAGAACGCAAACTACGTTCTATGATCCGTATTATGATGAGTACTACACGGATTATACCGAAGAGAAAGAAAAATTCGTTTTTGGGGCCGGACTTCGTGTTCGTATAGGCCGACCTGACCAGATGTTCAATATCATTACGGGCGCCAGATATATGTTTGGTACTTCCAAGGGCCTTCAGGTACCGGCAATTCTCAATTGGAATCTGCTTCGGGGAGATGGCATTGCTATGTACATGGGCGGCGGTTATGAATTTGGTTTAACGGATGCCTATCAGGGTACAGGTGCCGCGCTAGTCCAAGTCGGTGTGGGTGGTACCCATGGAGACCTGCAAGTGTTTTATAAGCCTAATCAGGATCTCATTGGTGTGGGCTTTACGCTTTATTTCTAAGGTTGTTCTGGTGTTGATTAGAAGATCTTTTCCTATTCTGCTATGCATTCTGCTCCTGGGCCTGTTCAGCCAAAACAGTGCCCTTTCGCAGGTTAAGATCGATGGGGAAGTGGCGGAGCTTATGCTCAAGTCTTTTTCCCAGTTCGAGGAAGGAAAATACCAAGAAGCCTTGTCCGGTTTCAAGGAGGTTGCCGGGCGGACAAAAGCTAAACGGAGTTCTGATGAGCTTCGAACCTATACCGCCAGCCAGCTTATGTCCGCGAGGTGCTTCTACTTGCTAAGTCGCTTCGAGGAAGGCTACGATCTTGCCGACAAGGTCCTTCAAGAAGAACTGTCAGAAGACTTTCGCTCCGGTATCATACAATACTATGTCTCCTGCGGCTACGGCCTTGGGCTTGAGTGCATGTCAACAAAGAAGAGGCAATTTGCCGAAGCCAGGGCATATTTCGACAAGGTTCTTCCTTTTGCCGATGAAGAGATGCGGACGAGAATTCTTTCCCGTCGCCCTATGTCGTGGTATTTTGAAGGGGTCATCCATAAACTCGGTCAACATTATGAGGAAGCCCTCATCTGTCTGGAAGAAGCCCGTTCCGGATTTCGGGAGATAGACGACAGGGCCCATGAAATGGAGACTGTCTGCCAAATCGGTGAAGTCAAGAAAAACGCCAATGACAGGTTAGGGGCTGTCCAGGCTTATGTCTCGGCCGAGTCCCTTGCTGAACAGGACAAAGACAAGCTGTCAATCCTCAAGGAACAATACAGTCTGTATGAGGCGCTGGACAACGATGAGATGGCCTGGAACGTCGCTCATCGGATCGATTCATTGTTCTCGTTGGTCAAAGACGCGGCATCTCAGTTTGAATTCAACGATTTGATGGGCGACCAAAGCCTGGCCCAGAATCGGCATCTCATGGCCGAGAGATGGTATCTTAAGAACGAACCTTTACTCCCTGAACTCTCCGATGAAGCGAAGCAATATACTCATTACTTTAATCTGAGGGACCTGTACGGAAAGACCGGCCAGTGGGAAAAGGCTTTGTTTTATGCCAATCTAGCCAAGGAAATATCGCAAAAAATGCGGAGTTCCTCCGACCCTGGCTACTACACCAATTACAATTTCATTGCCGATATCTACCGGCGTAAGGGGGATAGTCTCCGCTGTTTCCGGAACCTCGACTCCTTGTTCATGGCTGTTCCTCTGATCAATGAACCGCGTGAGTTGCAGTTCATCTATTTTGCCAGGGGGCAGGCTTATGCGACTTTCGGTAACTATGCCAAGGCTTTGGAGGATTATCGGAAGGCGGAAGAACTTCTGGCTTCCCGCTATGGCGAGGATGACGGGGACCGGGTGGCGATGTTGCCTTTGATGGGTGGTATGGAGCATCGTTTGGGCCATTATGATGAGTCGGAAAGATTGTATCGGATGTATGCCGATGGCCAGTTGAAGCTTGCAGGAGGGAACAGCAGTGATTATATTGCCGCTGTGGGTTATCTTGCGAACGCGGAAGCTTTCGCCGGGCATCTTGATGCTGCCTGCCGGGATTACACCGACGCCGTAACAAAGATAAAGCAGCAAGTGCGCAGGAAATGGCCTTATCTTTCCACCGTCCAACGTGAAGCATATTGGGCGGAGGCATCGGAACCGTTGCGGAATATGGCGTCTTTTGCGCTGGGATTGGGAGAGCATCAAACCCCTTTCACGCAAACCTGTTACGATGGTCTGGCCCTTACGAAGGCTTTTCTGTTGGAATCCGAGCAGTCTACCTACGACTTGGTCAAACACCATGGGACAGCGGAGGATTTGGAGGTTTTCCTGGCCATCCTGGCCATTCAGGACAGGATTCGTGTCTGGGAGAGCCATGGACAGGAGTATGCCGACAGCATCCTGACGGCGACGACTCGGGTTGCGCGGCTGGAGTCGTCTCTTTCCCGGCGTTGCAGAGCATATGGGGATGCCACCGCCTTCATGGGCATTGATTACACCCAAATCCGCCAGTCCTTGGATGACAATGAAGTGCTTGTCGATTTCACGGACTTCATATCCAATTCGCGAGGCAGGATTTATGCTGCATATATCATTGACAACCAACAATCTTTCCCGTACTTGAAGGAGCTGTTCCAAGAACGGTCTATCGATTCCCTGCATGTCCGTTACGCGCACCAGTTTTATACCGGTAAGCCGGCGGAAACCGTCAGCCGCCTCCTCTGGGCCCCCTTGAAAGACTTTGTGAAGGAAGGGGCAACCGTGTACTATGTTCCTACGCAGTTGCTATTCCAGATAGCCCCCGAGTCCCTGCCTGCAGGCGACGGTACATTGCTTGGCGACCACTACCGCTTTGTCCGTCTTTCGTCTGCTCGTGAACTTGTACGGTATCGGGAAAGTCTTGATCTTCCCGGCACACCGGATGGCGTGGACGCGGTTTTGTATGGAGGTTTACAGTATAGCCTGGATGGCTCTGTCATGGAGTCGGAGGCCAGAAAGCATGATGTGCCGCGCATGTTCGCCTTCCGCGGGAATGATGAAACAGTAAGGGGAGATTCCCTATTCCATGACCTGCCGGGATCCAAGGTGGAAATTGAATCCATTGCGGCAGAACTGAAAGAAGCGCACCGTTCCGTCCATCCATATATGGGAAAAGAAGGAACGGAGGAATCATTCCTGAGTTTAAGCGGACATGCTCCCCGGATCCTTCACTTGGCTACGCATGGGTTTTATTATACGCCGGATGCCGCTCAGGAAGTGGATTATTTACGGGGATTCAGCGATGCCATGTCCTTGTCGGGCCTGGTCCTTGCAGGTGGCAATGCGGCCTGGTTGGGACAAAGACTTCCGGAAGGTGTTCTTGGTGGTATCTTGACGGCCGCAGAAATTGCAAGGATGGACTTGAACGGGGTTGACATGGTCGTCCTCTCCGCCTGCCATTCGGGAAAAGGGGAGGCGACGCCTGAGGGCCTTTACGGTCTGCAGCGGGCATTCAAAAAAGCCGGCGTGAAAACCATCGTCATGTCTCTCTGGGCCGAAAGCGATAGGGTGGGCCCTGAATTCATGGAGGAGTTCTACCGGAATCTGGCCGGCTCCGCAGGCTGGAACAAGCGAATTGCTTTTGACAAGGCGAAAGAAGCCATCCGCCGGAAATATCCGGATTCTCCGTCTTTCTGGGCAGGATTTGTCATGTTGGATTAATGGAAATGACCAAACGGATTATTCTATTGTTTCTGATTGTGTTCGGGCCGATCTCCGGCCTGGCCCAGAAACGGCATGCCCTGGTCGTCGGCATCGGACAGTATGAAGATTCACGGTGGGGGAGCATTCACGGCGATACGGACGTGGACTACGCGGTGGCTATGCTCAAGGCGAACGGATTCAAGGATATTCGCACACTTCGGAATGCGGATGCCACCAAGCGGGCCCTCCTTTCCGCGTTCCGGTCGCTGAAGAGCCGTTGCGGCCGCGGAGATAAGGTTTATATCCATTTCTCGGGTCATGGACAACAGGTCACCGACTTGGACGGCGACGAAGATGACGGTTATGACGAAGCTTGGATTCCCTATGACGCCCAACCTTACTACAGTGCGTCCTACCGTGGCGAGAATCATTTGACGGACGACGAGCTGAATGGCGTGCTCACGCAGATCAGGATGAAGATAGGACCTGCCGGGAGGATGCTGGTCGTCGTCGATGCCTGTCACAGCGGCAGTGCGACACGAGAGCCGGGAGATACGACCGTAGCCCGGGGATTTGACCGGAAATTTGAGATTCCCGGGAAAAAGCCCAATCGGAGAAAGCCGGCGCCGGAAGAATGGATCACCCTCAGCGCCTGCCAGTCCTATCAGGTCAATTGGGAGTTGACCCGACCGGCTGTCGGGAAACTGACTTGGAGCCTTCATGAACTCGGCGATCGCTTGCATATCTTGTCCAACCAGGAACTGGAGGCGTCGATCGCCCGCATCATGCAGGAGAATCCCGGCCCCCTGAGCCAGACCCCCGCCATGACGGGATGCCTTGATACAGAATCTGTCAAAGATCTTTTTGAATAGATGCCGATCTTCTCTTTTCTTTCCAAGGAAGCGCAGTTTGTGCAGCGGATCCGCTCCGGCGACCGGGGAGCGGAACGGGCTTTCTTTGATTATTGCTACGACTACTGCATGCGTGCGCAGGGCCGAGATGACTTCTTTTCCGAGGACCGTTTCCAGGATGCGTTCATCCAGATATGGACCGAGATACAGGATGGCCGCATTTTTCTTGAGCGGGGGGCCATCTGGCGACTTCCCAAGGAAAAAGGGGCCGTAGCCGCTCCGATGACCTGCTCTCTGCGCAGTTTCATCGTGGGCATTTGCAGGAAGCAGGCGGAGAAGGGGAAGCGGGGCCCTGTCGTTGTCCCCGCCGATGCCGTCCCTGAAATCACGGATGATGATTACCGGGCCTTTGAGAAGGAAGAGAAGGAGGTCAAACTCCGTCTCATCCATGCCTGCATCGCGGTGATGTCTCCTCATTGCCGGGAGATTCTGACCCAGTATTATGTCCAGGGATTGAGCTTGGAGAACATCATGCTCATCCGTCGTGTCAACGTGAGCAAGGACGGGCTGAAGACAAGCAAGAGCAAGTGTCTCCAACGTCTCAAGAATGACGTCGTTTCAACCTATATAGCCCAACAGATGCAATGAAATATACTGAAGACCAGATTGACGCCTATGTCCGGGGAGAGATGTCCGTTCCGGAGATGGCCGATTTTGAGGCGGAGATGGAACGGGATCCCGCTCTGGCCCGTGAAGTCGATATGATTCGTCTCATCGTTTCCGGCCTGAAAGACCGACAGGACAAACTGGACGCAATGAACACCTGGCAGAAGGACGCCGAACGAAAGTCCGCCTCCAGGACCATTTCGACTGGGAAACGCCATGCATGGGGCCCCTGGGTAGCCGTACTCGGCGCCGCGGCGGCCGTAGTTGTCGGTGTGTTCCTTTATCGCCCTTTGCCGACTCCACTCCCGCAGGCACCCGAGCCACCTGCCATGCGTTCTGCGGGCCTTCCCTCCTTGGACAGCCTCATTGAGCAGGGCGACTATCAAAGTGCCATTGAAGTCATTGAGGCAGAACTGGCCGAGACCGACAGCCTGCTGCAGGAAAGCATCCGTATCCGCGAAGAGGCCGACTATGACATCGAAAAATATGAATGGGTCATCCGGTCTCTCAACCAAAAGCTTGACCAGATTCGGAATATGCAGAAGAATCGGTAGCCATTTCTGAAAGAATCCCGGCGAATCTTCACTCTATATGGTAAAACAAATCCATTATGAGTGAAGATTTTTGTTCTATTCCTCCGGACCTGATGTCGGACTACTTGGAAGGACTGCTCCCGAAAAAAGTGGAAAAAGACATCTTGTTGAAAGTCAATACGATAGATGACCTTTGGGTGCTAGCTCAAATGAAATTGCAAAAAAAAATGCAAAAGTAGGGTTACTTTTTCCATTCCGTGGTATAAAGGGTAGAAACAAAAAAAACTACACGCCATGGAATGCACGATCAGAGAATTTGACCAGATGGTCATCCGGGGATTGCGGTCAAGCGATCCGGAAGTTCAAAGCCGCTGTGTGCGCCGCGTCTTTTATGAAGACGCCGAGCCTCTTCTCCGTAGCATCCAGAACAGCCTCTTCAAGGGAACTGTCGATTATGACGAATTGGTGAGCGAACTCTATTTGTACCTTTCCCGGAACAATTGGAAGATTCTGGATTCCTTTCAGGGGCGCAACGGCGCCCGGCTCTCCACATGGCTGAGCCATGTCGCATGGCGCTTCTTCATGAATGTCCGCAATCGCGCGAGCAGGATGGAGTACCGGGACGACTTGAATCCGTTTACCCATCATTTAACCGTCGTCTCCACGGATGAGATGCGGCTTGACATCGAACGGACACTGTCACTGATGAGCAACAAGCGCTATGTCACCGTCATCCGACTGTTAATCATCGAGGGACGAAAGCCAGAGGATGTCGCTCGGCTGCTGGGCACCTCCGTCCAGAATGTGTACAACCTCAAGCATCGGGCTATCGCCCAGTTCCTGGAGATCTATCAGTAACGATTCCATCAACCAACCATTAATAGTTGCGCCCGACACGGACCAGGGTATGAAACCATGAAAAAAATTGTTCTTTTCTTCGTCCTGTTTGTGATGGCCATCCCGGTTTTCGCCCAGAGCGACTACTATCGGCAGAAGGCTGAGGGGTATAAGCGAGAAGCTGCGTACTATCAGCAGAAGGCCGCTGATTATCGTCGTGAGGCCAGTTACTACTTCAAGAAAGCCTCCGATTATGAGCATGAAGCCTCCTATTATATGAGAAACGGCGACGTCAGCCGCGCCCAGATGCAGCAGCGCTATGCCAGGGAGGCCACCGACAAGGCCAACACCCAGCTTCGGTACGCCCTTGAGGCCGATCAGAAGGCGTCGATGTATCTCAGTTGGGCAAGTGACGCCCTGCGCCATTACTAATTTGCTTCCAATTTTCTATATTTGTAATCGGTAAAGATGAGAAGCCATGAAATTCAGAGACTTGTTTCCCAATCAGAAACCCCTCATCGGGATGATCCACACCGGGTCCAGCTTCGGGACGGCGCTGGACCAGGCGAAGGAGGAGGTCGACATCTATTTCCGGCATGGCGTCCATCCGCTGGTGGAGAACTACTTCGGCTCCGTGAACGAGTGCGAGATGGTGCTGGCGTGGCTGCAGCGGGAGCATCCGGACGCCGTCTACGGTGTGAACATCCTGGGGGACTACTACGAGGCGTTCTGCCTCGCGAAGGAGTACGGGGCTTCGTTCGTCCAGGTCGATTCCGTCTGTGGTCATCTGAAGCGGAATGCGGACGCGAAATATGCCCGAAAACTGGCATCCTTGAGAGAGTTGGTGGACGTGGTCGTCCTGGGCGGGGTGCGGTTCAAGTACCAACCGGTCCAGTCCGGCCGATCGCTGGAAGAGGATCTGAAACTTGGTGCTGAGCGTTGCGACGCTGTCGTCTGTACCGGAACTGGAACCGGCGAGCCGACGCCTTTCGGCAAGGTCCGGGAGTTCAAGTCCGACTTGAAGGATTTCCCCGTGCTGGTGGGCGCAGGCGTGACCCTGGACACGGTCCAGGAGACCTTCCGCCTCGCCGATGGCGCCATCGTCGGCAGCTGGTTCAAGGCCGGCCATCATGACTATGGTGCCGTGAAAGAGGAGTATGTCGCCCAAATGGTCGAAAAAATAAACGAGATTCAGTAAAACTTGACTATGACCCACGAAGAAATGATTGCGCAGGCGCACGACAAGTTGTTCGCGGCCCTGCCCGAGGAGATGAACGAAAAGGACAAGGCGCTCATCGAGGACGCCTTCCTTCTGGCGAAGGAGGCGCACGCCCCGCAGACGCGGGACAGCGGCCTGCCGTACATCCTGCACCCGCTGGCCGTAGCGCTGGTGGTCGTGGAGGAGATGCGGCAGAAGGGCGCCGCGATCGTGGCGGCCGCCCTGCTGCACGACGTCGTGGAGGACACGCCCCATTCCATCGAGGAGATCCGCGACCGTTTCGGCGACGACGTCGCCTTCTTGGTCGCCGCGGTCACCAAGCCCAACAAGAATCAGGTGGACAATTTCCAGCACATCCTGGGGTCTGTCAAGGGCGATGTCCGGGTGCTCCTGCTGAAGCTCTCCGACCGGCTTCACAATATGCGGACCCTTTCCGGCCTCCGGCCCCAGAAGCAGTGGAAGATCGCGTCCGAGACGCAGTTCTTCTTCGCGCCGCTGGCCGGTCGCCTCGGGCTCTTCAAGGTCAAGTCCGAACTGGAGAACCTGGCCTTCCAGTTCCTGGATCCCCTGGAATACAAGCGGATCGAGGAACTCCTGGAAGAGGACCGTCAGCGCACGGAAGTGGCGCTGAACACCTTTGTGGACGAGTGCCGGGATTTCATCGGCGGCGAGATGGGCGGCCACATCGGCTGGGGCGTTCGGTACCGGAAGCCCTTCTCGGTCTGGCGGGAGATGCAGGAGCGCCGTTGCGACTTCTACCACGTTCCGTTCAAGCACTATGTCCGGGTGAACTTCAACCGGGAGGCCGTGGACCTGGAAATCAACGCTTCCGGCTGCCGGCGGCTCACCGACGAGGACGTCATCTTCCGGGTGTACGCCCTGCTCGCGAACAAGTACAGCGAACAGACGGGCAGCCTGGTCAACTACCTCGCGCAACCGAAGGCCAATGGCTACAAGTCTGTCCATTTCCGCCTCCTGAATCCCTACGGCGGCATCGAAGAGCTCCATGTGGCCTCTGATGAAATGCGCCTCCAGTCCAACTACGGCTGCATCCTGGACAGCCAGGAACGCTGGCTCGCCCGCCTGACGGATGTGTTCAAGGAGTTGGCCGAGGACCCCGAATCCCTGATGGGCGGCATCCGGGCCTCCCTCTACAACGAGGATATCGTGGCGTTCACCCCGGAATGCAAGGCGATTACCCTGCCCAAGGGCGCCACGGCGCTTGACTTCGCCTATGCGGTGGATCTTGGCGACCACGCTCGCTATGCCCGCATCAATGGGCGGCTGTCCTCCCTCCGGACCGAGCTCAAGCGCGGAGACTGCGTGGAAATCGGCACCGACCCGTCGGCCCATCCCAAGGCGGACTGGCAGAACGCCGTCACCTCCTACAAGGCCCGCCGCCAGATCCAGGACTACCTGAACAAGCTTCCGAAGCCGAAGCACACCCTCTGCCCCCACTGCCATCCGATGCCCGGCAGCGAGATCATCGGCTTCCAGGATGCGAGCGGCCACGTGACCATCCACGGCCGCAACTGCCCGGTCGCCATCCGGATGGCCTCGGAAAAGGGCAACACCATCGTCACCGTCGACGATTTCGTCGCGGATCCCGACGTACTGTATCCGGTGCGGGTGGAAATTGTGGGCGTCGACCGCTACCACCTCCTGCAGGACATCCTGGACTGCATCGTGGAACGGCACAAGCTGTCGATGCACGGGCTCTCGACCCATACGGAGGACGACATCGTCACGTGCTCGATCGAGTTCGCCGTCCGCTCGGCGGACGAATTGACCCAGGCTCTGAATGCGATTCGCGCCATCAAAGGCGTGGAAGAGGCCTTGCCCCGGTAGCTACCCCTCCATCACCTTTTCCACATCCACCTTCTCACCCACGATCCATAGGATGTCGCCTGCCTCGAAGGGGGAGGTGACGTCGGGGGTGTGGAGGTTGCCGTCGGCTTTCTCGACGCCGGCGACGAGGCAGTGGTGGCGGTTGCGGATGCCGGCGTCGCGGATGGTTTTGCCCAGGAAAGGGGACAGGCCCGTCACGGGGACGCAGCGGAGCACCATCTCGCCGCTGTGGTAGCGCTCGTCTTCCAGGTCGATGGCGCTGGCTTTCAAGTGCTCGCCGAACGCTTCAAGGTCAGCGTCGGAGCCGATGACTTGGATGCGGTCCTGCGGGAAGACGCGGTTGTTTGCCTTGGGGATGTTGATCCGGAGGCCGCCGCGGAGGATGGACACGACCTGGATGCCGAAGCGCTGGCCGAGGTTCAGTTCCGCCAGGGTCTTGCCGCCCCAGTCGATTTCGGCGGGAATGTCGAAGTCGGCGAAGTGCATGTCCTTGGACAGCAGGCGGGAGGCGTACTCCGGCTTCTTTTCGCCCAGATACTCGGCCCGCAGTTCGCGGGAACGGAAGTTCGTCAGGAAGGTATGCTCGATGCGCTGCGCGTTCCGCTTGATGAAGCGGCTGGAGACGATGGCGAAGACCACCAGGAAGGCGAGGACGAAGATCAGGAGGACCGAAATGTGGAACAGGCGGGCCAGGACGTAGAAGACGAAGCCCAGGGCCAGCGCATAGCGCAGCACGACGGTCGCGACGAGCGGCGCCCGGTTCGCGCGGCTTTCCTCCCAGAGGGCCTGGAAGGCGTCCGAGTGGCTGTGCTTGATCACCATCGTCCGCAGGAAAGGCGCCAAGGCGACCAGGGTGATGGCCCCCGAGACGATATTGGCCCACGGCTCCGGAATCCATTTCGCGGCGAAAGGCACCAGCAGGCCGAAGGAAAGGCTGTTGATGGCGATGCACAGGATGCCGTAGATGAGGACGACCTTGAGCACGGAGCCGAGGTACTTCCGCCATTCGCTCTCCTTACTCGTGGTAGGGGAGGCCGACGAGGCGGCGTAATTGTCCATAAAGGAGCGCACCCGCCCCGGAAGGTGCTTGTACACAAATCCGTACGCCGGTTCCGCCAGCCGGATCATATACGGCGTCAGGAAGATGGTGATGACCGATACGGCCACGACGATCGGGTACAGGAAGCTGCCCGTGACGCCCAGGGACACGCCCAAGGTGGCGATGATGAAGGCGAACTCGCCGATCTGCGTCAGTGAGAAACCGCACTGCATCGCCGTCTTCAGCGGCTGTCCGGACAGGAGCACGCCCGTGGTCGCAAATAGCAGCTGGCCGAGGATCACCGTCAGGGTGATGACCACGATGGGCAGCCAGTACTGGCCGATCATCGCCGGGTCCACCATCATGCCCACGGACACGAAGAAGATGGCCCCGAACAGGTCTTTCACCGGTTTGACGATGCGTTCGATGTGTTCCGCCTCGATGGTCTCCGCCAGGATGGAGCCCATGATGAAGGCGCCGAAGGCGGCCGAG
>JAEEGI010012495.1_pt1 | contig 18158 bp, 14 predicted proteins | sample 8958751 | NCBI WGS metagenome assembly JAEEGI01 (sample SAMN16246545, study PRJNA631951) | gut metagenome | biome: gut microbiome; feature: rumen; material: KS-attached | host: Bos | place: Iran: Karaj | collected 2018-10 | reverse complement strand
AACCTCGTGGCCAACTTCCTGAAGGAGAAGTTCGCCAAGAAGCCCGCCATCGCCGAGGCCAACATCAAGGTCATTCAGGCCGGTTGGGACTACGGTCACAACACCCACTCTTCGACGACCAGCGTCTACCGTGTGGAGTCGAAGGTGAAGGAGCCCGGCCGCTATATGGATATCACTGGTAACAAGGCTACTGCCTACGGTTTCATCGCCGCTGCCGAGAAGGCCGGTCTGAAGCTTTACCTCGGTTCCTATCCCATCACCCCTGCCACCGACGTGCTCCACGAGTTGTCGAAGCACAAGTCGTGTGGCGTCATCACCGTGCAGTGTGAGGACGAGATTGCAGGCTGTTCGTCGGCCCTCGGCGCTTCGTTCGCCGGTGCCCTCGGCGTCACGTCGACCTCCGGTCCTGGCATCTGCCTGAAGAGTGAGGCCATGAACCTCGCCGTCATCATGGAGCTGCCGCTCGTCGTCCTCGACGTGCAGCGCGGCGGTCCCGCCACCGGCCTGCCCACAAAGTCCGAGCAGACCGACCTGCTGCAGGCCCTCTTCGGCCGTAACGGTGAGAGTCCCATGCCCGTGCTGGCCGCCACCAGCCCCACCGACTGCTTCGACGCCGCCTACCAGGCTTGTAAGATTGCCCTCGAGCACATGACGCCCGTTGTCCTGCTCACCGATGCCTTCGTAGCCAACGGCTCCGGCGCCTTCAAGCTGCCCGACATCACGAAGCTCGACGCCATCAATCCCCCGTACGTTCCCGAGGAGCTGAAGGGTAAGTGGACACCGTATATGCGTGCTGAGAACGGCACCCGCTACTGGGCTGTGCCCGGTCGCGAGGGCTTCGCACATATCCTCGGCGGACTGGAGAAGGACAACCAGACCGGTGCCATCTCCACCAATCCCGAGAATCACGACCTGATGACGCGTCTGCGCCAGCAGAAGATCGAAAAGATCCAGGTACCCGACCTCGAGGTCAGTGGCGATGTCGACGATGCCGACCTGCTCATCGTAGGCTTCGGCTCTACCTACGGTCATCTCCACTCGGCTATGGACGAACTGCGTGCAACAGGCAAAAAAGTGGCACAGGCCCACTTCAAGTTCCTGAACCCCCTGCCCGCGAACACCGCGGAGGTCCTCTCTAAGTACAAGAAGGTCGTTGTGGCCGAACAGAACATGGGTCAGCTGGCTGCCTACCTCCGCATGAAGGTCGATGGCTTCGTCCCTTACCAGTTCAATCAGGTAAAGGGTCAGCCATTCGTTGTAGAAGAGTTAGTGAACGCATTCGAGGACATTTTAAAGAAGTAAACTATTATGAGTTATACAGCACAAGATTTTAAGAAAGGCCAGCCCCGTTGGTGCCCGGGTTGTGGCGACCACTTCTTCCTGGCCTCACTTCATAAGGCTATGGCCGAGATTGGCGTAGCCCCTGAGAACGTGGCAGTTATCAGCGGCATCGGCTGTTCCAGCCGTCTGCCCCACTACATGGCCACCTACGGTATGAACACCATCCACGGTCGTGCCGCTGCCATCGCTACCGGTGCGAAGGTCGCCAACCCCGACCTCACCGTGTGGCAGATTTCCGGCGACGGCGACGGACTGGCCATCGGTGGTAACCACTTCATTCACGCCAACCGTCGTAACATCGACCTGAACATGATCCTCCTGAACAACCGCATCTACGGTCTGACGAAGGGTCAGTACTCCCCCACCTCACCCCGTGGCTTCGTCTCTAAGTCGAGCCCCTACGGCACCGTCGAGGACCCGTTCCGTCCCGCTGAGCTCTGCTTCGGCGCCCGCGGACACTTCTTCGCCCGCTGTGTGGCCACCGATGCCAAGGGTACCGTCGAGGTGCTTCAGGCAGCCTATAAGCACAAGGGTGCCAGCGTCACCGAGGTGCTGCAGAACTGCGTCATCTTCAATGACCACTGTCACGACATCGTCTACAACAACGAGGGCCGTAAGAAGAACGCCATCTACGTGCGCCACGGCGAGAAGCTCGTCTTCGGCGAGAACAACGAGTTCGGTCTCGTCCAGCAGGGCTTCGGCCTGAAGGTCGTCGAGATCGGCAAGGACGGCTACACCCTCGACGACGTCCTCGTCCACGATGCCCACTGTCAGGACAACACCCTGCAGCTGAAGCTTGCCCTGATGACTCCCGAGGATGGCTTCCCCATCGCCCTCGGCGTCATCCGCGACGTCGACGCGCCGACCTACAACGACGCCGTCTACGCCCAGCTCGAGGAGGTCTCTGCCCAGAAGAAGTACCACAACTTCACCGAGTTGCTGGAGACCAACGACATCTGGACCGTCCAGTAAAATTGCAAACTCCACTTGACAATCGCCCCCGTCGTGAGCAACGACGGGGGTTGTTTTTGCGTTTTTTATACAGGTGATATTCAAAAAACTGTCAGCTCTCAACGCTCAACTCTCAACTATTTCGTACCTTTGCACCCGAATTTTGAATACCGAACGACAATATTAAAAACCATAAAAATCAACAATGATTAGTAATTACAGAAGTCTGCATATCGTAGATGCAGCCCGACAGTTCCGCCACGAGCATAAGTACCACCCGTCGAACACGATGAAGCGGTTCGTCAAGATTGCTATCGTGGCCATCGTCACCCTGCTGTTGTGGAATATGCCGAGCGAGTGGTTCGGCATCCAGAACCTCACCGTCATCCAGCAGCGTATCATCGCCATCTTCGCCTTTGCCACGCTGATGTGGATCTTGGAGATTGTCTCGTCGTGGGCCACGTCGGTGGCCATCATCGTGCTGATGCTCCTGTTCACGACAGACAGCGGCATCCTGCCGATGGTCAACGAGGAGGAGGTAGGCCAGCTGCTCTCTTACAAAGGTGTCATGGCCACGTTCGCCGACCCGGTCATCATGCTGTTCATCGGCGGTTTCGTGCTGGCCATCGCCGCCACGAAGACGGGTCTCGACGCCCAGCTGGCGAAGGTGCTGCTGAAGCCCTTTGGCACGCGTAGCGAGATGGTGCTCCTGGGCTTCCTGCTCATCACGGGCCTCTTCTCGATGTTCGTCTCCAACACCGCCACGGCAGCCATGATGCTGACGTTCCTCACGCCGGTGTTCCGCCAGCTGCCCCCCGAGGGCAAGGGTCGCATCGCCTTGGCCATGTCCATCCCCGTGGCAGCGAACCTCGGCGGTATGGGCACCCCCATCGGCACACCGCCGAACACTATCGCCCTGAAGTACCTCAACGACCCCGAGGGGCTGAACCTCGGCCTGGGCTTCGGACAGTGGATGATGTTCATGTTCCCACTGGTCATCGTCCTGCTGTTCATCAGCTGGCGCATACTGCTGAGCACATTCCCCTTCACACAGAAGCGTATCGAGCTGAACATCGAGGGCGGTATGCAGAAAGGCTTCCACGCCAATGTCGTCATCGTCACGTTCTTCCTCACCGTAGCACTCTGGCTCCTTGACAGCGTGACGGGCATCAACTCCTACACCGTGGCCATGATACCGTTTGCCGTCTTCGCCCTGACGGGTGTCATCAACAAGCGCGACCTCGAGCAGATCAACTGGAGCGTCATCTGGATGGTGGCCGGCGGCTTCGCCCTCGGCTACGGCCTCAACAAGTCGGGACTGGCAGAGAATGCCGTTGCCAGCATCCCCTTCGGCGAGTTCTCGCCGCTGCTCATCCTGCTCCTCGGCGGTGCCATCTGCTACGCCCTGTCTAACTTCATCTCCAACTCGGCCACGGCAGCCCTGCTGATGCCTATCCTGGCTATCGTCTGCGGTGCCATGGGCGACAAGCTCGCCCCCATCGGCGGCACGCCCACCGTTCTCATCGGCGTCGCCATCGCCGCCTCCAGTGCCATGATCCTGCCCATCTCCACGCCGCCGAACGCTCTGGCCTTCGCCACGGGCTTCGTCCAGCAGAAGGACATGGCTAAGATGGGTATCGTCATGGGTATCATCTCGATGGTCCTCGGCTTCGGCCTGGTCTACCTCATGGGTACACTACACCTGATTTAGGAGAAGTTAGAGATTACAACTGCACATTAATTAAACAACCACGAATTTATCGAATTAAACGAATTTTGTCTGCGCGTGGTATTATAAATTCGCGTAATTCGTGAAATTCGTGGTTAAAATAAACTTGAAGTTAGAGTATATGAAGAAACTACTGTTTATACTGAGCAGCATCTGTCTGCTCGTGGCCTGCGGACAGTCGGACAAGGGTTACACCATCACCGGTAAGGCCGAAGGGACACAGGACGGCGACACCGTCTACCTCTGCCAGATGGGTGGTGTGTCGATGGTCCCCGTCGACTCTGCCTACGTGAAGAACGGACAGTTCCGCTTCAAAGGCTCCGTCGAGGGCTGTACCGTCCGCTACCTCATGCCCATCCACGGCGGCAAGCCCGTCGGCATGGCCCTCGTCGTGCTGGAGAACGCGCCCATCAAGGCCGTCATCACCCTCAAGGGCAGCGAGACCACCGTCGTCAAGGGCGGTCCCAGCCAGCAGCTCTACGAGAACTACGTCGCGGGCTGGAACACCTTCTCCGAGAAGATGGACCGTCCGTGGCAGGTGGCCCACGACCAGTCGGCCGCTCCTGAGGCCCGTGAGGCTGCGCAGCGCACGCTGGACTCCCTGAACCAGGAGCTGAAAGCGTATAACAAGAGTTTCATCGTCACCCATGTGCCGTCGGCCATCAGCGACATGATCTTCGGCGCCTGTTACGGGGACTTCAGCGACGCTGATCGCGAGGAGCTGCTGAAGCTCCTCGGCGAGAAACAGCCGCAGTACCCCGCCTACAAGGCCATCATGAAGCAACGCGAGGCCTCGAAGGCCACGGCCGTCGGCGAGAAGTATATCGACCTCGTGATGCCCGGCGTCGAGGATGGTCAGATGGTCCGCCTCAGCGACTACGTCGGTAAGTACCGTCTGGTGCTCGTCGATTTCTGGGCTTCGTGGTGCGGTCCCTGCCGTGCCGAGATGCCCAACGTGCTGCGCACATGGCTCGACTTCCAGGACGTTGGCCTCCAGGTGGTGGGCGTCTCCTTCGACAACGAACATGAGCCGTGGCACGAGGCCATCCACGAGATGAAGATGGGCTGGCCGCAGATGAGCGACCTCAAGGGCTGGGACTCCGAGGGTGCCAGACTCTACAACGTCCGTGCCATCCCCGCCAACGTGCTCATCAACAAGGATGGCATCATCGTCGCCAGGGACCTGCGCGGCGACGAGCTCCACCAGAAGATCGAGGAGCTGCTCAGCGAGTGACCGTTCCCCATTTCCTGATAACAAAAATGTCATGTCAGTCTTGCAAAAGTGTAAGACTGACATTTATTTTTCTTGATTTGTATTAAAAAAACCTTAAACTTCAGCACTTTTCTCTTTTCCCTTTCCTCTTTTCTCACTTAAAATCAGTATCTTTGCAGCCAAATTAGTAAAGTACATATAGCTAAATAGTAAATTAATTATGGCAAAGTTAGATTTGACACAGTACGGTATCACCGGTTCGAAGGTGATTGCCCACAATCCGTCGTATGAGTTCCTCTTTGAGGAAGAGACAAAAGCTGGTCTGACCGGTTTCGACAAGGGTCAGAACACCGAGCTGAATGCTGTTAACGTGATGACCGGTATCTACACCGGCCGCTCGCCTAAGGACAAGTACATCGTGAAGGATGCACAGAGCGAGGACAAGGTATGGTGGACGTCTGAGGAGTACAAGAACGACAACCACCCCATGAGCGAGGAGGTCTGGAAGACCGTTAAGGAAATCGCCATCAAGGAGCTCTGCAACAAGGATCTGTATGTCGTCGACGCTTTCTGCGGTGCCAACGAGGCTACCCGTCTGCGTGTCCGTTTCATCGTCGAGGTGGCCTGGCAGGCTCACTTCGTGAAGAATATGTTCATCCAGCCCACCGCTGAGGAGCTGGAGTCGTTCGAGCCTAACTTCGTCATCTACAATGCTTCGAAGGCAAAGGTTGAGAACTACAAGGAGCTGGGTCTGAACTCTGAGACCTGCGTTGCCTTCAACACTACTTCTCGCGAGCAGTGCATCATCAACACCTGGTATGGTGGTGAGATGAAGAAGGGTATGTTCTCTATGATGAACTACTACCTCCCCCTGCAGGGCATCGCTTCCATGCACTGCTCTGCCAACACCGATATGGAGGGTAAGAACACCGCTATCTTCTTCGGTCTGTCTGGTACCGGTAAGACCACGCTGTCTACCGATCCGAAGCGTCTGCTCATCGGCGACGACGAGCACGGCTGGGACGACGAGGGCGTGTTCAACTTCGAGGGTGGTTGCTACGCTAAGGTCATCAACCTCTCTAAGGAGAACGAGCCTGACATCTATGGTGCCATCAAGCGCGACGCCCTCCTCGAGAACGTCACCGTTGACGAGGCTGGCAAGATCGACTTCGCCGACAAGAGCGTGACCGAGAACACCCGCGTCAGCTATCCCATCAACCACATCGAGAAGATTGCCCAGAAGGTGAACGGCAAGAGCGCCGGCCCCGAGGCTAAGAACGTCATCTTCCTCTCAGCCGATGCCTTCGGCGTGCTGCCTCCCGTGAGCATCCTCACTCCCGAGCAGTGCAAGTACTACTTCCTCTCTGGCTTCACTGCCAAGCTGGCCGGCACCGAGCGCGGCATCACCGAGCCCACGCCCACCTTCAGCGCCTGCTTCGGCCAGGCCTTCCTCGAGCTGCATCCCACGAAGTATGCTGAGGAGCTGGTGAAGCGCATGGAGAAGAGCGGTGCCAAGGCTTACCTGGTGAACACCGGATGGAACGGCACGGGCAAGCGCATCAGCATCAAGGACACACGCGGCATCATCGACGCCATCCTGGGCGGTGACATCCTGAACGCTCCCACGAAGAAGATTCCTTACTTCGACTTCGAGGTTCCCACACAGCTCAACGGCGTGGCATGGGGCATCCTCGACCCGCGCGACACCTATCAGAACCGCGACGAGTGGGAAGAGAAGGCCAAGGATCTGGCTGGTCGCTTCATCAAGAACTTCAAGAAGTACGAAGGCAACGAGGCCGGCAAGGCTCTTGTCGCTGCAGGACCGAAGCTGTAAAGCAAGGGCCGAAAGCAACTTGCCCTATGGATGAGGGCAAAATTGCAGGACCGAAGCTGTAAAGCTATTTACTTCGATATATTGGTGCAACACTCTTGATGGGCGTTGCACCTTTTTTATGGATAAATTCGTACTGTGAGGTTGGAATCAGACATCGTTACGTCGCTATCTATGTGAGTTGATACCGCGAAGCGGCCTGAGAAAAAAACAATAAAAACAAGAAAAACAAATAAAAACAATTTGGGACAATAACTATCGCCTTGCCCGCCACGTAGCTCAATGCGCAGTCCTCCCCTCCCTACCGCTCGGCTCTGCCGCTTGCTACCGAAAGGCTACGGGGAGGCGCGTTAGCGGGGAATGGGGACGCAAGAACTACTCTTTATACACATCTCGGAGGGAGTACCCCCGAAGGGGCGGCAGAATACTCCGTCGCCCCTTCAGGGCTTCATTTGTTGGTGGCCAACCGTTTACAGGGACGTTGCCCCTGCCTTTATTCCGTCGCCCCTTCAGGGCTTCATTTGTTGGTGGCCAACTGTTTACAGGGGCGTTGCCCCTGCCTGGACGATTGGTGCTCACCATCGTCTTCCGCCGTCCCTTCGGGACTTTTTGCCGATCCTTGCGATAGCTATTGTCCCATATTGTTTTTATTTGTTTTTCTTGTTTTTATTTGTTTTTTCTAAGTCCGCTTAGCGGAACAAACTGACTTAATTAGCGACGCAACTATGTCACTTCATCCGTACAGCACGAAAAGGGTTTTGTATGTCTGAAAGACAGTCAGTTGGGCAGGAACAAGAGTGAGGTGCCTGCTTCGCTGACCGTGAGACGCACACGGCAGCCTTCTATCAGCGGCAGGTTGGGACGCTTGTGGCCCACGGGGAAGCCGTAGCACACGGGGATGTGCAGGTGGCGCAGGTAGGAGTGCAGCATCGCGTTCATGTCGTCGAAATCGTTCTTCGGATGCTTATAGCCGGTGAAATGCCCCACGATGATGCCTTTCAGCCGGTGCAGCACGCCGCGCACCTCTAAGTTGTGCAACATGCGGTCCACCTTCGTCATCTCCTCGTCGGTGTCCTCAATGAAGAGGATGAGCGGTTCGCGGCTTGCCAGGCAGTCGTATGGCGAGCCCGCCAGACCGCAGAGCACTGAGAAATTGCCGCCCACCAGCAGTCCCTCGGCGCTGCCCGTCTGGTCAAGGTCGTGGTGTGCCACATGATAGGCCGGCAGCTTGCCCTCCATGATGTTGCGCAGCATGACGCTGACGCTGTCGGTGCCGTCCTGTGCGCTGATGGCGTGCAGCATCGATCCGTGTATGCTCATCACGCCAGCCTGCACCATGGCGCTGTGCAGTGCTGTGATGTCGCTGAAGCCGATGAGCCATTTGGGCTGACGGCAGAAGTCGGCGGGGCTGATGCGCGTCAGCAGCTGCACGGCACCGTCGCCGCCACGTGTGCACATGATGGCGCTGATGGTGCTGTCGGTGAGTGCCCAGCGCATGTCGGCGGCGCGCTCGTCGGCTGTGCCGGCAAAGCCGTGGTACTCGTTCAGCGCATGGGTGCCGACCACGGGCACGTAGCCCCACTGGCGCAGAATGTCGCAACCCTCGCTGATGGTCTTCGCGCTCGGCGAACTCGACGGTGACACCACCGCTATCCTGTCGCCCTTCTGCAGTGGACGGGGCATGACGGGCGAGCGTTGGGCCAAGCTGCTGACAGAGCAAAGAGCCATCATTAATAATAAGATGAGTGTAGAGCTCGTTCTTTCCATGAATGGTGATGTGTTAGGTAAGCTGCTTAGTCGTCTTGAAAGGGCAGTTCCAGCTGTGTGGCTCCCAGTTGGTTGAACGTGCGGCGGTGGTGCTCGGTGAGTCCGTAGCGGCGGATGGCGTCACGGTGCTGTTTCGTGGGGTATCCCTTGTTCTGCTCCCAGCCATATTGCGGATATTGCTGGTCCAAGGCTATCATGCAGTCGTCACGGTAGGTCTTTGCCAGGATGCTGGCCGCAGCGATGGCCATCATCTTGCCGTCACCCTTCACGATGGTGGTGAAGGGCTTGTCGCGCCACGGCTTAAACCGGTTGCCGTCGACAATGACGGCCTCTATGTTCATCTGTTCGGCCACGGCATCGAGGGCTCGGTGCATGGCGAGGATGCTGGCGTTGAGAATGTTGATGTGGTCTATCTCTTGCGGTGTGCAGGTGCCGACGGCCCATGCCAGGGCATCGCGCTCAATGTCGGTGCGCAACAGCCGGCGCTGGCGGTCGGTGAGCTGCTTCGAGTCGTTCAGCAGCGGGTGTTGGTAGTCGTCGGGCAGGATGACGGCAGCAGCATAGACTGGGCCTGCCAGACAGCCGCGCCCCGCCTCGTCGGTGCCCGCCTCCACCATGCCTGTATAATAATGGATTTGCAGCATTTTTTTGTTCTTAAAGGAATTAAAGGAGTTTTTTGGGGGAGATAAAGGAGTTTTTTGGGGAGTTAAAGGAGTTTTTTGGGGGGAGTTAAAGGAGTTAAAGGAGTTAAAGGAGTTAAAGACAAATGACTCTTCCATGAAAAGCCTTGTCTGTGGGGAGAAATCTATAGCATATCTATTGTCTTTAACTCCTTTAACTCCTTTAACTCCTTTAACTCCTTACTCCCTTAACTCCTTTAACTCCTAAAAACTCCATAACTTGCGAAAGATGAATTCCTTTACAATAACATTGGAATGACGCGGCGCAGTGCGGCGGCGAGAGCGTCCACCTCTTCCGTCGTGTTGTACATGGCGAAGGAGGCGCGCACGGTGCTGGTGAGTCCCAGTCGCTCTATCAGTGGTTGTGCACAGTGATGTCCTGTTCGCACGGCGACGCCCAGTTGGTCGAGCAGGGTGCCAAGGTCCAGCGGGTGGATGCCGTCGACGACAAAGCTTGCGAGTCCAGAGGCCCCCCCTACGGCCCCCGAGGGGGCTTCATATGACTTGTTGCGGGGCTTGCCAGCAATAGTGTCCCCCTCGGGGGACGAAAGGGGGGCGTCATTTGCCTTGTTGCGGGGCTTGCCAGCAATGGTGTCCCCCTCGGGGGACGAAAGGGGGGCTTTGGGGGACGATAGTGGGGCTCCTAGTATGCGGAGACCGGGTATTTGCATCAGCTGCTTGTGGCAGTAGCTGAGCAGCTGCTGTTCGTGGGCGTGTATCTTGTCAAGGCCGATGGCAGTGATATAGTCGATGGCTGTGGCGAGGCCGTGGGTGGCGACATAGTCGGGCGTGCCGGCCTCGAACTTGAATGGCAGCTCGTTCCATGTCGTCTTCTCCCAGCTCACGGTGCCTATCATCTCGCCGCCACCCTGATAGGGCGGCAGACGGTCGAGCCACTCCTCACGGCCGTAGAGCACGCCGATGCCCGTGGGACCGTACATCTTGTGTCCGCTGAAGGCCATGAAGTCGCAGCCTATGTCGCTCACGTCGATGGGCGTATGGGGTGCGCTTTGCGCTGCGTCCACCAGCACGGGGATGCCGTGGCTGTGTACCGTGGCTGTGATCTCCTTGACGGGGTTGACCGTTCCCAAGACGTTGCTCACATGGGTGAGGCTGACCAGGCGCGTGCGCTCGGTGATGTACTCGTCGAGCAGGTCGGTGCGCAAGATTCCGTCGTCGGTGATGGGCAGATGTCTGACGACAATGCCCCGTTGCATGGCCTGCATCTGCCACGGCACGATGTTGGAGTGATGCTCCATGTCGGTGACCAGCACCTCGTCGCCCGCCTTCATCTGCGAGGAGCAGAAGGTGGACGCCACGAGGTTGATGGCCTCTGTGGTGCCGCGCGTGAAGACAATCTCGTTGGTGCTGCGGGCATTGATAAACTGGCGGACACGCTCACGGGCGGCCTCGTGCAGCTCGGTGGCTTTCTGCGACAGGTAGTGCACGCCTCGGTGCACGTTGGCGTTGACGTTCAGATATTCGCTGCGCATGGCGTCGAGCACAGCTAACGGTTTCTGCGTCGTCGCAGCATTGTCGAGGTAGACCAGTGGACGGCCGTGCACCTGCCTCTCCAGTATGGGGAAATCGGCTCGTATGGCCTTAACGTTATATGTATCTGTGTTCATGATGATCATTTCTCGTCAGGAAGTCTTATTGTTGCATTTCAGCAGTCAGAGCACTCCACAGCGGGTCGTCGGGTAAGGGTGCTTCGAACCTTATCTCCTCGCCTGAGACGGGGTGAACAAACTGTATGCGCCGTGAGAGGAGTGAGATGCTGCCGTCAGGATTGGAGCGTTTCGCCCCGTACTTCAGGTCGCCGCGGATGGTCATGCCCGCTGCTGCCAGCTGACAGCGTATCTGGTGATGGCGCCCGGTGAGCAGCTCCACCTCCACCAGCTGATAGCGCTCGCCACGGGCCAGCACCCTGTAGCGCAGCTGGGCTTTCTTCGAGTGGGGCACCTCGTGGTCGTAGGCGTAGGATTTGTTCTGCTGCTCGTTGCGAGTGAGCCAGTGGGTGAGCATACAATAACCGTTATTGTTTATTGGTAAACGGTTATTGTTCACGATGGCCCAGTAAGTCTTGTGTACCTCGCCTTCGGCAAACATCTTGTTCAGACGTGTCAAAGCCTTCGACGTGCGGGCGAAAACCACCAGGCCGCTGACCGGCCGGTCCAAGCGGTGCACCACGCCGAGGAAGACATTGCCAGGCTTCTGGTACTTCTCCTTCAGGTAGGCTTTCACCGTCTCCGACAGCGGCTCGTCGCCCGTCTTGTCGCCCTGCACTATCTCGCCGCTGCGCTTCGAAACGACGATGATGTGGTTGTCCTCGTAGATGACTTGCATATCTGTGAAATGCAGCAATTTTGCGCACAAAGGTACAAATAATCGAGGGAAATGCAAAAAGAAAACCTGTTTTTCTTTATATTTCCTGACGAAATCACCTTCGATGAAGTCAGAGGTACGAAGAACTGCAGTCGCGCTGGTCGCTTATTCCCAGAATCCTATCTTATAAGGCATCGAAAGCATTGCCTTCATCGCCATCTCCTGAGATGCCATTACCATGGCCCAAGCCTGTCGAGCCGTATCTCGTTGTTGGCGTCTCGCTTGCCATCAGCATATAGCCTTTTATCCTTACGTCTACATTCTTCATGCAAGGTTTTATATATTTGCTTTTCATAGTTATTGATAATTTACTTGATGATTACTTTCTTTCCGTTCACGATATAGAGACCCTTTGTGGGCGCAGTTACCATTCTGCCTTGCAAGTCATACACCTGCTCACTCTGCAGGTTCTCGTTGAGAACTGTCTTCACACCTGCAAGGGAATTATTCAACACGACCATCGCCCTTGCACCCTGGGCTTCGCCCGTCACCTCAAAGTAGGCGCGGAAACCCTTCATGTTGCCTGATGTGGCGCTGGGGTAGAACAACGTATTGTTGGCTCCGAGGAACAGGATGCTGTCAACATCCGCGAGTTAGAGGGGAAAACAGGTATCGACTTCTTCTGCAATCTCCCCGATGATGTAGAGAACAAAGTGGAGACCCTGTCCCTCGAGAATGTGATACGGGCATGGGGGCTATAAGAGAGATGGGTATGTTAATCTGACATGATATGGTCTCACACGTCGCATAGTGCCATCGATGCACCGTGTGGCGGGAGTCTTGTTGGTTTAGAAATTCACGGCGAGCCATTTCCAGACTGGGATGGCTTCAATGGTGATGCCGTCTTCTACTATTTGCCGTTCAGTATCCCACGTAACGATGATACCTTGATACTGCTTATAGGTTTTCAGGAATTTGATGAGTCCACCCACTTCGCGTTCATAAGTATCAAGGTCATCAATGCTGTAAGATACCTGAATGGCTTTATTCGCCTCAGGTATGCAGAAATCTATTTCCACACCTTTATTATAATAGAACAGACGCAGTTCATCTGGCGTATTGTGATAGCGTTTGTTCAGCTGGATAGCAACGATGTTTTCCAGCAATTTGGTTTCGCCGCTTGTCAGGAAAAGATTCAATATGCCATTATCGGCAAAATAGCGCTTTACGATGGTCTGTTGCTCAGTTAGTGGGGAGACAAGGTTGGGTATGGAGAAGATGAGATAGGCATCCTCCATATAGTCGAGATAGTCTTTGAGCACCGTTGGACTGATACTGTCGCCTGTTGACTTAATGATGTGCTCCAAACGTTTTAGCGTTGTTGGCTGCATTACGCTGTCGGCCAGTTTCCTTGCCAATAGTCGGAAGCTGCGCGGGTTGCGGATTTTGTTGCGCTCAACGATGTCACCCATCAGTATTTTCTGATAGAGCGATGTCAGCCATTCCCGTTTGTCAGTCTTGTCGAATGACTCGGCAAATCCTCCACGAAAGAAGTATTCGTTGAAGTGGCGCACCACCGCGAGCCGTTTTTCCGGTTGGAACTCCCAGTTCTTGTCAAGCAGGATGCCATAATAGTTCAGATACTCTTCAAAGGAGAAAGGGTAGATGTAGCGCTGTATGTAGCTGCCGCCAAGTGTGGAGGCTATTTCACGACTGAGCATCTTTGCGTTGCTGCCTGTTATCATGACGCGGTATTTTTCCTCAGCCAGCCTGCGGGCGAACTTCTCCCATCCGTCAATGTTCTGAATCTCGTCAAGGTAGATGAGTGGATGCTTCTGGTCGTACATTTCCCAGTAGGCATCCAGCAACGTCCCAAGTTCATCAGACTTTAGCGATGCCAGACGCTCGTCTTCGAAATTGATGTAAAGGAAGTCCTCCACCTTGGCAGTTCCTGCAGAGATTCTGGCCTGCATATTCTGATAGAGCGTATACGACTTGCCTGCCCGGCGAATACCGACGAGCACATAGCACGAATGCTCATCGAACTGACCACTACGTTGCAACAGCCTGGTTCTGCCTATTTGCTGTTGCTTTTCACCAATAACAGTTTTAATGACTTGCTTGTCCACGTCAGAATTCTATAGTTTACTTTGCAAAAATAACAAATTATTTTGAACTATACTTTGTAATAATCAAAATGTGCCATCATTTTTCGGTTTGTTTAACCATTCGGAGGCTATATGATAAGCCAATTAATATTATTTAAGGGGCAACGAAATTTAGCAGAAAAAGTTGCTGTTTGCTACTCTGACTTCGTCGAAGGTACTTTTGTTCGAGAAAACTCAAATTATTTTTGGTTTTCTTCTCACTTCTTCGTACCTTTGCAAGCAAAGCTTCATGTTATGGCCGATTATATTATTATTGTAGCAGGTGGAAAAGGATTGCGCATGGGCGGCGACGTGCCCAAGCAGTTCATGCCGGTATGCGGTGTTCCCGTGCTGATGCGCACTTTGCTGCGCTTCCGTGAGTATTCTGACGCGTTGAGAATTATCCTTGTGCTGCCCCGCGAGCAGCAGGACTATTGGCGCACGCTGTGTCAGGAGCATCATTTCCTCGTGCCCTATCAGTTGGCTGACGGCGGCGCGACACGCTTCCATTCCGTGCAGAACGGGCTGAAGCTGATTCCCGACGACGAGCAGGGTGTGGTGGGCGTGCACGACGGTGTCAGGCCTTTCGTCAGCGTCGATGTCATCCGTCGCTGCTACGAAGCGGCACGCGAACATGGAGCCGTCATCCCCGTGACGCCTGTAGTGGAGACGCTGCGCCATGTGGAGAAAGGCAATGTCTTTCGTGGCGACTACCGCTTGGTGCAGACGCCGCAGACCTTCAGCATCCAGCTGTTGAAGGCGGCCAACCGCCAGCCCTACCGCGACACCTTTACTGACGACGCATCCGTTGTTGAGGCTTATGGACACACCGTAGCGATGGTGGAAGGCAATCGCGAGAACATCAAGCTCACCACGCCTTTCGACCTGCTCATTGCCAAGATACTGGCTGGCTCACTTACATGATTCAACTTTCGCAGGTTTTGGAGTTAAAGGAGTTAATGGGGTTAAAGACAATAGCTTTGCTGTGGATTTCCACCCATGTGAGAATCCTGCAGTTTCAAGGCGGCATGGGTTTAAAAAGTTTCCTGCCGAGAAACCATCGGTTTCTCGGCAGGAAACCAAAGGTTTCTCGGCAGGAAACCAAAGGTTTCTCGGCAGGAAACCTAATGCATAAAAGCCCCTGATGGCAAAAAGATACGTGCTGTACGGATGGAGTGACATAGTTATGGCGCGAAACAGGTCAGTTCGTTACCCGAGTTCTGTCGTCCCTTCGGGACTTTTCGCTGCGCCTTGCCCGCTGCGTAGCTCAATGCGCAGCCATCCCCTCTTAAACCCTGCCCTTACGGGGAGGGGTTCTTGCCTTGCAAGCGTCCTTCGGCCGAGCGAGGGGTGGGGTCTGTAATGTCTGTAATATTCTATCAGCGAAGAAGAGGCAGCGAAGAAGAGGCAGCGAAGAAGAGGCAGCGAAGAAGAGGCAGCGAAGAAGAGGCAGCGAAGAAGAGGCAGCGAAGAAGTTACAGACCCCACCCCTGCCCCTCCCCTTGAAGGGAGGGGAGTGCCTCACGGAGTTCCTGCGGCGGGCAAGGCGATAGCTATTGTTCCAAATGAGAAAATTTACCAATTTGTTTTTCTTGTTTTTATTGGTTTTTATTGGTTTTTTCTCAGGCCGCTTCGCGGTATTATCCCACATAGAGAGTGACGAAGATATGCCAGTTCAAGGATAAAAGCCATCCGCATAGGTTGAATTATCTATGCCTCATTCAAGCTAAATGCTGCTACGTCTCCGAGTGGGGAGCGAGCGACTGTTCAAACATGCGCCGGTAGGCCTCAACCTTCTTGCCGCTTCTGCGGATGAGGTTCACCCCGCGTTGCGGCTTCTGGGTGTATCGCCCTGCTGGAGGATGCAGCAACATGATGAAATAGGGAACAAAGCCCTCCCTAATAGTTAAACAGACTTAATAAACGTATTGTTATGCCGTCAAGGCATTGCATTATAGCGGAAAATGTGTAACTTTGCACAAAAAGTCGGCAGGAAAATGTGTGGATATGCGCAAAAAGTCGGGTGGAAAATGTGTGGGCATACACAAAAAGTCGGCAGGAAAATATGTATAGTATGTATAAGCGTAAGATAGAAAACGTATTCCAAACGTGGTTGGACGATGCCTCTCACAAACCGCTCGTTGTGAAGGGAGTGCGCCAGTGTGGCAAAACGAGCAGTGTGATGGACTTTGCTCAAAAGCATTTCAAGCATGTAGTATATCTGGATTTTCGCGAGCATCCAGACTACAAGAAATTCTTTACGCCTAATCTGGAAGTAGACGCCATTATCATGCGTATCACAGCAGCCATGCCAAGCGTAGAGATTGAGCCAGACGAGACCTGCTTCGTCTTTGACGAGATACAGGACTGTCCGAAAGCAAGGGGAGCGCTGAAGTATTTCCATCAGGATGGTCGCTTTGAGGTGATGTGTACCGGTTCGTTGTTGGGCGTGAACGGCTATAAGTCAGCTGAAGAAAGGAAGGAGGAGGAAGAGGCTTCCATCCCTGTGGGCTTTGAGGATATTGTGGATATGTATCCGATGGACTTTGAGGAATGGCTGTGGGCCAATGGCCTCAAGGGCATACACTTTGAATACCTTAGGAAATGCCTGAACAACGAAACGCCTGTTGAAGAAGCCCTGCATGACCGTTTCCGCGAACTGCTGCATCAGTATATCGTGGTGGGGGGCATGCCAGAGGTGGTCACCACTTTCCTTGAAACAAAGCAAATAGGCAAGGTACTTGCCGTACAGCGGCGCATTGTGGATGAGTATAAGGCGGACATGGTGAAGTATGCCCTAACTGCTGACAAGTCGCGCATTAGAGAATGTTTTGAATCAATACCTGCACAACTGGCTCGTGAGTACAAGAAGTTCAGCTACACCGTTGTCCGTCCGGGAGGCCGTGGACGTGACTATGCCGGAAGCCTGCAGTGGATAGAGGATGCGGGTATCATTCGCAGGTGCTATAATACGGAAATAACGGAGCTGCCACTTGACGGACACCGAATCCAAAGCGAGTTCAAAGTATATATGGCAGACATTGGCCTGCTCGTATCAATGCTGGAAGAAGGCACGCAGTCAAGCATATTGCAGGGCGACCTGCTCAGCTATCATGGTGCCATCAAGGAGAACCTCGTGGCTGACATCTTAGGCAAGATGGGCCGCAAGTTGTATTACTTCCACAAGGACGGTGGCATGGAACTCGATTTTCTCATGCGCTATAAGGGGCAGTGCACTCCCGTGGAATGTAAGGCTACCACTGGCAACGCCAAGTCTATGCGTACTATGCTGAATCACCGAGAGAAATACCATGTAATGAGTGCCATCAAACTTGGTGACTATAATATCGGTCGCAAGAATCAACTGCTGACCTTGCCCATGTACATGGCTTTCCTTTTGACAGAAATATAATCACAGCTGTTGTCCTCCTGACTATAATGTCTTACTCGTCGATGACGGACTCCTGCACGAAGTCGAGGACGTTCTTGCGGTTAGCTTGCATACGCCTCGTTGAGCACCTTTGTCGTCTCCTGGAAGGAGGCAGCCGACATGAAGCTCTTGGTCTGCAAAGCGGCACGGGTAATGCCCTGCAGAATCTGCGTTGACGTGGCAGGCACAGCATCGCGCACCTGGACGACACGCATGTCACGGCGCTTCAGACAGGTGTTCTCGTCGCGCAGGCGACGGGCAGTGACAATCTGACCTGGCTTCAGTTCGGTGCTGTCACCAGCATCGGTGACCACCTTCTTACCCCAGATGCGGTCGTTCTCCTCAGCCCAGATGTTGGCAGGCTTTTCTATGGATTTCCACCCATGTGAGAATCCTGCAGTTTCAAGGCGGCATGGGTTTTAAAAGTTTCCTGCCGAGAAACCATCGGTTTCTCGGCAGGAAACCAAAGGTTTCTCGGCAGGAAACCTAATGCATAAAAGCCCCATATGGCAAAAAGATACATGCTGTACGGATGGAGTGACATAGTTATGGCGCGAAACAGGTCAGTTCGTTACCCGAGTTCTGTCGTCCCTTCGGGAATATTGCTGCGCCTTGCCCGCTGCGTAGCTCAATGCGCAGCCATCCCCTCTTGAACCCTGCCCTTACGGGGAGGGGTTCTTGCCTTGCAAGCGTCCTTCGGCCGAGCGAGGGGTGGGGGCTGTAATGTCTGTAATATTCTATCAG
>JAEEGI010012482.1_pt1 | contig 18176 bp, 17 predicted proteins | sample 8958751 | NCBI WGS metagenome assembly JAEEGI01 (sample SAMN16246545, study PRJNA631951) | gut metagenome | biome: gut microbiome; feature: rumen; material: KS-attached | host: Bos | place: Iran: Karaj | collected 2018-10 | reverse complement strand
TAGCTATCACCAACATCAACCGCCAGCTGATGGCGACGACAGAAACCGTAGGTCAGCCGAAGGTTGACGTCCTCAAGGAGCGTCTGCTCACCATCAATCCCTTGGCGGAGATTACCGCTCTGCAACAGGTCTTTACCGCAGAGACCGCCGAGTGTTTCCAACTCGACACTTACGACTACATCATCGATGCTATCGACTCGCTGAAGGACAAGGCGCTGCTCATCCTCATGGCGACATCCTTCCCATCAACAGGGGGAGACAGAAAGCATCCCAAGTTCTTCTCGTCGATGGGTGCCGCTCTCAAGCTCGACCCCACGCGCATCCGCATTGCCGAGTTCTGGAAGGTAACGGGCGACCCCCTTGCCCGCGCCCTCCGCAACCGCTTCAAGCGCGACAAGACATTCCCTAAGCGAAAGTTCCAATGCGTCTATTCTGACGAACTGTTGCAGAACAAGAAACCTGTTGACCCCAATGACAAAGGCAACGGCACCATCGCTCACATCACCGCCATCTTCGGCTTCATGCTGGCAAGCTTGGTGGTGCAGGATGCCGTCAACTAAAACAGAAAATATGCCTTTTTACTTTTATTTTGGAAGGTTTTTCTTAAACTTACAACGTATTAAATACAAAAAGGAACAAATATGATTAGTTGTCGTATCCACAAGCATAGGATGGCATTAAGCGACAAAGAGCATGCAAAGCTTCTTTCACAATACACTCCGCTTACCGATGCTAATTTCCTAGAAGTAAGCGTAGAGGTATGCATCTTATTTCGTGACTCATATTGTGAGCATGTTCAACGTAGAGAATGTCATGCCCATCATAATTGTTTCCTGCGTCAACCATTCTTTGACGAGGTTGTTGACCGCATCATAGCAAACATTGTAGATGAGGAATGGGAAGAATAGGGTAACCATTATATTGGTTTAGCCGTTCGATGACAACAAAAAGGTTTGGCTCCATTAAAGCTTTTCAATAAAAGCAGAACCTGTGTTGACTTTCATGACAAGCCCATCAGCCTTTACCCCTATAGCGACCATTATGTCGCCGATGAGTTTATAAGGGGAAAGGAAACAGCTATGTAGCACATTGCACAACACTGTTTCATACACCCAGATAGATATTTCTTACAAACAATATATAATATTTAACGGGTTTCCTGCTTTTATAAAACTAACAGTTATATTTGCTACTGAGTTTCAGGTATCCAACAAGTGCACAGAGAGCGGTTCCTATGCTGCTGTTGTCACGTTGCTTCGCCGTATCATAGCGACATTTTACACATTAAAGGCGATTCCTGTATATATTGAGGGGGCACACTTTTTATGTACACAAAGGATTCCTTTTGTATATTTTGGCGTATAGCTCATTTTGCAGGCTGAAATGCCTTGCTTTGCAAAAATTAGTTTTTGCGTATTCTCTGTTTAACAAAAACATTCTTAGAGATTTAGCAATGCCAAAGAAAACCCAACTGTCAGAAATATTCATAACTAAAGGTAGCTTAATTTCATGAAACATAAGCATTTATCGTGCTTTGAGAGACATTCTGGCCTGCAAAATGAGCTATTGGTCTATATTTTCTTCCAAATATTTTGTTATATACATTTTTTTTTGTAAGTTTGCAGGCGGAATACTCCTCGGGGAACTCCAAGACATTGAGGGTAAAGAACAAAGTGATTTGAACGTCACGCTGTATAAAGATCAGTGTAAATCTCGCAAATTGAAATGATCTCTTCTTAACAGCAAGTGTTGTTCACGTTCCTGTATAGGGCGTGAGCCACTTCTGCTAATTATTAGAGATCAAGGCAATGCGAGAGCCTACACTGAAATATTGGCAGATGTAGGTTCTCGCTCTATATTTTATTTGTATTTTATAACTATAAAGATAGCTATTATGAAAGAAACAAAACTATGTCCACATTGTGGTAAAGAAATCTTGAAAGATGCCAAGAAGTGCAGATATTGTAAAGAATGGCTCGTAAATGAAGAATCGCAAGAAATAGACGCAAAGGCCATCCGTCACTTTTCCCCAGATAATTCTTCAAACGGGAAGAGGCAACTGCAGGGAAACAACTTTGTGTCCAAAAAGACATTAGCATTATTAGGACCAATTATTTTCTTTACTATTCTTTATATCGCTTTTATTACCAATTTACATAAGAATCATTTCTATGAATGTGTCTATGAGGTAGTAGGCAGTATTTCGACTGTTTTGTTTGTTTTTTTAGTAACGATACATTATCTTATCGTTGACAAAGGCTTTCAGAAAACCACTGCAAATATTAGCAAACTATATATGGTATTAATTCCAATAGTAGGAATACTGTTATTCGGTATACTATATTACAATTTAGACAATTATTATTTGTGGTGGATGTCAGAGAAGTACAAAGTTTATAACAACTCATCTTATATGCTTAACTTTGACGATTTACATATTACTTATTCTCTTTTTATATTGTTTATTTGGCTCCTCCTTTCCTATTATATTATAGTTCTTGTCGTACATAAAATAAAAACGAGAGAACATCTTTCTATTTACTCTTATGCAATTGGGTTGGCTAGCATGGTAATTGGTTGTTTAATGATCTTTTTTGTTATGACCCAGTCCTTATCTACTGAACAACAGAAAGATAGTAAGACTTTCGAGCCTCAAGTTGAAGCAGGTGAGAAAGGAAATTAAAAAGGACAAAGAATTAAACCTTATAATTTCCCATATTATGTTATCGACTACTGCTTTCCGATATTGATTAGTATAATTTATTAAAAAAACGATTATTATGAAAGAAACTAAAAAATGCCCGTATTGCGGTGAAGAGATATTGGCCGTGGCCAAAAAATGCAAATATTGTGAAACATGGTTAACAGAGCAGACAGAAACAAGGATGCCAGTAGGCTCACCTCAGCAGAACACATCCTTAAATAGCAATAAGCATAAAAATATATCACGAAAAATGCTATTTGTCATTATTTCGTTTTTGATTGCTGTTTTCGGAATTGCCTATTATTTTTACAATGACTATCAAACTAAGTTGCAGGCAGAGAAAGACCATTATGACTCTGTTGCTGTGTTTAAAGAAAATGTCATAGAGATAAGGGCAGAGGCTTCTGCTGTTAGGAAATTGTCCTATTTGATTTTTTATGATTTTTACCGAAACTGGCGGTCTGCTATTTGGGATCATAACGCATACGACGAGAATAACAAAAGGGTCAGGTGTAACGATTTTAATAAAGCAATTCTGTGGAGAAGTTCTTTTTACGAAGGAGAAGGTGCTTTAGATAAATTGAGACAATGGAATGATGATATAGCTAAAAGGGTGAAGGAAACAAAACAAGCTCCAGAAAAGAAGTATGAACCATTGTCAGATCGACTGGCAGATATGTATTATAAAATAAACGAAGTCGTAGATTATTGTTTATCTCCAGAGGGTAGTCTTCAAACATTTAGTAATCGGTATGAAGTTATGCTAAACGAACTGGATGGTGAAATGGCAAAAGTTGATATTGCACTTGAGGATATCGATGAAAAGGACATAGTAAAAGCGAAAAGTCAAGAATATTATTATGATGCCATAACGTCAGATATGAATGACTATATTGACAAAGTATTAAGTAAATGACAATTATTAACCGGTCACTAAGGTAGAGCGCTACATATACAATCGACGTTATCTGTGCTATTTGTTAAGATAAGGAATGAAGTAGAATTATCAGTTAGTATGGAGATATAGATGCCCACGTCATTGTGTATGTACGAAAAAAAAAGGACCAACTTGCCAGCTTGGGCTTCGCTGGCATAAAACATGACATATTATGGTTTTAATTTTTTATATTATTGCAATTGCTGTTGCTGTTTTTACTTATAAGATTCTAAAACAGAATTTTATAAGTCGATATCCATCATTGAAAGAGCAGTCTGTTGGTGTATTAGTTGGTTTGCCTATATATCAACTTTGGGTCGTCATTTCATCTCTTATTACCTATTTAAAAATAATACCTGCAAAAGATGACTTTTGGGCTATAGTTTCCTCCGATTTAAACAAGTTCAATCTATCATCTGAGCAATGGGAAATGTTGTTTTTATATAAAGAAATAATCATTTTTGATCGATTCCTAATTGCTTTATTAGCTGGATATGCGATTTACGGCCTCTATCATCGAAAGACTTGTTCCAGCAACAAACTGAATGCTGCAACCTTATTCGCTACAATCCTTATATTTGCCCCTCAATTTTTGGAGTTGGCCATTTTCAAGATTGAAAGCAAAGCATTCTTAATAGGATTTTTAATAATGACAGCATTATTGATTTACCTCCATATAAGATATTATACAAAAGTAAAACTTGTATTTGCAGTCAGTGAAAATCCTACAAGTTCACCTGCTGATTCACCTCTACAATCGGTCCAAAACATAATTTCCCATTTTGTAAATCCTGCGACAAAGACCGAGGAGGAGACAAAGAGATGTCCTTATTGCGGCGAAGAGATCTTAGCTGTAGCCAAGAAGTGTAAGCATTGTGGGGAGTGGCTTAAAGAAGAAAATCCCAAGAAGAGCTATATTGCATGCCCTGTATGCGGTGAGCAAACATTGTTGGAATCAGAGTTCTGTACTCATTGTAAAGAGAAAATATCGGAGTATTTAATCAGGTGCTCTATTTGCGGAGAAATCGTAGACAAGAACAATGCAGATTGCCCTGTTTGCAAAGCCCCTCTTCATGCCTCGCTTCTTCCTTTAAATATGGAAGAAAAGAAAAAAAACTGTGATATATGCGGTGAAGAAATCTTAGAGGTTAGTAAGAAATGTAAGCATTGTGGTGAATGGCTTGAAGCAGAGACAGAGGCACCAAAGAAAGAAAACGTAAATAGTCTAGCCGAAGGAGAGCAAATAGAGGAGGATTCAACGGACTACCAAAAGTATGACGACCCTAATAATTCTTCTCCCGCAACTAACAATGTAGCTTACTATACTTATGACGTGGACGTAAGGAAATTACAGACAAGAGAAAAGGCATATTTGAATGGCTTTAACTCTTCTACAGTACAAACAATTATTACGGAATTGGATGGAAACAAAAAAATTATTGACCCTTCATTGCAATCCATTACAATCACAGGGATGCATAAAAGTGCTCCCAACGCTGAATATATTAACATAGAGGTAAAACTATTTGGAAACGCCGAAGTACCCCATTATATCGGTTCGTATCTGTTTACTGGCATAGAACTTAAATGGAATAATAACAGTACAATATGCCTTACAAATGAAATGCCTCATACCTTCATTGAAGCAGTAAAGTAATAATTGAAGAAAGTAGCTAATTATGGAAACGAAAAAAACGAAGATATTTCCTTGTTGCGGTGAAGAGATCTTGGCAGTAGCCAAGAAGTGTAGGCATTGTAGTGAATGGCTCGAAGAAATGAGCAAGACTCCTGTTACCTCGAAAGATAAGACACAGACTTTACCTTCAGAAGGCGTAAAGCCAACGAATGGGCAGATTGTTACAAAACCTGATGAAAAAAGAGAAGAAAGTAATGCCAAAGGATCCATAGAAAAATGGATAGATGAGATGGCATACTTTCTAAGAGAAATGTAAGATGCATCAAATAAAGAACAAAAATATATTTTGGATAAATTGACACCACTATATGATAATGCACAAGAAATGGTGAGTTATTGTAAAAAAAACCAAGACGATCTGGAGTCTCATTATAAAAGACACAATGCATTACTAATGGATTTGTTCCTTGCCAACCTTGATGTAACCGAATTAGTTGCAAATTTAGAAGAACTCGATGAAGGAGCGAACTATGTTTTTGACCAAGCCTATACAGGGGACATGCGAACATTTAAGGAAGACATTCTAGACAAATTGGAATCCTTCGATATAACCATATTATTATATGGTCTGATTTTGAAGTTCAAATAAATAGTATGTATTGCAAAACATGCCATAACGACAGATATGAATGACTATAATGACAAAGTTTTAAGTAAATGACAATTATTAACTGGTTATTTTCGCTTGTATTTATTTTTTCTCCATATATTAGGAAGAAAATTTTGGCTTCATGTCTCAAAAGGGGATATGACTGGGGGAGATTGTTAATGATGCCTCTGACAGAGTTCTTCTTTTGCTTTGGAACCATGTATAACGCACTGGGATTCCAATATACTGTATCTAGTGGCGAGAAATATATGAGGGGGATCCTATCTAATACCGCCATAAAATCCATAGCAGAAATGGAAGGATACGAAGTCAACTTCGACGAAAGTGCAATGCTTACTGCTTTGTCGAATTATCAGAATGCGGCAATTGTGTTAGCCTTGCTGTCCGTCGCTATAGTTGTTTGGCAGCTATATGTTACAATTCACCGACGTCTACCGTGGCAATTTAGTCTTGCTGCAACATTCACACTTATTCTCTTTAGTTTTTATGTTAGTACACTGGGGATAAAGTGGTATAAAGCATGGTTAGAAACGCAATATTTATTGAAAGTCGTAAGCTACTTTACAAACATGTCATTTGGAGTTTATTCCGTGATAGGATATAGTACACCTGTTTGGCTTCTAATTTGTGCATTATTCTATTATAAGTACCTGAAACAATATTATGCAGAGGGAACACAAAGAATTGCCGTTGATAATACAGATGCTTATCCGTCACAACAGCCTAATGATAATATTTATCAAGACACCCAAACTTCAAGTAACAATGGCTCTTCTACTTTAACTTTATCAACGGACAGAAGGCTTACGAAGAAATGTCTTTATTGCAATGAAGAAATACTGGCTGTAGCAAAGAAATGTAAATATTGCAATACATGGTTAACAAAGGATATCGCATTTGAGAAACAAAATGAAAAAGAGCCAAACGTTAATCAAAACAAAACAAAACAAGATTCTATATCAATCTGTGTGTTTATCACTATCGCTATAATCTGCCTTTTGACATTATATGTCTATGTTGAAAAATGGACACCTTCTGATGTATATAGTTCCAATTCATTCCAAGAAGAAATGACATATGAGAATAATCTAAATGATAATTCTTCAAGCAACAATTCTCAGGATTTATCAGAGTCCAATGAAATTGAAGCGAATGAAGATGAGAGTACTATATATGGTATTCTTACCACTCAAATTATTAGTGATAAAATAAAAACAAGAATGGATGCCGTTTATTCCTATTCAATAGAATATGCTACTGATGGCGATGAAAATACGGTACGAAGCGTAAACAAATATATCTGCGGTTTTTTACATAGTAACAATTCAACAGATGTTGAAGCAGCCGCAAAAGAATACGTCATATCTATCGATGAAACGCTGGAAAGTGTATGGTCCGACGAAGAATATAAGCCAGAAAATTCTCCTGAATGTGGAATTAAGATAGACATTACAGAAAACAACGAATTTTATGTTACCATAATGGTGGATGCATTCCTTGATGTAGCAAGTGGAACTAGTTCTGGTGTATGGGATTTGAAGGATCAGGTGACAATCCTTACAGGAACAGGAAAGAGGATTACTGCTGAAAATCTTTTTTCCAACCTTTCTGCTGTAGCAGACATAGTTCAACAGGAAATAGAAAGACAGGCAAATTGCCTTAGGGAATTCGCGATGCCAGACCTCCCACCAGTACTTACTCGAGAGGGTGTTTGTTTTAGATACAGAAAAGACGAAATAGCTTGCACTGCAGATTCAGATTTGAAATGTACGATTCCTTACGAGGAGTTATTACCTTATATGAATGAAAATATTCGGCAGCTACTACCATAGATGTCTATGGGTCTAAACTTATGTTTACTAAACACCAGATTACCAGCGGGATAAGGAATGAAAGTTCTCTTATCCCGTTGGTTGCTTATACAAAGAAATTATCGTTAACGTTGTAGATTTTCCCACTTATATGCATGGAACTGACAACGCGCGAGACAATCTTGCAGCAGACAGCGCCAGAATTCCCGTTGGCAGTTTATCCATCAGCGTTTGGCGGTCGGTCTTGCCTTACTCGCCTCAAAAGTCTGAAGGATGATGTCGAGTTTGCGAAAGTTGCGGTCTGTGTTTATTTCCAGTTTTGTTTGATAACGCAGTCCACCAGTTTCATGCCCTGGGTCTCGTAGAGTTTTACTTGGCAGTAGTCGACACTCTGGTCCATACCAGCGAAGTCCATGTAGATGATGCCTACTGAGCCGGTGTGAGTCTCGAGCCAGTCAATGGCCAGCTTGTTGGCACTTACAGCATTCTTGCGGTAGTTGTCTGAAAAAGGACCGTCAATATAGGCCGACGGGTAGTTGATGACCCATGCTGGCGCGTCGGCTGTCATGTCACGATTTACAGAAGCCTCGAGCATATTGACGAGAGCCTGGTCTTTGCCCTTGCGCGTGATGTTCTTCCAATAGTCCTGAACCCAGAGCGGGGTCCTGCTGCCATCGGCAGCGGTGATGTAGCCCTGCTGTTGTTTGTCTAACTCCTGGTCGTAAACCCACCCATAGCAGTAGCCACCAACAGGCTCTGTGGCATACTCGAATTTAGAGAGCAACAGCACCCGTCCGCGCATCTCGCCCACGGTGAGACGTGCCTTGAAGTCGGCAAACAAACTATTGAACTCTGTGCTGCCCACCAGTGCACTGAACTCTTTGCCCCAGGCCTTCTTGTCTTTGGTGGCACTGAGGTCGATGGTCACGATGCAGAACTCAGTGGGGTTGGCGGCCAGGAACTGCTTCAACTCCTGGAAGAATTCGCTGACGTACATCTTAGTACCAGCAATGCCGTGCGAGCAGCGCAGCACCCATTTTAAGCCGTCTAAGTCGCGCTCCGGGCGCAGGTCGAACACGCGCACACCCGTCTTTAACTGTTCTTTGATGGTCAGATCCTGACACTTGGCAGCTATTTCAAAAGCGAAGGCAATCATCTTGTTTTTCCAGCCCTCCGCCGTGCAAGCATCATGACTGCCGGGAAGCGACAAGTCGCAGACCAGTCGGTCATCACGCAGCTGTTTCATCCACTGGCTGTTGTCCACGCCCTTGGGTTTATAGTCGGCCACATCGTATTTGGTGTCGGCAGCCCCGCCGTGCCAGGCATCGGACTCTTCCTGGTAGAGTTTGGCTTGCGCCTCGGTAGCACGTGTCAACGTCAATGTCGCATCACCGTATTCTTCGGTCAGCAGCGTGCCGTCAAACAGGCATTCGTCGGCCTCCTCGCTGTCTTGATATTCAACGACAACCTTGCCGTTGGCATCGATGGTGTAGGTACACTCCGAAGTGCTGTAGCGGTCAACAGGCTGAGCCACCAACTTGCCGTCGACCATGATGTCGACTTCCTTCCAGCACGTGCCATCATCATAGAAATGATAGAGGAATGCCACCGTATAGCCTGTTTCCGAAGCTTCAATAGGCTCATCAGAGTCTTCTGGCTCAATGTCGTCAACTTCTACTTCTGCAATCCATTCTCCAATCAGTGCCTTGGCTTTCGCGGATTGCTCAGGAGTTATAGAGTCGTCATCCTTGCTGCACGATGTCAATATCATCCCAAAGCTGCATAAGAGGATAACGGCGAGAAACGAAATGTGGAGTTGACGACTCAAACGCGTCAACGTAAATTCAAAAATGTTCATGATGTTCATTATTTATCTGTCAATTTAATTGTTTTCAATACTGTGGATGATGAGGCTGACGGTATGAGCGATATTCTGCGTGGCGACTTCCTTACGCATGGCTTCCTCGAGGGTGATACCAACAGGATTGATGCATGCCACATGGGCGAAGCCTGCCTTCAGAAGCTCTTCGCGGTCGCCGATGCGGCCTGCTATCAGACAGACGGGGACACCAGCCGACTGCGCGAGGATTCCCATAGGGAGCTTACCCATCAGCGTCTGGCGGTCAGCAGAGCCTTCGCCTGTGATGACGAGGTCGGTATCCTTGATGATTTCGTCGAAGCGGATGGTATCAAGCAAGAGTTGTATACCAGGCTTACAATCTGCATCCAGATATTGCAGGAAGGCATAGCCGAGACCACCGGCGGCACCTGCTCCCGCCATCTCTGAACGATCATAGCCGAAATGTCTGGCAGAGACCTCAGCAAACTTACGGGCTCTTTCGTCCAAAGCCAAGATGTCTTCTGATGTGTATCCTTTGACGGTGGAAAACTTTTGAATCCCAAAGACGTGGGCAGCACCGTTTTCCCCACAAAGCGGGTTCTTGACATCAGAGGCAATGGTAAAACGGACAGGCTTCAATTCCTGAATATCATCCCATGAGTCTCCTTTGGCAAAGGCATCAGTCAAGGCTCGCAGCATGCCTATGCCGGCATCACTCGTGGCACTGCCACCAAGTCCGACGATGATGTGTTTGGCTCCTTTGCGCACAGCGTCGGCCACCAGTTGTCCCGTGCCATACGTCGTAGCCACTATTGGATTACGCTCCTCCATTGTCAACAGCGTCAGTCCGCTGGCTTGAGCCATCTCAATGACTGCCGTCTCAGCATGAAGCAGATACTTCGCCATCATAGGGCGCATCAGCGGATCTCTCACAGGAACCTTGACGAGTGTGCCACCGATAGCCGCATAGAAGGCCTCCATGAAACCCTCGCCACCATCGCTGACGGGCACCTGCACAACCTCAGCGTCAGGGGAAACCTTCCTAATGCCCTCCGCTGCTGCCTGATTCGCCTCCTGAGAGGTCAGACAGCCTTTGAATGAATCTATTGCTACGACAATCTTATACGTATTAATGCCATTTTCCATATTGTTGGCTTTGTATTATTGTTGTTTAGTGCTCATCCACTCTTGACGCTCCTGCTCGGACATCTTTTCAATGGCGTAGCGCAGCATAGTGCGAGGCATCTCGTGAGCATGCTGACGGAGGAAGTCGCGGAGTAGATTCATCGAGACGCGCTTGCCCATCTCTCTCAGCATCCAGCCAGTAGCTTTATGCATCAGGTCGTGGGGATGATGGAGGTGCATCTCGGCATAGCGGAGGCACCATGAGGGGTCGCCGGCCTGTGAGGTCTTCCACGAAGAGACAATGCTCATGCGCTGTTTCCAAAGGCAGGGGCTGGCAGCGAGTCCGTCTAATACCTTAATCTTATAATCCTTGTCGCCCAGATTCGACGGCAACAGCAGCCAGTGGCCGAGAATCTTAGGCGCGGAGAGGTCGACCAAGTCCCAGTTGTTGGCCTGCTCGGCATATTGCAGATACATCGTCACTATCTCGTCGCGCTGTCTGATGGCATCGGCATGATGCACTAAACGCTTGGTGGACAGTTTCTCGAACTTCGCCACGAGAATCAGGAAACCGCAAAGCCTCACCTCGTGCCAGCGGTTCATCAACAGCGTAGGGACTTCGCCCAAAGGGAAGTCCTGACCTGCAAGGCGGACTACCTCGCGGGTCTGCGGCACCTTCAGCCCTAAGAACTCGTCGCCATAGCCATACTCGCCGGGGGCTGTCTTGAAGAAACCCATCAGTATCTTGCGCTGCTCGTCATGACGCAGCGACTCCATATAGGTGATGATCTCCTGAGCGTTCATTTTCTCTTCGGTTTAGGCATCGGCAACGCCTTACATGTCTCGCGGACAAGCATCGAGAGATAGTCGCGGTCATCGACATCGGCAATATAGAAATAGTCCTTCGCTCCTTCGTAAGGCGGACGGGGGTCGAAAGTACGCAACAGTTTACGCCCGGCCTCTGTTGGCTTCAAATAGAAGCAATCGTCGCAGATGAGTCCGAAGATTTTCCCATCACAATAAATACCATAGTCACCAAACATCTTCTTGGTAACAATCTCCCCCGCCAGACTGCACTGGTCGGCGACATACTGTACAAAGTCTAAGTTACTTGCCATTTGGCTACAAAATTACGAATAAGCGAGAAGAAAACCAAAAGAATTTTGAGTTTTCTCGAACGTCAAAGTACCTTTGACTCTGATTCTACGAAACATTGGTAAAAATATTTGGTGATTTGACAGAAAATGCCTATTTTTGCAGAAAATAAAAGTGACATATTAATATCAAATCAAAAAATAGAGACGATTATGAAGAAAATGCTCATGATGCTGGCCGTAATAGTATTAGCCAGCTGGTGTTCGGTAAGTGTCGCTCAGGCACAGGAAGTTGTAACAGCTACACAACAGCAGGTTGTCGACAAGGCCACCCTGCAGGCTCAGAAGGAAGCCAAGAAACAGGCTAAGGCTTTGGAGAAACAGCAGAAAGCCCAGAAGAAGGCAGAGAAGAAGGCCAAGAAGGAGGAGAAGGCTGTCAAGAAGCACAACGAGGCTGTCAAGCGCGCCAAGAAGGCCCAGAAGGATGCCGAGAAGGCTTCCGAGAAAGCCCAGAAGGCTGCTGAGAAGGCTGCAATGGATCCTGCTGATCCGAAGAAAAAGGCTGCTGCTGACAAGGCTCTTGCCAAAGCGACAAAGGCTCAGGAAAAGGCTGAGAAATTGGCAAAGAAGGCGAAGTAGTCTGTATGATGAAGAAAGGTATCTTTGCATGTTTGGTGGGCGGCCTGCTGAGCCTTGTAGGCTGTACGCCCAAGAAATCGATGCCTGCCGGAGAACTGGTCAAATTGTCGTTTACGCGGAACGAGATGACGGCAGACAACCAGTTTGAAGGGCGTGTAGAGCAGGATTCTACTGGCGTATTCGTACTTTCTGCCATGAAAGAGGAATACGGACCGTTGTTTGAAAAGCGCATCGATGCCGAGATGATGAAGAAGTTCCGCCAAATTATCGAGGAGGAGCGAATGTATGCCTACAAGGAGTCGTATGAGCCTTTGACTAACGTCAACGACGGCTCGATGTGGCATTTTAATGCCGTTTTCTCTGACGGCAGCATGATTTCGTCACACGGCAATAATGCCAGTCCTGACGGCGACGGACTATCGCGCATCAAAGCGCTTATGATGGAACTGGTTAAGGACGGTGCGCCGAAAGCGGACACCGATGGTTTTGAAACGCTCTGCTTCAGTGGTAAGATGGGAGAAAACAACAGTGTTGTCATTGCCTTTGATTATCATGTTGACAACGAGACAAGTCCTGCCGGCTACATCTACTATCCCAAGGCCAAGAATCCCGCCCCTATCCTCATCGTGGGCGACTATCTTCAGGGAGAAAATGTATTTGTCTTCAACGAGTATCAGCCTGACGGCACCATCTCAGGTACCCTTTCTCTGAAAGTTGACGGCTTTGAGCGTGCTGACGGCCCTTACATTGCCGAGGGTGAATGGACAAATCCCAAAACCGGCAAGTCTTTCGACATCAAAGACATGCATTCCTACAAGTATGACCATGGCACAACCTACACCCCCGAATGGTTTGACCATCCGGCATTACAGCGTGCCGATCCAGATCATGTCGGCAAGCATTACAGCTACAAACAATGGAACGATGGCTATGGCGACTATATGGGCGGTGACGTAACGTTCCACGCTGCCGGCAAGAATCAGGTTCATTTCACTATCTGCAACTCTCCTGGCAACATAGCCGAGGGCAAGAGTAGTTCCGACCGCCCTGCCGTGCTTCATGGCAACAGTTTCACATACGACAACGTCAACGAGTGTGGCTATGGTTTCAAGTGCCAGATTTACGACAAGTACCTGGTCATCAGTTCCACTACCGACTACGACACCTTCAGTTGCTTTGGCGCTAACACCACCTTCGAAGCTGTCTATGTCAAGGTAGAGGAGTAGGTGACACTTAACAGAAAGAAAACAACACATGATGAACAACAGCAAATGGGTGGCGTGCTGGGGCAATGCTACCTCCATCACCAACCGGCGTGAGGCCATCTATGCTAAAAACCTCACGCTGCGCTATCCTATCAGGATGTGCTTTAGTGGTAGCATGCTACGCTTCCGTTTCTCTAACCTGACTGGAACAGAACCCGTCACGCTCAACAAGGTCTTTGTCGGCCATACCCCTATTACATTCGGCGGCGATACCAGCGTGACGCTCATGCCCGGCAGGGAGACGGAAAGCGACGCCATCAACTATGACATCAGTCGTGGCGACACCATAGAAGTGAGTTTCTATCTGGCGGACTACACCCAGATGAACAGCGGAACGCTTGTCACAGGGCCGCTGTCTAAGGGTTACTATGCTTACGGCGACTATGCCGAGGCCGACGAACTGCCCCTTGACTTGACGCGCCACACCAACTGGTTCTACTTCCTGAACACCATCGATGTGCTGACGTCGGCAGACAACCATGCCATCGTGTGCTACGGCGACTCCATTACCGCACAGTCGTGGCCCGACTACATGGCACGGCTGGCCTTCGGCACCAATGCCGCCATTATACGCCGTGCTGTCAGCGGCACACGCATACTGAGGCAGTATGACTGCATCACCTATCAAGCCTACGGACTGAAAGGTGCCACGCGTTTCCCCATAGAGATGAATGTGGCTGGGGCTACGGACGTCATTATCCAGCACGGCATCAACGACATCATCCACCCGGTAGGTACCGATGTCAACCCCTTCCGCCCATGGAGCGACCTGCCCACGGTGGAGGACATGGAGCACGGCGTGGAGGACATCTACGTAAAGCCCGCCAAGGCAATGGGACTGAAGGTGTGGAGCGGTACCCTGCTGCCCATCTATGGTTGGCGCACCTACAATGAAGATCGCGAAAAAATGCGTCAGCAGTTCAATGCGTGGTTGCGTACATCACCCGTCTTCGACGGCTGCATCGACTTCGATGCGGCAGTACGCAGCGTCACCAACCCCAAAGCCTTTGCCGACGGCTACGACAGCGGCGATCATCTGCACCCCAGCGAACGAGCCTACGAGGCCATGGCACAGGCGGCAGCACACAAGCTGATACGCTACATGCCGCGGTATGACCACGAAGAGATGTTTTAGTGGTGAGAAATTGGGTAGAAGTTATTTCAAAAGCTGGTTGATTTTTTCTTCCAGCTTTTCTGGTTTTAGATTGCTATCAATGATGATACCCTTGTCGTCAATCACCAGATTGCCGGGAACGTCAGACAATCCCAACTTGGCTATCAGCGGCGACTGCCATAGGCGACCGTCACAGATGGTCTGCCAGCGCAGCGAGTCGCGGGTGATACGCTGACGGCAATCCTTGGCATTGGCATCGAGGCAGATGCTCACCACTGCGAGGTCATTGCCATAACGCTGCTTGGAGTGCTTGAGACGCTGTTGCATGTCAGTGCTCTGGAAGCTCCACGAAGCCCACAGGCTAATGACATTCACACGGCTCTTCAGCTGGTCATTGGACACGCTTCGGCCATTGATGTCAACAGCGGAAAACGATGGCAGGCGGTGTTTGACCTGTCCGTTCTTCATGGTTTCCAGTTGCTTCTTCCACGTTGCCAAGCGCACATTGTCGGGCAGTTCCTTGACCATTAGCGTGGCCAGCTCATAGCCTTTCTGGAAGTCGGCATCCGGGTTATTCATAAAATAACGCTGCAACAGATAGATACTCACCGGTGATTGCGGCTGTTCAGTGATAAAAGCTGCAACGGCATTGGGGATGTCAGGAGGCATCAGACGCGACAAATCCATGCGCAGCTGTGTCATGGACTTATTGGCCTTGGTACCCTCGATGGTCATCTCACGCAGTCGTGTAGCGTCACCTTTGATAGTCACCTTCTTGCCCGGCTCAGCAAAAACGGGCTGCTCCGAATAATTGGGGAAGATGAGGATAAAGGTGGAAGGGGTGCGAAGCTCCGTTTCATAGGAAAAGCGGCCTTCACGCACAGGAATCGTATCGATGCCGGTAATGCCGCCATCAATACTGTATAGCCAGAACTCGCCCTGGTTGATGTTACGGAGTCGACCCTCCAGACGGAACCTGTCGCTGTCAACACCACAGGAGGAGAAAAAGTATAAAGGTAAAAAGGTAAAAAGGTAAAAAGGTAAAGCCTTTCTTACCATACGTCTAACCGTACTAAGCACTATCATAGCTTTTTGACCTTTTTACTTTTTTACCTTATTATTGATTCTTACTTCACCTTGCGCAGCTCCAGGTCGTTGGCAGAATAGGCGGACAACGAAGCATCCTTCTGCACAGCCTGACGCAGGAAGAAGCCAGCCATACCGTCGTTACCCTGACGAGCGCAAATAATAGCCTGCAGATAGTCGGTGATGCCGTCGCCGTTCTTGACGGCCTTCAGCGTCTGGGCAGCCTTCTCATAGTCCTTGGTCAGCAACTGGGCCAGACCAGCACTGTTGGAGATAGTGTTCTCCATGTCTTTAGCAGCCAGAACATAGTTGCCCTGTGCCAGGTGCAGGTTGCCGAGAACCTCTGACAGGTTAAAGGCATTGGTGGCCTTGCTGATGTAGCTCTCAGCCTGTGTGATGTCACCCTGACGCAGAGCCAGCATACCGAGATTGGCATTAGCCTCAGCACATGCGGGATCAACGGCCAAAGCCTTATACAGGTACTGCTGTGCCTCGTCGTAGTCACCTTGCTTCCAGGCAAGTGTAGCCAGGTTATTGAAAGCACGTGCATCCTTATCCCACAGCTGGGTGGTAGTCTTGTAAATCTTCTCCTTCTCAGCGTCATCGTCGGTCAGCGTAGCGGCATAGAGCAACTCCTCAACGCTCAGCTGCGAGGCATCAGCCTTGAGCTGGTCCTTAATCTGCTGGTCGTCACGGCCTACGGTCTCGTAGTTGATGGTCAGACGAGCACGGCGCAGTTCAGGCAGAATACCATCAGCCAACTCGCGGAAACCGGCACTCATATTCTTAATCTGCTGCTCACGCTCCTCGGGATCCTGATACATCGACAGCACACGCAGAATGACATCCTTGTCCTGGATGTTAGAGGCAGCTACTAACTGCTGGAAGCCCTCCCAGTCCTGAGCGGTATAGTTAGCCTCTACTTGCTCGTCAAGTTTGGCCTGCTTCATCTGCTGCTTCACATAGCTCTCAGTATTCTGCTGACGCTTGTTGGCCAGCTTCTCGTTGAGCTGGAAGCCACCGTCGGGTGAAGCGTAAGCCGACACTTCTACATTGTTCAGGTTCAGACCCTGACGGTCAGCACTGATGCGCTTCAACAGGCTGACAAACTCCTGAACGGAACCGTTGGTCAGCTCGCTCTTGCGCAACTCTGCCTGCTGGATGAGGAACTTGATGTTAGCTTCCTGCTTCTGGGCTACCACACGCTGGAAACCATCCTGGGCAACGCTACCTCCCGACTGCAGCAGGGTCTTGCGATAAAGCTCGCTGGTGGCAATGACGCCATCGGCAACCTTCACCTCAGGTACCTTGACCTTCTTACTGCCAACAGTAGCATCAAAAGCCAGATAGAGCTCGCTCTTCTGCATCTCGGGCACGTAGTTGAAAGTCGTCTTCATGGTGTAGTGTCCACCCAGCTTGTACGAAATGGTCTGGTTGTTGCCCAGCACCTTTTCGCCCTGGAATGTAGCCGGCTGACCCTTCACGACCTGCAACTGGCCGTTTTTGAGGTACTGCAGCTCGGGAATCACCTTCACCACGGCCTTCTTTTTCATAAACTTCTCAGGGAACGTTCCATTGATAGTTGCCGTCACCTGTCCTGCCTCTGTCTCAAGAGGGTTAGGATTTACCTTAAAATTGTCACTCGACAGTTGTCCCAGCTTTCCTGAGCACGATGTCAACAGCACCACAGCCGTTGCCAACAACAATCCTTTTGTCTTCATTATCAATAACTTTGGGTTTAATTGTTTCTTTAATTTTGCAAAGGTACGTATCTTAATTGGTATCTCGGACACTTTATACCTATTTTTATATTTTATTTGCAAAAATGCCCACTCTGAACGAGTGAGCATTGTGCCGCGAGCGGGACTCGAACCCGCACAGCCGCTATGGCCAAGGGATTTTAAGTCCCTCGTGTCTACCATTCCACCATCGCGGCAGCAGACTTTTCGCAAAATCGGGTGCAAAGATACGAAATAAATTGAAAATTGAAAATTGAAAATTGAAAATTTTTACGGCGGAAGCGTATTTTTTTAATTTTTATCTCAAATTTCAATTTTTGATTTCTCTTTCACCTCTTCGTTCCAACGGAAATAAAACCATTGGGGCCTGTACACGTTGCCAGGTATTTCTCCAGTCCCCTGTCACCTTCCTCACCATTCTGGATCATGCCGCCATTGTTGAGGTCATACTTCTTGCCACACTTCGAGCAGGTAGCAATGCCATCGCCACCCATCGTGACGGGATACTTGGGATTG
>JAEEGI010012477.1_pt1 | contig 18179 bp, 12 predicted proteins | sample 8958751 | NCBI WGS metagenome assembly JAEEGI01 (sample SAMN16246545, study PRJNA631951) | gut metagenome | biome: gut microbiome; feature: rumen; material: KS-attached | host: Bos | place: Iran: Karaj | collected 2018-10 | reverse complement strand
GAGATTGCCTCCAACCAGACGGCATAGAGTCTGATTGGGTCCTTAGAAAACTCGGTCTCGATTTCAGCGCCATCCGCGTAGACAATTTCGCCGCCTGGAGTGGTAGACCAGCCAAGAAGAATATAACCTTGACGAGTAAAGACATCATCTTTGAGGTGATTAGTTCCGGCTGTGAGATATTCGCCAGCCTGAGCCCCGGCGCCAGTTTCGCCGCTAGGAATATTGGCGTTATAGCAAATATATTGCGCATTCTTCACGGCAAACATGCCAGGCTTGCCATTACATGGATCATCTATGCGAGCCTTATCGTTGGTTGCGATTCCAAGTAACGTAAGCTTGGCTAAGGTTGAGCCGGCGCCGCCTATGAGTTTTGACAGACCGCCATAATCAGCCGGAACATTTAAATTAGCGTTTGGATTAAAATGCAAATTCTCAGTCGCGTAAATAGTTTCAACGGCATTAGTGAAATGGAAGAGATTTTCCATACCAATGTTAGCCGCTCTTTCGGCGTCAATATTAAAGCTGCTGAGATCAATCACACTAACGTTCGTTCCATTGAACATTTCGTACATACTTCTCGAAATGTTTGACGTATCGAAGTGTGACAAATCGAGAACTTGGCCGTGACCATTAAAGCTGGTAAACATGCTACCTAAATGAGTTGCGCTGCTCGTGTCCCAGCCAGAGATATCTAAGTTTTCGATGTTCGCACCATAGAACATCTCGCCAAAACCCGTCACATTTCCAGTATCAAGATCACTGAGGTCTAGGCTTGCAATTTTTGCTCCACCAAACATCCATTCCATATTCTCTAAATTCGGCGTATTAACTCCTGTAAAATCAATACTCGTCAGCTTCTTGTCACCCCTAAACATGTTGCTGGTATTTTGCAGACTACTCAAGTTATTGTGCGAAAAATCTACGCTTTCGAAATTTGTGCAGCTCATAAATAGGCCACTCATATCTTCGACATTAGCCGTATTAATCACCGACAAATCAACAGAGGTAAGCTTATTCGCGCCATTAAACATATCCTTCATCGTAGTGACATTTTCGGTGCTAAGTGGCGACAAATTAACCGACGTTATGCCTGAGCCGTAAAACATCTCTGCGAGTGTCGTCGGGTTTGCGGCGGCAAGCGGCGACAAATCAATCGTGCTTAAAGCAGCTGTATTCCTAAAGAAGCCCGCAAGATTCTTGGTTAGACTAAAGTTGAATCCTGAGTAGTCGATAGTTTCGGCCATTTTAAGACCACTAAAGAAGTTGCGAGAATCTTCGTGTGCATAAATTGTTTCAGCTTCGCTCCACCAGTAGATTGTTTCGCCATCTATCCAGGTATATACCGGGAAGTTTGATGAACTGATAGCCATATTATATTTCGTTCCGATTTCGTCGAAATTAGGCTCACCCTCATAATGCCTAAACGCAGTTGCGTTTGCATAGCCCGGTAGGCTTCTAATCATGTCGCCAGCGCTACCCCAAGAATTATTAACCGTACCTCTAAGATAAGCCGTGCGCTCTTTCCATTGAGCATAGAGATCAATTGTTGTGCCGTCTACGGAAGCAAGGTTAATGATACTTACTTGGTCATCATATTTAGCACCAGTACCGTTTGCTACTGTAGTCCATCCCATGAATTTATAGTGGTCTTTTACGAAAGCGTTCTGGGTTAGCCGCTTTTCTTCATCATAGGTGAAGACTTGGTTTGCCATATCGCCAGTTACACCGTCAGAGTTTTCGTGGAAGACAATAGTGTAATGAATTGGATTCCACTTGGCATAGAGCGTCACCGTTGCACCATCTTCTGCAGTAAGATTGCTAAATTGTTGGCCGTCCTCGAAGCTTTCGCCTTGGCCATCAGCCTGGCGGTTCCAGCCACCAAAGGTGTAGCCTACGCGAGTAAAGGCGTTTGCGGTGAGGTTGTAATCCGTGTCGTATTCGAGGCCGGTCATGTTGGTCATGTTACCAGAAACGTGCGTATCGTCCGTATTAATATTAAAGGCAACCTGGTAGCCATTCTTGCGATAGTGCGCAGTAAACTCGATATTATCGCGGATGTGTGGAGCTGGGAGCGTGTAGTTCATTACTGGCGTGCTACCTTCAATGGTCGTGCCGGTCCAACCGGTAAAGGTGTAGCCGGTCTTGGTTGGCTCGTTTAACGTAAAGCTCTCGGTCTTGTCATGAGTGGTTGGGTTAGCAGTGGTTACGTTTCCATTGTTAAGATTATAAGTGATATTGTAGCGCGGGAAAGGCACGTTATTCCAAATAGCTAGATAGGTTTTGGTACCAAGGTTGTTAGTATTTGGCAAAACAATTATTGGATAGGTGGTAGTTTCCTGCCAGCCTACGAAAACCTGGACAGTGTCGCCATCGTTATCTTTGCGATCGGCTGGGTTGTGGAGCTGGAAGGCTGGAGTTTCGATTGTGTATGTAGTTGGGTTGTTCAAAGCGAAGCGTTCTTCGTCGGTGATTCCGTCGTAATGAATTTCGTACTCAGTTGGAGTCCACTGCGCCTCGAGTGTGATCGTGCCTTGTTCGATGAGATTGTGAACGATTTGACCATCGGTGAAGGTTTGATCGCCGTATTTCCAGCCAGCAAAGTCGTAGCCGTACTTAGTAAAAGCGTTGGCGCGGAGTTGGCAATCCTCATCGTATTCACAGTTAGTGGTAGCCATTTCGCCTTCGCCGCCGTTAGCGTTGTAATTAATATAATATGGGTTGATAGACCATTGAGCGTAGAGGTTGACGACGCCATTATCTGCAGTTGTGAGGTTTTTGACGGACTGCGCGTCGTCATAATGGACGCCGCTGCCGTTAGCTTCGGTATCCCAACCGGCATAAGCGCGGCCAGCGTAAGTAAAGGTGTTAGCGGCGAGGTTAGCAGCTTCGTCATAGGTGAAGGTTTGGTCAGCCATTTCGCCTGCGCCACCGTTAGCATTGAAGCGGACTTTGTAAGAAATCGCGGTGAATTTTGGCTTGATGGTGAGGTCTTCGTAGATTGGGTCGGTTGGATCAATGTTGTTGCCATCTTCATCTTGCCAGCCGCTAAAGATGTAGCCAGGCTTAGTTGGATTAGTGATTTCGCCAGCATCTTCGAGTTTGTCGCCATAATTAATAATTACGTTATCGTCGCCGTTTTTGATGACAAGTTTGTCGTAAAGACCGTAATTAGTGGTGAGGGTGAAGGAGTTAGTTTCGATATTGGCAGCTCTAGCGGTAGTGGCCAAGCCGAAAGCAGAAACAGCGACCACGGCTACACCGATAATCTTGGCGTATTTTTTGTGCTTCTTTACAGCAATAATCGCGAGGATGGTTAGGCCGATAACAGAGATAATCATGGTGGCTAGGTTGATGCTGGCACCATTAGATTCTGCCGTATTTTTACCAGTGTTTGGCACTGCGATGTCGATTTCTTCTGGCTCTTCTACGTCGGTAAATTTAACGAAGAATTTGACGTTTGAAACCTCGGTGCGTTTGTTAGTATCGGTGACGGCGGTAGCGTATTTGGCGGTGAGTAAGAAATCTAAATTAGCCCCTGCAGTGACAGTTTCGCCGGCATGAGCGTCGTAAATATAATCAATGGTTTCGCTAGCGTTGTCATCGGTGATAGACTCGATGATGTGGTCTTTGCTATCGGAGTTTTGGAGAACAATTTTATAAGAAATGGAGTCGTTAATTTTGTGGAAAGTAACGTTTGAAACGATGGTTTGCTCATCGTAAGTGTTGATGTTGCCAGTAGCACCGGTAGAAATCTCGGTGATCTCGGCGGATTGAATTTTGAAAATTGTGCCTTCAGCGAGGGCCCGGATTGCCGGGATGATTGACAGCACAAAACCTGCGGCAAACACCACAGCAGCTATTTTTCCGACGATGCCTCGCGCATCGCGGCGTCTTTGTTTCTCCACAATAACTCCTTAGTTACTTATGTTTATTTTATCACGCTCGTGGCTAAAAATACTAGTGAATTTTTAAGTTTTTTCATAAAAAAAGAGCCCCACGTGGGGGGCTCTCTAAATTATTTTTTCTTATATTTGTTCATGAAGACCGTGAAGTTGGCTTCTTGATATGGGAATTCCTTCTCGACGATGCGAGCGGCCCAGTTGAGTTTGACGCCATCTTTGAAAACGAGCTTGATGCTTTGAACCTTTTTGTTGAGAAGCGCAAAATTCTTAACTGAGATTTCGGCGAAGTTTTCGTTTGGAATGAAGACGAATTTATCTACTTGTGGTGTCATTTTCTCTGGTTTGATGGTGAGTTGGATGCCGTTAGCTTTGAGAGGAATGATGCCAAAGCCTTTTTCAGTTTGGTTAACGAGCCATGCACTGGCGCCGGCAGCCTCTTTGAGCTTTTCGGATTCGTTCATGCCGCGAACCATACCACCGGCGAATGCACCGACGGCGCCGCCGAGCATACCACCAACACTGGTGTCTTTTTTGGTGTCTTTGAAGGCGACGAAAATGCAGTTTTCGTTACCAATGCAGCCTACGCTGTTAAAGATTGCTGTAGCCCCCTCAATTGTTTTGAAATCCATAATGATCCTTTTATTATGTTTATATTGTAATAAAAAACCGTTTAAAATCAAATATTTTTAATTATAAACGGATGGTTGCATTTTCCCCATTAAAAAAGGGTTAGGTAGTTGATATATTTACAATATCTTATGCCTAACCTTTGAAATTATGTTACACCAACTACCCCCTTATGTCAACAACTGCACCATCTTTCGTAATAATTTTTATTCGCTTGATTATGCTAGACTCCTTACGTAAATACTCATCAATTCTAGATTTTGCTTTTGCTTCCGTTAATCTTGAGCGCGCTAAATCGATTATTATATTTTCGGATTGATTTTTGGCTTTTCTCAAGTTGTTTTGAATATTTCGTTTTCCGTCACCAATTGGGGATTTTAATTCCCATCGCACATTCGTTTTAATTATATAGAGATCTGGCGTTTTACTATTCCCTCTGCGGATAAAAATTACGTCACTTTTGAAATGGTTGGCAATAATTTGCGCGGCAATATCCTCGTGCGTACGTGGTCTAGATTTTTTGCTGTCTTCTTTTACTACTTTATATTTCGCCATCGGTGCAAAAATATCACAAGGCACCTAGCTTTACAACCCCCCTGTGGTAGCTTATGCTTGACCATTACAAATAGTTGTATTGATTCTTAAGAGCGGTTGCGTGTGATATAATCAAGGTGTCTCTTGCTATACTTCGGTCACTGGCGATGAGAAAAGTTAAAAGCTGCGGTTATCGTCATTTATGACCGTAGCCAGGAGCCAATAAATCAGGCTCGCATAGATGACTCTTTAAATTTAATTTTAGGAGTCTATATGAAAAACTTTAACAACAATAATAAAACAGAACGGGTCGAAGTGATGGCTTTGTTCGGTTACGAAATGACACCTTGCCAGCCGCTTTCTTTTAAGCGGCCGGGTGACGTCGAAACCGAGGTAACAGAGCTTCTTCGCACGCAAATTCGCTTTGCGGGCCAAGCTGCCATCCACATCTTCGACGTTTTAGTTGGACGAGAAAGAGCACGTCTCGAGTTCAACTCGAGGGACCTTTCTTGGCACCTCACACCAGTCGCTTAGGTTTTATATTTCTATAAAATCGTAACGACAAATCCGTTCAAAAAATAGCTCTGGTTCTTAGAGCTATTTTTGTTATTTAGATTAAATCTTGATGCGGGTAGGTTTGGTTGTAATCAAAGTCTGATTCTGGCACTTCAAATGGCAAGGTGGAGGCTTTGTCTTGGCGGCGGTGGTAGGCAGCGCGAAGTTCTCTCACTTCGCCCACGCATTCAAACGGTTTGATTACGCCATCAATACCAAGCAAACCTTTGAAATCGTTGATCAAGTTTTCGTTTTTAAATAAATCTTGGCCGTTGAAAGTCTTCCTAAGTTCTTCTGGGTTTAAGAATGGCGCAAACAACAGATACGAATTAGCGCATTTAGCACAGTTACCACACCAGCTCAAAGTTTGGTTATCTGCTTGTTGGCGATAGTTTGCTACGTTGCATGAACTAAAGCTTTGGCCGTATTTTTGCCAACATTTGTTGACGAAGAGTTCGGCAATTTTGAGCTCACTGTACTGACGGAGAATGGAGCCAACTTTCATATTGCCGGCGACGTATTTATCGACATACTCAGCCAAAGCTTGCTCGGCTGGCCAGGTTTTGGACCATTGGTGATTGACTTTGAGGTCGCCAATTTCGGCATGGGCTTCGTTACCTTCTTGGCCGATGCTGGCGAGCACCACGTTTTTATTCATGAGCACAGCCTGCACTAAAGCAATACTTTCGACAATATAAGTAATTGGCACGTGGCCATTAAGGCCGCCGGTAGCTTTTAGCGCTGCCACATCAACATGGCGGCGAATCGTAGCAAGCGGTTCGTCGAAAGTATCGAGCACGGCTGGATGGACGTCGGAGTTTGAAATGTAAAGTGGCGTAAATGGTTTGCCCTGCTCTTTTAAAAGCTCGGCCATCAGAAGCGAATCTTTGCCACCGCTTTCAAGCGTAATAATTCCCTCGCCGGCATATTCTGGCGCTGGCGTGGCGATGATTTTGTCGGCAGTAAAGTGTGCGAGGTCGGCGCGAGTAAGATGATTTTCGAATGCGTATTGTGACAAGCCTTCTTGGTAGACCGTGTTAAAGAAATTGGCCTGGAAGGCGTCTAGCTGAATACTTTCTGACAGTTCTACTTCGCGAGTTGGATGAGCTTTATAGTAGGAAGTGCCGAGCAAAATGAAGCAAAGCTCAAGCGCGCGTCTTAACGCTTCTTTGTCGTAATTATCATTTTCTGGTTTTTTGAACTCGATTTTTTCGGAGAAAAGCTGCGCGGTCGAATCTTGGTAGTTAAAGGTAGCTACCCCTGTATTTTCGTCAAAACTGTAATTTAAGAATTTAAATTTGTCGACTTTTTCTTGGGCTTTTACGAGCTCCTGGAAAATCTCGCCGCGTTCGATAAAGTTTTTGAACATATCAAAACTTGGCGCGCCTGGGCTAAGCAAAACAATGTTGGCGCCAAGGGCCTTGGCGGCGGCGTTAGCCTTTTTTAGCGCCTCGTCGAGCGTATCGGCAAATTCATAGCGCGACTCATCGATGCCTTCAGCTAGGCGATTTTTAGTTTCACCAATTAGAATCGTTTTTATGAGATTCTTTTCGTCTGAAATTACGCGCTTATTACCAGATAGGTCGAGGCCGCGGTCTTTGCCGCCGGCGATTAAAATAATTCTATCGTTCGGAAAAGCCCGCACTGCGACTTCGAGCGATGGGTAAGTTGCCGAATAACTATCGTCATAATATTTGATGCCGCCAATTTCGCGCACGAATTCAATATGGTGAGGTAAGCCGTGAAAGCTTTCTATACCCTTCACGATTTCGGCTCCGTATTTATTTACAAACGTCTCCACGTCCATTTCGAGAAAACTTGCAACCACCAAAATGGCAGCCTCAGCGTTTTCGCGGTTATGAGCGCCCGGCACCTGGATATGATTTAAAATTTCATTGAGTTTTGGTGAAACTTCGTATGGATAGGTGCGCTTTTTGCCTTCGCCAAGGTGGCCGATGCGAGTAGAATCCGCGTCGTTTTTATAATAAATGCAGTAATCGTTTGGCGTTTGCCAACGCACGATATTGGCCTTGGCGTTAACATAATCTTCGAAACTATCATGCACATCGAGATGATCTGGCTCAATGCGGAGCACTACCGACACGTGCGGCGATTTATGAAGATCCCAAAGTTGGAAACTGCTCATTTCATAAACCACGATATCGTCTGGCTCGATAGTATCTAAGACATCAAGCGAAGGCACACCAACGTTGCCAAGAAAGTGCACATTTTTGCCGAGCGCCTTCAAAATGGCAGCCGTAAACGAACATGTAGTGCCTTTGCCTTTGGTGCCGGTCACACCAATAATTGGCGCCGGGCAGTTATCGAAAAAGTAGCGCGTAGCGCTGGTGAGATTGTCGGCCGGGAACGGATGCAAACTAGGCGCACGAAAAACCCAGTCAAAACGGTTTAAGCCAAGTTTCGGAATGTCTTCTTTTGTGATTTTATCGAAGATTTCGATTTCGTTTTCTGGGTTTTTTGAAAAATAGCGTTCGACGCTTTTGCCCTCGACGCCGTAGCCTAAAATTGCAATTTTCATACAAATATTATATCACAGCAAGCCTTAAAAAGCTTTTCTGGGGTCGCGTCCGGCCGGCCCATTTGCCTTCGGCAATTCGCGTCCCAAGGGGCGAGCGTCATGGGCGGCCGGCGCTAAATTCCTCGCTTCGCTCGCGCGTCCCAAGGGGCGAACGCCTTGCCAGGCTCCGGACTACCCCAGAAAAGCCCTTCAAGGCTTTGCTTGTGGTATGATATTTATATGCAAGAATGTTTACTTGATGCATTACTGGATACTTTGAAGCTACTGCCTTATCTTTTTGTTACGTTCCTCCTATTAGAATTTATCGAGCACAAAATTAATTCTAAAAAGCTACTCTCAAAAGGACAGAAAGTTGGGCCGCTTATTGGTGGCCTTCTTGGGGCCCTGCCGCAGTGTGGGTTTAGCGCCATGGCGGCGAATCTTTTTGCTGGGCGCGTGATTACGATCGGCACCGTGGTGGCAGTTTTTCTCTCCACGAGTGACGAGATGCTACCAATTATGCTCGGCGAGCAGACCGATTTTAGCCTTATTTTAAAGATTGTCGGACTAAAAGTCTTAATCGGCGTGGCAGTTGGTTTTATGGTCGATCTTTTGCTTGGTAAATTTTTTAAGAAAAACCAAAAACACGACATCGGCCACCTTTGCGAAGACGAACATTGCCACTGCGACAAGCATAACCTGCTGGTTTCTGCACTAATTCATACCCTTAAAACCGGCGCGTTTTTGCTGGTCGCAAACGTTTTGATTGGCCTAATCATTTTTTGGATTGGCGAAGAAAACTTGGCTAATTTCCTGCTTGGGAGCAAACCCCTTTCTTATCTTCTTGCGAGCTTGGTTGGCCTCATTCCAAACTGCGCCGGTAGCATTATCATCACGGAATTATATTTGGCCGGACTTATTAGTCTTGGTAGTATGATGGCTGGGCTGCTCACTGGCTGTGGACTGGGACTTCTGCTTCTTTTCAAGAACCACAAAAATTGGCGCGAAAATATCACGATTCTTGCCATTATATATATTGTCGGCGTGGTGGCCGGGCTGATTATCGATTTATTTTAGAAGTTGAGATAGGTTTCGAGCACCGAGATGGTGGCTTTTTCAACGCTCGATACGGTGGCGAAGGCGCGGATGCCGGAGCCAGCGAATTCGCGGGCGAGCTCGATCATGCGGGATTTGTCGATCGAAGAAATTAGATTTGGCATATTTTCGTAGTGCTCGATGGTTTCATTTAGAAAATAGTTTTCGGCGTAGTAATCGGCGATTTGACCTACGGTTTGGGCGCCCATTTGGAAGCGGCCGAGGGCGTAGGATTTAGCAGCTTCAAAATCTTTGTCGGAAATTTCGCCGTTCAAAGTTTTAGTTAACTCAGTCTGAATCAAAGCAAAAAGTTTTTCAGCGTTTTCAATATTGACTTCGCCGTCAAAATCCCAGTAAGAACTGTGGGCGTTTGATGCTACCGAGCTACCCATGCCGTAAACTAGGCCCTGCTTTCTGGCGGCGCCAAAAATCTTGGAATTGGTGGTGCCATTCAAAATATGGTTCAAACAGTTCATTGCAAAAACTTCGTTTGGCTCGAGATGGCGCGGAGTAACCATTGAAAAACCAAAGGTCACATTGGAAGCGTCTTTTCTACGAATCGCAACCGCTTCGGATGAATGGAGTTCGTCGCGCGGGATTTCAAATTTCTCGCCTTCTTTCAAATTCCAATCCTCAAGCATGCGAATGATTTTGTGCTTGCGGCCATGAATTTTGCCAGCAATAATAAAATGCATGTTTTTGGCGGTGTGAGTGCGGCGGTAGTGCTCGCGAATATCTTTGAGCTCGATATTTGGAATAGTTTTAATACGTTCAGACAAATCTAGGATATCCTCGCCCACGGCTTTTTGCACGCGTGGCCAAAGCAAGCGGTAGTAATCGTTCATGTAGCCGGTGAGTTCGGAGCGTACGTTGCCCTTTTCGGATTTGAGCTCGTCTTCGTTGAAGCTTTGTTCGCAAATTGAAATACGCTGGAGATCCATGATGCGGTCCCATTCGAAATCGGCGCATTCGGTTTCGTAGCAGACGGAGATATCCGAGGTCCAAGCGTTGTGATAGGCGCCGTTTTTGGTGAACTCGGCTTCAAAAGCCTGCTCGTCCTTGTATTTGGAATTGGCGCCAAAAGCCAGGTGCTCTACCACATGAGGAATTTCGTAAAGCTCGTGATTTTTGGCATAGCGCATGCCGGCGCGGAACTGAATACGCGTAGACATCACGCTGGCGCCCGGGATATCAATAAGAAGCCCAGTTGCCCCGTTTTTAAGCTTGATTTCCTCGACTGTGTGTTTCATAAACAGATTAGACTATTTGCGGCCTTTTTTCTTGTTTTGGCGAGCCTGTTTTTTCTTCTTTTTGGCGACGTTAGCCTTTTTCTTGCGGGCGTCTGACGCGGCGGTAGATTTTTCTTTCTTGAATTCAGAATCTAGGTTTTTATCGCCTTTGCTGATTTCGTTCACGCCTTTTTCGGTGGAAGATTCAGCCATCTTAGTAAGTTCGGTGTCGTATTCTTCGCCATCTACCACATCTTCGGCGCGAGCTTCGGCTGGGGTGATAGAAAGAAGGATCTTTAAGACTTCTTCGCGCAAGTTGCGTTGCAAACCGTCGAAGAGTTTTTGAGATTCAGCACGATATTCTACGAGTGGATCACGTTGGCCAACGGAGCGCCAGTGGATACCCTCGCGAAGGTGTTGCATGTTTTCAAGGTGTTGCATCCACAAAGTATCAAGTACTTTGAGGTAGACTTCGCGTTCGACTTTGCGCATGACGTCTTCGCCGAATTCGACTTCTTGCTTATGGTAAGCGTCTTCGATGGCGGTGAGAGCGAGCTTTTCACGCTCTTTTTCTTTTCTCATCAGGCCAATTTCGTGAATGAGGCTGTCGTCAAAATCAAAGACGGCCTTAAATTCTTCATCGAAGTGTTTATTAACGCGAGATGAGAACTCAGTCAAGGTGGCGGCTTCTACAGCCATCAAACGTTTGATTTCACTAAAGATGTTTTCACCTTCGAGAATCTTGCGGCGCATCATGTAGACGACTTTGCGGTGACGGTTAATCACGTTATCATATTGCACGACGTTTTTGCGGGAGTCGAAGTTAAAGCCTTCGATGCGTTTTTGCGCAGCTTCAAGCGTGCGACTAATCATCTTGGTTTGGATTGGAGTGTCTTCGTCGACACCGAGGCGAGTCATCAACATCTTGATACGGTCGCCTTGGTAAATACGCATCAAATCATCTTCACAAGAAACGAAGAATTGGGTTACACCTGGATCGCCCTGACGGCCACCACGACCACGGAGCTGATTGTCGACGCGGCGAGAATCATGACGTTCAGAGCCAATCACAACGAGACCGCCGAGCTCTTTGACACCTTTGCCGAGCTTAATATCGGTACCACGACCAGCCATGTTGGTGGCGAGAGTCACGGCGCCTTTTTCGCCGGCTTTGGCGATAATGGCGGCTTCACGTTCGTTGTTTTTGGCGTTCAAAATTTCGTAGCTGATGCCCTCTTTGTCGAGGTAGGCAGCGATTTCTTCGTTGTTCGCAATCGAACCAGAACCCACCAGTACCGGTTGACCTTTTTCGTGGTATTTTTTAATTTCGTTCGCAATAGCGCGAAGCTTGCCGGCCTTGGTTTTGAAGATTAAATCGTCTTTATCAACACGAATAATTGGGCGGTTAGGTGGAATTTGAATCACGTCGAGCGCGTAAATCTGTTGGAATTCCTCAGCCTCGGTGAAAGCGGTACCGGTCATACCGGAGAGCTTGTGGTAGAGGCGGAAGAAGTTCTGGAACGAAATGGTGGCAAGAGTCATGGACTCTTCTTTAACGGCCACACCTTCTTTAGCTTCGATAGCCTGGTGGAGACCTTCGTTGTAGCGGCGACCCTGCATCAAACGACCGGTGTGCTCGTCGACGATGATGACTTCACCGGAGTTGGTGACCACATAATCTTTATCGCGTTTAAACACGACCTCGGCACGGAGCGCTTGCTCCATGTGATAGACGAGGCGAGTATTTTTAGTGGAGTACAAATTATCGACACCAAGGATGTTTTGAACTTTTTCGATACCAGCGTCGGTGAGCGTGACGGAGCGGTGTTTTTCGTCGAAAATGTAATCATCTGGGGTGAGGCGGCTCGCGATTTTAGCAAATTGGTAGTAAGATTCTGGGTTGTCGCCAGCTGGGGCCGAAATGATGAGTGGGGTGCGGGCTTCATCGATCAAGATGGAGTCTACCTCATCCACGATTGCGAAGTTGAGTTCGCGTTGGCGGAGGTATTGCACCTCGGAAGTCATGTTATCGCGGAGGTAATCGAAACCAAATTCGTTGTTAGTACCGTAGGTGATATCGGCATTGTAAGCCTCTTTACGAGTGGCAGGTTTGAGGTGGCGGAAGCGCTCATCGTCGTGCTCTTCGTTTTCGTAGTTTTTATCGTAAACAAAGGAAGCGTTGTTGATGATGACACCAACAGAAAGGCCGAGGAAGTCAAAAACTGGGCCGTTCCAACCGGCATCACGTTGGGCGAGGTAATCGTTAACGGTGACTACATGCACGCCACGACCAGAAAGGGCGTTGAGATAAGCTGGGAGCATGGCCACGAGGGTTTTACCTTCACCAGTTTTCATCTCGGCTACGTTGCCTTCGTGGAGGGCGATACCACCGATGAGCTGTACATCGAATGGGCGCATTTTGAGAATACGCTTTGAAGCTTCACGCACTACGGCGAATGCTTCTGGCAAAATGTCGTTTAAGGCTTTTTGATCATCCTTTGGAGCTTTTTTCTTGGATTTTTTGGCGGATTTAGTGGCTTTTTTGCCCTTTTCGCTTTCTTTTTTGGCATCAGCGGCGAGCTCGGCTTCTTTCAAAGCTTTTGCAAGATGCTTTTTAAAGATTTCAGTTTGACCGGCCAATTCTTTGTCGGACATTTTTTCATATTTTGGCTCTAACTTACCAATTGCTTGCGCCTGTTTCCACATGCGCTTCAAGATTTTCTTTTGAGCATCACCAAAAATACCTTGCAAAAACTTGGTTAATGCGGTCTTGTCTGCCAATTTGTCTGTCGGCTTCTTTTCTTTAGCCTTTTTGGCCTCTTTAGCCTTCGCGGCAACTTTTGCCTTCGCCATAAACAACTAAACCTCCACAGGATTATTTAATTCTTATAATTTTAGCACACTATTTTCTCTTAATAAAGAGATTTTTGAAGCTTTTCTTCTTGAGATGCGGGGTGACGTCGAGTTTGTAACGACGGATTTGCCCGGTGAGCTTGGCTTCAACTAAATCAATACCTGCAAAGAGGTTAGTACATTCGTCTTTGGCGGCGAGAACCTTACCACCAGGAATATCCATAGCCACAGATAGGTCGAATTTTTCGCCGTGGGCGCGTTCAGCCTGGGTGACGACGATTCTGGCGACGACGTCTTTTTTGGAACCGCGTGGCAAATATTTGTCGAGTTTGCCGATGCGTTTTTCAGCGTATTTTTTGAACGACTCTTCTACTTTGTAATTGCTACCGCTGATTTCGATTTTTTCAATCATTTAGATCTCCTCTCTATTATTTAGATACGGTTTCAAAACTTCTGGAACTTTGAGCTTGCCACCCTCCTTGGCATAATTTTCGATAACGGCCACCATGGTGCGAGCCAAAGAGACTGCAGTGCCATTTAAGGTATGCAAAACTTCTACCTTGCCATTTTCGCGGCGGACACGAATGTTGAGGTTGCGAGCTTGGAAATCGGTACAGTTGGAGCAGGAAGTGAGCTCGCGATAGGTTTGATCGACTGGGGACCAGTACTCGATGTCGTACTTTTTGGCAGCTGGAGCGCCTAAGTCGCCCGCGGCAATGTTGATGACGCGATATGGAATGCCAAGTTCTTGCCAAATTTCTTCCTCGGTGGCGCGAATAAATTCGTGCATTTCTTTGGATTTTTCTGGCAAACAGAAAACATACATTTCGAGCTTGTTGAATTGGTGCACGCGGAAGAGGCCGCGGGTATGCTTACCAGCGGAGCCGGCTTCCTTGCGGAAACAGGCGGAGTAGCCAGCGTACATCAAAGGCAAATCTTTTTCGTCGATGATTTCGTCGGTGTGATAGCCGGTGATTGGGATTTCGGCGGTGGCGATAAGAGCTAGGTCTTCGCCTTCAATGTAATATTCGTCGGATTGGTCGGAAGTGCGTGGGCAAAAGCCGGTGCCTTCAAGAGTTTTTGAGGATACCAAATCTGGCACGGTCATAAAGGTGAAGCCTTTTTCGAGGACTTTCTTAAGGCCAAATTGGAGCAAAGCGTTTTCAAGAAGCGCGAGTTCGCCTTTTAGATAGTAGAATTTGTTGCCGGCAACTTTGGCGCCGCGTTCAAAATCTACCCAATCGCGAGAAACGGCGTAATCGAGATGGTCGACACCTTCTGAGGCTGGCTTTTTGCCGCCCCAAGAGGCAACTTCCACGCTGCATTCTTCGCCACCTAGTGGCACATCGTCAAAAATGATGTTTGGAACTGACTTCATCGCCGTTTTGTAGTCGGCTTCAATCTTGGTGAGGTCTTCTTCGAGCTCGGCAAGTTTGGTTTTGACGTTTTTACCTTCTTCGATAAGTGCTGGTTCTGGCTTGCCACCTTTCATTTTGGCAGCGATCTCGTTGCGCTTCTGGCGCAAGCTTTCAACTTCTCTTAGGACTGACTTTCGTGAGTCATCAAGGGCAATCACATCTTTAATGTTTATCTTGTAACCCTTCTCTTTAATCGAATGTTCGACAAGATCTTGGTTTTCGCGAATAAAATTAATGTCTAACATGCTTTCATTATAACACCGATAGAGATAAAAATATAGGGCCATTTAAATAGCGTTTTCTTCGGACACACTCAAGGCCGTTCGGCCAAGCTTATGGTCCTCAGAAAAGCTATTTAAATGGCCTTAAACAGTTTATCCCAATCGGATAATGAAAGATCTGATGGACGAACATCTGGGGAGATGCCGAGTTTATTAAATGCTGCCAAGATTTCGGCCTTTGGTTTGAGATGAGATAGGTTCGCGGCGAGTTTTTTGCGCGGGGCAATGAAGCCGAGCTTAATCAGACTAAATACTTCGTCACTAATTTCTGGGTCTTTTGGCGTCAAAATAATGATTTGACTGTCTACTTTTGGCGGCGGAGTGAATTCGTCTTTTTTGACCACCGGGCCAAGAGCGACTTCGGCGCGGTTTTGCACGAAGAGGCTGAGCATGGTTTGGCGGCTGTCCGCGATGCGCTCGGCGACTTCTTTTTGGATCAAGAGTACGATGACTTCTGGGCGATTTTCGGTAGTTAAAAGCTTTTCGATAATCGGGCTGGTGATGTAATACGGAATATTGCCGGCCACCGCGTAAGGTTGTGGCATTTTAGATAGGTCAAATTTGAGGAAATCGGCATTGATGACTTCGAGATTTTTGCCTGGGAAAGATTTTGGTAAATTGTTTGCGAGATTCTCATCAAATTCTACGGCCACGACTTTTTCGAATTGTTTTAAGAGTGAGCTTGTGAGGGTACCGAGGCCTGGGCCGATTTCAAGACAAGTCTCAGATTTGCCCTTAGCGAAGGCGGCAATTTCGTTTAAAATTTCACGGTTTTTTAGCCAGTGCTGGCCGAGTGATTTGTTGTTTTTGAGCATTTAAATTCCGTTTCTGTTAGTCCAGTCGGTGGCGATATCGAATTGTTCTGGGTTTGAAAGGGCGAAGGTGCCGGTATCGTAGACTTTACCCTGGCCGAGGCTGGTTTCAACGATTGAGCAGCGTGGGTAACGATTAAGATCGGCGGCTACCAAAATATAGCCGTCTTGGTCGACTTTGACGCCATCTTCACGCACATGATAAGTGCCGCCGCCACAGAAGCCCATTACGCCGCGCATCGGCAGGTCGTAGAAGGTTTCTTGGCGCTCGATCTTGGCGCCATCAGGCTTGGTAACGGTGTAAGTGTTGCGGCCCATCACGGCGGTGAGTGGATGGCGCTCGATTGCGCTGGCGCCCACGGCCACGATGCGTTCCACCGGCTCTTTGATAACGGTTTCACTAAGGAGCTCGCGCGAGATTTCGGCGCCGTCTACAGAGAGCACCTTGTAAGTTTTGTTTACGCGGCCCACCTCACCAAGCTGGCGCACATCGGTGATGCCGACTGGAATGTTGTAATCTTTGACTTTCTTTTCTTTGAATGGAATTTCTTCTTCTACGGTGATCACCTGGCCGCCGTTGCGGTTGATTTTGTAAGTGGTAGCGATGCCAGATTCGAGGAAGGAAGTGTTTGGCACGAGCTCGATTTCGTCGCCATCATAAACGGTAATGCCGGCGCCCACCATGATGCTTTTGGCGTCGTGGCTAGAGGTCATGGCGTAGGTTTTGGCGATGCCGTCGATCAAAATAACCGGGTAGGCCCGGTAAATATTGATGTAAAAATTATTGGCATCGATCTCGGTATCAAGAGCTGGCTCAACGTGGTCGGCATCGTTAATGAGGATTTTGGCGCGCTCAAGAGCTTCACGCACGGTGCGCGCGGTGGTTTTGACGGTTAATTTAGAATCTTCATCGTAAAAAGTCACAAAGTGAGCACTGCTAACCGTTTGCGGCTCATCTTCGGCGGCGTTGGCAAAAACACGGCTAAGCTGAAAATGAGTAAAGGCAGCCACGGCCGCCATAACGGATATCACAGTGCATATAGCGAGAACAGTATCAAATCTTCTAGAAAGTCTCATACTATATGGAATTATAACTTAGTTTAAATAGAATTTCTAGGCGGTTTACCAAAATAAGTCTACACTCTCCACCCTCAGACTTGAGCCGCTCTCAACGTTTGGTTCGGTTCAAATCTACTTCCATTTTAGCATAGGCGTAATATCTGTCAACATTGATTTTAAGATTTTTTATGTTATAACTCATGCTTATTTTACAGGGGTGGACGGCTCAAAACTCTTTACTTTTTACGCAATTTGTGCTATAATAAAAAGATAGAATCATCACAAAACTTGTGCTAAAATAAAAACATAAACGTGGAGGTATATGAAAAAACCGAACATAGCTAAATGGCTGGATAGTTTCCCTTTGGCTGGTAAAGGAATTCTTTTGGCGTTTCACGAAAAACGCTTTGTGATTAGCTTTATTATCGCTTTTCTCTTTTTTGGCACTTTGATGAATCTCCTTAGCGGCGGCTTTTCGAAGTTTCAGCTGATGGGCGCGCTCGGCTTCCCTGCCAATATGCAGATTATCGGCGACGCGTTTCTTGGCGTGTTTGGCTACAAGCAGCCGTTTCTAGATTGGCTTTTTGTTTTCTTAATCGCGATCTTGCAAGGCGTTTTAATCGGCCTCGTAGTGCTTTTATGGAAGAAAAAACAGAGCGAAAAGTCTTCCAACTCCGCGAACGTCGAGAAGGCCGGCATCGTGGCTGGGCTAATTGCCCTAGGGGCTGGCTGCCCAACCTGCGGCACCACCTTACTCACACCTCTGCTTGGCACGCTCTTCTCTACCAGCGGCTTCGCCGTCACCGGTGTGGTTTCGCAGCTTGTTACCTGGCTCGCCATCATCGTTGCGATTCTTTCGCTTCGTCGCATCGGTGAGGAAACCTATGTTATAATAATTAACGAAAAATATCTAGCAAAAAAGGAGGCTCGTGAGAAAAGCGCTTAGAATTGTTGCTCTTGTGGCTGTTGTAATTGTGCTCGGCGCGGCGATTGCAAATAGCATGGTTAAACCGTCCAACAGTAGTAAAGTTTGGGACAAAGAAATGACGGTGGGCAATTTGGAGGCTAAAAACCACTTCATCATCTATTCTGATTTGGTCTGTCCATATTGCGTGGCCTTCGAAAATGCCATCGTCGAAAACGAAGAAGAATTCAAAAAATACATCGAGGAAAAAGACATTTTACTTGAGATTCGGATGAGCGAATTTCTTTATGAATACGGCGAAACGCGCCCAATTAACTCGCGCTACTCGGCCGAAGCTACCTACTGCGCCAAAAACGAAGGCAAATTCTGGG
>JAEEGI010012473.1_pt1 | contig 18185 bp, 13 predicted proteins | sample 8958751 | NCBI WGS metagenome assembly JAEEGI01 (sample SAMN16246545, study PRJNA631951) | gut metagenome | biome: gut microbiome; feature: rumen; material: KS-attached | host: Bos | place: Iran: Karaj | collected 2018-10 | reverse complement strand
TTCAATCTTATTCTCGATAAAGTAAACCTCAAGGCTGTGCTTCAGAAATTCAGTCATAGCCTCCTGAATGAACTTGTTGGTGATAGCTTTTTTGGTCTGGTTTTCATAAGATGTCTGAGTTGAGAACGACGAGATAACTACGATAAGACAGTCGTCAACGTCCTGAAATGTTATTTTGGCATCCGATTTAAGATACTTTCCGGAAGATTTCAGATAAGAATCAATCTGTGAAACAAAAGCGCTTCTTACCGCCTTGTCGGGCGCACCGCCGTGCTCAAGGAAGCTCGAATTGTGGTAATACTCCTTGAACTGTACCTTGTTTGAGAAGCAGAGTGCAACGTTCATCTTCACCTTATATTCAGGCATATCGTCGCGGTCCTTACCCTTACGCTCGGCCTGCCAGAATTCAACGCCCGTGAAAGCGTCCTCACCGGCAATTTCCTGAACGTAGTCGGTAATGCCGTTTTCGTAACAGTATTCGTATTTCTCAAACTGCGACTGCGTCTTCTGGTCTTTAAGAATAAACTTAACGCCCGCATTAACGACAGACTGACGCTTGATTGTGTCCTGAAAATATTCAAGCGGAATATCAATGTCGGTAAAGACCTTCAGGTCGGGTTTCCAGCGGATACGGGTACCCGTGTCACGCTTGGTATATTCCTCTTTAATGAGGTCGCCAACAGGTTCGCCCTCCTTAAAGTTCATCTTATAACAGTAGCCGTTTTTGTGAATCTCGGCTTCCATAAACTCGGAAGCATACTGTGTAGCGCACAGACCGAGACCGTTAAGACCCAATGAGTATTCGTAAGTACCGCCGTCGTTGGTGTCGTACTTACTGCCCGCGTACATCTCACAGAACAGAAGCTCCCAGTTATAGCGGCCTTCCTTTTCATTATAGTCCATCGGCATACCTCTGCCGTGGTCAAGCACCTCTATCGAGCCGTCGAGAAAACGGGTAACGGTAATTTCAGTTCCGTAACCCTCTCTGGCCTCGTCGATTGAGTTTGAGAGTATTTCAAATACCGCATGCTCGCAGCCCTCGATACCGTCGGAGCCGAATATAACCGCGGGTCTTTTTCTGACTCTGTCGGCGCCTTTTAACTGCGATATGCTTTCTTCATTATAAGCAGCTTTTTTTGCCATTTATTTTGCCGTCCTTGTATTTTTTGTATTTCATTAATTACAGAAAAAACCACAATATATTGTACACTATGAACACTGCTTTTGTCAAATGTTGTTTTTGTGTTTTGCCTACAAATAATGCGGTATTCTGCCCTTTTCAGACAGAATACCGCAATGAAAATACCAAAAAAGGTACATTGTGCGTTTATTTATCGTTTTTCTTTTCAAGCTTGTGCTTAGTACCGTCGGGATCAACAATATAAGTATTCTCAAGCTGAGCTTCAAAGTTCTTGCGAAAAGCCGCCAGATACTCAGCGCGAAGTTGCGCCTACTCCCGCCTCTCATCTTCGGTCAGTCCGATTTCCTTATGCTTTTTTGCAAGTTCGTTAATTCTCTTTAATCTCTCGGTTTCCATAGCTATACCTCAATTACGTTTATTACATTTATTTTACCACAGTAACGATATTTAATCAAGGAAAAAGGCGCCCATAAGGGCGCCCTCTCCGCAATAAATATATGAGAAATTATCAGAACAAACCTGAAATTTTACCAGTTTCGTCAACGTCGATATTCTCCGCTGCGGGCTTCTTGGGAAGTCCGGGCATAGTGAGAATGTCGCCGGTAAGAACTACGATAAAGCCTGCGCCTGCAGAAATTTTGACATTTCTGACTGTGACCTTGAAGCCCTCGGGAGCGCCGAGCTTGGTCGGATCGTCGGAGAAGCTGTATTGAGTCTTGGCGATACATACGGGAACATTGTTGAAGCCGAGAGCCTCAAGCTGTTCAATCTGCTTTCTCGCATTGGGCTGAATATGAATTCCGTCGCCGCCGTAAATCTTGGTAACAACCGCGGTTATTTTTTCAGTGATGGACATATCGTCGGAATATGAGAAGGTGAAATCGCCCTTCTCCTCTTCGCAAAGACGAACGACCTCTTTTGCAAGCTCTTCGCCGCCCTTGCCGCCTTCCGCCCAAACGGTAGAAAGAACGGTGTTAACGCCGAGTTCACGGCACTTCTTTATAATAAAATCAATTTCATTGTCGGTGTCGGTCGGGAAACGGTTAACCGCAACTACACATGGAAGCTTGTAAACGTTCTTGATATTTGAAACGTGGCGAAGAAGGTTCGGGATACCCTTTTCAAGAGCATTCAGATCCTCGGTCGCAAGCTCGGTCTTTGCAAGTCCGCCGTGCATCTTGAGCGCACGTACCGTAGCAACGATAACAACAGCATCGGGAGTAAGTCCTGCCATACGGCACTTGATGTCGAGGAATTTCTCAGCGCCGAGGTCAGCGCCGAAGCCTGCCTCCGTAACTGTATAGTCGCCCATCTTAAGAGCCATCTTCGTAGCCATAACGGAGTTACAGCCATGAGCGATGTTTGCGAACGGACCGCCGTGTACGAATGCGGGAGTGCCTTCAAGAGTCTGAACAAGATTCGGCTTGAGAGCGTCTTTAAGAAGCGCGGTCATTGCGCCGACAGCCTTGAGGTCGCCTGCGGTAACGGGCTTGTCGTCGTATGTGTAGCCGACGATAATCCTCGAAAGTCTTTCCTTAAGGTCGGTAATTGAACTTGCAAGGCAGAAAACAGCCATAATCTCGGAAGCAACAGTAATGTCAAACGAGTCCTCTCTGGGCATACCGTTTGACTTACCGCCGAGACCGTCAACGAGGAAACGAAGCTGTCTGTCGTTCATATCAACGCAGCGGTGCCAGGTAATCTTTCTGGGGTCGATACCGAGAGCGTTGCCCTGCTGAATGTGATTGTCAAGCATAGCCGCAAGCAGATTGTTTGCAGCTCCTATTGCGTGGAAGTCGCCTGTAAAGTGAAGGTTGATGTCCTCCATCGGCACTACCTGAGCATATCCGCCGCCTGCAGCGCCGCCCTTAACGCCGAATACCGGCCCGAGCGAAGGCTCGCGAAGGGCAACGGTAACATCCTTGCCGATTCTGCGAAGTCCGTCGGCAAGACCGATTGTGGTAGTGGTCTTACCCTCGCCTGCAGGAGTGGGAGTAATAGCCGTTACAAGAATAAGCTTGCCGTCCTTTTTGTCGGTTTCCCTGATAAGCGCAGGGTCAATCTTTGCCTTGTAATTGCCGTACTGCTCAACATACTTTTCGTCAACGTGAGCGCGCTTTGCAATTTCAAGAATGTGTTCCATCTTGTTTGCCTGAGCAATTTCAATGTCTGATAAGTAAGCCATAATTTTTTCCTCCGTTTATATTTATTTGAAATATTTAACTGCAGCTTCAAACATTCTGATATCGTAGTTACCTTCTACGTTCTTATATAGTCCCTCGCCTACACGCTCGGAATGTCCCATTTTGCCGAATACACGTCCGTCGGGCGATGTGATACCCTCAATAGCGTACATTGAATTGTTGGGATTGAACTGAACGTCGCTCGTTGCGTTTCCGTCAAGGTCAACGTACTGAGTGGCAATCTGACCGTTTTCGGCGAGCTTCAGGATAAGCTCCTCGCTCGCATAGAATCTTCCCTCGCCGTGTGAAATCGGTACGTTAACTATGTCGCCGACGTTCATAAGCGATAAGAACGGCGATTTATTGGATGCGATTCTTGTTCTTACTATTTTCGACTGGTGTCTTGCAATAGTGTTGAAGGTAAGCGTAGGACAATTCTCGTCGGTATCAATTATTTTACCGTAAGGCACAAGTCCGAGCTTTATAAGCGCCTGTAAACCGTTGCAGATACCGCACATCAGTCCGTCACGCTTTTCAAGCAGTTCGGTAACTCCGTCCTTTACAGCCGCGTTACGGAAGAACGCTGTAATAAACTTACCGCTACCGTCGGGCTCGTCGCCGCCTGAGAAACCGCCGGGAATGAAGACCATCTGTGCGTCACGAAGTCTGTCTGCAAAGTAGTCAACGGACTGCTTTATGCCGGCGGAAGTAAGGTTGTTGATAACGATAATCTCCGGCTCTGCGCCTGCGTCGCTGACTGCCTTTGCGGAGTCGTATTCGCAGTTTGTGCCCGGGAACGCCGGAATAAGCACTCTGGGCTTTGCAACCTTTATTGCGGGAGCCTTACGCTCTGTCGCCTCATAAGAGAAGTTTTTAACCTTATTTCCCTTCTGCTCAATATTGCAGTTATAAACGCTTTCAAGCTTGCTTTCATAAATATCGGAAAGCTCGCAGAGTGAAAGGCTTTCGCTGCCGAAAACAAAGCTCTTATCATCGGTGATTTCACCGATTTCAAATTCGCTCATCACGCCGCTTTCAACCTCAAGAAGGAAGGAAGCGTAATTATAAGAGAAAATGTCATTAACCGAAAGCTTACCTTTAAACTTAAATCCGAAACCGTTGCCCAGCGCCATTTTAAGCACTGCCTCGGCAACGCCGCCCAGACCTAAGGTATATGCCGAAACAGCCTTTCCGCTTCTTAAAAGCTCTGTCACGGTGTCAAACAATTTCATAAGAGAAGCGGTTTCGGGAAGTCCGTTTTCGTCCTTTTCCGCAGAAAGAAGAATCACCTTGTTGCCTGCTGCCTTGAATTCGGGCGAAACGATATTCTTAACCTTATCGGTTGTAACGGCAAAGGAAACAAGCGTAGGCGGTACGTCAAGCTTTTCAAACGAGCCGCTCATCGAGTCCTTGCCGCCGATTGAGCCGATACCGAGCTTCATCTGAGCCTCAAATGCGCCGAGAAGAGCTGCAAGCGGCTTGCCCCAGCGCTTCGGGTCGGTGCCTAAGCGCTCAAAGTATTCCTGGAAGGTAAGATAAACATCCTCGAACTTTGCGCCTGTTGCAATAAGCTTACATACGGATTCAATTACCGCAAGATAAGCGCCGTGATAAGGGCTCTGCTCGGTGATAAAGGGATTGTAGCCCCAGCTCATAAGCGAGCAGTCGTCGGTATGTCCCTTTTCAACGGAAACCTTCTGTACCATAGCCTGAATCGGAGTGCGCTGATACTTGCCGCCGAAGGGCATAAGCACCGTGCCTGCGCCGATTGTCGAGTCAAAGCGCTCGGAAAGTCCCCTCTTCGAGCAGATATTAAGGTCGCCTGCTATTCTCCTGTAGTTATCTGAAAAACCGCCCTCAATGCTCTGTACGGGCTTTTCAGCGGCAACGGGAGCAACGTCAATATACTTGTCCGCTCCGTTTGAATTAAGGAATTCACGGCTGATGTCAACTATCTTTGCGCCGTTCCAGTTCATGACGATTCTCGGCTCTTTTGTAACAACGGCAACGGGACAAGCCTGAAGATTTTCAGTCTTTGCAAGCTTGAGGAAGGCGTCAACGTTTTCCTCCTCAACTACAACAGCCATTCTCTCCTGCGATTCGGAAATTGCAAGCTCCGTGCCGTCAAGTCCCTCGTATTTCTTGGGAACTGCGTTAAGGTCAATTTCAAGTCCGTCGGCAAGCTCGCCGATAGCAACCGAAACGCCGCCTGCGCCGAAGTCGTTACAGCGCTTTATCATACGGCATGCAGTCTTGTTTCTGAAAAGTCGCTGAAGCTTTCTTTCCTCGGGTGCGTTACCCTTCTGTACCTCTGCGCCGCAGGTTTCAACGGAATGAGCGTTATGAGCCTTTGATGAGCCCGTTGCGCCGCCGATACCGTCTCTGCCCGTAGAGCCGCCTAAAAGTATAACTACGTCGCCCTCAACGGGAACCTCACGCCTTACGTTTTCAGCAGGAGCCGCCGCTATAACTGCGCCGATTTCCATACGCTTTGCGGCATAGCCGTCATGGTAGAGTTCATCTACCTGACCGGTCGCAAGACCTATCTGGTTGCCGTATGAGGAATAACCGTTGGCGGCAGTTGTAACAAGCTTCCTCTGGGGAAGCTTGCCCTGCATCGTCTCGGAGAGCGGTCTTGTCGGGTCCGCAGCGCCCGTCACGCGCATTGCCGCGTAGACGTAGGCGCGGCCCGACAGCGGGTCACGGATGGCACCGCCGATGCAGGTCGCGGCGCCGCCGAAAGGCTCTATCTCGGTGGGATGGTTGTGTGTCTCGTTCTTGAAAAGAAGGAGCCAGTCCTCATCCTCGCCGTCATGCTTTATTGTCATCTTTACGGTACATGCGTTTATCTCTTCAGACTCATCGAGTTTCTGAAGCCTGCCCTGTGCCTTTAAGACCTTTGCGGCAAGAGTGCCAATATCCATAAGGTTTACGGGCTTCTCCCTGCCGAGCTCGACACGGGCGGCAATATACCTGTTGTACGCTTCCTGAAGGAAGGCGTCATCAAATTTTACGGAATCGACCGTTGTCAGGAAAGTGGTGTGACGGCAGTGGTCAGACCAATATGTATCTATCATGCGGATTTCGGTGATGGTAGGATCACGATGCTCCGTCTTGAAATAGTCCTGACAGAACTTAATGTCATCAAAGTCCATTGCAAGACCTTTTTCCGCAACAAATGCAGAGAGCTGCTCATCTGAGTAGCCTATGAAGCCCGTGAGGGTCTCTACGGTTGTCGGAAGGTCCATGGGCATGACAAGTGTCTCCGGCTTCTCAAGGGACGCTATACGGGCCTCTACGGGGTTTACAACGTATTTCTTTATTGCCTCGAGGTCTGAATCGGAGACATCGCCTCCGAGAAGATATACCTTCGCAGAGCGGACGAGAGGTCTCTCCCCCTTTGCAACGAGCTGAATACACTCAGCTGCGGAGTTCGCTCTCTGATCAAACTGTCCGGGAAGATACTCGACGGCAAACATTTTACAAGTGCCTGCGTCAAGTTCAAAGCAGACATCATCAAGCTGGGGCTCGGACAGTATGGTCTTTACCGCAAGCTGAAATGTAGCCTCATCAAGTCCCTCAAGGTCATATCTGTTGACGATACGGAGGGATGTGACGGAGCTTATGCCGAGGAGCTTGTTTATCTCGGATTTAAGTGAAGCTGCCTCGTGAGCGAGATGCGGCTTCTTTTCAACGAATACACGAAATACCATTATTCTTTTCCTGCCTTCAGCGCACGCTGACCGATGTCGGTGCGGTAATATGCATTTTCAAAATGGATAGTCTTTACTGCGGCGTAGGCATTGTCTATTGCCTCCTGGAGTGTGTCGCCGGTGCGGACCGCGACGAGCACGCGGCCGCCGTTTGTGAGAAGCTTTCCGTCCTCAAGCTTTGCGCCGGCGATGTAGACACCGTCAGTGCCGTTATCAAATGTTATCTCGAAACCTTTTTCATAGTGCTCGGGATAACCCTTTGAAGCCATAACAACGCAGCATACGGATTTGTCCTCAAATTCGACATCCACACTCGCGAGTTTGCCGAAGCGTACGGCCCTCATTATTGTGAGAAGGTCGGTTTTGAGAAGCGGAAGCACTACCTGCGTCTCGGGATCACCGAAACGGCAGTTGTACTCTATGACTTTCGGGCCGTCAGCCGTAAGCATGAGGCCGAAGTAGAGACAGCCTTTGAAGGTTCTGCCCTCTGCGTTCATGGCTTCCATAGTGGGAAGGAAGATCTTCTCCATGCACTCATCGGCTATCTCTTTTGTGTAGTAGGGGTTCGGAGCCACAACACCCATACCGCCCGTGTTGAGACCTTTGTCGCCGTCAAGGGCGCGTTTGTGGTCCTGTGAGGATATCATGGGGATAAGGGTCTTGCCGTCCGTGAAAGAGAGCACCGTAACCTCGGGTCCCTCAAGGAACTCCTCGATTACAATCTGTGAACCGCTCTTTCCGAACTTCATGTCGAGCATCATCATATTGACGGCATCAGCGGCCTGCTCTCTGGTCTCGGCAATGATAACACCCTTGCCGAGCGCGAGGCCGTCAGCCTTGATTACAATGGGAATCTTGCAGGTCTCAACATACTTGAGAGCTGCCTCCCTGTCAGTGAAGACGGCATATTCCGCTGTGGGAATGCCGTATTTCTTCATAAGGTTCTTCGAGAAGATCTTACTGCCCTCGATTATTGCGGCCTTCTGAACCGGGCCGAAGCACGGTATACCGTGGTGCTCGAGCGCGTCAACGCAGCCGAGAACCAGCGGGTCGTCAGGCGCGACGACGGCAAAATCGATACGATTGTAGAATGCGAATTCCACAATCTTGTCAATGTCCGTCGCGGCTATGTCGACACATGTCGCGTCGGCTGCTATGCCGCCGTTGCCCGGCAGGGCAAAAATCTCGGTAACATCGGGATTCTCTTTAATCTTCTTGATGATTGCATGCTCGCGGCCGCCGCCGCCCACTACGAGTATTTTCATAAGTCACCTCAAATTTTATTCATAGATGGGGAACTTTGCGCAAAGAGCGCTTACTTCGTCGTTTACACGCGCTCTGTTTCCTTCGAAATCAACTGTGATGTCCTTGATCCACTTGGCTATAAGATGCATTTCCTCTTCTTTGAAGCCCCTCGTTGTTACTGCGGGAGTACCGAGTCTGAGACCGCTTGTGATCTTTGCGGGCTGAGGGTCGTTCGGGATAACATTCTTGTTGGCAGTAATGTGAACAAGGTCGAGTTTCTCCTCAAGTTCCTTACCTGTTACGCCAAACGGAGTGAGGTTTAAGAGCATGAGGTGGTTGTCAGTGCCGCCTGAAACAATCTTGTATCCCTCTGCGAGAAGGTCATCACAGAGTGTCTTTGCGTTAACTATTACCTGGTGCTGATATGTCTTGAACTCGGGCTTTAAAGCCTCACCGAACGCAACTGCCTTTGCGGCAATAACGTGCATGAGCGGGCCGCCCTGTGTTCCGGGGAAGATAGCGCTGTCTATTTTCTTGCCTATCGCCTCTTTGCAGAGGATAAGGCCGCCGCGGGGACCGCGGAGGGTCTTGTGAGTCGTGGTTGTGACTGCATCTGCAAAAGGCACCGGTGAAGGATGCTCGCCTGCGGCGATAAGTCCTGCGATATGGGCAATGTCGACCATCATATATGCTCCGACCTTGTCGCATATCTCACGGATACGCTTGTAGTCAATTACTCTTGAATAGGCAGAAGCGCCTGAGATGATGAGTTTCGGATGGCACTGAAGAGCGAGTTTCTCCATCTCATCGTAATCAATATACTGAGTCTCGTCGTCAATGCCGTAGGATACGAAATTGAAGTACTTACCTGAAATGTTTACCGGTGAGCCGTGTGAGAGATGTCCGCCGTGGGCGAGATTCATGCCCATTACCGTGTCGCCGGGCTCAAGAAGAGCAAACATAACTGCAAGGTTTGCATTTACGCCTGAGTGGGGCTGAACATTGGCATATTCTGCGCCGAAGAGTTCCTTTGCGCGCTCACGTGCAAGGTCCTCAACAACATCGACATACTGGCATCCGCCGTAGTAACGGTGTCCCGGATAACCCTCTGAATATTTATTGGTAAGAACCGTACCCATGGCAAGCAAAACGCCCTTGGAAACAATGTTCTCGGAGGCAATAAGTTCAATATTGCCCTTCTGGCGAAGAAGTTCGTTGTTGCAAGCCTCGAATACGGCTTCATCGTACTGTTTGAGTTCATCTAAAAAAAGCATTGGTAAAGTTCTCCTTTATCTGGGTGATTATCTGATCAATGGTGGAAGAGTCGCATTCCGGTGAATGCCATCGTCATGCCGTATTCATCGGCCTTGGCGATTACGAGATCATCTCTTATTGAACCGCCGGGCTCTGCGATGTAGGAAACACCGCTCTTCTTCGCGCGTTCGATATTGTCCGCGAACGGGAAGAATGCATCAGAGCCTAAAGCTACGCCTGTCTGCTTTGAGAGGAATTCCCTCTTGTCAGCCTCTGTCAGAGGCGAAGGCTGTGAAGTGAAGTACTTCTGCCAGTTACCGTCGGCGCAGACGTCCTCTTCGTTCTGGTTTATATAACCGTCGATGACGTTGTCGCGCTCAGGTCTGCCTATGTCGTCCTTAAACGGCAGCGAGAGTACTTTATCGCACTGGCGAAGGAACCAGGTGTCTGCCTTTAAACCTGCAAGGCGTACACAGTGTACGCGCGACTGCTGTCCTGCGCCGACGCCTATCGCCTGACCGTCAACAGCGAAGCAGACGGAGTTGGACTGCGTATACTTCAGTGTGATGAGGGCGATGATGAGGTCACGCTTCGCGGACGAAGGCAGTTCCTTATTTGCAGTGACGATGTTTTCAAGCAGGGACTCGTCAATTTTGAAGTTATTTCTTCCCTGCTCGAAAGTTATACCGAAGACCTGCTTTGTCTCCTGTACCTCAGGAACATAGTCAGGATCGATTTTAACTATGTTGTAGTTGCCGCCCCTCTTTGTCTTCAGAATTTCAAGGGCCTCGGGCTCGAAGCCGGGAGCTATGACGCCGTCGGAGACCTCACGCTTGATGAGGTTTGCGGTGGCAACGTCGCAGACGTCTGACAGAGCCACCCAGTCGCCGAAGGAGCACATGCGGTCAGTGCCGCGGGCACGCGCATATGCGGTGGCGAGGGGTGTCAGTTCCACGTCTTCGACGAAGCAGGCCTTCTTCAGCGTGTCGGACATCGGTATTCCGACGGCGGCCGAAGTCGGGCTTACATGTTTAAAGGAAGTGACTGCGGGAAGTCCGAGAGCCTCTTTGAGCTCTTTGACAAGCTGCCATGAGTTGAAGGCATCAAGGAAATTGATGTAACCGGGTCTGCCGGAGAGAATCTCTATCGGAAGATCAGAACCGTCTCTCATATAGATTTTTGCGGGTTTCTGGTTGGGATTGCAACCGTACTTGAGTTCGAATTCTTTCATGTCTTACCTCTTGTTCTTGTTGATCATCCTGTCGTCATACTTACCTGTCTCGAGGTCAATGTATCTGACATAGAGTGAAATCCTGTTGTTTGCGTTTAAATTGTTCCAGATATCGTCATAGAACTCATCTATGTCATCGGGAATTGTTACGCGCTCCGGCTCGCCCTGGAATGTGGGAATGGGATTGCCGTCGCAGACATATGTATGAATAAAGTGGCCGAGTCCGGGAAGCGGAGAATAATCGAAAGTGAATCGATTGCAGGCTGTGCCCTCTGCGTCGGCCGACTTTAATATGCTCATCTTGTAAGTGAAATCTCCGTCCTTTAAATCAACAATGCCGGAGATACGCGGTGTCCAGTTCGGACCGTCGGGTTCGAATTCCCTGGTCTTCAGAGCCTTCTCAAAAGCATAGCAGCCGCATTTGCCTTCGGCTTTCTCTGAGCCAAGCTTTTCATAGATGGTTGAAGTCTGGTCACCGTTTGTGACGATTGTCGAATTGCCCTGTACCATTACGGGGTTGTAAATAATGAGTGAAGGATCAGAAACCTTTGATTCGTCAAAGGGATAAATCGTGACGTTGTCTCCCTCTTTGGAGAAGATACGGTTTCTGCTGTTTTCGGAGCGGCCCATTATGAAGTAGGCAATGGCAGCCTTTGTGCCGTCCGCTGTTTTTCCTATGACTATGCCTCTTCCGACATACTCATTACCGTGAATTCTGCTGCCCATGGACATGGTCTCATAAATATTCATCAGCTGAGGTCTCCTTTATAATTTTCTGACATACGATTTCCGTGGCCTGCGGAAGCAGTTTCCACTCAGCCTCCTCCATGACTCTCTTCTGAAGAGCGGCGGGAGTATCTCCCGGCAGTATGTCAACTGCCTTCTGAAGGATAATCTCGCCGCCGTCCGTAATCTCGTTGACATAGTGAACGGTGGCTCCGGTGACCTTTACTCCGCGCGCAAGCGCAGCATTGTGCACCCTGAGTCCGTACATGCCGTCACCGCAGAAAGACGGTATGAGTGAGGGATGTATATTGATTATTCTGTTTTGAAATCTCTTTACGAAGTTCTCGGAGAGAACCGCGAGAAATCCCGCCAGAACTATCAGGTCTATTTTGCGAAATTCAAGTGAGTCACCTATGACATCCTCAAACTCTTCTGTTGAACCACAGTCTGATTTGAGTATGGTGACAGCCTCAATACCGGCCTTTTTTGCTCTCTCGAGAGCAAAGGCTCCCTCCTTGTTTGAAATTACGGTAACAATCTCACCGTGAGGGATGAGGCCTGCCTTCTGGGCATCTATAAGCGCCTGTAAGTTTGTGCCGCCGCCTGAAACGAGAACGGCTATACGTGCCTTGTCTTTCATATTATCACTCCAGAACTATCTTCTCTGAGCCCTTTACTATCGTACCGAGGACGTAGGCGTCCTCACCGAAAGCCTGAAGTACCGACAGTGCCTTGTCGGCATCGGCGGCGGAGACAACAGCGGTCATACCGACGCCCATGTTATATGTGTTGAACATATCGTGCTCGGAAATTCCTCCGCGCTCCTGCAGGAGTCTGAATATCGGCAGGACGCGGACCGAGGACTTTTTGATTGAGGCGCAGAATCCGTCGGGAATGCTGCGCGGTATGTTCTCGTAAAATCCGCCGCCGGTGATGTGTGATACCGCCTTGACGGTAACAGCATCGAACAGAGCGAGCATGGGTTTTACGTAAATCTTTGTGGGTGTGAGAAGTGTCTCGCCCAGTGATTTGCCCTCCAAGGCATCAAGAGGAGCGCGAAGCTCTGCAGCGGAGATATTCTCAATATCGAACACCTTGCGTACGAGCGAGAAACCGTTTGAATGAACACCCGATGAGGGAAGCGCGATGATTACATCGCCCTCTTCCATCTTTGTGTTGTCGAGGATCTTTGACTTATCCACAACACCTACCGAGAAGCCGGCAAGGTCGTATTCATCCTCGGGATAAAAGCCGGGCATTTCAGCGGTCTCACCGCCTACAAGCGCGGCGCCGGACTGTACGCAGCCCTCTGCGACACCGGAGACTATTGAAGCTATGCGCTCAGGCACATTCTTGCCGCAGGCAATGTAGTCCAGGAAAAGAAGTGGCTTCGCGCCGCAGCAGATTATGTCATTTACGCACATTGCGACGCAGTCAATGCCGACCGTGTCGTGCTTGTCCATGAGGAAAGCTATTTTAAGCTTTGTTCCGACACCATCTGTGCCAGAAACGAGTACCGGTTTCGTTATGCCTGTCATATCGAGCTCGAAAAGGCCGCCGAAGCCGCCTATGGCACCGATTGCGCCGGAGGTCATGGTCTTTGCGACATGTGCCTTCATAAGCTCAACAGCCTTGTAGCCGGCCGTAATATCAACGCCCGCGGAGGCGTATGCGTCAGATCTTGAGTTTTCCATATTATTCCTCCCCTGTCCAGCAGTAAGTGCAGAGATTCTCGCGAGGGATACCTATTGATTCGACAAGACCATCCAAGGTCTGGAATTGCAGTGAAGAGAGATGAAGCTTTGAGCAGATGGCCTCGCGCATCTTCTTTCCGCGCTCGGTATTACCGTCCGAATACTCGGCAAGGTGCTTGAAGCCCTCTTCGCCTTCAATCTCCATGATTGTGTTTCTTGTGATAAGTTCCATCTCGGAAGTGGAACGTGAGAAGTTTAAGTATTTACAGCCGTACATTATCGGCGGACACGCTGAGCGCATATGAACAGATGCTGCTCCGTTCTCATAGAGGAATTCGACCGTCTCTCTCATCTGCGTGCCGCGGACGATTGAGTCATCGACAAACATGAGGTTCTTGCCCTTGATGAGTTCCTTTACCGGAATCTGCTTCATCTTTGCGACTATGTCACGCTGATCCTGGTTCTGCGGCATGAAGCTGCGCGGCCAGGTCGGAGTGTACTTGATAAAGGCACGCGCGAAGTTAATGCCGCTCTTATGCGAATAACCTATTGCGTGGGGCGTGCCCGAGTCCGGCACGCCGCAGACAAAGTCCACAGCCGGCAGTTCGCCGTTCTCCATGTCGTTCTCAGCCATGCGTTTGCCGTTTAAGTAACGCATGATTTCTACATTGACTCCCTCATATACGGAGTTCGGATAGCCGTAGTATGACCAGAGGAATGAGCAGATACGCATCTTTGGCAATGCGGGACGCTCAACCTTGTAACCTGAAGCCGTAACAGTGACAATCTCTCCGGGGCCGAGTTCATAGCAGGACTCATAGCCGACCTTCTCAAAGGCGAAGGACTCAAATGAGACGGCATAGCCGGTGTCCTTTTTGCCGAGAAGTACGGGAAGTCTGCCGAACTTGTCGCGGGCGGCGATAAGTTCCCCGCCCTCTTTGAGGATCAGGATCGAGGCTGTGCCGTCGATGATGTCCTGAGCCAGCTTTATACCCGAGATAAAGTCGTCCTGAAGGTTGATGATGGCGGCCACGAGCTCAGTCGTATTTACAAGACCGCCTGTCATGGCGCCGAAGTGGCCGCCAGTGGTCTCAAGGTACTGCTTAATCAAGGCGTCCTTGTTATTTACGACGCCGACCATACAGATAGCGTAAGCGCCAAACTTTGAGCGCATAAGCAGAGGCTGAGGGTCATAGTCGCTTATACAGCCTATACATGATGAACCCTTCATCTCATCGAAGATATCTTCAAACTTCGTCCTGAAGGGAGAGTTCTCAATATTGTGGATCTCGCGCTGAAGACCCTTTCCGGGGTCATATGCCGCGAGTCCGCCGCGGCGTGTGCCGAGATGTGAGTGATAGTCTGTACCGAAGAATACATCGAGCAGTACGTCCGATGAAGATACAGCTCCGAAAAATCCACCCATGAATAATTTCCTCCAAAAAAGTTAAACAGGCAGATTAGTATCTGCCTGCAATTTCCCTGTCTGCGGCAAGCACAGTATCTGCGCCTGCTTTTCTGGCGTCCGAAAGCTTCTCTGCGAGCGCAGCATCCTCTACGGCGAGGATCTGTACAGCGAGCAGAGCTGCATTTGCGGCACCGTTTATTGCGACCGTGGCTACGGGAATGCCTGAAGGCATCTGAACGGTCGCAAGAAGAGCGTCCATTCCGTCAAGCTCCGAGGCCTTTACGGGTATGCCGATAACCGGAAGCGTCGTCCATGACGCACATACACCTGCAAGGTGTGCCGCTTTTCCGGCAGCGGCAATGATTACACCGAAGCCGTTCTCGCGTGCCTTGCTGCAAAACGCCTGAACCTTGTCCGGTGTCCTGTGTGCGGAGTATACGTGTACCTCTGTCTCTATGCCGTAGTCGGAAAGCGTATTTATGCACTTCTCCACTACGCCGAGGTCAGAACTGCTGCCCATGATGACTGCAACTTTCTTCACAAAAGCACCTCCAGAAAATAAACAAGGCAGTCCCTCGTGTACTGAGGGACTGCCCAGACGGTCGACATATTACTTTACTTTGCTCCCATGTGGTAAACCACTTATCCGTCAGTTACAAAGTACATTAATATTATGCCAAAAAACAGTCAGATATTCAATTAGACAAAGTGACAAATAAACCCTGTAAAAGATAATAATTTTATAACTATTATTCAACAGGTACAATCCAGCCCTTGTTGTCCTCTATCTTGCCCCACTGCATACCGGTGAGGGTATCGTAGAGCCACTGTGTTGTCTCACCGATTTTGAAGTCATTTACGGTGTACTTCTCGCCCTTGTATGAGAGCTCGCCTATGGGAGATACAACAGCTGCCGTACCTGTGCCCCAGGCCTCTTCGAGCTTGCCTGCGCGAAGGGCGTCAAAGAGCTCGTCAGCGGAGATCTTTCTCTCCTCTACCGGAATGCCCTTATCCTTGAGAAGCTCAATGCATGACTTTCTCGTGATACCGGGAAGAACGGAGCCTAAGAGCTTGGGAGTTACTACAACACCGTCAATCTTGAACATTACGTTCATGGCGCCTACTTCCTCAATATACTTCTGCTCAACACCGTCGAGCCAGAGTACCTGTGAGTAGCCCTGGAGCTCAGCCTTGTGGCCTGCTCTCGTGGAAGCCGCGTAGTTACCGCCGCACTTCGCATAACCTGTGCCGCCGCGGACCGCACGGACATCCTCGGTCTCAATCATAATCTTGACGGGGTTGATTCCCTCAGGATAGTAGCTGCCCGAAGGAGAAGCGATGATGATAAACTGTGCCTTCTGGATTGTGTGAACGCCCAGTGTCTCATCAATGCCGAGGAGGAACGGACGAAGATAGAGAGATGTGCCCTCTGTATGGGGAACCCAGTCCTTCTCAACCTTTACGAACTCAACAATAGCCTGAAGCATGTCTGACTCATCCATCTGAGGAAGGCAGAGACGCTCAGCGGAATTGTTCATTCTGCGTACGTTCTCAATGGGTCTGAAGAGCTGTACATTGCCCTGTGCGGTGCGGTAAGCCTTAAGACCTTCAAATATCTCACAGCCATAGTGGAAAACAGCTGTTCCGGGGCTGTAGGAAAGATTCTGGAAAGGTATGATTCTGGCATCGTGCCATTTGCCCTCGGAATAGTCCATGATGAACATGTGGTCAGAGAAGATCTGACCGAAACCGAGTTTGGACTCATCAGCCGGCTTAGCCTTGGGTGATGTAGTTTTCTCAATTCTGATATCAAGCATATTAAAACCCCCAATTAAAGTTCATAACCTGCGCGAATCGCGTCCTTGTTTACCGAAAGGAGATCCTGGTGACGTGCAGAGACGATCTTGCCGAGTACCGCGTCAACCGAATCAAGCGAGAAACCGAGTTCCTTCAGCATTTTTCCGGTAATGATCATGTTTGCAAGTGTCGGAATCTTCTTCTCTGAAGCAAGGCCCGTAGCGGGTACATAGTAAACAGATACATCCGTACGCTCAACCTTGCGCTCGATGAGAGAGCAGTCGACAAAAATCTTGCCTCCGGGGACAACTGCGTCCTCGTATTTATCAAGTGACGGGAGGTTCATGACGACAAGCACATCGGGCTTGTCAACAATCGGTGAACCGACCTCCTCGTCAGAGATGATAACGGAACAGTTTGCGGTGCCGCCTCTCATCTCCGGTCCGTAGGACGGGAGCCATGAGACGTGTTTGTCCGCGAGAAGGCCCTCATAGGCCATAAACTTACCGGAGAACAGTATGCCCTGTCCGCCGAAGCCTGCGAAGAGAATATTCAATGTACTCATCCTGCATCCTCCTCTGCATAGATATCCTTGTAAACTCCGAGAGGATAGTAAGGAATCATATCCGTATCAACGAATGACAGTGCCTTCTCAGGTGAAACGCCCCAGTTTGTCGGGCAGGTTGAAACGATCTCAACAAGTGAGAAGCCCTTTCCCTCTAACTGGTATGAGAAAGCCTTTTTAATAGCCGCCTTTGCCTTTCTGACATTTGCGACATTGTTGACAGCTACACGCTCAAGATAAGCGGCACCGTCAATCTCTGAAAGCATTTCGCAGACCTTTACGGGATAACCAACGGCCTCAACATTTCGGCCGTAAGGAGAAGTCTGCGTAACCATACCCGGAAGGGTTGTCGGCGCCATCTGACCGCCTGTCATACCGTAAATAGCGTTATTTACGAAGATGACGGTGATATTCTCACGGCGCGCGGCGGAATGAACGGTCTCGGCCGTGCCTATGGCGGCAAGGTCGCCGTCTCCCTGGTATGTGAATACTACTTTAGACGGATCCGACCTCTTGACGCCCGTGGCAACGGCCGGAGCCCTGCCGTGCGCCGCCTGGACGAAGTCCACATTAAAGTAGTCATAAGCCATAACGGAGCATCCGACGGATGCTACACCTATGGTATCGCCCTCAATACCGAGCTCATCAATAACCTCGGCTATGAGTCTGTGAATTATACCGTGTGTACAGCCCGGGCAGTAGTGCATTGTGGCATCTGTCAGAGCATGCGGTTTATCAAATACGACTGCCATCAATCAGCACCTCCCGAAACGGAAATAATCTTTTCAAGTACCTCTTCCGGTGACGGAATCATACCGCCTACACGGTTGCAGAGGTAAACGGGACGTGAACATGAAATTGCAAGTTTAACATCATCAATCATCTGTCCCATATTCATCTCTACTGAGATGAAAGCCTTACACTGTGAAGCCCTGGCAGCCAGAGCCTGTGACGGGAACGGCCACAGGGTAATCGGACGAAGAAGTCCGACCTTAATGCCCTTGGCACGTGCCTCAGCTATAGCGTTCTTCGCAACACGTGCGGTAATACCGAAAGCCACAAGGCAGATATCAGCATCGTCCATCATGTATTCCTCATACATGACCTCAGATTTCTCTATCTGCGCATATTTCTCATATCTTTCAAAATTCTTCTGTTCAAGAAGATCAGGCTTCAGATAAAGGGAATTGACAATATTGTGCGAGCGAGCCATACCGGTACCGGTAAG